>JACDJC010000323.1_pt1 | contig 60003 bp, 52 predicted proteins | sample 7454191 | NCBI WGS metagenome assembly JACDJC01 (sample SAMN14253291, study PRJNA609438) | sludge metagenome | isolation source: sludge after 25d culture with pyrite and EDTA | collected 2018-12-20 | reverse complement strand
TCTTCTTGCCGGCCAGCGCGAAGCCGCTGCTTGATAGCGAGTCGTTCAATCGCCCGGTCAGCGGACTCTTCGACACCACGGCAAACTTCGCCGACGTGGTCAGCGGGCTGCCGACCAGCGGACTGAAGACGAACGCCAGCACGGCGAGTATCGTCAGGGCGGTGTCGCCCGGGCGCCGCGCCGGAACCGCGGCGGCTTCCGCCTGCGCCGGGGCCGCCGAACCGGCCTGTTCTATGGGGTTGGAGTTCTTGGCGGTATCCATGGCGGCTTCGCCCCGATGCGCTAGGTATAGGTGTTTTTCACCCTGGCGGAGGCGAGCAGGTAGCTGGTCCATACCGTGGCGAACAGCATGGTCGCCGCCATGGCGGAATAATCGTCTTCCAGCAGATAGTCGCCGAAATAGGATTCGGCCAGCGCGAATTCGGTAAGCGCGGCGACCGGCCCCGCGATCCAGACGGCGGCGATCGTCCAGTGCACCGCCCGCCGATGGCGATTGAGGGTCAGCATGGCGGCCGCCCCGATCAGCAGAAAGGCCTCCAGCCACGCCAGCCCCAGCGCATAGCGCGTGTATTCCAGATAGTCGGGGCTTTGGAGCGCCGAGGGCACGAGCACGGCGATTTCACGGCGCACCCGGTAGAACTCCGCCAGTTCCTGCATGGCCCAGAAGATCAGGAAGACGCTCAGCACGATGAGCCAGCCCCCATAACCCGCCATGTGCGAATTTTTGCGGCGCCTGCCCGCCAGGATGGCGGCCAGGGTCAGCGCGATGAATATCGCGAAATGCCAAAGACTCCAGAAACCCACTGTTGCTCCTTCTTATGGGGTAGGCCGCGTTACAAAAAGCAAATGGTAAATCTTTGCCACGTCCATGTATAGCCTGGAACCGCCCATCGTCCCCGGTACTATATAGTCGAATGACCACGACGGGAGTGCCGGTATTAAATGCTTGTGGAAAGTTTTATTTAGAATCAGACCAGGATGGCGGCTTTGCCCGGCCGGGCTTTTCCCGTCGGCGGCGCCTGCGTTTCTTTTTTCGGACTGGCTGATCTTATGCTTGAAGTGATCGAGACGCTCCATTGGGGCGCCGTATTTCAAATAATTCTGATCGACATCTTGCTGGGCGGGGACAATGCCGTGGTCATTGCGCTCGCCTGCCGCAACCTGCCGGCCAGCCAAAGAATGAAAGGCATACTGTGGGGCACCGCGGGGGCCATCGTGCTGCGCGTCCTGCTGATCGCGTTTGCGCTCGCCTTGCTGGACATCCCCTTCCTGAAGGTGGTGGGCTGCGGCCTGCTGGTGTGGATAGGCATCAAGCTGCTGGCGCCGGAGGAAGACGGGCACGGCAATATTACCGGCGGCACCTCGGTGTGGTCCGCCGTCAAGACCATCATCATCGCCGACTTCGCGATGAGCCTGGACAACGTCATAGCGATCGCCGGCGCGGCCCAGAACGCGCACGTCGACCATCAGCTTTACTACGTGATCTTCGGGCTGTGCGTCAGCGTGCCCATCATCGTCTGGGGCAGCACCCTGGTCCTCAAGCTCATCGACCGCTTCCCCGTGGTGGTCACCTTCGGCGCCGGCCTGCTGGGCTGGATCGCCGGCGGCATGCTGATCACCGACGTCTTCGTCATCGAGCGCTTCGGCGCGCCCGGCCCCATGCTCAAGCTGGCCGCCGAAGTGGCGGGCGCCCTGGCCGTGGTCGCCATCGGGAAATGGCTGGCCCTGCGCCGCAGCCGCAGCCCGCAAGCCGGCGAAGAGTCCGCATCTACCAGCGGGGTCTCTGAATAGGGGCGGGGCTTGAATCGGGCGTGGCTTATGCCACGTCGTCGCGATAGGGCAGAAATTCCTTGGTTTCCGGGTCGCGTATGAAGAGCACCCCGGTGCTGATGCCGAAATAGGCGCCATGCAGCGTCAGCGTTCCTTTCTCGACTTCTTCGCGCACCGCCGGAAAAGTCATCAGGTTTTCCAGGCTGTATTCCACCACCGCCCACTCGAGTTGGCGTATCCAGCTCTGGCGGTCGGCGCCCGGGGGGCCCACGCGGTCGGCCACGGGGGCGATCTGCGACATCCACTTGCCGATGAAATCGCGCTTGGTCAGCGGCGCGCTTTTATTGGCGAAAGCCGCCACGCCGCCGCAGCTGGCATGCCCCAGCACCACGATGTGCTTGACCTTCAGGGCATTTACCGCGAACTCGATCGCTGCGCTGGTGCCGTGGAAGGAGGTCTGGGTGTCCGGCTCACACGGGGGGACGAGATTGGCGATATTGCGTATGACGAAGATCTCGCCTGGACCGGCATCGAAGATGATCTCGGGCGCGACCCGCGAATCGCCGCAGCCGATGACCATGATTTCCGGGTGCTGCCCGGATTCGGCCAGGTCCTGATAGCGTTGCCGTTCCCGGCATAGCCGGCCGTCTAGAAAAGCTTGGTATCCGTCATACAGCCTTGCTGGAAACACTCTGATTCCTTTTGAATGGGTAAACCAGGAAATTTTACGCCTGTCAACGGCATGCTGACAACGACCCGGGTCCCGACGGGCGGCCGGCCTCGTGCCGATGGTATATTTTTCGCTCGATCGTTCAAGGGAAAATGCCATGCAGCCAAGGGTCAATTTCATTACGCTCGGGGTGGACGACCTGGACAGGTCGCTGCGCTTTTACCGCGACGGCCTCGGGTTCGAGACCAAGGGCGTCGTCGGCGGCGAGTTCGAGCATGGGGCGGTGGTCTTCATGGACCTGCAGCCCGGCCTGCGCCTGGCGCTCTGGCCGCGCGCCAGCATCGCGCATGAAACCGGCCTGCCGCCGGGAAAGCCGTCCGCGACGGAGATGATGCTTGCGCACAATGTCTCATCCAGGGCCGAGGTGGACGACGTGATGCGCCAGGCCGAGGGCGCGGGGGCGAACATTCTGAGGCCCGCCCACGAAACCTTCTGGGGCGGCTATGCCGGCTACTTCCAGGACCCGGACGGCCACGTGTGGGAGGCCGTCTGGAATCCGGCATGGAAACCCTGAGGCCGCGGCGTCTTGCGCCGAGGGCTTGCGCTTTGCAACGATATGAAGCACTCGGAAGTCCGGTGCCGAACTATGATGCGTTGCTGTGGTTTCGGTAGGGGCAAAATGTCTATTCGAATTTTAAGCCGGTGCGGCATTGCGATTTTTGTCGGGGCGATTGCCGCGGGGTGTTCCATGATGGGGACGGAGACGCCGGCCCGCGGCGATGAGTGCAGGTGGAATCGCAGCGCTTGCCTTTATGAAGGGGCGTATGAGCCGGGCGAGCGGGACTACGCCGAGCATGAGGCGGCGCGGTTGAATCAGGCCGCGGTTGAGAAGCTGCGTCGCGGTGCTAGGTGATGTTGCTGCTTTGTCTTCGGGTCGTGGAGCATGGCTTGCTCGGTGTGTGATCCATCAGGTCATGGAACAGGGCCTGCTTGGCGTATCGGGGCGGCGGGCGATTATGCGCAGGCGCCCCGCCAAGAACCAGCCCGCCACTGAGCCAAGCCCAGCCTCAATTCTCGGCGCCTGGCAGGCCGCGTCAAGAACTCAACAATAACGGCGCAACAACCACCCCCACTCTCTCACCTAGCGCGCCGGCAACATTTCCAGCAGAATGCGATCTTTCCGATTTTCACGCGATACACGGAGCATCGATGGACTGGAACAACGCATTGCTGGACAGCGGCATCTGGCTGGCGAAAGCCTACGTGGTGACCATCGCGACAGCAACCGCCCTGGTGTGGCTGCTGTCCCGGCGCACCAACTGGGGCAGGCAATTCAGCGCACTGGCGGCCGGCTACTTCTCGCCGCGCCGCGACTGGCGGCCCCTGGCCACCCTCGCGCTCATTCTCTTCCTGACATTGTGCGCCGTCCGGCTCGACGTCTTGTTCTCGGACTGGAACAACACCATGTATACCTCACTGCAGGAACTGGACCAAGCCGGCTTCTGGATGGCCATGCTCCTGTTCGCCGTGCTCGCCACCGTCCACATCCTGCGCTCCCTGCTCGACTACTACGTGCAGCAGGCCTTCACCATACGCTGGCGCGAATGGCTCAACGAAAAGCTGCTGAGCCAATGGCTCGACAAGCAAAGCTACTACCGCAGCCAGTATCTCGACACCGTCATAGACAACCCCGACCAGCGCATACAGCAAGACATCACCGTCTTCGTGCAGATGACGCTGAGCCTGTCCATGGGCGTGGTGAACGCCCTGGTGTCCACGGTCGCCTTCACCATCATCCTCTGGAATCTGTCCGGCCCGCTCTCCGTCTTCGGCGCCGAGATTCCGCGCGGCATGGTGTTCCTGGTGTTTCTTTACGTCCTGGTGGCCACCATCTTCGCCGTCAGGATCGGCCGGCCGCTCATCATGCTCAACTTCCTGAACGAACGCTTCAACGCGGACTACCGCTACGCCCTGGTCCGCCTGCGCGAATACTCCGAAAGCATCGCCTTCTATGCCGGCGAGAAAGTGGAAGGCGCGCTCCTGCGCAGCCGCTTCGCCCAAGTCATCGGCAACGCCTGGGCGATCGTGTATCGCTCATTGAAATTCCTGGGCTTCAATTTTTCGATCACCCAGGCCGCGGTCGTCTTCCCCCTCATCATTCAAGCGCAGCGATTCTTTTCCAAGCAGATCAGCCTGGGCGACCTGATGCAGACCGCGCAGGCCTTCGGGCGCCTGCAGGACAACCTGTCTTTCTTTCGCAATGCCTACGACGACTTCGCCACCTACCGCGCCACGCTGAACCGGCTGAGCGGCTTCACGCGCGCCATCCGGGAAGCGCAGGCATTGCCCGAGCCCGAGCTGCGGTCCGACGGCGGCCGGCTCGCGCTGGAAGGGCTGACGGTGAAGACGCCCAACGGCCGCCTGCTGCTGGACAAGCTGAAAATGGAGATCGAGCCGGGCAAGCCGCTGCTCATACGCGGCCCGTCGGGCTCCGGCAAGACGACCTTGCTGCGGGCCATCGCCGGCCTGTGGCCGTATTGCGACGGAGTGGTGGTCCGGCCCGAGCGCGATGTGCTGTTCCTGGCGCAGAAGCCCTACCTGCCGCTGGGCAGCCTGCGCGAGGCCTTGCACTATCCGCAGACCGTGCCGCAAGAACCCGCCGCGGGCGGGGCGGACGCGCCGGCCGTCGCCGTGCTGAAGCTGGTCCAGCTCGGGCACCTGGCGGACAAGCTGGATGAAACGGCCGACTGGGCCCGCATCCTGTCGCTGGGCGAACAGCAGCGCCTGGCCTTCGGCCGCCTGCTGCTTGCGCGGCCGCTGGCCGCTTTCCTGGACGAAGCCACCTCGGCCATGGACGAAGGCCTGGAGGACGCCATGTACCGGCTGGTGCGCGAACGGTTGCCGGACACCATACTGGTCAGCGTCGGCCACCGCGGCACGCTCCTGGCGCATCATGCACGGCAGCTGGTCCTGAAGGGGAATAACACCGGCGCCTGGGAGGTCACCGCCGCTGTCTGAGGGCTCGAGCTGCTACGATAGCGCCTGCGATTCACCAACCAGCCTTTCCCGTATATGGATTACCTACTCATCAAGCATGTGCACATGACGGCCGCGGGCCTGAGCATCGTGTTCTTCCTGGTCCGCGCCTTCTGGTCCATCCAGGGCTCCGCCTTGTTGCAGAACAGGCTGGTCAAGACGCTGCCCCATGTCATCGACACCGTGCTGCTGCTCGCGGGCGTCACGCTGGCGGCCATGATCGGCCCGGAACAGCCCTGGATCCTGGTCAAGATCATTGCGCTGCTCGCCTACATCGGCGTGGGCACCATTGCCATCAAGCGCGGCAAGACGCGCACGGCGCGCGCCACCGCGGCGCTGGTCGCCGTGGCGATCTTTGCTTATATCGTGGGCGTTGCAATGACCAAGAGCGCGCTGTCCTGGTGGGCGTGAAGGCCGACAGCGCGGCCTGTTGAGCCTTACCAGGCGCCCATCGCCCCTTGCACCGCAAGGCTGCTGCCCGCGACGGCCACCCAAACTCCCAGGCCCAGCAGGATGGGGCGCATGCCGGCCGTCACCATGCGCCGCAGGTCGGACGACAGGCCGACGGCGGTCAGGGCGACGACGATCAGGAACTGGGCCAGCAAATGCAGGCCGGACGTGATCGGCGCGGGGATGAGCCCCGTCGAACGCAATGCCGCGGCGACCAGGAACCACAGGATGAACCACGGGAAAATGCGGGCGAGGCTGAAGTTGCTGCCGCTTTGCTTTTTCTCGCGCCAGGCGACCAGCAGCGCCAGCACCAGGCAGATCGGGATGATGAGGGTGGCGCGCGTGAGCTTGACGATCGTGGCGTAGTCGCCCGCCGCCACGCTGTAGCTATAGCCCGCCGCCACGACCGACGAGGTGTCGTTGATGGCGGTGCCGGCCCACATGCCGAAGCCTTCGTCCGACATGCCCAGCCAATGGCCCAGCACCGGGAAGGCCAGCACGGCGACGATGTTGAAGATGAAGATGGTGGAGATCGCGAACGCGGTCTCGTGCTCTTCCGGTTTGATGATGGGAGTCACGGCCGCGATGGCCGAACCGCCGCAGATGGCCGTGCCCACGCCGATCAGCGTCTTCAGCTTCGAAGGAATGCCCAGCCATTTGCCCAGCAGCCAGGCCGACAGAAACGCCACCGCCAGCGTGACCAGGGTGACCCATAGCGACTCCAGCCCGGTCTTGGCGACTTGCTGCAGGCTCAGGCCGAAGCCCAGCGCGATGATGGACCATTGCAGTATCTGCTTGGAGGCGAATTGCAGGCCGGGCCGGAAAAGCGGGCCGACGCCCACGGTGTTGCGTATGGCGATTCCCAGCACAATGCCGAATACCGGCCCCCCGATGATGGGCATCCACCGGCCCAGCATCATCGCAAAAATACCCACCACCACCGCCAGCGCCAGGCCGTACAAGGGGGAGGGGTTGCGGGGCAGGCTGTGCTTGCGCTGCGCCGCCGACGCGGAAGAAGCCGTTGCGGAAATGGCGGAAGAGGACTGGGCCGTCATGTGTGGGAGCCTATTTGAAAATAACCGTGGGTTATTTTAGGAATCGGCCTACAATAAATAAATTCACTAATTTTTATTTGGTCTATAAAGCCGATTTATGCTGGGCATCACCGTCCGACAACTGGAGATCTTCGTGGCCGTGGCCTCCGCGGGGACGGTCAGCGCGGCCGCGCAGCGCCTTTTCCTGACCCAGCCCGCCGTCAGCATGGCCCTGGCCGAGCTCGAACGGCAGCTGAATGCGCAGCTGTTCGACCGCGATCGCGGCCGCCTGCACCTCAGCCCGCGCGGACGGGAGCTGCTGCCGGCCGCCCAGGAAGTGCTCGAACGCATACAGGAAATGCAGCACCAGGCCGACCACCCCGTCACCCTGACCGGCGAATTGAGGGTGGGCGCGAGCAATACCGTGGGCAATTACCTGGTCGGCGACCTGCTCGGCCCCTTCGTCAACCGGCATCCGGAAGTCTCGCTGCAGGTCAGCGTCGACAACACCGAATCCATCATCGCCGGCCTGCTCGGCCACAGCCTCGACGTAGGCTGCGTCGAGGGGCCGGTCAATCATCATCAATTGGAAACCCTGCACTGGCGCGACGACGCGCTGGTCGTCTGCGCCGCCCCGGCCGACCCGCTCGCCCGGCAGGCGACGCTGAAGCCCAGGCATTTCAAGGACGCCAAGTGGATATTGCGCGAGCACGGCTCGGCCATGCGCGCCCAGGCGGAACTGGCGCTCGGCTCCCTGCCGCCGGGCAAGATACTTTTGGAGCTGGGCCAGGTGGAAGCCATCAAGCAGGCGGTGATCGCCGGCATGGGCATCGCCTGCCTGCCCCGCGCCGCCGTGACGGAATCGGTCTCCACCGGCAGGCTGGTCGTTCTGCACACGCCTTTCCTGAACCTGCATCGGCGGCTGTCGCTGGTGCTGCACAAGTCTCGGTACCGCGGCGTGCTCATCGAGGCTTTCGTGGCAAGCCTGGCGCCTTCCGGCGATAGAATGAGTCCCGCATGAACGCATTCGCATCCCCCCCACTTCAAGGAACGCCCGCAATGAACAGCGTAGACCGCCTGCCGCAAATCGTACTGCCGCCTTACGAGACCATCGCGCTCGTGCTGCAGGGCGGCGGGGCGCTGGGCGCCTACCAGGCCGGCGTATTCCAGGGCCTGCACGAAGCGGGCATCGAACTGCATTGCCTGTCCGGCATATCCATCGGTGCGCTGAACACGGCCATCATCGCCGGCAACCCGCCCCACCGGCGCGTGGAGCGCCTGCTGGAATTCTGGGAAACGATTTGCCAGCCCACCGTGGGCCCGCCTTTGCCGCCCTTCATCGAGCAGACGCTGTTCAACATCAACGATACCGTGCGCCAGGCCATGAGCGCCGCGCAGGCCGGCCGCGCGCTGGTCTACGGCCAGAACGGCTTCTTCCGCCCGCGTTTTCCGCCGCCGCCGTCCATCCTGCCCGGCGACCCGGCCACCGCCAGCTACTACGACACCGCCGCCCTGAAAAGAACGCTCGAAGAATTATGCGACTTCGACCTGATCAATTCAGGCGCCATGCGGGTGTCCGTGGGCGCGGTCAACGTGCGCAGCGGCAACTTCGTCTATTTCGACAACAGCGAGATACGGCTGCGCGCGGAACACTTCATGGCCTCGGGCGCCTTGCCTCCGGCCTTCGCCGCGGTGGAAATCGACGGCGAGCGCTACTGGGACGGCGGGCTGGTGTCCAACACGCCGCTCGCCCAGGTCCTGGACACCCGGCCGCAGAAAGACACCCTGGTTTTCCAGGTCGACCTCTGGAGCGCCCGCGGCGCCCCGCCCACCAACATGAGCGAGGTCTCCGACCGCATGAAGGACATCCGGTATTCCAGCCGCACCCGCATGATCACCGAGCGCTTGCGCTGGGACCAGTACGTCCGGCACGTCATCCAGCACGTGCTGGACAAAGTCCCCGAAGACGTCCGCGCCGGCGATCCTTATTGCCTCATGGCCCAGGAACTGGCCTGCGCCAAGCGGTACAACGTCATCCATCTGATCTACCGCAACCGTCCCTACGAGAAACACTACAAGGATTTCCAGTTCGGCCTGAGCACCATGCGCGAGCACTGGTCCAGCGGGCTGCAGGACATCCGCCGGACGCTGGCCGATCCGTCGCGCCTGGCCATGCCCGACGACGCGTCCGGCTTCGTCACGCACGACGTCCATCGGGAAGAAATAGAGCGCCTCATGGGAAAAGAGGCAAGATAGCGAGCCGGGCGGGCTCGCCCGGGGGCCTGGCCGGCGCCGCCGTCAGGCCCGCCGCATGCGTGCCAGCACCACGGCACCGGCCAGGGTGAAGGCGGTGCCCACCAGCTGCAGCGCGGTGATGGGCTCGTCCAGCAGCCAGCCGGCAAGAAACAGCACCGACACCGGCCCCAGCAGGCCCAGCTGGGCCGTCGTGGGCGCGCCTATCCTTGCCACCGCCCACATGGTGATGAAAGTGGGCACCACCGTATGGACGACGGCATGGAGCGCGGACAGCCAGTAGACCGGGGCCGGCTGCGCCAGCCCCTGCAGCCCCTTGAACGCCAGGAAATGCGCAATGCTGAAGCCGGCCGATACCGACATGGCATAGGCGACCAGGCGGGTCGCCCCCACGCGCTGGATGATCACGCCCGAGGAAATCAGATAGACGGCATAGCTCAAGGCCGAGCCCATGACGAAGGCCGACCCCAGCATGACGCGGTCGCCGCTCAGCGACAGGTCCTGGAAGAAGACGAAGACGACGCCCAGGTACGACAGCGCCAGCGCCACCCACTGCCCGCGCGAGATGGCCTGTTTCAGGTACAGCGCGGACAGCAGCAGCACGAAGGTGGGGGAAAGAAACAGGATCAGGCGCTCCAGGCCCGCCGAGATGTATTCCAGCCCCAGGAAGTCCAGGTAGCTGGAAAGGTAGTATCCCAGGAAGCCCAGAAACACGATTTGCAGGCTTTCCCGCCAGTTCAGGCGGGCAAGCCTGCCGCGCCTGGCCATGCGGGCCTGCATATAGCCCACCAGGGCGAAGAAGGGCAGGGACAGCAGCATGCGAAAACCGATGACGATCAGGGCGTCCACGCCGTATCGGTACGTCAGCTTGGCCACGATGGCCTTGGCCGAAAACAGCACGGCGCCCAGCCCGGCGAATACGAAGCCCAGCCAGAACTCTTTGCGTCGCGCCTTGGCGCCGCCGCTGGATGAGGTTGACATAGATGAGGATGGTTGAAGGAGAAGGGCGGACGATGGGCCGGCCCGGGACGGCAAGGCGCTATTTTGCCCGATATGCGACCAGGCTGGCAAAACGGCGGCGCCAGGCCCGCTTTGCGCGCGCCGGTACGCTATAATGCCTGCCGCCCTGGCAAGACGGCAGTGCAGGGCGGCGCAGGCGGCGCGGAGTTCTTTCAGCCTTGCTTGCGCAGCATGAATTTTTTATGCTATAGTCTTGCTTCTTTGATGTTCCCCGATAGCTCAGTCGGTAGAGCGACGGACTGTTAATCCGCAGGTCACAGGTTCGAGCCCTGTTCGGGGAGCCAACGAATACCGAAAGAAATCAAGCCCTTACAGTGATTTTTCACCGTAAGGGCTTTTTCTTATCTGCGGCTCGTGCCCGATCCGTGTCCGAAATTTCCGGTGCGAGAACCAAAGTGGCGATCACGGCAGACACGGCAATGGTTGGGTCTTGGCATATCGATCATGCAGCCCGTCGCTGAACGGTTCAAAAGGGATTCTGATTCTAAGGCCTAGACAGGGAGGAGGCTTGGTAGCGGAATTTGTATTCCCACATGATGTGCCAACACATGAGCCATGACTTCCGTCGCGAAATACATAACATGTGTCTTCGCGTCATGATACGCACGCTTCTGAAGGTTCTAAGCATTAACGGCATGTGGGCGGTGTTCTACTGGCCTTCACCAGCCTGGAAATGCTAAGTTAGGAACAATAATCAAACTCGCCTTCTTCATCGCATATGCAAAGTCGCTCATTGCGCGCTTTCTTGGCGCTTCACCAGTTCGGCACGGTGGCGGCCGCGGCCCGGGCGGTCCACTTATCGCCAGCTGCTGTAAGCGTTCAGCTGCGTAATCTTGAAGACGAACTTGACGTCGAATTATTCATCCGCACCGGGCGCTCAATATCTTTGAATGATCGAGCGCACCAGCTCGTGCCCTTGGCAAGACGGATGCTGGACCTACAGTCTGAAATGGCGTCGCTGGGAAACTCCAGGAGTTTGAAAGGCAAGATGGCTCTGGGAATAATTACAAGCACATTGACTGGAGGCTTGCCTGGAGTATTGAAACGTCTTGGAGCGGAACATCCTCAGCTGGAACTGCGGATTACGGCGAAGAGATCCCCCGATCTGGCAACGTTGGTCGAAGCAGGTTTATTAGACGCAGCGATCATATCGAGGCCTCCGCCAAATATTCCAACATCACTCTGCTTCCAAGCGTTGTACAGGGAACCGTTGGCCTTAGTCATGAGCGCGCAGCGAAACTTCACCAATATCAAAGATGCATTAGAAGAGCAACCATATATTGCCTTTGATAAAACAACATGGATAGGCAAACAGATCGAGTCTTTTATCGAGACCAGCGGGCTATCCGTCCGCCCCGTCATGGAGCTCGACTCCCATGACGCTGTCTTATCGATAGTTCGGCACGATATAGGAGTGACTATCCTTCCCGTGCTGAAAGGGCATCCACGGAAAGACCCCTCGCTGAGATTCATGGATTTGCCCAGCATACACCGGGAAGTATGCCTTGCCGTCAGGCACGCAAATAAAGACAGCAGGGCGACGCAAGTTCTGGTGAATTATTTCAGAGAGTTTGGCAATTCCGCGCCGCTCACGAAGTAAACCTATACGCATCCTCAGATTGGAAACGCAGTTTCTCCGCGCATTGCGAGCGTAAAGCTTTCTAGCGGCCGGAGACTTTCCTGCCCCTCCAATGGCGATGAAGCAGCTGTGAGTTCAGTGGCCTTGATGGTTTTAGCATCGAAATAACCGATGCTGGGCGGAAGAAAATTTAGCTTTTTCTATGGCTCATGGTTCTCTACCATAGCAGCAGCCATCGGTTGGGTGTACCCAACAACAATATATCGGCGCCATAAACAAAGGGTTGAGAGACAGGGACGGCTTACTGCCCTGCATGCCACCGCAGTTTCCCTCCGGTCCAGCCAAGCGGCAGATGGCGTGGCAATGAATCAAGCCATGGCACATCGTTAAATGCGTCTTCAGAAGGAGATATTCTTGAAAATCGTCGTGACCGAATTCATGGAAGCCGCTGCAATCGAGCGGCTGCGGGCGAAAGCCGACATTACCTACGATCCGCAACTGGTCAACGACCTGCCTCGCATGCTTGGAGAAGCCGCCAAGTGCGACGCCATCATCGTACGAAATCGCACACAGGTGCGTGGTGAACTTCTGGCGTCGCTCAAGCGCTGCAAAGTGGTAGGGCGGCTTGGTGTCGGCCTGGATAACGTTGACGTCGATGGCTGCAAGAAGCAAGGTATCCGGGTCATTCCCGCCATTGGCGCAAATGCAAACAGCGTCGCCGAATACGTTATCGCAACAGCGATGCTGTTGTTGCGAGGATCCTACACGTCCACGGCGAAGGTTGCCGCGGGATGCTGGCCACGTGATGCACTGTCGCACGGCCGGGAGCTTGCTGGCAAAAGACTTGGCCTGCTCGGCTTTGGCTCGATTGGACAGTTGACCGCGCGGCTCGCTACAGCAATGGGCATGTCTGTATCGGCGTTTGACCCGGCATTGACGGACGATGACACGATATTTACAGAACTGGGCGTCATCCCTTCGGATTTGGAAGGCTTGCTCGCCGAGTCGGATGTAGTCAGTCTGCATATGCCTCTGGTCGACTCTACTCGCAATCTATTCAATGAAGACCGCATTAAGGCCATGAAGCCGGGAGCGGTGCTGATCAATACGGCGCGTGGCGGCATTGTCGATGAGCCGGCCATTGCGGCTGCTCTACGCAACGGCCGGCTTGGAGGCGTTGCGCTTGACGTCTTCGCCCAAGAGCCGCTTACCGTAGCGCCGCACTTTCAAGATTGTCCCAACCTCATCCTGACCCCGCATACCGCCGGCTTGACGATCGAGTCCAACCAACGCGTGGGCAACCTCATCGCGGAGAAAATTCTCGAAGCTCTGGAGTAATCCCGAGTCATCACTACGCAAACCACAAGGAGATAAAGATGATTACGAGAAGAATGTTGCTTGCGTCGGCCCTTGCACTGACCGCCATTGCACCTGCAGCAAGCGCACAAGCTGCCGACTACCTAAAAGCAGGCAGCGTTTTGCGCTACGTTGTTCCCTTCCCGCCCGGCGGCTTGACCGATGTCATGGCACGCCTTGTCGGCCAGCAACTAGGCGAACGCTTGAAAGTCACCGTAGTCGTGGAGAACAAGCCAGGCGGTGGCGCGATGATCGGAGCGGAACAGGTATCACGCGCCACTCCCGATGGCAACACTTTACTGGCGATCACGATGACACATTCGGTGAATGCAACGCTGCTGCGTCAGAAAACGAGATTCGACATAACCAAGGATCTGAAGCCGGTCGCCCTACTGGCCTCCACGCCCATACTCGTCGTCGTACCCGCCAATAGCAGTATTCACTCGCTGGACGACTTGGTCGCAGCGGCGAAATCCAAAGAGTTGAATGCGGGGTCGAGCGGCGTCGGCACGCCATCGCACTTGTCGCTGGCCTTGTTCAATCAGCTCAACGGCACGAATATCATGCATATACCCTACAGCGGAGGTTCGCCATCGCTTACTGACCTGATAGGAGGACAGATCGATGTGATCTTCAGCAACTATGCCGAGTCTCTGCCTCATGTGCAATCAGGCAAGTTACGCGCCATCGCGATCGCAAGCGCAAAGCGCAACCCACAGGTACCCGACGTACCGACCTCGGCTGAGGCCGGCATGCCGGGTTTGAACGTTGAACAATGGACCGCGGTGATGCTGCCTGGCGCGACGCCTGATGCCGTTGTTCAACGGCTGGGTAAGGAACTCGTGGATATCATGGCCCAACCGGACGTCGCCGAGAAAACCCGCTCATTGGGATTCCGAGTGGATGCACGTGGACCGAATGAGTTCACGGAGTTCTGGAAAAGCGAGGTGGAACGCTGGCGCGCGGTGATTCAAGCGGCGGGCATCTCGGCGGAATGACCCATGTGCCGCCTTGCCTTTTTGGCATGATGATCGCTGTCGTCGTGGGCTCGTTTGTGCTCACGACGACATTCACATTTGACTCTGGGTCGCGCCAATGCGCCGGCCGGTCTTGAGTGGAATGTCACCGACCTAAGACAAAGGCCGCTACACGAACGATCCTCGTGTTCGCATGTATGCCAGCGGGCTGCATTGCATTTCTGATCGAAAAGCGTATACGAATGCAGAGGTTGAGCTGTAGCCAAGCTCCAGTGCGGCGCTTGTTACATCAAAACCATTCTCAAGCAGCTCGATTGCCCGGAATGACTTAAGCCGGCGACGCCATGTGCGCAGGGTCAGGCCCGTTTCGGCAAAGAATCTTCTAGCCAGTGTCCGCCCGGACATGCCAAGTTCCATACCCCATTCATCAGGGCCGCGGGAGTCCGCCGGATTGCTGTATAGCGTTTCGCACAGCCGAAGCAGCGGCGCGCTTGTCGGCCAGGCGAGTACCGACGAAATGGGACGGATACGACGCAACTGATCCAGTATGAGTTGATACACGCGCCCGAAATAGCCGTCTGTGTCCGGAGCTTCGTGAACGGCGGCGGCTTCCACGATAAGCGCCCTGAGCAAGGGGGATACGCCAAAAATCGTCACCCCCCGCCTTGAGAGCACTCCGCCTGGGCTGTCGGCGAGCCATAGGCTGTGATACTCGGCGCCAAGAAACGAGCCCACGCTGTGCACGGACCCGGGAGGTATCCATGCGGCCTGATCTGGTGAAATGGCAAACGACTGTCCATCCGCCGCAACCATCAGTACGCCCGAAATCGCATAGACAAGCTGATTCCATTCATGGGTATGCTCGGCAAAATAATGTCGCACGGGAATTGACTGCACCCGCATCGTCATGGGAGATGGGGGCAAGACGTCCGGCGGAGCAGTAATAGTCTTCCAGTTCAAGGCAAAGTCCATTTGTCGTTAATTCTACATAAATTGTCATGTTATCGATAGACCGACATCGCATCTGTACGTTGTAATGGTGCGGCACGACTCTCATCAGGATTAAGGCTCCCTCGCCGGAGCCGCGCGAGAACCCCACTACATCGCCTCTATAGAAAATGACACATAGCCCGCCCTCCTCGATCAATGGCCCAGCTGCGGTTCTGCCCGCAGAGATTCAACGGGGAAACATATGGCGGCTTTCCGTCGCCCAGGCACTGGCCGGCGCGAATTCGGTGGTGGTCTACGCGACGGGTTCCATCGTCGGCAACATGCTCGCCCCGACGCCGATGCTGGCGACCCTGCCGATTTCCATCTTCGTGGTAGGCATGGCCGCATGCACGCTACCGGTCGGTGCGATCGCCAGGCGCCACGGGCGGCGTGCAGCCTTTCTATTGGGCACTGGGGCCGGTGTACTCGCAGGTTTATTGGCCTTGGCTGCGGTCATGGCGGGCTGGTTCTGGTTGTTCTGCCTGGCGACCTTCTTTGGTGGCGTTTATGCCGCCGTTGTGCTGTCCTTCCGCTTCGCCGCCGCCGATGGCGTAGAGGCGGAACGGCGTGCGCGGGCGCTGTCGCTCGTGATGGCCGGCGGCGTTGCCGCGGGGATCGTCGGGCCGCAGCTGGTGACCTGGACGATGGATCTATGGCCACCGCACATGTTCGCAGCCACATTCCTGGCACAAGCAGCGGTCGCGGCGATCTCGGCAGTCATCCTGCTTGGCGTGCGGCTGCCGGTGCCAACGGTGCAGGAGCTGGCCGGTGGACGGACGCTGAAGGAGATCGCCCTGCAGCCGCGTTTCGTCGCCGCGGTGATCTGCGGCGCCGTTTCCTACATGCTCATGAACTTCCTGATGACGGCCGCGCCGTTGGCGATGCACATGTGCGGGCACTCCCAGGAATCCGCCAATTTGGGGCTGCAGTGGCATGTCATCGCCATGTATGCGCCGAGCTTCTTTACCGGCAAGCTGATCTCGCGCTTCGGCGCCGCAAGGATGGCAGCGATGGGCCTGATTCTGATTGGCCTGTCCGCCGCCGTTGGGTTGGGCGGCATTGAGGTCATGCATTTCTGGTGGTCGCTGATCTTGCTCGGAGCGGGGTGGAACTTCGGCTTCCTGGGTGCATCGGCGCTGGTACTGGAATGCCACCGGCCCGAGGAGAAAACGCGCGTCCAGTCACTCAACGATTTCATCGTCTTCGGCCTGATGGCAATCGGATCATTCTCGTCGGGAGGGCTGCTGTCCGCCTATGGCTGGAATACCGTGCTCTGGGTGTCCTTTGCTCCGCTCGCCTTGTCGGTCGCAGCGCTTGCGCTGGCGATGCGGCGAAAAGCTCGCATTCTCGCCGAGTGAAGCGAGATGCCGATGAGGAACCGTCGATCCAACTCGCTATACCGGAGATGAGCCTCGTCATCAGAATCCATCCAGAGAACTTGCGATAAGCCGGCCGATGCCGCGCGCACCTTTTCGCACGCGGATGCCATGCGCGTGATCTCCGGCATCATCCTTTGGATCTTCTGGATGAATCAGCCTCTCGGTGCGCGCCGCTACCGCACTCACTGCGCAAGAGCGCCCGCACGCCGAGGTCGGCCGCCTCGATGGCGCCTGCGACATAGCCTGGATACCGAATCGACCATTCGCTGGCAATGCCGATGATCCGGTTACGCCACAAGCCCGATGGCACCCCGGCTGCAGGCGCGTGGCCGTGATCGGCCAGTCCGTCCATGTCATGCGGCGTTGCCGTGCAGGGGTCAGCGGCCCAGTCTTTAATGAAATCCGCCTTGAATCCTGACGCTTCGGCGCCAAATAGGCGCCGCAGTTGGGCACGGCAGTGCGTACGCAGCACATCAATGTAAACCCCGTGGCGCACGCGCGCCGCCACGCTGAAGAATCCGAACAGTGCCGCGCTGCCGCCAGGCATTGACGCGTCATGGATTTCTCCCAACGGCCCCCAGGCGCTGCGGGCTTCGCCGGAAAGTCCTTGCGTGCGCCAGAACGGCTCGTCATATAGGGCGACATACTTGGCATGCGGCGCCATCCATGTCGCCGTTTCGAGCCATTCATGCGCCACGGTGCCAGGCAATTCAGGCGAGAAACTGATGGAGGCCGCGGCAAGGCGCGGCGGGAGGGCCAGCAGCACATGCTCCGCGCGATAGGTGATGACTTGTCCCTGGGCATCAGCGTCCAACTCTACGTGAAGGCCGTCGCAGCGCAGGCGCCGCACAGGCTGGCCGAGAATAAGGTTGTCCGACGCCAGGCCCGAACGTATGGCATCGATCAGTACGCCCATGCCACCCACCAGACGCATTGAGGGCGGCGCAGAGCCATAGCCCCGCACACGTTTGGGAGCCGCATCCTGTGCATACTCGACGAGCATATCGCCATCCTCATGCTGCATGAAGCGTTCAAGGCCGAGGCTGTCGATGAGGCGGTCCAGTTGTGGCTGGTAGGCGGGCCAGAACCACGTCGGGCCAAGGTCGAAGCGGTCTCGCGGCGCCCCGCTTGCGATTGGCGGCGTGGACAGGATCCGGCCGCCCCAGTCATCACGAGACTCCAGGAGCACATAGTCGTCGATACCATGATGCTCCAACAAGTGCGCCGCGTACAGTCCAGCCAGACCTCCGCCGACGATGGCGATGCGTGCCGTCTGCATGGTCATGTCCCCATCAGCGTTTCGCCAGGGTGGCCGATCTTGAGATAGAAGGTCGTACCATGGGCGCCGGCGACTATTCCGGGATACTGGCCGGCCGGCAGACGTATCCAGCTGCCTCGTTCATAGGACTCGCCGTCCATCACCACATTGCCGGTCAGTACCAGCAACTCGGCGCCATCCACCGGTGTAGTGAACACGGCCTCGCCAAGCGCCAGCCGCAGGCTGGTCTGCTCGATTTCATCTGAGAACAGGGGGCGCGCTTCGCGGCCCTGCTCGCTGTGCCAGGAGGCGGCGGCGCGCGTATCGATACGCACGGATTGCCGTTCGTGCGGCCGCATCTGCCGGAGCTTGACGAAAATGACGGCGCCCTCTTTGCTGGAGGGCTCATGGCCTGAGCCTGGCGGGTTGCGCAGATACCAGCCTGCCGGTTCGACACCGCCTTGAGGCGAAGCGACCCACTGATACTGATGCGGCGCCACGATGGCGCGGCGTGAGAAGTCGGCGTTGATCAGCATAGAGTTCTTCCACAGCGCAAGCGATATGTTCGACCGCAATGACGAACAGCGGCCATCATGTCTCCGTGCATTTTACTTGGGGAGCTGCGCGTGGGTATCGAGCACGCGCGCTGGGCGCTTGTTGGTGCATGCCAAAGCTCGGTGGCTCCGTAGGGCAGATGGGAAAGGGAGCAAAGCGCGGCATCAATAACATTGCGCGGGAGTTGGGTAAAACGCCTCAAGCGATTCAAGAATGCTTAGTCAACGTACAGCGCTGCGCTACAGAAGTGCTTGCCGCGCCAATCGCGATCTACCTCCAAGCCTACCTAGAATGGTCGTATAGGCAATCAGAGGGGGCGCACACAAGCCTTCTCGCCCCAATTCATTGCTCTAGTGCAACCATACTATGGTATCGATCTGAGTAAGGTGACCTATGCCGAGGGCATCAACACCGGGCATGGTCGCGCGCTGGCCTATTGCGATCGGATTTTCTTTACGAAGCCGGGCAATCTGTGGCTGGATAAGTCAGAATTGCACCTTACGCTGCATGAGATCGAACATCTCGTGCAATGCCAACAGCGGGGCCGTCGCACATTTTTGGTCGAGTACATCCTTAAAGCTGGAATGGACGCCATGAAGTCGAGACAGGTAGATGTGCATGACATGATCGACATGGAACGTGCCGCCGAAGCCAAAGCCGCAAGGCTCACCAATATTGTTTGGGACAAGATCCAAAAAATGCGACACATGGCGCCCGTGGCGGTCCCCATGCGGTGCATGCAGGGAGAGGTGTTCATGCCAACCGCCGGCGGTGCTTGCTGCACCCCTAATTATTCGCAATGCCGCAACCTGACGACCGGGCATGTAACCTGCCGGCAGGCCGGATGCCAGTAGGCCATGATGCTGTGGCAGTGCGCATGGTCGCAGCAGCGGACTGCGGGCAGCTTACGCGCCCTGTGGGCAGTGGAACGGTTCGGGTCATGATGCAAGCCTCGGTGCTTCAGTGATAGTCGACGATCTCCGCATTGGCGGACCCTTTGGCCGCGGTGCGGATGTTAGCTTACAAACCGAAGTTTGCGCCGACCAGTCCACTGTCGGAATTGACGTACACGGTGCCGACGGTTTCGATGGTTTCATTATCGTTGCCGGCACCGGTGATGTAGGCGATATAGAAGGTCGAGATAATACCTTCCAGCGGGCTGGATTTATAAAGGACGACGGCCTTTTCTCCATCCGCCAGGCCCAGCCTGCCATCGCCGGCTGTGGAGTCGATCAAGGCGGCCAGGGCGGTGGTATCGCTGCCCCGCCATAGAAAGATTTTTCCGGCGATGTCGGTTCCGCCGCTGGCGGCGCCGGCGGTCAGGTAGTCGAATGTTCCATCGACGGAATCGCCCGTTCCTTCGAGACCGCCCGTCAAGGAAACGAACCGGCTGAAATCCAGCACATCGCTACCGGCTGTGGCCCCGACAATGAAGCCCGTGATGGCATCCTGACCGTTGTCGGCGGCCGTGGATGCATAGACGACGGTATCGGAGCCGGCTGGTGCAAAGTATGAGGACAGGCCGATGGTGTCGTCGCCCGCGCCCCCGCTGATGATGTCATCGCCCTGGCTCCCGGTGATGGTGTCGTCGCCGCCGCCCCCGTTGAGCTTCATGCCCTTGGTGTAGAAGGCGGCATCGATGGTGACGCCCGTGTCCGCGCCGTTGACGGTCAGGGCGCCGTCACCTTGATCGGCAAGAGCCATGTTCACCTGGTACCCGTTTGGAATGCCTGCAAAGATGGCGTCGTCGAGCGTCAGCTTTTTCAGTCCTCCTTCGGCGATTTTCTTCGCCCGGGCCGATACGAGTGCGCTGATCACCCCTGGATCAGTCTCGCCATCGGCATCGACGGTTGCCGCTCCGTCGGCGAGCTTGCCATTGACGACGGCGAAGACCGCGGCCGTCATCAGCAGTTTGTTGCCGCCTGTGAGCGCGGGAATGCCGGTGTGGTCGGTCAAACTGGCAATGGTCGGCTTATTTTCCGCCACGATGCCTTCACGGGTGAAGATCAGTGTGTCGTCGGCGCTTTCCGTGACGGTGATGTCGCCGGTTGCGAGATTGCCGCCGAAGGTGATGACGCCGTTGTCAAGTTCCACGGTGAACGTGGCATTCGTAATGGTGACGACATTGTTTGTGTTGAAGCCGTCCGTGGTGGCCGCGTTGCCCGAAAGGTCGCGCGCGAACTCCTGCGCAATGACCAGGGTGTCGTTGGCGCCCCCGAAGCCGGCCGTTGTTTTCAGTGCCGTGGCTTTGACGGGCGTAAGCGCGATTGTCAGGGTGCCGTCCGCCGTGACCTTGGCGGAGGCGATATCGCTTACTGCAAACGCCTGTGCCTGTGCATTATCGCCATCGATGTTCCATACCAGCCTGGTCCAGTCCAGGCGGCCCTTGATGTCGGTATCGGCGTTTTCGCCGGCTTCGAGCAGCGTGTCGAAATCCGTCCCGGTGAGCGTCAGGGCGTCGGCAGTCATGTCATAACCGGCTGCCGTGATGGTGGCGGTGGGCGCCGTGGCGTCGCTGGAAAGGAAGTCGTTGCCGTTCCTGGCGACGGTATCCTTCCAGGCGGCATACTGCGCCGGGCTGGCGGTCACGGTGATGCCGCTGCCGCTGATTTCCAGCGCCGTGAGCCTGGAGAGGTCGACGTTGCCAAGGTCGGCGCTTGCCGTGACGATGGCCTTGACCGTGGGAACAGGAGCGGGCGGCTGGGCGTTCGGGTCGGCGGCCATGTTCACGATGCCAGTCAGGCTGGTGGTGCCTATTAAACCGATAATGATGACGTGGCCGCCATTCAATATCTGTTTGCCGTCGGCCTGCGCGGCTGTCATCGTCAACGTCGGTAGGTTGGTCGGGTCGTCGGGAAGTAGCTGATACCCGTCGACATTCACCAGATTGACGTTGGTGGAAATATCGGCGGATTCAACGACATTGATGCCTAAAAAGACGCTGTCCGCGATGCCCTGTGTGTCGATATTCGAGGCATCCGCAGTGGTGAGATGCACGATCGCAGTGCCGTTTCCGGTGACGGTTTTTCCACTGAGCTCAGACGCCCGGATGGAGAGGCTGGCGGGTGATATCACTTCAAACGATGCGCCGTTGCCCATGGCGGCAGTCACGAAATCAGCTGCATTGCCCATATAGTCGGGGCGTTCCGCGGTGACGATGACCTTGGCGTTGCCGACGTTGCCGGAAAAAGCGCTGGGAGCGCCCTGACCGTCGCCGGTGAGGATGAAGCTCGCCGTGGCGGTGGCCGCTACGATTTTCGACAGATCGGCATTCAGCGTCGACTCCAGTCCGCTGATCGCCACGGTTCCATCGCCATCGACGCTCATGCCGGTGACTTGCGCGGCGGTGGCGGCGAGGGTCTGGCCACTGGCGACGGTGATCTTGGTGGCTGTGCCCAGATCGACCGTCGTCGCTGCCGGAACGCCGCCCCGGGAAAAGGTGGCGACCGTGCCGCTGGTGATGAAGGAAATATCGCCGCTGCCATCGGCGAAGGTAACGACGCCGCTCTCGACCGTCACTTTGAACGGTTCAGAAGGGGCGCCGCCGCCACCTCCGCCCGGCGTGGGGAAGGGCGGTGCCGGCGCCACCGGCTCGAAGGTATCCGGCAGCTCGGTATCGGGCGGCACCGCCACCGACGGCGGTATCACCAGCTTGGTGCCCGCCGGCGGTTTGAAGTCGGTCGGGATCGGAGTGTTCGCGGGGGGCGCCCAGCTTGCCGGCGGCTGGAAACCGGGCAGGAACGGCGCCACTTCCTGCACGCGTTCCAGTGCATCCTGGAAATTGCCGGAGTCGATGGCGGCCTGGAACCGGGGATCGTTGGCGAAGACGCCCAGGTTCAGGCCGTTGCCCAGGTCGCGGCCTTCGGCGGCGCCGTATTGCAGCAGGTGGCCCAGCACGGACATGCCGGCCTGCGCGGCTTCGGCCACGTCCGGGTTCGCGTTCGCGTATGCCCCCAGGTCGATGAAGGGGTTGATCCGCCGCGGTTCGCCCTGGCCGAACAACAGAAAGTGTTCCACCGCGCCGATGTGCCCGGCGGCGACGGCTTCGGCCACGTCCGGATTTTGCGCCAGATAGAAGCCCCCATCGAACAGGGCCAGCGGCGAACGGTCTTCGCCGGCGCCGTATTGCGTGAAGTGATCGTAGGCCGTGGTCAGCCCGGCGGCGACGGCCGCGGCCACGTCCGGGTTGCCGGCCAGGTAGTCCTGCGGATTGAACAGCGGGCCGGGCGCCCGGCCTTCGGCCTTGCCATATGACAGGAAGTGCTGCTCGGCGGGGATGAGGCTGGCGGCCACGTCGGGATTCCGCGCCAGATACCAGTCGGCGTTGAACAGGCTGAAGTAAGTGGAATGAGCCATGGTTTTCTCGGATTAGGGATGGGGGCTTTCGTCGATGTTGCGCACATGCCGGCAACTCGCCGTTTGCTTGTTTGCGTTGTCGGGGCTTGCGTAATAAGCTCTCAAACCAATACAAAGTTTTACAGACAGGATGATTTGAGCAATCCACCGTGAACTGGCCGTGAACTGCAATCCTCGTGTGAACGCGTCTCCCGCGCCGCCCCGCCTGTCCATCCGCCTGCTGGGGGAATGGGAATTCATGCTGGACGGCGCGCCCCTGAAGGGAAGGCTCTACGGCAAAGCCGTGGCGCTTGCGGCCTATTTATCCATCGAACGGGATCGCAGCCATGCGCGGGAACACCTGGCATCCCTGTTATGGCCCAACCTGACCGCCGAATCGGCACGCGGCAATCTCCGGCAGGCGCTGCGCCGCTTGCGTGATGCTTTGGGCCCGTCGGCGTCGGAGTTTCTGGCGGTTACCCGCGACACGCTGCGTTTCCATGCTGCACATCCCGATTGCCGTGTCGACGTGGCTGTCCTGACCGAGCCCTTCCCGGGTTGCGGCCATGGCCCGGGCCCCGATTCGTCCGCTGTTTGTGCGCAATGCCTGGGCGGGCTCGAATCACGGCTTGCCGTCTATCGGGGGGAGTTCCTGTCCGGGCTCGCCTTGAGCGACGCGCCCGAGTTCGAGCTGTGGCTGGACGCGCGCCGCCAGAGCCTGCGAGGGCGTGCCTTCCTGTTGGCTGAGAGGCTGTGCAGTGCTTGCGAAGCAGCCGGGAAGCCTGATCTGGCGCTGGCCTACGCCCAACGCTGCATGGAATTGGAACCTTGGAACGAGGCCGCGCATCGCCGGCACATGCGCCTGCTGGCGGACCAGAGGCAGTACGCCACGGCGCAGGTCCATTACGACGCCTATCGCGCCGGCCTTGCGCAGGACTTCAGTTCCGATCCCGCCGCCAGCACGCACGCCCTGTTCGAGGCCATCCACAAAAGCGGCCTGGCGGCCGGGCGCCCGGGCGCGTCCGCTGCGCAAGAAAGCCCGCCGCCCGCAAAAGCCGAGCGCCGCCAAGTGACCATTCTGTGCTGCCACCTCGATCTGCCACCCGGCGTACAAGGCGACTGCACGGAACAATTGGCCGAGGCCCGTTCGGTCTGCACCGTGGTGCTGCGCCGTCATGCCGGCCATATCGCCCAAGGCCATGACGGCTATCTTTACGCCTACCTGGGGTATCCCACCGCGCAGGAACAGGCGGGCAGGCAGGCGGTGCTGGTGGCCCTCGAATTGTCATCGCTCTTCGGCCCGCCGTACCGCTTCCGCGCGGGCATCCATACCGGCGTCATCGTCACCGGCTTCGATCCTTTCATCCCCGACATCATCGGCAGCGCCTCGGGCACGGCCTGGCGGCTTTGCCGGCGCCTGCGCAAAAGCGGCATCGTCGTCAGCGATGCCACGGCTCATTTGTTGCATGGCCGGTTCCCGCTGCGTGCGCTGGAACGCTTGGATGCCGGGCGGAAGGCGGGAACCGCGTCCGCCGGACCTCCCGCCCATCTGTTGCTTGCGCGAGAAGACGGCGATGCCAGCCCCCGTGCCGCCGCGCCTGCCGCTCCCGCGCTGATCGGCAGGCGGGCCGAACTGCAGCGACTGAAAAAACTCTGGCGCCTGGCGTCCCGCGGGGAGCCGCAATTCTTGGTGCTGCGCGGCGAAGCGGGCATCGGCAAGACCCGGCTGGCCGGCGCCTTGCGCGACGAGGCCGCCCGCCGTCCCGCCGGAGTCCGGCATCTGCACTGTTACCCCGAACATCGCCATACGCCGCTTTATCCGGTGATTGCCCTGTTCGAATCCATACTGGGGCTGTCGGCGGACGACACGCCCGCCGCGCAGCGCCGCAAGCTCCAGGATTACCTGCGCCGTCAGCATCCCGCCGTGGCCGACGCCGCCGAACCCGTTCTCATGCTGCTGCTGTCCATCGCGCCGGCCGACGCGCCCGTGCCTTCGCCCCAGCAACGCAAGCAGCAGACCCTGGACATGATGCTGTTGCTGCTTGACAGCATTGCGTCCACCCGGCCTCTGCTGCTGATCATCGAAGACGCCCAGTGGCTGGATGTCACCACCCGGGACCTGCTGGAACGGCTGCTGCATCGCAAGCGCCCCGCCGCGCTGCTGACCCTGGTCACGGCACGGCCCGATTTCGATCCGGCCTGGCTGAAGGCCGAAGCCGTGCTGGAGCTGCAGCCCTTGCGGGATGCCGAGATCGCCCGGCTGGCGCGAGCCACCGTCGGCTCCCTGTCTTCCCGGGCCATTGATTCCATCGTCCGGCGCGCCGACGGCATCCCCTTCTATGCGGAACAGATGGCGCGCATATCGTCCGGCGCGCCCGACGAGGGCGGCGGCATTCCCGCCATCTTGCGCGACCTGTTGCTGACCCGCCTCGATTCCGTGCCGCAAGCCCGGCGCATTCTTCAATTGGCCGCCACGATAGGCCGAAGGTTCGAGCAAAGCCTGCTGGAGCGCATCAGCGCTTTGCAGGCTCCCGCCCTTGAGCCCGTTTTGCGCCGCCTGGTCGATGCCCACCTGATTTCCGCCGTCGCCGCGCCGGATGCCGCCTTCCAGTTCCGTCATGCCCTCATCCAGGAAGCGGCGTATGACTCGCAGATCCAGGCCGATCGCCGCGAAGCCCATCGCCGCGTCGCCGACGCATTGAGCCGGCGCCATCCGCAACGGGCTGTCCAGCAGCCGGCGGAAATCGCCCATCATTACACCTGCGCCGGCGATCCCGCCGCGGCGATTCGGTGGTGGCTGAGCGCGGGGCGGCAGGCGCTGCGCGTTTCCGCCACCGCGGAAGCGGACAAGCATCTGCGGGAAGGCCTGAACCTGCTCGATCAGTTGCCGCGCGGCGAGGAACGGGACTCGCAAGAGGCGGCGCTGCTTCTTTCACTGGGCCAAGCCGTTCAGCTCGGCCGAGGCTATGGTTCGCAGGACGCGGCCCGCATCTATGACCGCGCCTTCGAGCTCAGCCATGAGCGGCTGCCCCTGAAGCAGCGCTTCGAGATCCTGTGGGGCTTGTGGACGGTATCCAGTTCGCGGCCCGGCTACGGTTTTCCGCAGGCGCGCGAGCTGGCGCGGGAGCTACTGGAATTGGCGACGCACGGCGCCGACAGGGAACTGCTGGCCAAGGCGCATACCGCCAACGCCAACGTCGCGCTGTGGCTCGACCGGCCCGATGAGGCATGCCGCCATGCGCGGGCGGGCGCGGAGGCGGGCGACCGCCTGCAAAACACGATGGGAGGACTGGACCCCGCCGTCGCCTGCCTGGCCTATCAGTCATGGGCGCATTGGAAACAGCATCGGACTTCTGACGCGCTTGCCGCCAGCCGCCGTTCGCTGGCGCGGGCCCGGTCGCTGGACGACCCCGACAGCCTGTGCGCCGCGCTCGGCTTTGCCGCGATGCTCGAACGCTTTCTGGGCAATATCCAGGCCGTGGCCGACCACACACGCGAACTCCAGTCCGTTGCCGACCTCTATCAGCTGGCAACGTGGCAGGGCCTTGGCCGCATGCTCCAGGCCTGGATGCGGGTCAGGCAGGGCGACGAAGGCGGCATTGCCGTTCTGCAAGCCTGTGCGCAAGGCATACAGCAGATCATGCCCAGCGTTGCCGCCATCTTCCTGCACGCCTTGGCGGAAGCCTATGGGTTTCTTCACCGCTACGACGAACAATCGCAGGCCATCGCCGACGGCCTGCAAGCCGCCGCAAAAGTGGATGAACGTTTCTTCGGGTCGTTGCTGGAACGCATGCGACGCGTCTGCCCGGCTGTTCGTGAAGCGAGGCGGCTCATGGAGTGATGGAGAAAAAAACCGCCTGTTCCATGAGCAGGAGAATCTGTCGCACGCCCTGCGCATAGCCGGCATCAGAACAGTTCGATCTTCTTTTCCCGCGCCGTCGGCGCCGCCCCGCGCTTCAGCAATTCTTTTTCGTAGGCGTTTTCCGCGTTCGCCATCGAAATCGCCTCGGGCTGGTGAACGGCGCCGCGGCGGCAGAAGGCATCGCCCGTGAGCGGGTCCAGCACCACTTTGCGCGACCAGGAGCCGCCCATGTCGTCGGCCAGCAGCGGGATGCCCTCGCGCTGCAGCCACTGGCGTGCGAATTCCGCATTGCGCGTGCCGATGGCCATGTGGATCGCATTCACCACATTGCCGCCGCCAAAGGCCTTGGCCACCAGGCGATCTTCGGACGCGCCGCGCGCGAACATGGCGTTGCGCAACACCTCCATCGCATAGTCGCCGTGCAGCACGGTGTCGTCATCGTTGACATGGCGCCGGCTGCCGCCGGGCAACAGAAAGTGGTTCATGCCCGCCAGCCGCAATTTCGGATCGTACAGGCAGACCGCCACGCACGAGCCCAGCAGAGTGGCGATCGGGCGCTCGTCCTCCACCGCCCAGCCCCCCGGGTTGATCACGCGCGCCACGCGCTCCAGGTTGCGCCCCGCTGCGCCGTCGGCGGACACGCCCCTGGAGGCGTGCGCACCGGCGCGGCCGAGCAGTTGCGGGTCAGCGGCCATAGGCGATGATCTCCTGGGCGATGCGGTCCAGCGGCAGCACCTTGCCGACGCCGCCCATGTCGATGGCCGCTTTCGGCATGCCGAATACCACGCAGGTGGACTCGTCTTCGGCGATGGTCTGCGCATGGGCGTCGTGCATTTCCTTCATGCCGCGCGCGCCATCGTCGCCCATGCCGGTCATGATGATCCCCAAGGCATTGCGCCCCGCCACTTGGGCCACGGAACGGAACAGCACGTCCACCGACGGCTTGTGCCGGTTCACCATCGGGCCGTCCCGGACCTGCACGAAGTATTGCGCGCCGCTGCGTTGCAGCAGCATGTGGCGCCCGCCCTGGGCGATCAGCACCCGGCCCGGCAGCACGCGGTCGCCGTCCTGCGCCTCGCGCACTTCCATGGCGCACAAGCCATCGAGGCGCTGGGCGAACAGCGAGGTGAACTTTTCCGGCATGTGCTGCACCACGACGATGCCGGTGCTGGTGCGCGGCAATTGCGTCAGCACCGCTTCCAGCGCCTGCGTGCCGCCGGTGGAGGTGCCGATGACCACGACTTTTTCGGTGGTGTCGTGCAGGGCGCCGACGTTGCCGGCGATGGCGCGGTTCGGGCGCGCGGCCGGCGCCGTATCGGCCGCCGGCTCGGTGCGCGGACGGGGCGCGGTGCGTACGCGGGCCATGTTGGCGCGTGCGGCGGCGCGCACGGCGCTGACGAGGTCGTCGCCCGCGTCCTGCAGGAACTGTTTGACCCCCAGCTTGGGCTTGGTGATGATGGCCAGCGCTCCCGCCGCCAGCGCCTCCATCGTGGTGGCCGCGCCTTCCTCGGTGAGCGAGGAGCAGACCACGGTGGGCGTGGGCCGCTCGGCCATGATTTTCTTCAGGAAGGCGATGCCGTCCATGCGCGGCATCTCGATGTCGGTGACGATCACGTCGGGCCACTGCAGGCGCATTTTCTCCAGCGCCGCCACCGGGTCGGGGCAGACGGCGATGACCTCGATGTCGCTCTCGCGCGCCAGCGTTTCGCGATTCACCTGGCGCACGACGGCGGAATCGTCCACCACGATGACTTTGATCCTGGCCATCGCGCTCATGTCCTCGCCTGGGCCGGCGGCAGGCGATAGATGGTGGGGCGCACGAGTTTCACGGAATCATTGATGCCGTTGAGGCTCTCGGAATGGCCCACGATCAGGTAGCCGCCGGGATGCAGTTTTTGCACGATGCGCGCCACGACTTCGCGCTTGGTGTGGTTGTCGAAGTAGATCATCACGTTGCGCAGGAACACGACATGGAAGCGCCCGATGTCGGGCAGCGGAGCGTTGAGGTTGATCTGCATGAAGCGCGTGTGGCGGCGCAGCTCCGGGGCGATCAGGAAGCTGCCTTCCTGGCTGCGAACGCCCTTGAGGCAGTATTTGTGCAGGTATTCGGCGGGCAGGCCGCGCGTGCGTTCCAGCCAGTAGTGGCCCCGCGCGGCGGTGGCCAGCACCTGGGTGCTGATGTCCGAGCCCAGGATGTTCCAGGCGCCTTGCACGCCCAGGCAGTCGGCCAGCACCATGGCCAGGGTATAGATTTCCTCGCCCGTCGAGGCGGCGGCGCTCCAGATTTCCAGGGGCTGCTGCGGCGGATGCTGGGGCACGATGGTATTGCGCAGATAATCGAAATGCGCCTGCTCGCGGAAAAAATAAGTCTCGTTGGTGGTCAGCAAGTCCACCATGGCCTGGCGCTCTTGCGCATTGCCCGCGCCGGCGCCGGTCACCAGATCGAGGTACCGGCTGAAGCTGTCGAGCTGCAGCGCGCGCAGGCGCTTGCCCAGGCGGCCCACCAGCAGCACCTTCTTGGAATCCGCCAGGCTGATGCCGGCGATCTCGTGGATCAGGCGTTGAAAGCGCGCGAATTCCGCGTCGGTGATGCCGAGTTCCTTCATGCGCCGTGCGGGGCCTCGTGTTTGCCCTGGCCGATCTGCGTCAGCACCGTCATCTCGTCGACCGACAGCACGCGCTGGATGTTCAGGATGATGACGAACTTGCCCGCCACCTTGCCCATGCCGGCGATGAAGTCGGCGCGGATGTGCGCGCCGAAGGAGGGGGCGGGCTCGATGTCGGCGCCGGGGATCTCCAGTACCTCGGAGACCGCATCGACCATGATGCCGATGTCGAGTTTTTCATCGTCCTGCTGCACCTCCACGATGACGATGCAGGTGCGCCGCTGCACGGCGGAAATCCTGCCGCTGAAGCGCGCTCCCAGGTCGATGACCGGCACCACGGCGCCGCGCAGGTTGATGACGCCCCGGATGAAATTGGGCATCATGGGGATCTCGGTCAAATTGCCATACTCTATGATTTCCTTCACGTTCAGGATGCCGACGGCAAACATCTCGCTGCCGACGCTGAAGGTGAGGTACTGGCGGGTGTCGCCGCCCTGACCGGGCTGGACGGCGGCACCCGTGCCGCGGGGCGACGGGTTGGGCTGGGGCATGCAGGCTTCCTCGGGCTGGTTTCCAGTTGGTCAGTAACGCTCGAAGTCCTGTTCGTCCACGGCCGGCAGCGGTTGCGCCTTGCCATGGGCCGCCGCGCGCGCGGGGGCGGCCGGCACGGCGTGCACGGGTTTGTGCGCCATGGCGGCATCGCCGGCCCGGCCGGCGGCATCGACCTTGAAGAAGCTCATCAGGTCCTGCAGCTGTTCGGCCTGTCCGCCCATTTCCTCGGCGGTCGCCGCCAGCTCTTCCGAAGCCGATGCGTTCTGCTGCGTGGCCTTGTTGAGCTGGCCCATGGCGCCATTGATCTGGCCCACGCCCTGGCTCTGTTCCTGGCTGGAGGCGGCGATCTCCTGCACCAGGTCGGACGTCTTGCGTATGGCCGGCACGATTTCATTGAGCAGCTGTCCCGCCTGCTCGGCCAGCTTGACGGACCCGGAAGCCACCTGGCCGATTTCCTGCGCCGCCACCTGGCTGCGTTCGGCGAGCTTGCGCACCTCGGCCGCCACCACGGCAAAGCCCTTGCCGTGCTCGCCGGCGCGCGCGGCCTCGATGGCGGCATTGAGCGCCAGCAGATTGGTCTGGTAGGCGATGTCGTCGATGATGCCGATCTTGTCGGCGATCTGTTTCATGGCTTCGACGGTTTCCTTCACCGCATTGCCGCCTTCTTCGGCCTGGCGCGCCGTCGAGGTGGCCATGCCGTCGGTCACCTTGGCATTTTCGGAGTTCTGATCGATGCTGGCCGTCATCTGTTCGATGGAAGCCGTGGTTTCTTCCACCGAGGCGGCTTGCTGCGACGAGGACTGGCTCAATGACTGCGCCGTGGCCGAGACTTGGCCGGCGGCGTTGTTGAGCGCATCGGCGGCGATGTTGATCTGGCCGATGGTGTCGGCCAGCTTGGCGATGGTGTTGTTGATGGCCTGCTTGAGCGCATCGAAGTCGCCGGTGTAATGGGCGGTGATGGTCTGGGTCATGTCGCCCTGTTCCATGGCCGCCATCACGCGGCGCACATCGTTGATCGGGCCGACGACGTTGTCCAGCATCTCGTTGACGCCTTCGACGATCTTCCGGTATTCCCCCTGGTACCTGGAGGCATCGGCACGGGTGGTCAAGTGGCCGTCGATGGCGGCCTTGGCCAGGTGGGCGGCTTCGGCGCTCATGTTCTTGACGGAGGTCACGGCCTGGTCCAGCGCCGCCAGCACCTGGCCGACTTCGTCGCGCCGCGAGGTGTCGATCTTGATGCTGAAGTCGCCGGCGGCGATCCCGTCGGCGATCTTCACGGCCTCGCCCACCGGGCGGGTGATGCTGCGGGTGATGAGCCAGCCCATCAACAGCGCCAGCACCGCCGCCACGCCGGTCAGGGTCAGCAGCAGGGTCTGCGAGCTGGCCACGGTGGCTTCAGAGGTCAGGCCCGCCTCATTCATCAGTTCGGTCTGGAAGTGCACCAGGCCGTCGACCGCCTGGAAGTAAGCCGTCTGGGCCGTGCGCAGGTCGCCGGCGATCAGGGCGCTGAACTGCTCGGCCGGCGCGTGCTGCCGGATCAGCTCCAGCGCCCGATCCTGCTGCGCCCGGTAGGCCGTGCGCGCGGCCTGAATGGCCTGGAGCCGTTTCTTGCCGGCTTCGGTATGGATCGAGGCTTCGAGCTCCGCCAGCGTGCTGTCGATGATCTTGCGCTGGGCCTCGATCTCTTCGTATGCTTCTTGTCTCCTCGCCTCGTCTGGATAGATGTAGGCATTGCGCAGCTGCCGGGCGATGGCGTTGACGGCGTCGACGACGTTGTTGGCCTGGCCCACCTTGGGGAACTTGTCGTGCGCCATGTCGTTTACTTCGGCGCCAAGTGCCGCCAGGCGGGTATAGCCGATGCCGGCGATGGCCACCATCAGCACCAGGGTCACGGCGAAACCTATACCCAGGCGGATGCCGATCTTGATATTGTTCATGGGAATTTCCTACTCCGAGGCATGAAAGGGTTGAGTCGGGTCGGTTGTGGGGGGGGATGAAAGGTAAGCGGAGGAGAAGTCGCTCTCCTCGCGCTGGACTGCCAGTTGGATCAGGGCCTGCACATCGAGGATCAGGGCCACTTCGCCCGAACCGAGAATGGTGGAGCCGCCGATGCCGCGCAAATGGCGGAAGAGCTGGCCCAGAGGCTTGATGACGGTCTGGAACTCGCCGTGCAGCTGATCGACGACGATGCCGGCCTTGGTGCCGCCCGCCGTGACCACCACGACGTTCTCGCGCGCCGGCGGCTCGCCGCTGATTTCAAAGAAGTCGCGCAGCCGGATGAAGGGCAGCACCTCGCCGCGCAGGTTCAGCATGTGGCCGCGCGTGGCGTCGGTCTTGAGCTCCAGGCATTCGACCACGGAGTCCAGCGGGATGACGTGGGAGGCCTGGCCCACCGTCGTGAGAAAGCCCTCGATGATGGCCAGCGTCAGCGGCAGCCGGATGGTGAAGCGCGAGCCCTGGCCGGGCCGGGTATGGACTTCGACACTGCCGCGCAGCGCCTGGATGTTGCGCTTGACCACGTCCATGCCCACGCCGCGGCCCGACAGGTTGCTGACCGATTCGGCGGTGGAGAAGCCGGCTTCGAAGATCAGGTTGACGATCTCCTGGTCCGTCAGGTTGTGGCCGGACTGGATCAGCCCGCGCTCGATGGCCTTGGACTGCACGCGCCCGATGTCGATGCCGCCGCCGTCGTCGATCACCTCGATGATGATGTTGCCCGAATCGTGAAAGGCATTGAGTTCCAGGCGTCCGCGCGCGGGCTTGCCCGCGGCCAGGCGCACGTCGGCGGGCTCGATGCCATGGTCCATGGCGTTGCGCACCAGGTGCATCAGCGGATCGCCGATCTTTTCCACCACCGACTTGTCCAGTTCGGTCTCGGCGCCGTTGATGACCAGTTCGATGTCCTTGCCGATCTCGCGCGCGGTGTCGCGCACCACCCGGTTGAAGCGGTTGAAAGTCTCGCCGATCTGCACCATGCGCAGTTGCAGGGCCGAATCGCGGATGTCCTCGACCAGGCGCGAGAGCACCGAGTTGGCCTCCACCAGATGGCTCTGACCGCTCTTGCGCGCCAGCAGGCTGGCCGAGGCGCCGGCGATCACCAGTTCGCCCACCAGGTCGATGAGCTGGTCGAGCTTGTCGGCCTGCACGCGGATCAGGCGCGCCTCGGCGCTGCGCTTGTCGCGCACCTGCTGCTGCCGGGCGGCGGCGGCCTCGACGATTTCCGGCTGCACCGTTTTCTGCTGCACCAGGATGCTGCCCAGGGGCGGGGGCGGCGCCACGGCGCAAGCGTCCGCCGCATCCGGGGCGGGAGGCGGGGATTGCGCCTGTTGCCGGCGCAGCCCGGCCTCGAGTTCCTCGCGCGTCAGCGCGCCGGCGCGCACCAGGATCTCGCCCAGGCGCATCGGCTCCTCGGGCAGGCGTTCGATCAGCTGCAGATAGTCGGCCACCGCGCTGTCGGGGGGCAGGATGTAGAGCTCGCAGTCGTCGCGGCAAAAGGCGAAGACATCCTCGATCGCCTGCTTGCCGGCGTGCGAGTGCAGCCGGACCTCGAAGCCCAGGTAGCAGGCCTCGGCGTCGAAATCGGCCGCTTGCGGCATGGCATCGCACAGCGTCTCGAGGTGGACGATCTCGCCCAGCTGCTGCAGATAGCGCAGGAAGTTCAGCGGGTCCATGCCCATCTTCAGCACATCGTGGCCGAAGCGGATGGAGATGTGCCAGCAGTCGGCAAGGGGGGCGGCGGCGTCCGGGTGAGCCGCGCCGGCGGTCGCCGTGCCGGCCTCGGCTGTTCCGCCGAAGGCTCGCAGCGCCTCGGCCAGGCCTCGACCCACCTCGGCCAGCGCCGGGTCTTCGTCGGTGCTGCCTTGCTCCACTGCGTCCAGCAGGACGCGGATATGGTCGCAGCCCCGCAGAAGCACGGTGATCATCTCGCTGCCCACGCCGATCTCGCCGTTGCGCAGGCGGTCGAGCAGGCTCTCCAGCACGTGGGTGAAGCGCTCGATGTGGTGCAGCTCCACGACGCCGGAGGCGCCCTTGATGGTGTGCGCGGCGCGAAAGATAGCGTTGAGCAGGTCGGCGTCGCCGTCGCCCTGCTCCATGCGCAGCAGGCCGTCTTCCATGGCCGTGAGCTGCTCACGGGCTTCCTGGATGAAGACGCTGAATATTTCTTCCATGAACTGTTCCTGGTGTGGCGATGCAATGGAGACGATGAGACGGATGGCCCGAGACGGTTGGATCCCGATGGATCCCTAGTCCCGGGCGTCCGGCGGCAGGGTCTCGCCGAAGAAGTCGCCCAGACGGCAGAAGCCCACGACTTCCCGCAGCGCCGCACTGGCGGCGACGATGCGCAACGGGCGCTGCAGGCGCCGGCTTTCGCGCCGTGCCAGCAGCAGCAGTTGCAGCCCGGCCGTGTCGATCTCGGACACCTGGTCCAGATCGAGCTCCAGCCCGCCATCGCCGGCCTGCTCCAGCGCGGCTTGCAGCCGGGTCTTGAGCACACCGGCGTCGTAGATGGTCAACTGCCCGTCGAACACCAGGCGCTGAGCGCGCAGGGAAGGGGATGGCACGGCGGCTGTGGTCATGCGTGGCTCCTGTAATGTGGCAGGTGTCAGAACAGCTCGATCTTGGGTTCGTCGCCGCCCGAAGGGGCGGCGGGGCGGGCGGGCGCGGAGCTTGCGACGGCTGCGGGTGCCGGCGCGGCGCCGGATCGCGCCGTGCCGGCCGTGCCCATGGCGCTATGGTGGTCACTGCGCTGGGCCTGCATGACGTAGCCGCTGTAGATGTCCTGCAGATGCTCGGCCAGCGGGCGCAGCTCTTCGTCCGGCGTGTCGATGGACAGCAGGCGCTTGCTCAGCAGGAGGGCGTGGTCGTCCAGGCGTTTCAGCGCGGCGACGACGTGCTCGATCTGCTGCCGGGTCACGTCCTGGAACTGTATGCAGGCCAGCGTATCCATGAACATGGCCGTCAGTTCCAGGCTGGACTGGCGGATTTGCTCTATCGCCTCGGCGCCGTGGCGGATCAGGTCGCGGTGGTCGCGCCCCAGCTGCTGGAGCTGGGTCGAAAACTGCTGCAGCGCCTTGTGCTCGAGCTCGATGCTGCTGTGCGAGAAATTGTCCTCATACTGCTTCTCGATGGAAGAAACCACGCCTTGGATGCCGTCGTTGATCTGGTTGACGGCATGGTCGGTGGCCTGCGAGAGCTTGCGCACTTCGCCCGCCACCACGGCAAAGCCGCGCCCGGCGGCGCCCACCCGCGCCGCCTCGATGGCGGCGTTGAGCGCGAGCAGGTTGGTCTGGAAGGCGATGTTGCGGATCAGGCTCACCAGCCCGGTCAGAGAGCGCGCCTGCTGGGCGAACTGCTCGGTGCGCAGGCGGTCGGCTTCGGCCTGGTCGATGCGCTGGCTGATGTACCGATTGAGCTGGTCGATCAGCTCCTGGTTCCGGGCGGCGCGTTCCTCGGACGAGGCCATCATATCGGTGGAGATATGGACGTTGGAATCCACAAGCTGGTTGAGCTTGTCGATCACCCGGTCGATGTCGTTCATCCGGGTGATGATGTCGAACGAGGCTTTTTCCGTTCCCTGCACCACGGTGTCCAGCTGCTTGCGCACCACGTCGTTGAACTGGGGCACCTGCCGCAGTTCCTGGCTCACCTGCCGGCCAACGGCGGCACGGGTTTCCACCCCCAGGCGCCAGTTGCGATAAAAAATGATCGCCACGAGGCGCTGGGCAAAGAACGACACCACCGCGATCAGCGTACCGCCCAGGGCGTCGCCCGCGGGGGAGCCCAGGCCGAGCCAGGGCAGGAATTCATGTTCGAAAACATCGTTGCCGAGATAAATCGTGATCCACACGCCGGCACTGACCACGGCCAGTACCAGCAGCAGCCTGCGCTTCTCTTTTGCAGAGTCGTCCATCGCCCCGTCCCCCTGGTGCTTTCGACGGCGCGCTAGCGCATCACGAGCTTGATGGTGTTGAGCAGGTCTGTGGCCGTGACGGGCTTGACCAGCCAGCCCGAGGCGCCGGCCGCCTTGGCCTCGGCGCGCTTGGCCTGTTGCGATTCGGTGGTCTGGAACAGAATGGGCATGAAACGGTATTGCGGCAGCTTGCGCACTTCCTTGATGAACTCGATTCCGTTCATGCCCGGCATGTTCAGATCGGTGATCAGCAGATCGGTCTTGATGCCGGTGCCGAACCCCTTCAGCGCATCCTGGGCATTGGAGAATTTTTCTACCTGATAACCCGCTTTGGTCAGGATATTGGACACGGACAATAAAAGCGTGGCGGAATCGTCCACCAGTACGATGGTCTTCAAAGGCACTCTCTTTTTTTATAAAACGGCAACCCCGACAGAAACGACTACACCGTCATTACTATGAAGCCATGCCCGATTGAAACTAAATATTTATTTATGAAAATATATTCTATCTTATTACATTATTTTTACCAATAGAAACTCATGTTCCGCAGCGGGCGCCGTTCCGCATTTTGCACAATACGCCGTCGCCGGATTTTTTTTCCGGGTTTTGCCGGGGAGGGCCTGCGCGGGAACGGCCGGCGCCAAGGGCGCGGGTGGCCCTGCCGCTACCTGTCCAGGCGTACCTCGAACCACGCCTCCGTCTCGCCCACGTCGCGGAACCCGTCATTGCGGGCACGCGCGGCCGCCGCGATCCACCTTTTGGCGAGCGCAATGTCGTCGGCCGTCATTTCCGATTCCGCCGTCTCCTCGGCCGTCTGCCAGGCCCGGTACGCGGCGAGGACGGCATCGGGCCCGCCGAGGGCTCGTTCCAGCGTGCGGCGAAATCGCTGTTCGGCGTCCTGCCGGGTGCGCTCGGGCAGGTCATTCGGGGCGTCTTGGATGGTGATGGTGTACATGGTGGGCATAGGCTCCGTTTTTTGAACTGTGGATTTATACAGTAAACGGGGCGGGGAGGGCAATATGGTCGTCAGGCTTGGCCTGCCGTGGCTTCGGTTCCTCCATGCGCCAAAAGTGCTGGACATGCAGAACGCCGTGTCGAGTCGGCGTAACGCCGCGCCCGCGCGAATAAGCCGAATAAGCGCCTTGGCCCCTGACCCACAAGCGACTATGCTTGTCGTCAGATCGATGTACCGGGGCCTGCGAAGGTGTCTATCCGCCTCCTGGAAACAGGGTTCAGCCGTGCTGATGCTAAAGAGCACCCGCGAAACGAAGCGCCGTTCTTGCGGCGTTTCGCCTTTGTGGGCGCCCATGCAGCAGCTACCGATGAGGGTGCCCCGGATCGCGCAGCGGCTCTCCTCTGGATACCTTCGCCGCCATTACCTGAAAGCGAATCCTGCCTTTGCGCTCGTGCGGCACACCGGGCCCTGGCGAGCCTGGTGCGCGGACATAAGCGCTTTCCACCACCATGGCCGGTTTCGCCTCGGGTCAGGCCGGCGCGACATGAGCGGCAATCACATGTAATGGAAAATTCCGGTGGCGTTGTGGAAGGCCGTCTTTCGCACGGTGGCTGTGTTCCGGCCGCGGGCTTGTCGCAATCCATGCGCGCAGCGATAATCTTGGCTCGATTTCCCATTGACCTTCATGAGAACAGCCATGCCCTACGTCACCATCACCGCCACCGAAGGATATTCCGAAGAACAGAAGAAGCGGCTGCTCCAGGGCAGCAGCGACGCCGTGGTGGCAAGCATAGGCGCGCCGCTGTCCAGCGTGCGGGTGCTGCTGCATACGATACCCGCCGGCCATTATTTGAACGCGGGCGAGTTCAATACGCCGGGCCTGATGTTCGTGGTGGATTTCATCGAGGGCCGCAGCGACGCCCAGAAAGACGCCCTGATCGCGGCGCTCAGCAAAGTGGGCGCGGAAGCCGTCAATATGCCGGAAAGCGAGGTGCGGGTGCGCCTGGTGGATTTCCCGAAGTCGAACATGGGCATGGCGGGCGGCGTGAGCGCGCGCGCCATGGGCCGTTGACGCGGCCCCGTCGCCTTAGCGTCAACAGGCACTAAGCGGCCTTCAGCCCCAGTTTGCGGGCCATTTTGTGCAGGTTGCTGGCGTCGATGTCCAGCAGCCTGGCGGCCTGCGCCCAATTGCCGCCGGCGGCGTCCAGCGCGCGCTGAATGCATGCCTTCTGGGTGTTTTCCACGGTCAGGCGCAAAGGCTGCACGCCGCCGCCTTTCCATTCCCCCGCCGCCGGCCCTTCGATGCCGTAGAAGGGTTCGGCCCCGTAGAGGTCTTGCGTGGCGGTCGGCTGGCCGGCGTCGACGTCCAGGAGTTCGGGCCCCAGCGTCAGGATCTGGTCGCGCGAGGCGCCGCGGGTAAGCATTTTCAGGGCGGCGCGGCTGATCACGTGTTCCAGCTCGCGCACGTTTCCGGGCCAGGAGTAGGCCAGCAGCGCGCGCTCGGCGGCATAGGAAAGCCGCAGGCCGCGCAGGCCCAGGCGCGCGCGGTTGAACTCCAGGAAATGGCCGGCAAGGATCAGGATGTCGCGGTCGCGGTCGCGCAAGGGCGGAATGTGCACGGGGTAGACCGACAGGCGATGGTAGAGGTCCGCCCGGAACGTGCCGGCCAGGGTGTTTTCTTTCAGCTGCCGATTGGTGGCGGCAATGATGCGCACGTCCGTCTTGATGATTTCATCGGTGCCCAGGCGCTGGATTTCGCCGTTCTGCAGGGTGCGCAGCAGCTTGGCCTGCACGCCCAGCGGCAGTTCGCCGACTTCGTCCAGGAACAGGGTGCCGCCCTGCGCGGCTTCGAAGCGCCCCGGGCGATCGGTGTTGGCGCCCGAGAACGCGCCCTTCACGTGGCCGAAGAGTTCGCTTTCGGCCAGGGATTCGGGCAGGGCGGCGCAGTTGACGTGGATCATGGGCTTGCGGCCGCGCCGCGACCTGCGGTGCACGCGCCGCGCGAAGAGTTCCTTGCCCACGCCGGTTTCCCCCAGCAGCAGCACGGGCAGGTCGGAATCGGCCACGACGTCGAGCTCGTGCAGCAATTGCGAGATGGCTTCGCTTTCGCCGATGATTTCATGCAGGTCGCCGAGCGGGCCGGACTCGCCCAGCCCGCTGCCCAGCTGCCGCAGGTTGCGGTTTTCCTTTTCGAGCGCGCTGACGCGTATGGCCGCTTCCAGCATGAGCCCGTAGCGCTTGAGTTCATTCTGCATGGCGGCGTCGAAGGTGCCGGTCTTGAGCGCGTCGAGGGTCAGGGCGCCCCAGGGCCGGCCTTCGATGTGCAGGCTGATGCCCAGGCAGTCGTGCACGGGCAGCGGCGAGCCTTTCTTGTCGTCCAGCAGGCCGTCGTAGGGGTCGGCCAGGACGCTGCCCGGCTCGAACCACGTGGGGTCGCGCCGCGACATGATGGTGGCGAAGCGCGGATGCTGGGCGACGACGAAACGCCTGCCCAGCGCTTCGTGGGCCAGCCCGGCGGCGGCCACCAGCCGCAGGGTGTCGCCGTCCAGGCAAAGCAGGCCCACGGCGTCGCACATGAAGCGCTGGCGCAACGTGTGTACCGCGCGCTGCAGGCGGACGGCATTGGGAAGGTCGGTGACGAGATCGGCGAGCAGCAATTGGTCCATGGTGGTGAATTATACCCTAAGGGTGAAATCTACCCTGTTGCCGCAGGGTGGATTTCACCCTGTTTGGGCGACGATCCCATGGAAAACCCCTAAAAAAAACTGGCATGCATCTTGCGTATAGGGAAGGCGACAAACCCACTGAAGGATGATGCCACTATGGACACGATTTTGCCGGAACGGACGAGCGACGCCGACTGGCGCGAGGCGTCCGCGGGCGAGCTGACCAGCTATATCGTGACGCGTTTTCATGAGCGTCACAGGGTGCAGCTGCCCGAACTGATACGCCTGGCGCGGCGCGTGGAGCACGTGCACGCGGGGCGCGAGCTGTGCCCCGCCGGGCTGGCCGACGTGCTGGAAGGGCTGCAGCAGGAGCTCGAAAGCCACATGCTGAAAGAAGAGCAGGTGCTGTTTCCCATGCTGGCCAACGGCATGGGCGCCCAGGCCCGCGGCCCCATCACCGTGATGCTGTTCGAGCACGACCAGCACAACAACGCGCTCGAAGCGATCGACCGCGTCACGCAGCAACTGACACTGCCCGCCGATGCCTGCAACACCTGGCAGGCTTTGTATGGACAACTGGATACGTTCCGCAAGGATCTGACGCGGCACATTGGTCTCGAGAACAATGTGCTGTTTTTAAAAGCCTCAAATGCTGGAGAAGGAGCCCAACATGGGTGAATACAAGAAGTTATGGTGGTTGCTGGGTGTCGTCCTGGCCATTACGTTTGGAATACTGGGATGGAGCGGCGTCGAAGTCTACAAGCAAGTGCCGCCGATTCCCGAAAAAGTGGTGACCGTCTCCGATAGGGTGCTGATGACCAAAGAGGACATCCTCGACGGCCAGACGGCCTGGCAAAGCACGGGCGGCATGCAAGTGGGCTCCATCTGGGGCCATGGTTCGTACCAGGCTCCCGACTGGACGTCGGACTGGCTGCACCGCGAATTGACGGCGTGGCTGGATCTGGGCGCGCAGCAGGAATACGGCGTGCCCTTCGCCCAGTTGAGCGAAGACCGGCAGGCCATTCTGCGGGCGCAGCTCAAGACCGAGTACCGCCGCAACACGCTCGACCCGAAGACCGGCGTGGTCACGGTCACGGATCGGCGCGCGCAGGCCATGGCCAACACCGCCGAATACTACAAGAAGCTGTATGGCGATGATCCGGAGCTGAAGAAGACCCGCTCCAACTTCGCCATGAAGGACGGCACGCTTCCCAGCGCGGAACGGCGCCAGGACCTGACCGACTTCTACTTCTGGACGGCCTGGGCGGCCGCGACGGAGCGGCCCAATTCGCATGTGACCTACACGAACAACTGGCCGCATGAACCGCTCATCGACAACAAGCCTTCGGCGTCCAACGTCATCTGGTCCATCGCCAGCGTGGTCGTGCTGCTTGCCGGCATCGCCTTCCTGGTCTGGGGCTGGGCGTTCCTGCACCGCGAGGAACCGGAACCCGTCGCGCCCAAGGCCGACCCCCTCAGCCTGGGCGCCCTGACGCCTTCCCAGCGCGCGCTGGGCAAGTACCTGTTCCTGGTCGTGGCCTTGTTCGTCTTCCAGGTCCTGCTGGGGGGGTTCACGGCGCACTATACGGTGGAAGGCCAGACCTTCTACGGCATAGACGTGTCGCAATGGTTCCCGTATTCGCTGACGCGCACCTGGCACCTGCAGACGGCGCTGTTCTGGATCGCCTCGGGCTTCCTCGCGGCGGGGCTGTTCCTCGCGCCCGTCATCAACGGCGGCAAGGACCCCAAATACCAGAAACTCGGCGTCGACGTGCTCTTCTGGGCGCTGGTCGTGCTGGTCGTCGGTTCCTACATCGGCAACTTCCTGGCGATCAAGCACATCATGCCCGAGTCGCTGAACTTCTGGCTCGGACACCAGGGCTATGAGTACCTGGAACTCGGCCGCGTCTGGCAGATCGTCAAATTCCTCGGACTGGCCTTCTGGCTGCTGCTGATGCTGCGCGGCATGCTGCCCGCGTTCAAGAAGGACGGCGACAAGAACCTGCTGGCGCTGCTCGCGGCGTCCACCATCGCCATCGGCCTGTTCTACGGCACCGGCCTGTTCTACGGCGAGCGCACCCACATCACCATCATGGAATACTGGCGCTGGTGGGTGGTCCACCTGTGGGTGGAAGGCTTCTTCGAAGTGTTCGCCACGACGGCCCTGGCATTCATCTTCTCCAGCATGGGCCTGGTCTCCAAGCGCGGCGCAACCATCGCCAGCCTGGCCTCGGCATCGCTGTTCATGCTCGGGGGCGTGCCCGGCACGCTGCACCACCTGTATTTCGCCGGCACCACGACGCCCGTCATGGCCATCGGCGCAAGCTTCAGCGCGCTCGAAGTCGTGCCCCTGATCGTGCTGGGCTATGAAGCCTGGGAAAACTGGCGCCTGAAGGCCCGCGCTCCGTGGATGGAAGCGGTGCGCTGGCCCTTGATGTGCTTCGTGGCCGTGGCCTTCTGGAACATGCTGGGCGCGGGCGTATTCGGGTTCATGGTCAATCCGCCGATCTCGCTCTACTACATCCAGGGCCTGAACACCACGCCCGTCCATGCCCACGCGGCGCTGTTCGGTGTGTACGGCTTCCTGGCCATCGGCTTCACCCTGCTGGTGCTGCGGTACGTGGTCCCCGGCTTCCAGTTCAACGAGAAAGTCATGCGCACGGGGTTCTGGGGCCTGAACCTGGGCCTGGTGCTGATGATCGCCACCAGCCTGCTGCCCATCGGCATCATCCAGTTCCACGCCAGCGTGACGGAAGGCATGTGGTATGCGCGTAGTGAAGAGTTCATGCAGCAGCCCATCCTGCAGACCCTGCGCTGGGTCCGCACCTTCGGCGACATGGTCTTCATCGTGGGCGCATTCGCCATCTTCTGGCAAGTCGTCCTGGGCCTGGCCCAGTCCCGCGGCCGCAAGACCGGCATCGCTTACGGCGCCACCGCAGCGGCGGAATAAGCCCAAGCGCTAGCCAAGCGGCAGTAGACGTAGAGCCGGACCTCGCAGGAGGTCCGGTTTTTTTTACGCCGGCTATTTGAAACGATCATCGAGCCAGTCGAACAGCACCGCGGCCGACAGAGGCAGGTTGGTGGTCTGGCAATGGGCGTCGGCGCCTTCGGCGTGGGAAAAAACGTGTTCGTCGACCGGGCCGGCGGCGTGGGCCTTGAAATATTCCGCCTGTTTCATGGGCTCGGCGCCTTCGGCGGCCCCGACCATGGACAGGCAGGGCGCGCGCAGGCGCGCCAGGTCGTCGCGGCATTGGAAGGCATCCAGCATGCGGACCCAATCCCGCAGCGAATTCGTGCCGAAGCGGAAGAAGGCGATCTTCAGCAGGGCGCGCAGGCTGTCCGGCAGTTCGGTGGACGGGACGCCGTCGAACCATTCCAGCAGCAGTTCGGGCGGGTCGTCGGCCATGCCGGCGGGAAAGAAGCCCAGCTGATAGGCTTTCAGGTCGACGATGGGCGAGTTGACGGCCAAGGCCTTGATGCGGGGTTCGTGGCAGGCCGCGCGGGTGGCGAAATAGCCGCCCAGGCTGATACCGTAGGCGGCGATGCGGTCGGTGTCGACGTCGGGCCGGGCGCAAAGCCAGTCCATGACCGCCTTGATGGGAACTTCCCAGTCGGGGCGGAACTTCAGCTGCGGATGCAGCCGCGTCATGCCGGTTTGCCCCGGGCCGTCGATCAGCAGCACGTTGTAGTGGCGATCGAGCGCGGCCCGGCCCACCTGGAAGTACAGCTCTTCGCTGCTGCCGTCGAAGCCGGTGTTGACCAGCAGGGTCTTGCGCCGCCCCTGGGCGTTTCCTTCCGGGGTGAGGTAGTAGGCCGGTATCCACAGCCCTTCATAGGGAATCTGCACGACCTGGACTGGGATGTCGAGCAGGCTGGCGCCCAGTATGAAGGCCTCGCGCGAGGCGATGCCCCAGCGCCGGTGGTCGGGCTTGTAGGGATCGCAGAAATATTCCGCGGCGCGGTAGTACATGCTGGCGCGCAGCAGGTGCTCGCGCGCGCTGACGCGATGCCCCTGGGCCAGCGCGCGGCGGCCGTATTCCTCCACCTGCTGCGCAAGCCCGGAGAAAGAGGCGGTCCAGGCGCGGGCCGGGTCGGCCGCAGCGGGTTCAGGGCCGCGCATCCGCGCATCGATGTTCTCCCGCGCGACCATGATTTCCCCCAGGGTCCCGCCGCCGTAGCTGCAAACGCCCAGCCCGCGCAGCAGCTGGTATTCCATTTCGGGTTCGTCGAACCCGCTCAGCCGGGCGGCTCCGCGGTTGACGCCTTCTGTGCTTGGCTGGTTCATGGCGATTCCTTGTGCCGGTTCGTGGGACAGTCAGCCCAGGTGGGTCCTGGGCGTTTGTTTTTCTTCGGTCGGCATGGAGGCCAGGCCTTGGATGATGCCGCAATGGGCGACGGAGTCGGCGTGCTCGCAGCGCTGCCGCAGGCCGGCCAGCAGGGCGCGCAAGGCCCGCAGCTCGTTGAGCCGGATGTCGACGTGTTCGATGTGCTCGTCCAGCAGGCGGTTCACCGGGCCGCAGTCGCTGCCGGGCCGGTCCGCATAGCGAAGCAGCTGCCGGATCTCGTCGTGCGTCATGTCCAGGCTGCGGCAATTGCGGATGAAGCGCAGGCGCTCCAGGTGTTCGTCCTGATAGCTGCGGTAATTGCCCTCGGTGCGTTCGGGCGCGGGAAGCAGGCCTTCCCTTTCGTAGAAGCGTATGGTTTCCGTACCGCAGTTGGCCGCCTTGGCCAGTTCGCCGATTTTCATGGCTGTTGCTCCCCGGGGTTGACCTTATAGTTACTTTAAGGTGTCTACTGTCGGCAGGCAAGCAACTTCGAGTTTACAGACACCCATGACTATCCGCCATCTCCATTCGCATGCGCCCGCCCACCAAGATGCCGTCCCCGCGCAGGCCGCGCCGTGCTGCGGGCACGATCACGCCGCGGCGGCGCGCAAGCGGGGCGGCTGGTGGCCGCTGGCGCTGGCCGGGGTGCTGGCCTTGCTGGCCGAGGCGCTGCACTGGCTGGGCGAGCCCTCGTGGATGCAGGCCCTGCCCGCCGGCCTGGCGGTGATCCTCGGCGGCGCCGGAACGTATAAAAAGGGCTGGATCGCGATTGCGCGCGGCAATCTGAACATCAACGCCCTCATGAGCATCGCGGTGACGGGCGCTTTCGCGCTGGGCCAATGGCCGGAAGCCGCCATGGTGATGGTCCTGTTCTCCATCGCCGAATACATCGAGGCCGCGTCCCTGGGCCGCGCGCGGCACGCCATCGAGCACTTGCTGAAGCTCGCGCCGGACACCGTCCGCGCCCAGGCGGCCGACGGCTCCTGGCACAGCGTGCCCGCGCGCGGCGTGGCCGTGGGAACGCGCCTGCGGGTCGCGCCGGGCGAGCGCATCGGCCTGGACGGCCGGGTCGAGGCCGGGTATTCGACGGTCGACCAGGCGCCCATCACCGGCGAGAGCATGCCGGTCGAGAAACGGGAAGGGGACCTGGTGTACGCCGGAACCGTCAACGGCATGGGCGAGCTGGAATATGTCGCGCTGGCGGCCTTCGACCACACCACGCTGGCGCGCATCGTCGACGCGGTGAGCAAGGCGCAGGGCGCCAAGGCGCGCACGCAGCGCTTCATGGACCGCTTTGCGCGGGTCTACACGCCGGCGGTCTGCCTGCTTGCCCTGGCCGTGGCCGTCCTGCCTCCCGTTTTCCTGGGCGGGGGCTGGCAGGACTGGATATACCGCGCGCTCGTGCTGCTGGTGATCGCCTGCCCCTGCGCGCTGGTGATCTCCACACCCATCGCCATCGTCAGCGGGCTGACGGCCGCGGCGCGGCACGGCGTCCTGGTCAAAGGCGGCGTCTATCTCGAACAAGGGCGCAAGCTGGCCTGGGTCGCGCTGGACAAGACCGGCACGCTGACCCGGGGCGAGCCGCGCCTGACGGACGCCGTCGAGCTCCAGGCCGGCGGGCGGGCGCCGAGCCTGCGGATTGCCGCCGGCCTGGCGCGCAGGTCGGGCCATCCGGTCGCGCAGGCCATCGGCCGGGCCTGGGAGCACGAAGCGCCTGAGGTCCAGGCCGTCCAGGCCACGCCGGGCGGCGGCATCGAAGGGCGGATCGCCGGGCGCCTCTATCTGCTGGGCAGCCCGTCATGGGTCGGCGCGCGGGCCGGCGTGGCGCCCTCCGGCGAGGCGGCGGCGCGGCTGGACGCCCTGCAGGCGCAAGGCAAGAGCGTCAGCGTGCTGGCCGACGAGGGCGCGGTGCTCGCCGCGTTCGCCGTGGCCGACACCGTGCGCGACAGCAGCCGCCAGGCGGTCGCGGAACTGCACCGGCTGGGGGTGCGCACCGCCATGCTCACGGGCGACAACGCCGCCACCGCCGCCGGCATCGCCCGCGAGGTGGGCATCGACGCGGTGCACGCCGGCCTGTTGCCGCAAGACAAGCTGGACGCCATCGTCCGCTATGGCGCCGAGGGCGTCACGGGCATGGTGGGCGACGGCATCAACGACGCGCCCGCCCTGGCCCGGGCGGATATCGGCTTCGCCATGGCCGCCATGGGCACGGACACCGCCATGGAAACCGCCGACGTCGCCTTGATGGACGACGATTTGCGCAAGCTGCCGCGCTTCATCGCGCTGTCGCGCGCGACCCATGCCGTCCTGGTGCAGAACATCGTGCTGGCGCTGGGCATCAAGGCGGTGTTCCTGGCCCTGACCGTGGCCGGGCTGGGCACGATGTGGATGGCGGTGTTCGCGGACGTGGGGGCCAGCCTGCTGGTGATCGGCAACAGCCTGCGACTGTTGCGCAAATAGAACCCGCCGGCCGCATGGGCGCACATGGGATTATAATCAGAGCCACATCGCATGTGGTTGGCTGAATGGGTAAGCATGTTCGTCCTTCTTGAAGCAAAACGCGCAGGCCTGCTGGGCCGCCGGCACTGGCTGCCCAACATCGTGGCCGGCCTCATCGTGGGCGTCGTCGCCCTGCCTCTGGCCATGGCCTTCGCCATCGCTTCCGGCGTCAAGCCCGAACAAGGCCTGTACACGGCCATCGTCGCCGGCATCGCGGTGTCGCTGTTCGGCGGCAGCCGGGTGCAGATCGCCGGGCCGACCGGCGCCTTCATCGTCATCCTGGCCGGCATCGTCGCCGACCACGGCGTCGAAGGGCTGCAGATCGCCACGCTGATGGCGGGCATCATCCTGCTGCTCTTCGGCATCGCGCGCATGGGCGCGGTCATCCGCTTCATTCCCGCCCCCGTCATCGTGGGCTTCACCGCGGGCATCGGGGTGATCATCTGGGTGGGCCAATGGAAGGATTTCTTCGGCCTGCCGGCGGTGCAGGGCAGGCATTTTCACGAAAAGCTCTGGCAACTGCTGCAAGTGCTGCCGCAGTTCGACTGGGCCACGACCGCGCTGGCGCTGGTGTCGCTGGCGCTGGTCCTGTTCACCTCGCGCGTGCCCAGGCTGGCGCGCGTGCCCGGGCCGCTGGTCGCCCTGGTGGTCGCCACGCTGATACAAGCCGCGTTCGGCTTCGAGTCCGTCGCCACCATAGGAAGCACCTTCGGTGAAATCCCGCGCGGCCTTCCGTCCTTCCAGTGGCCGCAAGTCACCATGACGCGCCTGGTCGAGCTCATCGGCCCCGCCTTCGCCATCGCCATGCTGGGCGCCATAGAATCCATGCTGTCGGCCGTGGTGGCCGACGGCATGGCGGGCACGCGCCACAACTCCAATCAAGAGCTCATCGGCCAGGGCATCGCCAACGTGCTGGCGCCGCTGTTCGGCGGGATCGCGGCCACGGGCGCCATTGCGCGCACGGCCACCAACATACGCAACGGCGGCAACAGCCCGATCGCGGGCGTGGTGCACGCCCTGACGCTGGTGCTCATCCTGCTCTTTCTCGCGCCGCTGGCGGCGAGCATCCCGCTGGCCACGCTGGCGGCCATCCTGTTCGTGGTCGCCTGGAACATGAGCGAACTGCGGCATGTGGTCAAAATGATCAAGCGCGCGCCCCGGGCCGACGTCTTCATTCTCCTGACCACCTTCTGCCTGACGGTGTTCGCCGACCTGGTGGTCGCGGTGAACATCGGCGTGGTGCTGGCCATGCTGCATTTCATGCGGCGCATGGCGGAAAGCGTGGTGGTCCGCCCCCAGGACGCCGGGTCGCTCAAGCGCGAACTGCAGCATGAAGGCCTGGAGGAATTGCCGTCGAACGTGCTGGTGTATTCGGTGGACGGCCCCTTCTTCTTCGCCGCGGCGGACGCCTTCCAGCGCGCGCTGGGCAACATCCACGGCGATCCGGAAATCCTCATCATCCGCCTGGGCCATGTGCCCTTCATCGACGCGACCGGCCTGCAGGCCATCGAGGCCGCGGTGTCGAGCCTGCAGCAGCGCGGCGTGCGCGTCATCGTGGCCGAGGCGAACCCCAAGGTGTACGGCAAGCTGCGCAAGATGGGCCTGACCGACAGGCTGGGCGACGACGTGGTGCCGACCCTCGCCCAGGCCCTGGCCCGCATCGGGATCGCGCGGCCGGCTTCGGGCGCCTAGGGCCGGTGCCGCCCGCCTTTTAGCGTTGACGGGCCCTAGCCCGCCCGGTTTTTCACCTTGGGGTTGGTGGTGGGCTTGCCGTAGCTGACGCCATGGTCCGCCAGGTAGTCGCGGATCAGCTGCCGCACGACTTGGGAAGGCGTGATGTCCTGGCTGGCGCAAAGCTTTTCAAAGGCTTTCTTCTTGGCCGGGTCGATGAGCACGGTAAGGCGTGCGGTCTTGCGTTCCATGTCTTGTCAGCATCGTGATGTTAACGAGATTGTAATGCAATTGGACGGTCGCGGCGGCTTCATTCCATGCGGCAGCCGGCGGCCAGGCGCGCCAATGCCGCCTTCAGCCCCCGCACCAGCGCGGCGCCGTCGCCCTCCCGGCACAGCGTGTGCGCCGATACGGTTCTTTCCGCCAGATAGCGCCGGCTGGTGCCCAGGGCCTCTTCGAAGGCGTTGGCCATGGCGCCGGCGACGGCCACGTCGGTGTGCACCAGGATCAGCGCGTGCACCAGCCCGACTTCCTGGAAGCCGCCGCCGGGCAGGGGCCGGCGCCTCCATAGCTGGGCGGTTCCGGCGATCTTTCTCGCCTGCGGCCCGCTGCCGACGGCCAGGTTGTACCGCCCGTCGCAAAAAGAGCCTTCCACCGCCTGCGCGTGCGCGGCGATGCCGAACTCTTCCAGGGCCTGGCCGATGAGGCGGCATATGAGCGCATAGGCCGGCGTGGAGTGATCCAGCGGCTTGCCCGATACGCCCCGGGCCAGGCTGAAGTTCACGATGCCCGGGCCTTGCGGCACGATGCCGCCGCCCGACTGGCGGACCGAGACGGGCCAGCCCGCTTGCGCGAAGCGCTCGCATGCGGCGGCGAAGCCCTCGTGGCGCGCATGGCCGCGGGGCACCACCAGGCCTTGTCCGGCCTCCCAGATGCAGGCGGCGGGCCGGGCCGCCGCGGCGAGCTCGGTCAGGGTTTCGTCGAACTGCGGGCTCAGGCCCTGCGCGGGGCCGGGCTCCACGACGGCGAACATGCGATTCAGATCCGGGCCGGCGTGAAGTCGTCGTCGCTCATGAAAACGTAGCGGACGGCGTCGATCAGCGCCAGCACGATGACCAGCGGCGTGAAGACATAGAAGATGATCAAGTAGACCACCCCCAGGCCGATCTGGCCCAGGTAGAAGCGGTGCGCGCCGAGCCAGCCCAGGAAGACGGCCAGGACGATGGCGATCTTGCGCTGCGTGTTCGGTTTCTTCAGTTCATCGCTCTTGCTTTTGATGATCCACAGGCTGATCGGTATGGTCAGCAGCAGGGCCAGCAGGACTTTGGCGGCATGCGCGCGCACGTAATCGTGGACGGCGTGGTAGATGTCCGAGAAATTGTGGATGACCAGGCCGGTAAGATGGGAGATCCAGGCGAATGCTTCGGTGAGCAGGGCCTCGCCGAAGGTGAGGGCGACCAGGATGACGATGAAGACGGCGATGGCGAGGATGATTTTCTGCAGCATGATCGGCTTGTGCCCCATACGCGTAAAGCCCTAGTTTAAAGGCAATGGCCGCGTGATGGTCATTGCGGTGCGTCCGGCAGGCCCAGGCGCCATAAACGGGTGATCTCGCCCGACCGGGCGTCGTGCAGGGGGTCGCCGGCATCCCGGGCCTTGGGGTGCAGCGGCCGCGTCTCCAGCTTGCCCAGCACGCGCAGGCCGGCTTGCGCAATGGCGTCGGGCAGGAAGGTCTCGGCGCGCAGCCCCAGGCGCTCGGCCAGGTCCGACAGGATCAGCCAGGCTTCGCCGCCGGGCTCCAGGTGGCGGGGCAGGCCTTGCAGAAAGCCCAGCAGCATGCGGTTGCCCGGGTCGTATATGGCGTGCTCGATGGACGTCGTGGGCTTTGCGGGGATCCAGGGCGGGTTGCAGACGATCAGCGGGCTGCGGCCTTCCGGAAACAGATCGGCGTGCTGCAGCGCCACCGCCTGGCTGAAGCCAAGGCGCCGCATGTTGTCCCGCGCGCACGCGAGCGCGCGCTCGGAGACGTCGGTTGCGATGATTTTCCGCACGCCGCGCTGCGCCAGGACGGCGGCGATCACACCGCTGCCGGTGCCGATGTCGAAGGCCAGGCGATCCGAGGGCAGGGGAGCTTCCCAGAGCAGCGCCAGGTATTCCCCGCGCACGGGCGAGTACACGCCATGAGGAACGTGTATGTTGTGCGCCAGGCCCGGCACCTTCACTCCCTTCTTGAACCATTCGTAGGCGCCGATGTAGCCCTGCAAGGCGCGCAGCGGCAGCAGAAAGGGTTGGGGAACCTCGCCCAGGGCGGCCCGGCAGGCCTCGGCGACGTCGGGCGCGCGGTTCAGGTCCAGTTTCATGCCGGGTCCGATCTCGACCAGCAAGCGGTTGAGGGTGTCGCTGCGCTGGGCCTGTTTCATGCGGTGGCGGTGGAAGCGCTCCGCGGCTCCATCCGCGCCCGCCGGCGCAGCGGCGCCTTTGCCGCTTTTGCGGTCTTTGCGGTCCATGCGCCGGGCGAGAGCCGGCAGCATCTGCCTGGCTTGATGGAAATCGCCCCGCCACAGGATGGCGGTGCCCTGGCTGGCCAGGCGGTATGCGGCGTCGGCGCCGAGCGTGTCGTCGCAGACGGCGATGCGCCCGGGCGGCTTGCCCAGCGGCGCGGGCCAGTATGCGCGGCGGGGCAGGCCCGCTTCGGTCCAGTCGACCGTGAGCGCGTGGGAAAGGGTAGGATCAGTCATGGCATGCCCGGCGTAGGATAGCCGCATTGTAAGGCAGCCGCCAGGGCGCTGGCGGGCGCTGATGATCATTTAAACGATCATTTTGGCGAAAAAGATCACTAAACTATGCTTTATATGGACTTCAAGCACCATTTAAGCTAACATTAATACTCATTTTTGAATAAAAGAGTATTTAAATGAGCAATATCCACCGCGAACTGGAGGCGGCACGAAAACACGCCGCGCTCACGCAGGAAGAACTCGCCGCGCAGGCGGGCTTGAGCCGCATGACCATACAGCGGCTGGAAAGCGGCAAGCTCGACCCCAGGTTTTCCACCCTTCAGGAAATCGCGCGCGTGCTGGGGCTGGACATCATGCTGGTGCCGGCCTCCCTGCGCAAGGAACTGGAAGCTTTCGTGCGCTCGGGCGGGCGCCTGCTGGGCCAGGCGCCGGGGGCCGACGCCCCTCCGTCCGTCGTCGACCTGCTCACCGGCGCGCACGGCCGGCGTTCCGGAAACGAGCCATGAGCACTTTCATCAAATACCTGCGCATGTATCTGCACCTGCCCAGCCGGGAAAGGCGGGCCATCGGCTATTTGTCGCAATACGGCGACATCCTGCGCGCTTCCTTCGACGCCGATTACATCAACGACCCGCAGCGGCCCCTGCTGTCCCTGGCGTTCCGCGCGGCCGACGAAGCCGGCACCCGCGAAATCCTGTCTTCCCCGCGCGATGCGCGCCTGGTCCGGAACGACGGCCGCTGGCCGGTGTATTTCCAGAACCTGCTGCCCGAGGGCCACAACCGCGAACGCTTGGCGCAGGAGCGCCACTGCAGTCCTGACAACGAATTCGAGCTGTTGGCGGCGGCCGGCCACGACCTGATGGGCGCGCTCGAGGTCGAGCCCGTGCCCGCGTCCGAAGGCGTGCCCGACGTCGTGCGCCGTTGGCACACCGCCCTGGGGCTGGACGTCCTGGAGCCCGGTTTCGTGGAATCGCCGGTCGAGGACGCGGCTTCCTTGCCCGGCGCCGTGCGGAAGTTCTCGGCCGTGCGCGAAGGCAGGCGCTACGTGGTGCGCCGCAAGGGCGTGGCGGGTTCGTTCATCCTGAAGCTGCCCACCAGCCGCCACCCCGACCTCGTGCAGAATGAATACGTCTGCTATCAGCTGTGCGGCGCGCTGGGCCTGACCGGCGCCCGGGCTGAAATCATTTCGCGCAGCGATGCCGACCTCCCGCCCGATCTGCCTTTCGAGCACATGCTGGCGGTCCAGCGTTTCGACCGCGGCCCCGGAGGCCTGCGCGTGCACATGGAAGAGTTCGCCCAGGTGCTGCAATACGAGCCGCGCCACAAGTACGGACGGGGCATCGTCCATGACTACGGCGCCATGCTGCGCATCCTGGACGCGCTGTCCGGCACGCCGGTGCCGGACCTCCGGGAGTTCATCGGGCGCTTCGTGGCGTTCATCCTCATGGGCAACACGGACGCTCACTTGAAGAACTGGGCCTTGGTCTACCCCGACGGCCGGACGCCCCGGCTGTCGCCGCTGTACGATCCGGTCTGCGTGAGCGCATTGTTCGACAGCGTGGCGCCCGGCGATTATGCGGTCAACCGGGCCATAGATGCGAAACTGCGGGCTTTCGGGTGGGACGACCTGGACGCTTTGTGCCGGTCCGCGGGGTTGTTGCGCCCCGCGCGCTATGTGGCGCTGGCGCGCGATCTCTTGCGGCGCGCCCAGGCGGACTGGCCTCGGCTGCTGAAAGACGCGCCGCCGGCCATGCGGCGTTCCGTGCTGGAGCGGCTGAATGGGGGGGTGGCGCTTGCCGCGGGTTGAGCGGGCCGGCGGGCCCGGCCCTCAATCCGCGCAGGCCTGGCGCACCGCGCGCTCCCATTTTTCCATGAGCTCGCCCGCCATCCCCGCCGGCATGCCGGGCGTGAAGCGGCGTTCTATCCGCCACAGCGCGGACAGCTCTTCCTTGTCCTGATAGACCCCGTGATGCAGCCCCGCCAGATATGCGGCCCCCAGCGCCGTCGTCTCGATCATCGTGGGACGCAGCACCGGAATGCCCAGCAGGTCGGCCTGGAACTGCATCAGCAGGTCGTTCACGCTGGCTCCGCCATCCACCCGGAGCTCGGCCAAGGGCGCCGCCCCCGCCGCCACCGCGTCCCGGCTCATCGCCTGCAGCAGCGCCGCGCTCTGGAACGCAATGCTTTCCAGCGCCGCGCGCGCGATGTGCGCCATCGTGCTGCCCCGCGTAAGGCCCGTGATCGTCCCCCGGACATCCGGCTTCCAATACGGCGCGCCCAGGCCCGTGAAGGCCGGCACCAGCATCACCCCGCCCGAATCCGGCACCGATTGCGCCAGCGCCTCGATCTCGCTGCTCCGGCCGAAGGCGCCGAGCCCGTCGCGCAGCCACTGCACCACCGCGCCGGCGACGAAGACGCTGCCTTCCAGCGCGTATTCCGGCCGGCCGCCGGTCTGTGCCGCGCTGGTCGTGACCAGGCCGTTGCGGGATATCTGGAACTTGTCCCCCGTGTGCATCAGCATGAAGCAGCCGGTTCCGTAAGTATTCTTGGCCATGCCCTCGGTGAAGCAGGCCTGGCCGAACAGCGCGCTCTGCTGGTCCCCCGCCACCCCGCATATCGGCATGGCGCGGCCCAGCCACTCGGCGTCCAGCTCCCCGTAGTGCGCCGACGAAGGCAGCACCTCGGGCATCAGCGCCGGCGGGATGCCCAGCAGCCCCATCAGCGTGTCGTCCCAGGCATTGCGGTGCACGTCGAACAGCATGCTGCGCGACGCGTTGCTGACGTCCGACGCATGGACCCGGCCCTTGGTCAGCCGCCAGATCAGCCAGCTGTCTATCGTCCCGAACGCCAGCTCGCCGCTTTCGGCCGCCCGGCGCGCGCCCGGCACGTTGTCCAGTATCCACCTCAGCTTGGTCCCGGAAAAATAGGCGTCGACGCGCAGGCCCGTCTTTTCGAGTATGAGGGCGTCGTGGCCCTGCTCGCGCAGCGTGGCGCACATGGGCTCCGAGCGCCGGTCCTGCCACACGATGGCACGGCACACGGGCTCGCCGGTCCTGCGATTCCAGACCACGGTGGTCTCGCGCTGGTTCGTGATGCCCACGCAGGCGATGTCCGACGCGTCGAGACCCGCCTTGGCGATCGCTTCGCGCGCCGTCTCCAGCTGCGTGCGCCATATCTCCATGGGGTCGTGCTCGACCCAGCCGGGCTGGGGGTAGTGCTGCGTGAGTTCCTTCTGCGCCAGGGCCGCGATATTGCCTTCCCGATCGAAGACGATGCTGCGTGAGCTGGAGGTTCCCTGGTCGAGCGCGAGTATGTAGGTCATGGGGCACACCTGGAAAAACAGACGTTCGAAGTGTAAGGGCAGTCCGCGGGCGCTACAAGCCGCGGCGGCGCGGGCGGCGGTTTCACAGCCGTTTCCGCCCGGCTGCTTTACACTTAGGGAGCCTCTTCTTTTTTGGAGCCGTCCCGCACATGATCCGTCTCGTTCCACCTTTGGCCACAGAGCGCTCCCGCCTCATCGCGGCGCTGGCGGCATCGGGCCCCGTCGACATGGTCGTCATCGGGGGAGGGGCCACCGGCCTGGGCGTGGCGCTGGACGCCGCCCTGCGCGGCCTGTCCGTGGTGCTGCTGGAATCGCATGATTTCGCCAAGGGGACTTCGTCCCGGGCGACCAAGCTGGTGCATGGCGGGGTCCGCTACCTGGCCCAGGGCAATATGGCGCTGGTGCGCGAAGCGCTGCACGAGCGCACGACCTTGCTGCGCAATGCGCCGCACCTGGCGCGGCCGCTGGCTTTCGTCATGCCGGGCTACAAATGCTGGGAAACCCCTTTCTACGGCGTGGGCCTGAAGCTGTACGATGCGCTGGCCGGCAAGGCGGGCCTGGGCGCCACCGAATTCCTGAGCCAGGCCGAGACCCTCGGCTGCATACCGGGCGTGCGCGCGCAAGGGCTGAAGGGCGGCGTCAAATACTGGGACGGCCAGTTCGACGACGCGCGCCTGGCGCTGGCGCTGGCCCGGACCGCCGCCGCCCAGGGCGCCCTGGTCATCAACTATTGCCCCGTCACCGGGCTGATCCACGACCAGGGGAAAGTGGCCGGCGTCCAGTGCCGCGATGCGGAAACGGGCGAGTCCTACACCGTCAGGGCGCGCTGCGTCGTCAATGCGGCCGGCGTCTGGGTGGACGACATCCGCCACATGGACGGCGCGGCCACCGGCCGCAGCACGCAGGCCATGGTGGCGCCCAGCCAGGGCGTGCATCTGGTGGTGGACAGCGAATTCTTTCCCGGCGAACACGCCTTGCTCGTGCCCCGAACCCGGGACGGCCGGGTGCTGTTCGCCGTGCCCTGGCTCGGCAAAGTCATACTGGGCACCACGGACACCCCGTCCGGAACCCTGGACCGCGAGCCCCTGGCCTTTGCGCAAGAGGTCGATTTCATCCTGGGCGAGGCGGCCAACTATCTGCGGCGCGCGCCCACGCGCGGGGACGTCCGCAGCATATGGGTGGGGCTGCGCCCCCTAGTGCGCCCGCCCGACAACGAAGGCGCGAGCACCAAGAAGCTCAGCCGCGAACACACCGTGCTTGCCAGCCCCAGCGGGCTGGTGACCGTCACCGGCGGCAAATGGACGACCTACCGCGCCATGGCCGAAGACGTGCTGCAAAAATGCGTGGAAGCGGGCCTGCTCGACCGCCTTCCGCCGTCCGAGACCGCGGGCTTCGCGCTGGTGGGCGGCAGGGGGGCCGCGCCCCGTTCGGCCATGGCGTCCGCGCCCGGGCTCGAAGCCTACGGCGCCGAGGCCGAGTTCGTCCGGTCGCTGCCGGGCGGCGACGCGGTGCTTGCCGACGGGCTCACCGAAGCCATGCTCCGCTTCGCCGCGCGCTACGAATATGCGCGCAAGACCGAAGACATGCTCGCCCGGCGTTCGCGCCTGCTGTTCCTGGATGCCCGCCTGGCCGAAGACCTGGCGCCCCGCGTGGCGGAGGTCCTGCGCGAGGAAACCGGCGTGGATCCGGAGCTGGAGGACTTTCTTGCGCTGGCGCGCCGCTATCGGACCCTGCCCGGCTGACCGGGCGGCTCATGAGCTGAACAGGGTGCGGGCGGAATCGAAGCGTCGCGCGAAATAGGGGTTGTCCAGCGAGTCGATGCGGACGCGCCCGCCGCTGGACGGCGCGTTGACGAACTTTCCTTCGCCTATGTAGATGCCCATGTGCGAATACGGGCGGTTCAGCGTATTGAAGAAGACGAAGTCGCCGCCCCTCAGCTGGCGCCTGGATATCTTGCGGCTCAGCTGCGCGATCTGCTCGGTGTTGTGCGGCAGGCGCTGCCGGGCGGAATGGTTGAACACATAGGCCACCAGCCCGCTGCAGTCGAAGCCCGATTGCGGGTGGGAGCCGCCGTAGCGGTATTTCGATTCGAGCAGGCTGAGGGCGGTCAGGACCACGTCGCCCCGGCGCTCGGGATGGACCGAGATGCTCCCGTGACCCTCGGCGCCGGCCACAGTGCCCCGGCGGCCCCCGCCGGGACCGGCGCATGCCGCAAGCATCGCGGCGAGCCCTGCCACCAGGAATGCGCGGCGCGGCTCCGGGTACTGGGTAACAATCTGCGTCATGGCTACATTATGGCGGGTTTTGCCGTACGTTCAATACCATTACGTTATGGATGAGTGTTGTTTATTCGCTCGAAAGTGTAAAGTTATGTAAGAAAACTCGAGGTTTAATGTAACCCTGCTTCCGCGCAATGTAATGAACTATGAATGTTTGATACTATCCTATTAGATTCCATGCGTTATTTGCATAGACGATAGAGGCAAAAAAGCGCACGCGGCAAAGGCTTTCTGCCGGCTATCAAAAGAGTAGTCATTTTTGCTCACTACAATTGGTTTTGCGTACTTAACTAACTGATTTGTCGTTACATATTTTTTCAATCCTGTAACGCGAGTTCGATTTCTAAGGAGGGGCAGATGCCCGTCATGGATAACTCAGCATTGAGTGATATTCAAGAGGTCAATTTGTCATACTTGATGCTGGCACAGCGCTTGTTGCGGGAAAACTACGCAGCGGGCATGTTCCGTCTCGGCCTGGACGCGGACGTCGCGGAAACCGTCATGCGGCTGTCGCCCGCGCAACTGGTCAAGCTGGCGTCGTCCGGTTCCCTGATCTGCAAATTCCGGCTCAATGACTACGACCTCCTGACCTCCCTCACGCAAGACGTCCTGGGCGGTGTCCTGCAGCAGGCGCATTCCACCATTCTGATGGCCCAGCAACCTGTTCAGCAAGACGGTTGACTCGGCGCGGGTATACACAAGATGGCAACAAAAAGCGTGGCGAAAGAAGCGGAAGAGATTCTGCTGGCCACCGAAATGATACGCCTTGGAGCCCGCTTGCAGGTGCTGCAAGCGGAAACCAATCTCAGCTACGACCGGCTGGCCCGTCTGTACCGGGAAATCAAAGGCTGCTCGCCCCCCAAGGGCATGCTGCCTTTTTCGGTGGACTGGTTCATGACCTGGCTCCCCAACATCCATTCCAGCCTTTTCTACAGCGTGTACAAATACATGGACACCTACACGCCGGCCAAAAAGGCCCATGCGCTGGTCGAGGCCTACCGCATGTACCTCGAGCAGGCATCCGCCGGCCGCCCCGACGGCGCCGACGACGAGCCCGTGCTCAGCTTCACGCGCGCCTGGATGCTGGTCCGTTTCTTCGACAGCAACATGCTGCAGCTGTCCACCTGCACGCGTTGCAAGGGCGGCTTCGTCGCCCATGCCCATGACCCGCAGGGCGACTTCGTGTGCGCCATCTGCAGGCCGCCCCCGCGCGCCGGCAAGACCCGGGCGCGCAAGTCGTCGCCGGACGACGACGCCGCGATCATCCCGCAGGCCGCAAGCAAGGCGATCGGGCCGCGAGCGGTCGGGCAGCGGGCGGCACGGCCGTCCGGCACGCTGTCGGGCTGATGCGCCGCGGCAGCCGGCGCCACCACGAAACGAACGCCGCCCCGGCATCCCGGGGCGGCGTTCGTTCGCCCAGAGCGGGGATTTAGGCTCAAAAAGCCCCTTTGAATGGCGCTTTTGCGCGCGTGAAAAAAGGGATCATATAGCCATGTGTTTAACGAAGGCCCATCCGTGTTTATTCTCGTCGGTTTCGTAATCGTATTTGTCTCGGTGTTCGGGAGCTTCGTTGCTTTGGGCGGACACCTGGGGGCCTTGTACCAGCCCTTCGAATTCGTACTGATCGGCGGCGCGGCCCTGGGTGCCTACGTAGCGGCCAGCAGCGGCAAATCGATCAAGCTGCTGGGGGAGGCCTTGCCCGCCATCATGCGCAAGAGCCCGTACAGCAAGGAACTGTACATGGAGCTCATGGCGCTGCTCTACGTGCTGCTCAACAAGGCCAGGCGCGACGGCCTGATGTCCATCGAAACCGACATCGAAGAACCGGAGTCGAGCGCCATTTTCGTGGAGTATCCGCTCATTCTGCGCGACAAGAAGCTCATGGAGTTCCTCACGGACTACCTGCGCCTGATGGTCAGCGGCAACATGAGCCCCTACGAAATCGAAACCCTGATGGACCAGGAGATCGACACCCATCTGCACGAGCTCAACGACCCCTGCCACGCCTTGCGCGCCGTGTCCGACGGCCTGCCGGCCTTCGGGATCGTGGCGGCGGTGCTGGGCGTGATCAAGGCGCTGGCCTCCGTGGACCAGCCTCCCGCCATTCTGGCCGACCTGATCTCCAAAGCCATGGTGGGCACCTTCCTGGGCATCTTGATGGCTTATGGCTTCGTCTCGCCCCTGGCGTCCGTGATCGAGCGCCGCGCGGTGGCCTCGGCCAAGGTGCTGGAATGCATCAAGGTGACGCTGCTGGCCAGCATGAACGGCTACCCGCCCCAGCTGGCCGTCGAGTTCGGCCGCAAAGTGCTGTATTCGTACGTGCGTCCGTCGTTCATGGAGCTCGAGGAACACGTTCGCCAGGCCCGGAACCCAGGCAAGAAAGCATAGGAACCGTCCATGAAGAAGACGGAACCGCGCATCGTCATGCGCCGCAAGCGCAAAGAAATCGAGCCCCACCACGGCGGCAGCTGGAAAATCGCGTATGCCGACTTCATGACCGCCATGATGGCGTTCTTCCTGGTGATGTGGCTGCTGTCGCTGGTCACGCCGCGCGACCTGCAAGTCATCGCCGAATACTTCCGCATGCCGCTCATGACCGCCGTCACGGGCGGCATGAAGGACGACCGCAGCGCCAGCGTCATTCCCTCGGGTTCGCCCAGCATCATTCCCAATCCCATGCCGGTTCCCTCGCGCGGCGACACGCACACCGAGGGCGACATCCGCGACGTCCAGCGGCTCGAGCGCCTGCGCGAGGAGCTGGACACCATGATAGAGACCGACCCGGTGCTGCAGCAGTTCAAGCCGCAGCTGTTGCTGGACATGACCCCGGACGGCCTGCGCGTGCAGATCGTGGACAAGCAGAACCGGCCCATGTTCGCGACCGGCAGCGCACAGGTCCAGCCCTATATGCGCGACATCCTGCGGCATCTCGGGCCGGCCTTCAATCAGTTGCCGAACAGCATCACGATCGCGGGGCATACCGATTCGGCCCCGTACGCCTCCGGGGAGCGCCATTACAGCAACTGGGAGCTGTCCGCGGACCGGGCCAACGCGGCGCGGCGCGAGCTGATCGCCGGCGGCCTGTCCGAAAAACGGATCAAGCGGATACTGGGCCTGGCCGACAGCGTCAGCCTCGTTAAAGATAACCCCGCCGCCGCCGTTAACAGACGTATCAGCATAGTGGTGCTGAATCGCCGTGCCGAGCGGCGTATCGACGAAGTCAACGCGTCCGAGGGCTCGGGCGCCGATATCATGGAGCTTCTGGAGCCGGCCCACGCGCCGATATTGAACGTGCCCGGCATGCCGATCGCGCCCGTGCCTCCCATCGGGCCCTGAACAATGGATCCGGGGTTAGAATGCCCGGGGTAACGTGATGTAAATGATTATTGCCATTCGGTGGCAACCTGGGCGGGGACACAGCAAAATGACAGAGCTTTACAGTGGAAGGAAGCAAACATGAGCGCCGGCGTCGATCTGAGCCAGTTTTTCGAAACCTTTTTTGATGAAGCCGACGAGCTGCTGGCCGACATGGAGCAGCAGCTGCTCGGCCTGGACCTCGACAATCCCGAACCCGATCAGCTCAATGCCATTTTCCGGGCGGCGCATTCCATCAAGGGCGGCGCCGGCACCTTCGGTTGTTTCGGGCAACTGGCCGACACGACCCACCTACTTGAAAACCTCCTGGACGGCATACGCCGCGGGGAAATGGCGCTGCGTAAGGACATGATCGATCTCTTCTTGGAAACCAAAGATGTGTTGACGGCGCAAGTGGCGGCCTACCGCAATTCAGAAGAACCGGACGCCGAAGCCTACGAGCGCATCTGCGCCCAGTTGCGCCAGCTGGCGCTCGAACAGAAGGGCGAAGCCGCCGCCGCGCCGCCCGCCGCGCCTGTCGCCTCCGCGTCGCACACGGCCGCGGCGCCGGCGCCGTCCGCCGTGGCGGCTTCCGCCC
>JACDJC010000322.1_pt1 | contig 60045 bp, 57 predicted proteins | sample 7454191 | NCBI WGS metagenome assembly JACDJC01 (sample SAMN14253291, study PRJNA609438) | sludge metagenome | isolation source: sludge after 25d culture with pyrite and EDTA | collected 2018-12-20 | reverse complement strand
TCGCCTTGTAGCCGCCGGTGTCGGCCCAGCCCAGCTTCACGCCGACGTAGTACTGCAGCACGAACCCGAGCGCGAACGTGGGGATCGCGAGCATGGCGAACGCGGAGGTGTTCGACAACCGGTCGAACCACGTCCCCTGCTTGTAGGCGGCCAGGACGCCGACGGGGATCGCGATGATCAGCGCCAGGACCTGCGCGTAGACCATCAGCAGGACGGTCGGCGGCAGGGCGTCGACCACCCGGTCGGCAACCGGACGGCTGGAGCTGACCGTGTAGTAGTTGCCGAGGTCGCCGGTCGCGAATCCTCCGAGCCACTGGCCGTAGCGGATGACGAACGGCTGGTCGAGCCCGGTCTCCTCACGGACGACTTGACGCTGCTCGTCGCTGCCGAACGGCACAAGCACCTCGACGGGATCACCCGGCAGCAGCTCCAGCAGGAACGACGCGAACAGCGTGACCAGGATGACGGTGATGACCAGCTGGAGGAGCTTCCTGGCGATGCCCACTGATGCGATCGACCTCGGGTGAAGGAGCTGTAGGAACGGTTCTGTTACTGGGTTGCTGTGGTGCTGGAGTGCTGTGTGGCTGGTTCCGGTCGAGTGAGGCTCGGTCAGTCAGCCAGATCGGGACCTGAGACGACGCCGACGACGAGGCGCCCGAGCGTACCCGGGACGCCTCGTCGGCGATGACAGCCTGATCGCAGGTCGACGCCGCTGCGTCAGCTCTTGGAGATCCACATCCCCGCGACCGGGTGGCCGGTCGCCAGACCGGGGAACGGCTTGCCGCCCTCGGGCAGGTCGGGTCCGTACACGCCGTGGACGTCGGTCGCCGTCGCGACGTCCCAGATCGTCCAGTTCAGCCAGAGGTTGTAGGCCTGGGAACCGAAGCGCTTGTTCACGTCCTCGTAGATGGACGCGGCCTTGGCCGAGTCGGACTCGGCCCGACCGGCGTCGAGGAGCGCATCCATCTCGGGGTCGTTGAACTTGCCGAAGTTGATCGGCGAACCGCCGTACCACCAGTTGTACTGGAGGTCGGGGGCGCCGCCCGGGTGGTTCCGGAACGACATGGCGTTCCAGTCGCCGCCGAGCGCGCTGTTGACGAGAGCGGCCTGCTCAACGGTCTTGAGGTTCACCTTGAAGCCCGCCTTCTCGACCTGCTCCTGGATGAACTGCGCCGACTTGAGGACCGACGGGTCCGCCGTAGCGAGGACCTTGAGCTCGATCGGCGTGCCGGCTTCCTTACCGATGTCCTGGTTGTACTTGGCTGCGTACTCCTGGGCCTTGTCGAGGTCGTACTCGGGGAACCCGGCGTCCTCGAGGTAGCCGACCGATCCCTCGGCGAACGGCCCCGACGCGACCTTGGTGAGTCCAAGGTTGCGAACCTCGTTGAACGAGTCGCGGTCGATCGCGTATGCGGCCGCCAGGCGGGCGTTGATGTTGTCGAACGGCGGCTTCGACACGTTCGACATGATGTAGTTGACCTCGGCGAACTTGTCGGACTCGTCGACCGAGACCTTGCCGTTGTCCTTCTCCATGCGCAGCCGGTCGATGTTCTCCGCCGTGGCGGTGTGCAGGGTGTTCAGCTCGCCGGCGAGCAGTGCGTTGACGCGGGCATCCCCGTCGGGGATCGGCCGGTAGGTGATCTGGTCAAGGTACGGCAGCTGGTTGCCGTCGGCGTCCTTCTGCCAGTAGTCCGGGTTGCGGACCGCCGTCAGGTGGTCGTTGATCTTCCACTCCTGGAGTTTGAACGGGCCGGTCCCGATCAGGTTGCGGTCACAGGTCGCCGGATCGTCGAGCTGTGCCTGGGCGATGATGCCGAGGCGACCGGAGCTGTGCAGGAACGCACGAAACGCCGGCCACGGCGTGTTGGTGGTGACCGTCAGCGTGAGAGGGTCGACGACGTCGACCTGCTTGATGTTCTGCAGCACGAAGATGAACAGGAGCGGCTTGCGGGCCGGGTAGGCGCCTCGGTAGGCGTCGAGGTTGTTCTTGACGACGGTGGCGTCGAGCGCCGAGCCGTCGTGGAACTTGACGCCCTCACGGAGCTTGATCGTCCACTGAGTGAAGTCGGCGTTCGGTTCGACGGACTGGGCGAGGAAGGGCTGGTAGTCGCCGTTCTCGTCGGGTGCGGTCAGCGTGTCGTACATGGTCCGGGCGACCTGGATGCCGGAGATGACCAACTGGCCCTCGGGAAGGCACCAACCGCCACTCGTCTCCGCCTCGAGCCCGTAGGTGACCGAGCCGCCGCTGACGGGCTTGCCCGACGCGCCCTCTCCGCCGCCTCCGCTCCCGCCGTCGTCGCTGCTCCCGCCACCGCAGGCCGCGGCGACCAGCGCCACCGAGACGACCGACATCGTCAGCCAGGACCAGCGCGCACCTACCGAGCGTCGAACCACGTACATACCCCCTGTGAGATGGGACCCGCGACGTCAGATCGTTCCGCCGTGACGCTGTTCACAGGTCGAGACGAGGCACTCTAGCGCCGGGCCGACGCCTGTCAATCGACCCCACGGGGGCCGTGGACGTGCCTCACCGGCCGGGGAGACCGCCCAGCGCGTCGCGGTACGCCCACGCGTAGCCGAGCACCGTCTCCACATAGGTCAGGCTGCGGTTGTACGTGAGGTACGCCCTGCGGAGCGTGGTCTCGGAGCTCAGGTCGCCGCTGCGGCACAGGTAGTGCGCGGCGCCGAGCGCGGCGTCGTAGATGTTGTCGGGATCGGCACGGCCGTCACCCGTGGCGTCGCGTCCGACGGTGCGCCACGTGCTGGGCAGGAACTGCATCGGACCGACCGCTCGATCGTTGGCCGCGTCGCCGTCGAGCGCGCCGCCGTCGGAGTCCGGGACCACGCGGAAGCCGTTGGAGCCGTCGAGCGGCGGGCCGAGGATCGGCGGCTCGACGCGCCCGCCGGGAGCGACCTCGCTGCCCAGGTAGGTCCCGTGCCGGCTCTCGGTGCGTCCGATCCCCGCGAGCGCCCACCAGCTGATGCGACAGCCCGGGTTGATCAGCGACATCGCCTGTTGGGCGCGCCAGTAGGCGTCGAGCGCGACGGTGGAGATGTCGGTCCCGTCGACGGTCGCGTTGAGGCGCGCCGCGGCCACCTTCGCCTCCATCTCGGCCACCGACGCGGCTCCGTCCGCGACCGCGCCGGTCAGGTGCTCCTGGCGCCGGACGAGCTCCTCTGCACGGCCGGCCAGCCGATCGCCCTGTCGGCCCAGGCGGTCCAGGTCGCTGGTGAGCACGTCGGAACGCGACGTCAGGAACCGCACCGCTGCGCCCGACGCGTCCGCCGCGGCGCCGCCGAGCACCGCCTGACGCCGGAGCTCGGTCAGCTCGTCGGCGCCCAGGGTCGGGTCGAGGGAACCACGGTCCGCAGTCCCCGACACGAACCACTCGGTCGCCACCGAGCGCACCGCGGCCCGATGCCGTTCGAGGCTCGTCGTGGTCTTGGCCAGCTCTGCCTCCCGGCGGACGCGCACGGCGTCGGTCGCCCGCTGCTCCTCCTGCAGCGACCCGATCGCCGCCTGGGTGTCCACGAGCTCGGAACGGTCCCGCTCCAGCCGAGCGGCTGCTGCGTCGCGCTCGGACTCCAGCCGGTCGAGGTCCCGCGACGTCGCCGGCAGCGCGGCCACCTCCGGGCTCAGGCCCGGTGGCTCGGGTGGCTGCTGCAGCGCCACGGCAGGAGCGGACCAGAGCGCAGCGGTGAGCAGCGCGACGAGGATCAGCGCCACTGGCCGCGCTCCTCGAGCACCCGGCGCAGCACGCTCGGACGGTCCGTCAGGATGCCGTCGACGCCGAGGTCCAGGAGCCGGTGCATGTCGTCGGGCGCGTCGACGGTCCACACGTGCACCTGCACCTGCCGAGCGTGGGCGGCCTGCACGAACGCGCGGGTCACGATGGTGAGGTTGCGGAACCGCACCGGGACCTGGACACATCCGTACGGCGGTACCGAGCGACGACGGCGGGCGACCGGCACCCTGGATGCGGACTGCAGCGACGCCACCTCGGCCGGTCCGCCGGCGGTGCACAGGCCTGGCCCGAGCAGGGAGCGCAGCCGTCGCAGCCGGTGGTGGGAGAACGCGCCGACGTTCACCCGGTCGACCGCATCGTGGCGGTGCAGCGCGTGGGCCAGGGCAACGACGGCGTCGTCGGACTTCGGATCGATGTTCCAACGGACGTCACCGAACGCGCTCAGCAACTCGTCGAGCGTGGGGATCGGATCGGTGCCCGCGATGCGGACGTCGCGCAGCTCATCGGTGGTGCAACCGTGCAGAGGGCCGGTGCGGTCGGTGACGCGGTCGAGGACGTCGTCGTGGAAGGCGAAGAGGGTGCCGTCGGCGCTGACGTGCACGTCGGTCTCCAGGTAGCGGAACCCTGCGTCGTACGCGGCCTGGAACGCGCGCAGCGTGTTCTCTGGCGCCACCTCGTCGCCGCCCCGGTGGGCGATCGCAAGGGGGGTGGGCGCGTCGAGGAACGCGAACCTGCTCACCACGAGAGGCTACCGGCGGGCTCAGATGGTGCGGCCCGCGGCGGCCCAGTACTCGTCCTTGAGCAGCCGCTTGTACAGCTTTCCGGTCGGGTGGCGGGGCAGCTCCTCGCGGAAGTCCACGGTGCGAGGGCACTTCACATCCGCCAGGTGCTCGCGGCAGAACGCGATGAGCTGCGCCGAGAGCTCGGCGGCGGCTTCGTCGTCGGCGGGCATCTGCTCGGGCTGCACGATGGCCTTGACCTCTTCGCCGAAGTCGTCGTTGGGGACGCCGAGGACCGCCACGTCGAGCACCGCCGGGTGCATCGTCAGCACGTTCTCGGCCTCCTGCGGGTACACGTTCACCCCGCCCGTGATGATCATGTACGCCTTGCGGTCGGTGAGGTACAGGAAGCCGTCGCCGTCGAGGTACCCGACGTCGCCGAGCGTCGACCAGCCGTCACGCAGATACGACTCGGCGGTCTTGTCGGGGTCGTTGTGGTAGCTGAAGTTCGCCTCGGAATCGAAGTAGACGGTTCCCGACTCGCCGGTCGGGAGCTCCTCGCCGTCGTCGCCGACGATGTGCAGCTGACCGACGATGGCCGTGCCGACCGTTCCGGGGTGCGCGAGCCAGCTCTCGGAGTTGGTGTAGACGAACCCGTTGCCCTCGGTCCCCGCGTAGTACTCGTGGAGCACGGGCCCCCACCAGTCGATCATCTGACGCTTGACCGTCACCGGGCACGGAGCCGCCGCGTGGACCGCGACCTGGATCGACGACACGTCGTAGCGATCTCGCACCTCCTGGGGCAGCTTCAGCATCCGGACGAACATGGTGGGTACGAACTGGCCGAAGGTGACCCTTTGGCGCTCGATGAGCGCGAGCGTCTGCTCCGGATCGAAGTGCTCCATGACCACCACGGTCCCCCCGGCGCGCTGCACCTGCATGCAGAAGCGCAGCGGCGCGGCGTGGTACAGCGGTGCGGGGGAGAGGTACACGGTCTCGGTGTTGGCGCCGAACAGCCCGGCGACCAGGAGGTAGAGCGCGTCGGGCGTGCCGAGGGGGACGTCGCGGATCGGCACCTTGACCCCCTTGGGGCGTCCGGTCGTGCCCGAGGAGTAGAGCATGTCCATGCCCTCGACGGCGTCGGCGAGCTCGGCGTCGGTCTGCGACGCGACGGCGTCCAGGAACGGCAGGTAGCCCTCCACGGTGCCGTCGAGCATGAAGCGGTGCGCGACGAGCGGGGCGCCCGCTGCGACGTCCGCGGCGACGTCGGCCTTGTGGGCGCTGGTGATGAACACCTGCGCTCCGCAGTCGTCGACGATGTAGGAGATCTCCTCTGCCGTCAACCGCGACGAGATGGCGGTGTAGTACAGGCCGGCGTAGTGGGCGCCCCACGCGATCGACAGGAACCACGGGTGGTTCTCCATGCAGAACGCCACGTGGTCGCCGGGCTGGAGGCCCAGGCTGCGGAACAGGTGGGCGATGCGGTTGGCCCGCTCGTGCAGCTCGCGGTAGGTCACCTCGGTCCGGTCGGTCCCGTCGACTCCGACCAGTCGGTAGGCGATGGAATCGGGCCGGCTCGCGGCGTGGGCCCCCGGATAGAACAGCTCGTCGCTCATGGTCGCGCACGGTAGACGTGACCGGCGTGCTCGGGTGGTCGCTCCTGGATGGAGATGGTCGATCGGTGACCGATCTGGTGGCCGATCCGCGGTCCGTGGAAAGGAGGCGGCGGGTACGGTGGGCTGGTGGATCCGGCTCACGAGCTCGCCACCCTGGTGGCCACCGGCTCGCCGCCGCTCGACCGATCCTTGGCCCTGATCGCCGCGGCCGGGCGGCCGATCGTCGATGTCGATCGCGTCCTGGGCCGTCTCGACGAACTGGCCCGAGCGGTGCCCGGCGACGACGTCGTCTCGCTGTGCGCCGACGTGTTCGGCGGAGCCGGTCATGACGCGAGCGTCGCGGCTGAACCCTCCCGTGCATCGGGGCTCCGCTTCGTCGGGAACCGCAGCGACTACTACGACCCCGACAACAGCCTGTTGGACCGGGTCCTGGATCGCCGCACCGGCATTCCGATCACGCTCGCGGTGCTGGGGATAGAGCTCGGTCGTCGCCGCGGCGTCGCCCTGGTGGGGATCGGCATGCCCGGGCACTTCCTCCTCCGCTCCGCTGCAGATCCCGGTCTGTTCCTCGACCCGTTCGACGGCGGCCGGTGCATGGACCCGGACGACTGCCGCCGCCTCTTCCACGTCCTCCACGGCGCCGGCGCAGCGTTCAGCGAGACGTACCTCGAACCGACCGGACCGGTCGACATCGTGATGCGGGTGCTCAACAACCTGCGGGTCGCCCGCCTGCGTCGGGGTGACCGCCAGGGGCTGGCCGACGTCCTGCGCCTGCAGGTGGCGCTGCCGGGCGCCGGGTTGGGCGATCGTCGTCAGCTCGCCGGGGTCCTGGCGGCGGACGGCCGCTTCCTGGAAGCCGCCGCGATCCACGAGGAGCTCGTCGAAGAGGATCACGCTCGGGCCGCCGAGCACCGGTCCGCTGCGGTTCGTCTCCGTGCGAACCTGAACTGACCCGACCAGAACGCTGCTGCACAGAACGCCGCTGCACCGTCCCCTGTCGATGGCGACTGCGGCGGACCTGCCGCCGTGACAGGTCGGGCTAGGTTCAACCCTGCGCCCTTGACTGACCGGTCAAGTGCGCAGCATCGGAGATCCGGTGCCGTCGCCGAACCCAGGGGGCACGATGACAGTTGCCGAGATCGCCCGCAGCACCGCTGAGTCCGACGAGGAGCGGGTGATCGCCGCCGTCGAGGGGTTGCTGGACAGCCACCCGCCGTCGAGCACGTCGGAGCGGGAGTTCCTGGAAGCCCAGTTCGATGCCGGTTTGGCCTGGGTGCACTTCGCACAGGGCCACGGAGGTCTCGGGGCCAGCCCCAGGCTCCAGAAGGTCGTCATCGAGCGGATCTCCGCCGCGGGCGGGCCGATGGGTGGCGCCAGGAACCCGATCGGCTACGGCATGTGCGGCCCGGCCGTCGCGGCCCACGGCACCGAGGAGCAGCTGCGGCTGCTCCGTCCGCTGTTCTCGAACGAGCACATCTGGTGTCAGCTGTTCTCCGAGCCCGGTGCGGGCTCCGACGTGGCGTCGCTCGCCATGAGGGCCGAGCGCGACGGTGACGAGTGGATCGTGAACGGCCAGAAGGTGTGGACGACGCTCGCCCACGTCTCGAGCTACGGGCTGGTGATCTGCCGAACGGATCCCGACCTGCCCAAGCACCGTGGCATCACCGCGTTCATCGTCGACATGGCGGCGCCCGGCGTCGAGGTCCGGCCGTTGCGCCAGATGACCGGCGAGGCCGAGTTCAACGAGGTGTACTTCACCGACGTCCGCATCCCCGACTCGATGCGTCTCGACGACGTCGGTCGGGGCTGGGCCGTGTCGATCACCACGCTGATGAACGAGCGGGTGTCGATCGGCGGGGGAACCCCACCCCGCGGCTCCGGCCCGATCGGCCAACTCGTGGCGCAGTGGAAGCGCTCCGGCGTCGACGACCCGGTCCTGCGCGACACCGTGACCCAGCTGTGGGTCCAGGCCGAGGTGAACCGCCTCACCAACCTCCGCGCCGCCGCCAACCGCAAGGCCGGCACGCCGGGGCCCGAGGGCTCGGTCGCCAAGCTCGCCATGGCCGAGCTGAACAAGCGGATCTACTCGGTGGCGCTCGACGTGATGGGGGCGTCGGGGATGCTCTACGACTCCTACGACCTCGTGCGACCCCACCACGCGCTCTTCACCGACGACATGGGCAAGAACTTCCTGCGGGCGCGCGCCAACTCGATCGAGGGCGGCACCTCCGAGGTCCTGCGCAACATCCTCGGCGAGCGTGTGCTGGGTCTCCCCGGCGACGTGCGCGTCGACAAGGACCTGCCGTGGGCGCAGGTGCCCCGGTCCTGATCCCCGTCCGGCGGAGGGGCGGCGGCGAAACCCGTGCACCGGTGCACGGCCCGGGAGCCGTAGCTTGGTGCCATGGCCCGCAGAACCAAGATCGTCGCCACCATCGGCCCGGCGTCGGACTCACCCGACGTGCTGCGCCGCCTCATCGAGGCCGGGACCGACGTGGCTCGCATCGGCCTCGCCCACGGCACGCTCGACGACGCGCTCGCCCGCTACCGGACGGTGCGCGCAGTGGCCGCCGAGGTGGGTCGCCACGTCGGCATCCTCGTCGACCTGCCGGGCCCCAAGGTCCGCCTCGGCACGTTCGGCAACACCTCGATCCGCCTGGAGCCCGGCGAGCCCCTCACCCTCGTTCCGGGACTCGACACCTCCGACAGCTCGGTCCTCGGCGTCGACTACGCCGACCTCCTCGTCGACGTCCACGCCGGTGACCGCCTCGCTGTCGGCGACGGCAGCGTCATCCTCCGGGTCGAGTCGATCGATGGCGACTCCGCCAAGGCCAGCGTGCTGCACGGCGGTCCGGTGCAGGGCCGGCCGGGCCTGCACATCCCATCGGACCGGCTGAGCCTCTCCACGCCGACGCCCGAGGACCTGCGGTTGCTCGACGCGTTCGTGGACGAAGGCGTCGACATGGTGGCGATCAGCTTCGTGCGCTCCGCTCACGACATCCGCCGGGTCGGCACCGAGCCGTACCCACGCGGTCCGTTGATCGTCGCCAAGATCGAGACGAGGGCCGCGGTCGAGAACCTGCAGGGGATCATCGACGCAGCGGGAGCGATCATGATCGCCCGCGGCGACCTGGGCACCGAGCTCGGCATCGAGGAGCTCCCACACCTGCAGAAGCGCATCACACGGGAGTGCATCAGCGGCGGCAAGCCGGTGATCACCGCGACGCAGATGTTCGAGTCGATGATCACGTCCCCGTCACCGACCCGGGCCGAGGTGTCCGACGTGGCCAACGCCATCTTCGACGGCACGTCCGCGGTGATGCTGTCGGCAGAGAGCGCCGTCGGCGCCGACCCCGTGAACACGGTGGCGACGATGAGCCGAGTGGCCGAGCGCGCGGATCAGGAGTTCGATTACGACGCGTGGGCCCGGCGCATCCGCCTCCTGCGGCGGACCGCCGTCGGAGAGAGCTCCGAGGACAAGCTGACCGACGCGATGACCGCCGCGGCGTGGCGCGCCGCCACAGAGATGGGCGTCGCCGCGATCATCTGCATCAGCGACTCGGGCTTCACGGTGCGCTCGACCGCCAGGTTCCGGCCGTCCATGCCGATCATCGCGTTCAGCCCCGACGACCGGACGCTGCGTCAGCTCTCGATCAGCTGGGGCACCGTGACGCTGCGGGCGCCGAACCGCGTCGACACGCTGGCCCTCATGGACGACCTGGTGGTGCAGGCGCGCGACGCCGGACTGGTGCAACCCGGCGAGACGGTGGCGGTGCTCGCAGGCGTGGGGTCGCGGTCCCGGTCGACCGACGTGCTGCGCCTGGCACGCGTGCCCTGAGCGCCACCGGTGACCTCGACGCACCGCCGACCTGGCGCACCTCGCTCCGCAGGGCAGTCTGCGCGCCATGACGGGTAGCCCGTCGGAAGCCGCCGGACGTGCACCGACGCCGACGCCGACGCCGGCACCGCTCACCCGCGACGTCGTCGACGGCCTGGGCGTCGTGCGCCGACGTCCGCTCGACGGCGACGGTGCACGGCCGGCGGTCGTCCTGGTGCACGGAGCGATGGACCGCGCCGCCAGCTTCGGTCGGGCCATGCGGCGCCTCGGCGACCTCGACGTGTGCGCATATGACCGCCGTGGCTACGCCTCGTCACTCGACGCGGGCATCGCGGCGACGCTCGACGAACAGGCCGGCGACCTCCGTCGGATCGGCGAGTGGACCGGCGCAGCGCGAGTCGTCGTCGTCGGCCACAGCTTCGGTGGCACCGTCGCGATGCGCCTGGCGGAGGCACCGCCGCCGTGGCTGGCGGCGATCGGAGCGTTCGAGTCGCCGGCACCGACGCTGAGCACCTACCGCTCCGACGGCGCCGATCTTGCGCTCGCCGCAGCGGAGCGAGGTGGCGGGCCGGCCGCCGCGGAGGCCTTCTACCGGCTCGTCGTCGGTGACGCCACGTGGGATCGGCTGCGCCCCGCGGACCGGGAGCTCCGACTGGCGGAGGGCGCTCAGCTCGTCGCCGAGGTGGCCGACCTCCGACTGCCACCCGGCGCGCCGCGCCTGGCTGCGGTGCACATCCCGGTGGTGGTGGGAGCGGGGGCCGCGAGCTCCCCGGCGTGGACCGCGTCGGCCCGAGAGCTGGCGTCGGTCCTGGCGAACGGCACCTTCGTCGAGATCTCCGGTGCCGGGCACGGCGCGCACCTGTCGCACCCCGACGAGTTCGCACGTTACGTACGTCGCTGCGTGGCGGCGGCGTCGTGATGCTCGCCTAACCTCGTCGAGTGGCGACGTTGCGGACGATCACCCGGCGCAAGCCCCGCGTCGCGTTCGTGCTCTCCGGCGGCGGCAACCTGGGCGCCCTGCAGGTCGGCATGTTGCGGGCGCTCACCGAGCACGGCATCACCCCCGACGTCGTCCTCGGCTGCTCCATCGGCGCCATGAACGGCGCGGCGTTCTCCTTGGATCCGACCCTGACCGGCATCGATCGCCTGCAGGAGCACTGGCTCGACGGCGTGACGGTGATCCCGCCCTCCCGGCTTCCGTCGGTGGTGCAGCTCGTCCGCAAGGGCGAGTCGCTGCACTCCAACGACGGGCTCCGCCGGAGCCTGGAGCTGCTGCTCGGCCCGACTCGTCGCTTCGAGGACCTGTCGCTCGACTTCGAGTGCATCGCCGCCGAGGTCGACACCGCAGCCGAGCACTGGTTCCACGAGGGCTACCTGGTGCCGGCGGTGCTGGCCTCGGCTGCGCTGCCCGCTGTGTTCCCCGTGGTCACGATCGAGGGTCGTCGCTACATCGACGGTGGAGCGGTCGACAACGTCCCGATCTCTCGGGCCGTCGAGCTGGGCTGTCGCGAGATCTACGTGCTGCACGTCGGCCGGCACGGAAAGCCTGACGCGGAGATCAAGCGTCCGTTCGACGCCGCGATGCAGGCGTACTGGGTGGCGCGCAACGGTCGCTTCGCCCGAGACCTGGCGGCGCTGCCCGACGGCGTCGAGGCGCTCGTGCTGCCACCGGGCGGGCGCCCCGACATCCGCTACGACGACTTCTCCCACACCGAGGTGCTGATCGACCGGGGATATGACAACTCCGTGGCCTTCCTCGCCGAGCGCGCGGCGCTCGACGCCGAGCGCCGCGTGCGCAGCGAGGTGCTGCAGCCGTTGGAGCGGTGGATGGTCTCTGCTCGCAACCGCTCGTGGCGCCGGGACGCGCAACGCGCCGCCACCGGCCCCGACGGCGGAGTGGTCAGCGCTCCCGAGTGGGACCACGTCGATGGTGCCGGCGGGCCCGGCACCCATTCGCCCGACGACGGCGAGCACCTGTGATCTGAGCCTCCTGATGCGGACTCCCCGTTGCCTCGACTGGGAGGCGCGAAGGGCGCCGGTACGCTGCGGCCCATGGCCGACCAACCCGTGAACCTCAGCCCGCAGGGGCCGCCCCAGACGGTCCTCGACCCCGAGCCGCCGGCAGCGGTGGCCGCGCTGGGTGCTGCGTTGAACCTGCCGGAGGAGGACCGACGTGACGCCGTGTCGGCCGTCGTGGCCGCGCATCCGCGTTGCCTGGTGGCGTGGGCCGAGCTCGGCGACCTGGGCCGCGACGACGTCGAGTCCTACGCCTACTTCCGCATCGGCTACCACCGCGGGCTCGACCGCCTGCGTGCGTCGGGCTGGCGAGGCACCGGCCACGTCCTCTGGGAGCATCCGGCGAACCAGGGATTCCTCCGAGCGCTCGACGGTCTCCGCGCCGCTGCCGCCCGCATCGGCGAGGTGGACGAGGAGGAGCGCTGTCGTCACTTCCTGGTCCAACTCGACCCCCACACGTACTCGAGGCTCATCGAGCAGGCCTGACGGGCCGAGGTCGGCCCGGCGCGTCCCGTAGGGTCCGAGCATGACGTTTCCGACGAACGGGAAGCCGGCGAAGGAGATCCTCGTCGAGGTGGCCGACGAGCGGGCCGACGACCTCGACTGGCGTGGCGGCAAGGCGTTCAGCCTCGTCTACAACGTCGATGATCCCGAGCTCGAGGCGTTGCAGCACGAGATCGCGTCGAACTTCTTGCACGAGAACGCGCTCAACCCGTTCCGCTACCGGACGCTGCTGCACATGGAGGGCGAGGTCATCGACATGGCGTGCTCGTTGTTCGGGGCGACGGCCGGGTCGATGTCCTCCGGCGGGACCGAATCGATCTTCCTTGCCGTCCAGACGTCCCGGGACCACGCCCGGGCCCGCGGCGTCGCCGCGCCCCGTCTGGTGTGCGCCGAGACCGCGCATCCAGCCTTCGCCAAGGCGTGCAAGTACCTCGACGTCGAACAAGTCCTCCTGGCGACGGGCCCTGACGGCCGGGCGGACCCGGAGCGCTTCGCCGCAGAGATCGGCCCGGACACGTCGCTCGTGGTGGTGTCCGCTCCGTGCTACCCGTTCGGCGTCATCGACCCGGTCGCAGAGATCGCGGCGCTGGCAGCGGAGCACGACCTCCTGTGCCACGTCGACGCCTGCCTGGGCGGCTACCTGCTGCCGTGGTGGGAGCGCCTGGGTGAACCGGTCCCGCCGTGGGACTTCAGAGTGCCGGGGGTGACCTCGCTCTCGGCCGACATCCACAAGTACGGCTACGCGTTCAAGGGCGCGTCGACGGTCCTGTACCGAGACCAGGACCTCTATCAGCGTCAGATCTTCATGTACGACTCGTGGCCAGGCGGCCTCTACGCATCCTCGTCGGCCGCGGGCACCCGACCCGGCCCGCCGATCGCCGGTGCCTGGGCGACCATGACCCACCTCGGCGCGGACGGGTACCTGCGCCTGGCCGAACGGGTGCGGACCGCGATGCGCGGCTTCACCGCCGGGATCGAGGGGATCGACGGCCTGAGGATCACCTCGGACCCCGACCTGTCGCTGTTCGAGTTCGGTGCGGATCCCGAGCCGCCGGCGGGGATGGTCCCGATCGACATCGGCGGTGTCGCCGACATGATGGACGACCGCGGCTGGAACCTCGACCGCCAGCAGGGTGGTCTGCACGTGATGTTGTCGCCCGGCCACGACAAGGTGGTCGACGCGTTCGTCGCCGACCTGGCCGATTCGGTCGCCGACCACGTCGCCGACCGTGGCGACGAGCACGTGTACGGCGGCGTCGTCGACCGGGCGTGATGCGCGACGGGCCTGACTCCCACGGGCCTGACTCCGACGGGCCCGAGCGCGACGGGACGACACCGCTCGGGGTCGTGCTGTGCGGCGGCGCGAGCTCCCGCATGGGCGCCGACAAGGCGCTGCTCGGAGCCCCGGGCGAACCGCTCGCCGGAGTGGTCGCCCGGGCGTTGCGCGACGGCGGATGCCGCTCCGTGGTGCTCGTCGGGGGCGACGAGCACCGACTCCGCTCGATCGATGCGCCGTGGCTCCCGGATGCCGTTGCGGGTGAGGGGCCCCTCGGGGGCATCGCTGCGGTGGTCGCGGCTCACCCCGGCACGGCGCTCGTGGTCTGCGCATGTGACCTGCCCTGGATCGAGGGGCGTGACCTCCGTCCGCTGTTGTCGTCGTTGGCCGCCGGCGCGGCGGTCGCCGTGTTCGATCTCGACGGCGTTCCCCAGTGGTCCGCTGCCGCGCTCTCGGCCGAGGCCGCGGCGGCGGCGCTCGACTCGTTCCGCTCGGGGGAGCGGTCGTTGCACGCCGCGCTGGGTGCACGAACGGCAGGAGCAGGAGGGGATCTGCGCATCCTTCGAGCGGAGCGTGCCGCAGCGTTGCGCGACGTCGACCGGCCGGAGGACCTTCCGCGGAGCTGGTCCTCGTCCAGAGGGTGAACCGGCCGCCGCACCCGGACCTCGGCGGTGTCGGGTGGTGGCCGCCGCTCCGGGAAGCGCCGGTTTCCGGGTCGTTCGGGGTAGGTTGCCGCCGTGGCCATCGAAGAGATCACCGTGGACGAACTCGACGAGCTGCTCGCAGCGCCGGGCGTCGCGGTCCTCGACGTCCGCAACCCGGACGAGTTCGAGGAGGCCCGCGTGCCAGGCGTCGCGCTGATCCCGCTGTCGGAGTTGGAGCAGCGCGTCGACGAGGTGCCCGACGCAGCGGCCCTGTACGTCATCTGCCGTAGCGGAGCCCGGAGCGCCAAGGCAGCGGAGCTGCTGGCGCAGCGTGGCATCACGGCGGTGAACGTCGCCGGCGGCACGATGGCGTGGATCGAATCCGGTCGGAGCGTCGACTCCGGCCCGGCGAGCTGAGGTCCACCCTGTCCGTACCCGCAAGCGCCGCAGGCGACTACACGCTCATCGAGGACGACGCGTCGTTCGCCGACCTCCTGGACCGCCTCGCAGGACAGGACCGCTACGCGATCGACACCGAGTTCCACCGGGAACGCACGTACTTCCCCCATGTGGCGGTGGTCCAGATCGCCGATGCCCACGGTGTGGCGCTCGTCGACGCGCTGACGGTCGATCTGGCCCCGTTCGCCCGCATCCTCGACAGCGATGCGCTCGCGATCATGCACGCGGCACGACAGGACATGGAGGTCCTGGAACGCAGCACCGGCACCTTGCCGTCGCGGCTGGTCGACACGCAGATCGCCGCTGGATTCCTCGGCTACACCAGCCCGTCGTTGGCCACGCTGCTCGAACGGGAGCTCAAGGTCCGCGCCCTCAAGGCCGACCGCTTGACCGACTGGCTGCGCCGGCCGCTCACCGCCGCCCAGCTGGACTACGCGGCGTCCGACGTCGCCCACCTGCTGGAGCTGCACGACATCCTGTGGGAGCGGCTGGACGAACGTGGCCGGGACCAGTGGGCGCTCGACGCCTGCGAGGAGCTGCGGACCGAGTACCGCGGTCCTCGGGATCCCGACGAGGCATGGCGACGGATCAAGGAGCTGCGCCATCTGCGCGGGGCGACGTTGGCCGTCGCCCAGGCAGTCGCCGGCTGGCGAGAGCGTCGGGCGATCGAGACCGACCAGACGCCACGGTTCGTGCTCTCGGATCTGGCCGTCGTGTCGGTGGCCACGGCGGCACCGACGACGATCGACGAACTGCGGTCGCTGCGCGGGGTCGACGGCCGGAGCCTCCGCGGCGGAATGGGCGACGACCTGTTGGCGGTCGTGGCGGCCGCCAAGGGCAACCGCCCGTCCCGTGCTCCGGCACAGACGGTGCCTGAGCTCCCGGGGGAGCTACGTCCAGCGGTCCCGTTGATCTCCGCCTGGGTGAGCCAGCTTGCTCGCGAGCTCGAGCTCGAGACATCGATGCTGGCCACGCGGGCCGATCTGGAGGACCTGCTGCGGGGAGCCCCGGATGCTCGACTGACCTCCGGTTGGCGTGCCGAGCTGGTGGGCGAGCCGATCCGTCGACTGCTCGAAGGCGAGGCGGCGCTCGCGTTCGACCGCAGCTTGGGCCTCGTCCTCGAAGACCGACCCCGTTGATCCGGCGCTGTCGATCCCGCACGGCCCGGCGATCCCGGCAGGCGGGCGTTCAGACGGCAGCGAGCACGACGGCAAGAGCGACCACACCCAGCACGCCGACGGCGACCCAACCGAAGCGTGGATCTCCACGACGGAACCAGCGGCGTGCCAACCACGCGATCCGCACGAGCGGCGCGACGAGCACGACGGTGACGGCCGCGGCACCGAACACATCGGCCGCCGGTTCAGGCAGCACCGCGCCGAGCAGCGCGAGCGCCAGGGTCGCACCGGCGGCGACGCGCCAGGCCCGGAGCACCGGCAGGTAGCGCTCTGCCCTCGGGTCCGGGCCTGTGGCGCCGCTCGCGCCCGGACCGCTCACAGCGTCCGGACCAGGATCGTGGCGGCGATGACGACGAGCACCCCAGCGGTGATCCAGCGCAGCGCTATCGGCGCTGCTCCGGTCTGGATCCTGGCACCCGTCGCACCACCGAGGAGGGCGCCGGCGAGGCTCACGCTCGCCACTCGGAGATCGAGGTCGCCACGGATGAGGTAGACGAGCAGTCCCGTCGTGGCCGTGATGCCGAGCGTGAAGCTCGTGGTGGCGGCCGCGACCTTGATCGGGATCCGCATGATCTCGCTCATCGCCGGGGTCTTCAGGAACCCGGCGCCGACACCGGAGAGGCCCGACACGACACCGGCCACCAGCGCGGCGCCGAGGCCGGCCGGCACCCGTTGGGCGTGGTACGGGACCACCTGGCCGTCCAGCAGGTACTGACCGCCGAGCGTGCCCGGCCACTCGCCGAGGAACCCTTCGCTGCCGAAGGCGGCCGACGGCCGGTTCCGGATCCCCTTGCGGGCCACGGCGGCCACGGCACCCACGATCGCGGCTCCCGCCAGCAGGAAGGCGACGACGTCCGCGCTGACCGATGCGGCGGCGAGCGCTCCGCACGCTGCGCCGGTCGACGCGGCCAGCTCGAACGTGAGGCCGATCCGGTGGTGCACCCTGCCTTCGTCGAGCTGTCGCGCCCCGGCCGCCAGCGACGAGGCTCCGACGACGAGGAGTCCGATGGGAGCCGCCTCGATCGGAGCGACACCGAGGGCCATCAGCACGGGCACGAGCAGCGTGGCGCCGCCGATGCCGACGACCGAACCCAGGAGCGCGCTGCCCAGGGCGAGGAGGCCGATGACGACGACCGGCAGCGTCACCCTCGGACCGTGGCGACGATCCTCGCCTCGTCGGGAGCGAGTGGTGCGCCCGGGGCCGGCACCGCACCTGGCAGCGCAGTGCCGCCGAGCCACGGGCCGTGGGCGGAGCGAGCGACGACGCCGTCGAGCGGCACCTCTCGATCCGTGAAGTTCACCAGCACCTCGACAGCTGCGGGAGTGCCACCTCCGACATCTGCGTCCGCGTCGACGAATCGGCGGAACCGGAGCACGCCGTCGGGAGCGTCGAGCAGCTCCATCCGTCCGCGGTGCAGCGCCGGGATCTGACGGCGCAGAAGCAGGAGACGTCGGTAGTGCTCGAGCATCGAGCCGGGATCGCCGTCCTGGCGTGCCGCACTCAGCTCGGCAGCGTCGGGAGCGAACGGGAGCCACCCATCCGCGCTCCAACCGCAGTGCGAGTCGTCGGTCCACGGCATCGGTGCCCGACACCCGTCGCGGCCGCCGGGGTCGACGACGCGCTCCGGCGGCACCACCGCGTCCTGCAGTCCGAGCTCCTCGCCCTGGTAGATGAACGGCGTGCCCCAGAGCGTGAGCAGGAGCGTGGCCGCGGCGCGTGCCCTGGCCTCGGACCCGTAGCGGGTGCGGTGGCGCACGACGTCGTGGTTGGAGAGCACCCAGCAGGGCCACCCGTCGACCGGCTCGTACAGCTCGATCGCCGCGGCCGCCTCGGCACGCCAGTGCCCGGCGTCCCAGGGTGCGTGCAGGGCCGGGATGTTGAAACCCAGGTGGAGCTCGTCGCCCGTGCCCAGGAAGTCGACCACTCGCTCGCGCTCGAACACGTAGGTCTCGCCGATCAGGACCGGTGGCCGGTCGAAGCGGTCGGTGTCGGCGCGCAGCGCCTTGAGCCGCACGTGAACTCCCGGACCGTGGTCGAGCACGCAGGCCGGGATGCCGACGAGCTCCGCAGGAGTGTCGACGTCGAGCTGCTTGCCCACGCTGTGCACGACGTCGATGCGGAACCCGTCGACGCCGCGAGCGCTCCAGAAGCGCAGCACGTCGGTCATCGCCTCGGCGACCTCGGGGTTGTTCCAGTCGACGTCGGGCTGCTCCGGCAGGAACAGGTGCAGGTAGTACTGGTCGGTGGTCGGGTCGAAGGTCCAGGCCGGATAGTCGCCGAACGCGGCCTGCCAGTCGGTGGGCGGTCCGCCGTCGCGCCTCGGGTCTCTCCACACGTACCAGTCGCGGTGGGCCGAGTCGCGTGATGAACGGGAGTCGGTGAACCACCGATGGTGGTCAGAGGTGTGGCCGGGAACGAAGTCGACCACCACCCGCAGGCCGAGCTCATGAGCTGTGGCGATGAGCTCGTCGGCATCGGCCAGATCGCCGAACAGCGGGTCGACGTCGCAGTGGTCCGACACGTCGTAGCCGAAGTCGGCCATCGGGGAGCGGTAGAACGGCGACAGCCACACGGCATCGACCCCGAGGTCGCTCAGGTGCGACAGGTGCCCGGTCGCGCCGGGGAGGTCGCCCACGCCGTCGCCGTTCGAGTCGGCGAAGCTCCTGGGGTACACCTGGTAGACCACGCCGTGGCGCCACCAATCGGCGTCGTCGTGTGCAGCCCGCCCCGTCGACTCGATCGACCCTGTTCGCCCCGTCGGCCCGTCCGTGCTCGTCACGGACTCACCCTATCGATGGGCCCGCGATCCATGGGGCGCGGTCGGGGAGCGCCGCTCCGTCGGCGGTGAACGACGTTCAGGTCCGGATCGGGCATGATCGACGCCCAGGAGGGTACGTCAGTTCGGTCAAGGCCCCGCGCTACAATGCCGAATCCGGTCGCTGATGACATCCGGTCGCCGATGACGGCCGGTCGCCGATCACGGGGAGTGCAGTGTGAAGAAGGGTCGGCATCGCCGCTACGAAGAAGCCCGTGCGCTCAAGCGCGGACCGGACCTCGACATCGAGGCCATCTTCACCGACTTGGAGTCGGACCGCCCGGTTCCGTCCGACGACCTCGAGGCCCCGTACGACGACGTCGACGACGACGATCCGGATCGCTACGACGACGAGTGACGCAGCAGGGTCCTGACCTCGTCAGGACCCGCGTCGGGTGGAACCCGGACGCCGCCCGTCGGCAGCCGGCGAGCCCACGGTGCGGCAGCGACGTCGCCTCCGGGCAGGACGGGTCGGCCGCGGACCGCCAGACCGGCGACCCCGGAGCCGGGAGCGTCGGGGTGGCGGAACGACACCGGGCCGGACCAGAGCCCACCGTCGCTCAAGGTCATCAGGTGGGGACGGTCGAGGGCGTCGAGCACCTGGACCACGGTGCGGTGCAAAGCAGCGGTCCACTCATCGCACAGCCCGACCACGTCCTCGGGCCAGAACGGTTCGCGGGCTCGGCTGCGAACGGCGTGGATCGGCTCCATCCAGGCCCTGCGGTGCCCGCCGCGGACGTGCGCCGCCGCACGTCCGGTCAGGCGACGGGTCGTGACGTCCGCGAAGCGAGAGTCGCCACGCCATCCAGCGGCCTCGATCGCGATCGCTTCGATCCGAGCGGCCTCGTCGGGATCCACGCGTTCGCCGGTCGGTCCTCGCAGCGCTCGGGCGGCGACGGCGATCGAGTTGAGCGCGTCGACCAGCAGGCGGTTCTCGATCGTGTCGAAGCTGCGCGACGTGGTCATGCAGACGAAGACGTCGTCGTTGCCGAGGGCGTTGGCGCGAGCCGTGAGCGTCTCGGACCACATGATCGGCCCGCGGACCGACGAGACGCACCGCTCGCTCGATGTGGCCACGGTCGTGGGCAGCGTGCGGATCCGCACCTCCATGCCGTCGAGGAGCGCACGGGCCTCGTCGGACGCCGCAAGAGCGATCGAGGTGGCGTCGCTCAGCGTCGACGTCTCGACGCCGGTGAGCGCAGTCGCGGATGGCACGGCAGGCGATCGGGGTGACCGTCGCCGCCACAGCGTCGCCGTCGGCGAGTCGGTCGCAGCGACCGGTGCATCGACGGTCGTTCCGGTGGCGGTGTCGTCGGGCACGGTCAGCCGACCAGTTCCTCACCCAGGAGCTCGGCGATGACCCGTCGGGCCTCCTGCTGCTCGGGTGGGTCGAGCTGCTTGGCGATCGTCCGGTAGAGGCTGACCGCGGTGTGCTCGTCGATGCCCTCGAACTGGGGGAGGAAGAAGGCGTAGAAGACCTCGAAGAGCAGTCGGGACGGAGAGATGTCGTCGCGGCTCCGACGGCTGACGTAGCGCTTGGCGTCGACGTAGATGGCGGGCCCCAGGTTGTTGAGCTGGCGGAGCGGCAGCAGGTGCTTGACGAGCTCTCCGTCGCCTTCGAGCAACCGCTCGTAGGCCCAGTCGGGTGGTGTGGTGACCTCGATGAACGCGAACCGACGCATGAGCGCGTACGACATGTCGAAGAGCAGGTGCTTGTCGAGGGCGTTCATCGTGGCGATGATGCGCCAGCTGGCCGGCAGGCGGATGGGGTCGGTCTCGCCGGGCGGCTCCACGCCATGGGGCACGAGCGAGATCGGCTTGATCTGGCCGCTGCGCCGGAACGGCAGCACGACTGCCGAGCCCGACAGCACCGTGAACAGCTGACCGAACGCACGGTCGAAGTTCGAGCGGTTGAGCTCGTCGATGACCAGCCACTTCCCCGACTCGATGGCCTCCACGAACAGGCCCGGACGGAAGATGAGGCCCTCCGGTGTGGGCTGGAGACCTCCGATGGTCTCGAATGTGGTCCACTCCGAGGTCGCGGTGGTCGGCTGGTAGCCGGTGCAGAGCATCGAGTGGCGACCGAGCTCGGCCGCCAGGTACGCCAGCGTGGTCTTGCCGGTGCCAGGGGGTCCGGTCAGGATCACGTGCTTGCCGGCATCGAGCGCGGCGACGAGCTGGTCGACGACGTAGGGAGGGAAGATCATCCCTTCCTGCTCGGCGACGCGGGTGAGTTCGGCTGAGGAGAACGCGGTCACCTTCCACAGTTCGGCGCGGGCCCTGGGGTCCTTGAGCTTGTGGCGCCGGCGGCCGGATCGATCAGCGGCGGACCGCTGGGTGGGGGAGCCACGTCACGGATCCCGCAGGGCCGTCGTCGACGCCGAGGTGGTCGCGGAGCCGCTCGTAGACCTCGACGCCGACGAGCCCGACGATGTCGTCGCGGCAGGTGGTCACGAGAGGCTCATGGGCGGTGAAGGCCTCCGGGGACTCGGTGCACCACCAGTGGAACTCCTGGCCGCCCTCACCCCAGTCGCGCCGTCGCCACTCCCGAAGCGTGTGGGTGGTGTGGCCGACCTCGTCGGTGTGGTACTCGAGACGCAGCGGCACCTGCCAGCACACCTCGGGCTTCCAGTCCATCGGACGCTCGCCGACGTCGAGCGCGGCGACGTGCAGCGCGCAGCCGGCGCCGCGCTCGAAGTCGGGACGGTTCAACAGGATGCACGCGCCGTCGTGGACCAGCGTCACCCAGTCGCCGTCGTCGTTGCGGCCGATCGCTCCGCCCGCGGCCTTCGCCTCTTTGCGGAACTGCCATTGGTGCTTGTCGAGACGATCGACGAGTCGGCGGACGCGCACGCGGTCGGCCTTGTCGGCGAAGTGCGCCCCGAACGAGCAGCAGCCGTGGCCGAGGTGGGACGCGTCGTCGTCGAGCACACCCTTGCAGCCGTCGTTGAAGATGCACCGGTACGGGCTCATCATGAACGTGGCATCGAACATCCACGTGTCGCCGTCGTGTTCGAAGCTCACCCACTGCCGCGTGCTCGCGTCGTCAGCGGTCCGGTCGTGAGATGGAAGGGACGGGGGAGGCGCCACGGCGGCGACACTACCCAGGCCGTCGACTCGTCGATGTCACCCGGCGGTGCTAGAGCGTGGATCCGTGGCAGGAGAGTTCGACGACATCCGATCCCGGCTCGATCGCATCGCCGAGGAGCTGGCCGACCTCGCGATCGTGCGCCTTCGCGAATCGATCGACGCAGGCGGCGACGAGCTGCCGGTCGACGAGCGACGCCTCACCCGGGCGAGGCGCGCGGTGGAGAAGGCGATCCACCTGCTCGACGAGCCCGACGACACGATGTGACGCTCTGTCGACCTGCCGACTCGGAATCGCCATGTCGGGAATCGGTGCGGTCGCTACGGTCGACCCATGGGCACGGTTCGTGACGGCATCGACGACGGCTTGCGGGACTGGGTCGCACGACAGCACGTGTGCTTCGTCGCGACCGCTCCATCGGGCGACGACGGCCACGTCAACGTCTCGCCCAAGGGCATGGCCGGCACGTTCGCCTTCATCGGCCCGTCGCGCTGCGCCTACCTCGACCTGACCGGCAGCGGAGCCGAGACGGTGGCCCACCTGCGCCAGAACGGGCGCCTCACGTTGATGTGGTGCGCCTTCGAGGGACCGCCCCGCATCGTGCGGTTCCACGGCACCGGTCGCGTGGTGCTGCCCGGACAGCCCGAGTGGGCCCGGCTCGCGCCGGAGTTCGGCGACCATCGAGGCTCCAGGGCGATCATCGTCCAGGACGTGACCCGGGTCGCCGACTCGTGCGGCTACTCGGTGCCGAGGATGGACTTCGTCGCGGACCGGAGCCGCTTGAGCGAGTGGGCAGAGAGCCGAAGCGACGAGGAGCTCATCGAGTACCGGGCCCGGAAGAACGCGAACAGCATCGACGGGCTCCCCGCCTTCGACCCGTGACACCGGTGCTCAGAAGGTGTTGATCGTGCGGATCAGCGCGTGGAGTCGTGCGTACTCGTTGTTGATGAACCGGAACCGGATCCGGTGCAGGTCCAGCGCGTCATCATCCGCGATCTCGGCGGGAGCGGCCTCTGCCCGTTCGATGCGACCTGACGCGACGATGTCGGAGAACTCGACGTTCAGCTGCTCGATCTGCTCATCGGTCGGTGCCCTGGTCAGGCGGAGCACCAGCCGGCCGCCGACGTAGCGGATCGAGTCGAACACCCGGTAGAAGTCGGTGAGGTGCGCGACCGCGTCGTCCACGTCAGAGGTGATGTGGAAGAGGTCCAGGTCGTCGCGGCGGATGAGGCGGGAGTCCAGCAGCTCGACCTCGATGAAGTGCCGGAAGCTCCGCCAGTAGGCATCGCCCTCGGGCTCGAACAGCACGATCGGTGCCGGGACCCCACGCCCGGTCTGCAGGAGCGTGAGGAGCTCGAAGGTCTCGTCCATCGTCCCGTAGCCACCCGGGAACATCACGTACGCGGAGGCCTCCTTCATGAACGTGAGCTTGCGGTTGAAGAAGTACTTGAAGTTGATGACCTTGCCGTCGTTGACCATCACGCCGCCGCCGGCTGGCTCGAAGGGCAGCACGATGTTGACCGCGAAGCTGTTCTCGGTCCCGGCTCCCTCGATGCCTGCCGTCATGATCCCTGGCCCGCCACCGGTGATGACCATCCAACCCTGCTCCGCGATCGCCCGTCCGACGGCTCTCGCCCCGCCATAGGCCGGTTCGTCGATACCGGTCCGCGCCGAGCCGAAGATCGCGAGCTTCCGCACGGAGCGGTAGGGGTCGAACACGTGGAAGGCGTAGCGCATCTCCTTCAAGGTGGAGTTGGCGATCTTGAGGTCCCCGCGTGAGAGGCCCTCCCTGCCCATTCGCAGGACCGACGTCATCAGCTCGAAGGCCAGGTCGCTGTTGCGGTCGATCCCCGCGGCGTCCAGCAGCTGCTCGACGCGTCGGTCGAGGTCGTCGTCGCCGGTGCGGTACCTGGGTCTGCGCTCCGCCATGGATCGCTCACGGTATCGGCGGCGGTGCGCGAGCCGGTGGCTCATCGGTCACACCGCTGGGGGTCCGGCCGTGCGATGATCCGCGGGAGCGGGCACGGCCGAGGAGGTGGGAACGCTGGAGCACCCGACGAGCGAATCCGATCTGGCGCTCGACGCCGGCGCCCCGACGACCGACGTGGACCTCCTGTTCCTCCGCACGTATCCGGCCATGGTCGGGCTGGCCCGACGGGTCCTCGACCGCGACCGCGTCGCCGGCGCCGCGTCCGACGCGATGGTCGACGAGGTCGCCGTCGAGGCGCTGGCACGTGCTCGCGTCCACCACCTCCCGGACACGGACCGCTCCACGGCACGCATCGTGGGGTGGGCGGCGGACCTGTGCCTGGCTCGGCTGGTTGGCCATCCGGGTCGGGTAGCGCTCCCGGTGGGAGCGGGAGCCGACGAGCTGCTCCCGGCCGACCTCCTCGAAGACGGCATCGGAGCGGAGTGGGACGAGCACGGTCTGGCGCTCTGGGAGTTGCAGGAGGCGCTGTCGGGAGCGCGGCGCCAGGACCGACGGGTCGGCCTGCTGTGCTTGGGTTGTGGACTGCCGCCGGCGCAGGTCGCAGTCCTGATGGACATCGACCACGGTCGGGTGCTCCACAGCCTCGATCGGGTTGGCGTCCGCCTGGCCGATCGGCGCAGGGTGTCGGCCGAGGTGGAGAGCCCCCTGGACGGCCGGCTGGGGGACCAGTGAGCGACGCGCCGGCTCAGGAGTCGCTCCTCGTCGGCGGCGTCGCTCCCCGGGAACGCCAGACGAGCCCCACTGCCGCGATCTTGGCAGGGCTCGCGGTCCCCGGTCTCGATCTCGACGAGGCCCGGCACCTGGTCACGATGCGCGCCGGTCGACGGATCCGTCGCCGACGAGCGGTGCTGGGATCGACCTGCGCGTTCGTGGCCGTGGGGCTCGCGGTGCTGCTCTGGCCCCGCCCCGACCCTCAGGAGATCAACGCCGACGGCGAGCGGAGCACCACCACGACCTCGACGATCGCGCCGGTCACCACAGCCCCGAGCCCGGTGACCACCGTACCGGTGACGACGGTCGCTCCGTCGACGGTCGCGCCGTCGACGGTCACGACGGTGCCGATCACGACGCTGGCACCGACGACGACGCTGCCGCCGAACCAGCCCCTGAACGCCACGGCGAGGCTGCTGGATGCGCACGGCAGGGCCACCACCACCCCGACGGCCGGGCAGACCGTCACGCTCGAGATCACGTGGACCGACCCCGACGCTCTCGATGTGGCGTCGGTGGCAGCCACGACCGAGTTCGGCGACCCTGCCGTCGCCCTGCCGATCTCCGGGTCCACGCGACCGCCGTGCGACCGACCGGGCGGCGGAGCCAACGGCGTCATCACGGTGCCGTTCCGATACGCGACGCCGACGCCGGCCGGGGCATCGACGACGATCCGCGTCGAGGTCACGGCCTGCGACGGCCACGGCACCTACGGCGAGCGCCGCACCCTGGACGTCCCGGTGACGGTCGGGCCCGCGGCTGCGGGCGGCCGGACGCTGGTCGTCGCCGGCGGTGACGGACGCTCGCCCGATGCCGGCGAGGTCGTGGACCCGAGCGGTGCGGTCCTCGCTCCGCCTCGCCTCCCCGACCTGACCCAGGTGCTCCCCGACGGTTCGGCGCGTGCCACCGTGGCCACCATCGCGTCCACCTATGCCGGACCGCTGCTGCTGAGGTGGGGCGCCGCTTGCCAGGAGACGCAGTCACCGGTGGTGGCCGGCACGGGGTCCGCCACCCTGCCCCTGCGGCCGGGTCTGGTCGCCTGTCCGTCCTAGATCGGAACCCGGGATGGAATGCAGCACGCTCCTCGACGCACCGATCGATGAGGTACTGGCGTGGCACGAGCGGCCAGGGGCGATCGAGCGGTTGCTCCCGCCATGGCTGCCCCTTCGGGTGGAAGCCGAGTCGCGCTCGCTCGCAGACGGAACGGCGGTGCTCCGCCTGCCGCTCGGGATCCGCTGGTCGGCTCGCCACGACCCCGGCTCCTTCCAGTCCGGTCGGCGATTCGTCGACCGTCTCAGCAACCCGGTGCTGGGACGCCTCGTCCCCTGGGAGCACGTCCACGAGCTCGAAGCCGTCTCGGGGGGCCGCACCCGGATGACCGATCGCGTCACCAGTCGGATCCCGGACCGGTTCCTGGCCCAGAACCTGGCGTACCGGGGGCGACAGCTCGTCGGTGACCTCGCGAGCCACGACCTCGCAGCACGCCTCGGGGCGGAGCCGATGACGATCGCCGTCACCGGCTCGAGCGGCCTGGTCGGCACCGCGTTGTGCGCGTTCCTCAGCACCGGCGGACACCGAGTCGTCCGCCTGGTCCGCTCGAATCGGTCGGGTGTGGGGGCGACCGCCGTCGAACGTCGCATCTGGGATCCGAGCGACCCGGCCCCGCTCCTGCTCGACGGCGTCGACGGCGTGATCCACCTGGCCGGCTCACCGGTCGCCGGCCGCTTCGACGACGATCACAAGCGCGCCGTGCGAGACAGCCGGATCGGGCCCACCCGTCGCCTGGCGGCGTTGGTCGGCGACCGCCCGTTCGTCGTGGCTTCGGCGGTCGGGATCTACGGTCCCGATCGCGGCGACGAGGTCCTCACGGAGTCGAGTGGGCGAGGCGACGGGTTCCTGGCCGACGTCGTGTCGGAGTGGGAAGCCGCTGCGGACCCGGCGCGGGACTCCGCCAGCAGGGTCACCCACGTCCGCACCGGGATCGTCCAGTCACCCAGAGGCGGCGTGCTGCGGCGGCTCCGGCCGCTGTTCGAGCTCGGCGTCGGCGGTCGCCTGGGGACCGGACGTCAGTGGACGCCGTGGATCGGCATCGACGACATCGTCGACGTCTACCTGCGGTGCCTCGTGGACGCGTCGATCGAAGGGCCGGTCCACGCGGTCGCTCCGCACCCGGAACGCAACGCGGACTACACCAGGACGCTCGCACGCGTGCTGCGTCGCCCCGCGGTGCTGCCCGTTCCCAGGTTCGGGCCGCGGCTCCTCTTCGGCGCCGAAGCGCTCGACGAGTTCGTCCTCGCCGGCCAGAACGTGACGCCCACCGTGCTCCAGGACCGCGGCCACCCGTTCCGCTTCCCGCAGCTGGAACCCGCGCTCCGGCACCTCCTCGGACGCGTCGAGCTCGCCGCCGACTGCGAAGCCGCCGACGCGGACTGAGCCGTGGCGTCGTCGGTTCGGCGTGGCCAGGCTCAGCGGGCGATGGGCAACGAGCTGGGGCTCTGGGCCGGTGCGTCGCCGTTCGACGGCAACGGGCCGTAGAGGGTGCTGCGCTGGACGAGGGTAAGGCCCAGCGGATCGAGCATCGCCTGGAAGTCCTCCGACGTCGCCATCGTGCCGTGCTCTGCACCGGCGGCTCGGGAGATGTTCTCGTCCATCAGCGTTCCGCCGAGGTCGTCGACGCCGGCGACCAGGAGCTGGGCGACGCCGGCCAGGCCCAGCTTCACCCAGCTGGCCTGCACGTGGGGGATGAGCTCCCGGTAGGTGATCCGGGCGACTGCGTGCATCAGCACGACCTCCCGGAACGTCGGTCCGCGTCGGGAGCGGTGCTGCAGGTACAGCGGGGCGGCCATGTGCACGAACGGCAGCCCGACGAACTCGGTGAAGCCACCTGTCTCGCGCTGCAGCTCCCGTGTCACGAGCAGGTGTCGAGCCCAGCTCCTGGGGTGCTCGACGGTGCCGAACATGATCGTGACGTTGCTGTTGAGCCCGACCTGGTGCGCGCTGCGGTGGGCGTGCAACCACTCCTCGGAGTTGATCTTGTCGGGGCAGATCACGGCCCGGACCTCGTCGTCGAGGATCTCCGCCGCAGTCCCCGGCAGGGTCCGCAGCCCGGCGTCGCGGAGGCGCGCCAGGTACGACGGCAGCGACTCGCCGAGCCGACGGGCGCCTTCGGTGACTTCGAGCGCGGTGAAGCCGTGCACGTGCATGTCGGGCACGGCGGCCTTCACCGCTCGCGTCACGTCGATGTAGTACTCGCCGTCGAAGTCGGGGTGGATGCCGCCCTGCAGGCAGACCTCGGTGGCGCCGACAGAGCGGGCCTCGACCGCGCGATCCGCGATGTCGTCGAGCGTCAGCAGGTACGGGTTGCCGCGCAGGTTCAAGCTCAGGGGGCCTTTCGAGAACCCGCAGAACCGGCACTTGAACGTGCACACGTTGGTGTAGTTGATGTTCCGGTTCCGGACGTAGGTGACCTCGTCGCCGACGATCGCCCGGCGCAGCTCGTCGGCCACAGCGGCGACGGCGGCGACCTCGGGCCCGCGTGCGGCGAACAGCGTGAGGATCTCCGCCTCGTCGACCTCCTGGCCGCAGCGCACGCCGTCGAGCACCTCTGCGACGGCCCCGGTCACGCGGTCGTGGGACGCGGGCACGAGCACCGGAGGAGCGGTCGGGGCACCCGAGTACCACTGCGTCGATCGGGGTCCGACCAGGGTGACCTCAGCGTCGTCGCCGACCGGCGTGATCGATGCGACCTTCTGGGGGAACTGCGCACCGGGGTCGTCACGTCCCAGCCCGTCGGCGTCGGAGCGGTCGAGGACGGCGAAGTGCAGGCCCGGGTCCAGCCAGCGGTCAGGCTCCAGCGCGTGCTCCGGGTGCACCGTCAGTCGCGGCGCCAGCGCGAAGCCCCGCCCCTCGGTGACGTCTCGGAGGCGCTCGAGGTCCGGCCAGGGGCGCTCGGGGTTCACGTGGTCGGCCGTCACCGGCGAGACGCCGCCCCAGTCGTCGATGCCGGCGTCGAGCAGGACGCCGAAGTCGTCAGACAGGTTCGGCGGCGCCTGCAGGTGCACGTCGGTCGGCAGGACGAGGCGAGCCAGGGCGATGGCGTCGAGGTACACCTCGGGGGGGCACGGCGGCGCGAGGTGCATGGCCGTGCCGTCCTTGGGCAGGAAGTTCTGGACGATCACCTCCTGCACGTGGCCGTGGCGACGGTGCGCAGCGGCGATCGCCTCGAGCGCATCGATGCGATCCTGGCGGGACTCGCCGATGCCGACCAGGATCCCGGTGGTGAAGGGGATCGCCAGCTCCCCGGCCGCTTCCAGGGTGCTCAGGCGACGGGCGGGATCCTTGTCGGGAGCGCCCCGGTGGGCGGGGAGGTCGCCGTTGAGCGACTCGACCATCATCCCCTGCGACGGCGACACCGTCCGCAGCAGCGCCAGATCGTCGGCGCACAGCGCGCCGGCGTTGGCGTGGGGGAGCAGACCCGTCTCGTCGAGCACCAGGCGGCACATGGCGGCGAGGTACTCGACGGTCGTCGCGTAGCCGTGGTCGGCCAGCCACTCCAGGGCGACCGGGTAGCGGTCCTCGGGCGCCTCACCCAGCGTGAAGAGGGCCTCGTGACAGCCGCGACGCGCGCCGGAGCGGGCGATGCGCAGGACCTCATCGGGCTCGAGGAACGGCGCGTCCAGCCGGGCGGGCGGCTGGGCGAAGGTGCAGTACCCGCAGCGATCGCGGCACAGCATCGTCAGCGGGATGAACACCTTCGGCGAGTAGGTCACCCTGGTCCCGAAGGCCGCGTCGCGCACCGAGCGGGCGCGTGTCATCAGCTCGTCGAGGGGCAACGAAGCGATGTTGGCGGCGGCCGGTTCGAGCAGGTCGGTCATGTGGTCGCCTCCGTCATGTGGGCTCCGCAGGGGCGCGACCGGGTCCCGGACGGCTCGCGATGTCGGTCGGGGAGAAGTCGGCGTTGCAGGTGTGGCAGTGGAAGCCCAGGTCGACCTCGGTGCCGCACGGCTCGTGGACGAGGAGCGTGGGCGGGCCGTCAGGGCTCAGCCATCGGTCGCCCCACTGCATGAGCGCCACCAGGATCGGCGACAGCTGCAGTCCCATGGCGGTGAGGCGGTACTCGTCTCGGGGCGGATGGTCCTGGTAGCGGCGCCGGGTGAGGACCCCGGCGTCGACCAGCTTGCGGAGTCGGTCCGACAGCACGGCTCGAGGGATGGCCAGGTCGCGTCGAAGCTCGTCGAAGCGACGGAGGCCCCGGAACGAGTCCCGCAGGATGAGGATGGTCCAGCGGTCCCCGACGATGCCGAGCGACGCGGCGATCGAGCAGGTCGGGTCGTGATCGGGCAGTTCGGCCGCAAGCCCCACGACGCTGAGCGTAGTCGGTTCAGTTCCCGAACCGAGTCGGTTCGGGAAGCGGGCCGTTCGGCCCTCCGTCGCTGCCCGACGCGCATGGCCGGTTCCACCGCACGTGCACTACGCTTGCGTACGCTGTCGCTCGAAGCCCAGCCATCCGGGACCGGCTCCGGTGCACGTCTCGGTCTCCGTGGGCCATACCCCCTGACAGCGTTTCGCCACGACAACAGCACCGGCCCACGACAGCAGCACCGACCCAGATCGGTGAGGTGACCGACGGGCAGCAGCGGCCCGCCGCCCTGCCCCGGTGAGCAGGCGGCGAGCTGGGCTGAAGGCGGCGACGAAGCCGCCCCGAGCTCGGCCACCCGCTGGCCTTCAGCAACCCGGCTCCCCGACCGACCGGTCGGCGCCGACGGCACAAGGAGTGCCCGACAACCGATGCCTGAAATCCCTGCAGCGCTCGAGGCCGCCGTCTGGTCGGCCGCCGAGGGCTCCGCCACGCCGGAGCAGCTCGCTCTGCTCGAAGCCGACCGCGACCGGTGGCTCGACGTGCTCGAGCGCCTCCTCGACGAGGCCGAGGACCGCCTCGATGCCGCGCTCGGGCTGTCCGGACCGGAACGCACCCAGGTCGTGGCCGACTTCGAGGCCGAGCTGGCCCAGCTCGAGACGGCCTACGACCTCGTCTTCGACACCGACGACCCCGTCGGGGCGATCGCTGCGGCGGACCCCGCCGGCGAGGTCCGCCTCCAGGCGTCCTGGGCCAACGACCTGCTCGTGGTGTGGGCCGCCGGGCCCGGCACCGCACCGGCATCCGCCGACGAGCTGTCGGATCGCCTCGAAGCCATCGGCGGCCCCGCGCTCGGCTGGAGCCCGCATCGAGACGTGGGCCTGCCGGGCGGCGCCAAGGCGGCGGCGCTGTCGATCCCCATCGGTGAGGCACTCGGGTGGCTCGTCGCCGTCGGGGGCGGACTCGGCCGTGAAGGCGTCGGCGCAAGCGTCGCGTGGCTCGGCCGCGTCGCGGTGGACGCGGTTCGGCTCGTGGCCCGAGGCGCGGTGGTCCCCACCCTGTCGGGATCCAGGCGGCGTGACGACAACACGATGGACCTGTCAGCGACTTGGCGCCCGGCGCTGGTCGACGAGGCGTCCATCGTCGCGATCGCCGACGCCATGCCCCGCCCTGTCACCGCGGTGTCCCAGGGTGATCCCCGACACGTCACCAGAGCCGTCCAGACCGCGGTGGTCGACACCATCGTCAACCAGGCCGCCAGCATGTTGGACGTCGCTGCGCCACCGCCGCAGGTGCGGACGACCGCCGATGTCGCCGACGCGTTCGCGGCTCGGCTCGACGGCTCCAGCTTCAACGCACCCGTGTCGGTGTCAGCCGAGCTGTCCGAGCGCATCGACCGCTGGGCCAAGCCGCTCACGACCACCGCCCGCGTCCGTCTCGTCGTGATGCTCGACCCGCCGGACTCCGGTGACGCATGGTTCCTGTCGGTCCTCGGCCCCGACGCCGACGGCAACCTGGTGCCGGTCGAACAGGCCCTGGCAGGCGGAAGGGCCTCCGGTGCGGTGGCGGGCGAGCTCGTTCGCCTCGAACGGGTCTTCCCGGCCTTGCTCCGCCCAGGTGCGATGCGCCGCGGCCAGGTGTACCTGAGCCAGGACGAGGCGTGGGACCTGATGACGGTCACCGGTCCACAGCTGCGGGCAGCCGGCTTCGACGTCCGGGTGCCAGCGCTGTCGCGGCGCAAGCCGTCGCCGTCGATGCGGCTCTTCACCGAGTCGATGGGCGGCGACACGGTGGTCGGCGCACACCAGCTGTCGAACGTCCGTTGGTCGGTCCTCTTCGACGACGTCGAGCTCACAGCGGAGGACATCGCCCGACTCGCAGCCGAGGCCCGGCCGCTGGTGCGCTCGCACGGCCAGTGGGTCGAGCTCGACGAGGTCGACCTGAAGGAGGCTGCGGCGGCGCTCGCCGAGCGGGCCGACCAGACCCAGATGACCGGCGCGGAGATCCTCCGCCACTCGATCGGGCTCGAGGGCGACCTCCTCGGCGGGGCCCTCACCGTCGACGGAACCGGTTGGGCTTCGGAGCTGTTCGACAAGGCCAGCCGGATCTCCACCGACCCGGTCACCCGGCCGGCGGGCTTCATCGGAGAGCTCCGCAGCTACCAGGCCGAGGCACTCGCCTGGCTCGGCTTCCTGCACACCGTCGAGCTCGGTGGCTGCCTCGCGTTGGACCCGGGTCTCGGCAAGACGCCGACGATGCTCGCCCACCTCGCGCGGACGACCGGCGACGGCACCGCACTCGTCATCGCTCCGCCGGCGGTGGTCGGCAACTGGGCAGCGGAAGCCGCCAAGTTCACGCCGGAGGTCAAGGTCCTGGTGCACCACGGCAACAACCGTGCGTCCGGAGCGGAGATGGACGCCGCGTTCGACGCCGCGGACGTCGTCATCACCACCTACGGCACCGCGGTGCGCGACATGGACTCGCTGTCGCAGCGACACTTCTCCCAGGTCGTCCTCGACGAGGCGCAGGCCGTCAAGAACCACACGTCCGAGCAGGCCCAGCAGCTCCGTCGGCTCGACGCCGGCACCAGGATGGCCCTCACCGGCACCCCGATCGAGAACGGGCTGGGCGATCTCTGGGCCATCCTCGACTTCACCAATCCCGGCCTCGTCGGCGGTCGCACCGGGTTCATCTCCCAGATGTCGGGCGAGGGCGAAGCCGCGCTGCGAGCGCTCAACGGCATCCTCGTGTTCCGTCGCACCAAGTCCGAACCCGAGGTCGCAGCGGAGCTGCCCGACCGCATCGACGAGCTCGACCACTGCATGATGACGCCCGAGCAGGTCGGCCTCTACCAGGCGGTGCTCGACTCGCTGGTGGCCGACGTCAGCGAGGTCGGTGGCGGCGAGCCCAAGCAGGGGGCGATCCTCGCCGCGATCACGGCGCTCAAGCAGATCTGCAACCACCCGGCCGCCTACCAGGCCGACGACCGGCCGCTCGCAGGCCGTTCGGGCAAGCTGGAACGACTCGAGGAGATCGTCGACGCCGTCTTCGCCGCCGACGAGAAGGTCCTGATCTTCACCCACTTCGCCGAATGGGGGAAGAAGATGGCCGACCACCTCAGCGTCCTGACCGGCCAGCCGATCGACTGCTACCACGGCGGACTTGCACGGACCGCCCGGGACAAGATGATCGCCGAGTTCCAGGAGCGACCCGGCGCCGGGGCGCTGGTCCTTTCGCTGAAGGCCGGTGGCACCGGACTGAACCTGACCGCAGCGAACCACGTCGTGCTCTACGACCGCTGGTGGAACCCCGCCGTCGAGGACCAGGCGCGTGACCGGGCATGGCGGCTGGGCCAGACGCGCACTGTCGTGTCGCACCGCCTGGTGTGCCCCGGCACCGTCGACGAGCGTGTCGAGGAGGTCGTCGCCGGCAAGCGCCACATCGCGGATCTCGTCCTGCCGGGGTCGAGCTCGCTCGCGGATCTCGACACCGATCAGCTGCGATTGGCGCTCGGTCTCCGCGACGACCAGCTCCTGACGGAGGACGAGACATGAGCGCAGGCCAGAGCAAGAACACAGGCCAGAGCAAGAATTCTGGCAAGCGCAAGGGTCCGACGAAGAAGGGCTCGGGCGGCCGCAAGCGAGGGGGCGGCGGTGGCGCGTCCCGAGTCGATCCGGCCGAGTTCTGGAAGCCGGTCCCACAGCTCGGTGACCCCGAACCCATCTCGGTGACGACCGATCCGACGATGGTCGTGCGCTCCCTCGGCGACCTGCCGCTCTACGGCCACGGCCAGCACGTCGCCCATGAGATCAACCGGGTGCTCGTCCGCTCAGCGATGCTGGCCGGAGCGCTCGCGGACGTCGCCGGTCTGTCGTCCGAGCCCGACGCCGAGGCGCCCGACTGACGCGGACAGGGACTACATCGGTTGCGATCGGCGGATCCTGGTTCAGAGGTGGAGGGTGAACCACTCGACGGTCGCGGCGATCAATTCGCGGCGGTGTGCATCGCATCCCGCGAATCAGCGCATGCTCCTGTCCTCCGGGTGTAGCCATGAGCTCGCGGGCGCTCCCTGCGCTCGCAGAGCGCACCCGGCACCGTGCCGGGGTAGGGGGGAATCCATCATGTATCTCTTCAGTCGCCGCACGCGTCTCGCGGGCGGAAACGGAACGGCCGGAGTCGAGTGGGCGGTCCAGATCGGGGCCAAGGTCACCGCGATCACCGGCCGCGACGTGCAGCTCTGGGCCAACGCGTACTCGCCGGGGTTCGGGACCATCACGTGGACCGCGTGGTTCGAGGACCTGACCGCCTTGGAGTCCATGGGCGACCAGATCAACGCCGATGGGTCGTTCATGGACCTGGTTGCCGCCGGCGCCGGCCTCACCGAGGGAGGCCTCGACGACGGCGTCGTGCAGGTGCTCGCCGGAGCGCCGGATCCTGAGCGTCCGATCCAGTACGTCTCGGGTGCCACCGCGATCATCGCCGGCGGCAGCTTCGAGCGAGCTATCGGCCTGAGCATCGAGTTGGCCCAGCGCGGCGAGAAGGTCACCGGTGTCCCGGGGCTGTTCGGCCGGGCGCTCACGGGCCCGTACGGGTCGGTGGGATGGCTGACCGGCTACGAGTCCATCGCCCAGCTCGAACGAGCGAACGACGCGCTGGCAGCCGACCCGGAGATGCTCAAGCTCATCGACGGGACGAAGGGCTGCTTCGTCGAGGACGCCGGAGCTGCACAGACCACGCTGTATCGCAAGCTGGCGTGACCGCGCACCACCGTTGATGCGCGGATCGGTAGCGTCCTCCGAGGATCACGACGTCCTCGGAGGGCACGGCGTCCATCCGACCAGAGCGGTGCCCCGACCCAGAGCCGTCGTGGCGGAGGATCGGCGATGACCGAGGCCGGCCACGGTGGGGACGGCACGACCCTGTCGCACCTGCTCGACATCGCAGACGCTGAGGTCTCGCCGGGGCATTTCCACGTCGAGGTCGACGATGCCTGGACCGTCCTGCACACCCTCTCGATGGACGTGCAGATCACCGCCGCGCCGGTGTCGCCGTGGCTCCTCCAACTCGCCGAGGTGCATCGACTCGCCGACGGGTTCGTCCTCGGCACCGTTCACCTCTTCGATGAGGAGGACCGGCTCGTCGCCTTCTCGTCCCAGCGAGCCACGGTCCGGTTCCTGTGACCACCGAACGCGTACCGGGCCCGCCCCGGCACGGAGCAGACTCGGATCGTTCGACAGATGGAGGTCCCATGGCCCGGCTCAGCTACCAGATCCCGAACTTCACCTATCCAGGCCACACGTCTCCCGGCTCCGCACCCGGCGACATCTTCGCCACGGTCGTCGCTCAGGCCGTGGAGGCCGAGGCCGCGGGCTTCGACCGGATCATGGTGATGGACCACTTCTACCAGCTGCCCGGGATCGGCGAGCCCGACGAGCCGATGCTCGAGTGCTACACGACCCTCGCCGCGCTGGCGCAGCACACGACCACGGTGCGTCTGTCCGCGCTCGTCACCGGCAACACCTACCGGAACCCGGCGCTGTTGGCCAAGACCATCACTGCGCTGGATCACGTGTCGGGCGGTCGTGCGACGCTCGGCATCGGTGCCGGCTGGTTCGAGCTCGAGCACGATTCGCTGGGCTTCGAGTTCGGTACGTTCAGCGACCGGTTCGAGAAGCTCGAGGAGTCACTGCAGATCATCGTGGGGATGCTGCGAGGCGAGAAGCCGACCGTCACCGGAGAGCACTACCGGGTCACCGACGCCGTCAACTCACCTGCTCCGCTGTCGCACATCCCGGTCATGATCGGCGGCAACGGCGAGCGAAAGACGCTGCGACTGGTCGCGCAGTACGCGGACGAGTCGAACCTGATGGGGATGGGAGCAGGTCTCGATGTGGCCCGGAAGCTCGAGGTGTTGGACGAGCACTGCGACCGCGTCGGTCGCGACCGCTCCGACATCAAGGTGACCATGCTCGTCGGGTGCGCGATCGCGCCGTCGGCCACCGAGCTCGACGCCGACCTGCAGGCCATGGCCGATGCCAAGGGCTGGGGCACTGGCGTGGTCGACATGATGAAGGACGTCCTGATCTGCGGCGACGCGGATGCGGTGGGTGAACGTCTGGCCCAGCTTGGATCCAGCGGTGTCGACGGCCTCGTCATCAACCTGCCGGCCAACGGTCACGTCCCCGGACGGGTCGCCCTGCTCGGCGACGTCGCTGACGCCGCGTTGGGCTGAGGTGCCGATTCTCCGGTGAGATCCCGACCGTTCCGGTGCTGACTTCTCGTCAGAATCAGTATTGGGGGTTGGGGGTGTTGGGTTGGAGGCTCAGGCCCAGGGCGAGACGAGGTCGGCCAGCGGGTCGGCCAGCGTCATCTGCAGCAGCGGCCCGAACGAGACGCGGTGCACACCCATCGCCCGCAGATCGGCGAGCGATCCCGCCGCGGACCCGTTGACCGGATGCGCGATCACGTTGATCGGCGCCGCGAGCTCCGCCAGCAGCGTGGTGACGGCATCGGCGTCGGGAGCCTTGACGGGGTAGAGGCAACGGGCTCCGGCCGCCTCGCACATGCGCAGCCGACGGATCGCCTCGCTCAGCGGGTCGTCGAACTGCTCGTACTTTCCGAGGAACGCGTCGGTCCGAGCGTTGATGACCAGGGTGACGCCGGCCTCGTCGGAGGCGGCGCGCAGGGCCCCGATGTAGTCGGCGTGCTCCTCGGCAGAGCGCATCCGCCGCTCGCTGTGCACGCTGTCCTCCACGTTGATGCCGACGGCTCCGGCGTCGAGCACCCGCTCGACGAGCTCCGCCGGCGCGGTGTCGTAGCCGGACTCGATGTCCGCGCTGACGGGGACGTCCACTGAACCGGTGACCCGGCGGATGCCGTCGAGGGCGTCGTCGAGGGTCATGTCCTCGTTGTCGCCCTGGCCACGGGAGTCGGCCAGCGGGTGACTGCCGATCGTGAGGGCCGGGAACCCGGCAGCGACCACGGTCCGCGCCGACCAGGCATCCCACACCGTCGGGAGCACCAGCGTGGTGCCCGTGTGGTGGAGGTCCAACAGCTGCTGTGCTCGTGCTGCGATGTCTGCCATGGCCACATCGTTGCACCCACGAGCCGGTCGCGCCGGGCGCAGCCGACGATCCGGGTTCGCCCTCAGCGGGATCAGCCGAGCTCGCGGGAGCGCTTCTCCAGCACGCCGAGCAACTCGTCGAAGCTCTTCTCGAACGCGGCGACGCCTTCGACCTCGAGCACGGTGGACACGTCGACCATGTCGACCAGCGAGCCGATCGCAGCCCACGTGGACCGCGCACCTTCGACGTCCGCGTCGAGGGTGCGTGCGACGACGCCGTGGTCCTCGAACGCGTTCAACGTGGCGTCGGGGATCGTGTTGACGGTGCCGGGGCCGATGAGCTGGTCGATGTAGAGCGTGTCGGGGTAGGCCGGGTTCTTGGTCGACGTCGACGCCCACAGCGGCCGCTGACGGCGCCCGCCCTGGTGTGCGAGCCGCTCCCAGCGGTCACCGGCGAAGGTCTCCTCTGCCATCGCTGCCGCGAGCTGGCCCTGTGCGACGGCTGCTTGGCCCCGCAGCGCGAGCGCCTGGTCGGCGCCGACGGCGTCGAGGCGTCGGTCGACCTCGGTGTCCACGCGACTGATGAAGAAGCTCGCCACCGACGAGATGTTCGTGATGTCACGCCCGGCGTCGAGTGCGGCGTCGAGGCCGTCGATGTAGGCCTCCATCACGGCGGCGTAGCGGTCCAGGCTGAAGATCAGCGTCACGTTGATGTTGATGCCCTCGGAGATCGCCTGGCGGATCGCCGGCAGGCCTTCGAGGGTGGCGGGGATCTTGACGTACAGGTTCGGCCGGTCGATGCGCTGCCACAGGTCGCGGGCCATGGCGATCGTGGCGTCGGTGTCACGAGCGAGGGACGGGGCGACCTCGACCGACACGTAGCCGTCGCCGGCGTTCGAATCGGCGTAGAGCGGAGCGAACAGCGCGAGCGCGGCGGTGATGTCGTCGGTGACGAGAGACCAGTACGCATCTGTGACCGACGAACCGGCGCCGATCAGCTCGCTCAGCTGCTCGGAGTACTCGTCGCCCGACTCGATCGCCTTCTGGAAGATCGACGGGTTCGAGGTGATGCCCCGCACCCCACGGTCGATCCAGCGCTGGATCTCACCGTTCGCGATCCAGCTGCGCTTGAGGTTGTCCAGCCAGGGGCTCTGGCCCTGTTCGGTGAAGAGTTCCTGGAGGTGTCCCATGGCCCCGACGCTACTGCTCCCCACCGACCCCTCTGACTCGTTCTGTTCCAGGAAATCGACTGTTTTCCGTCGGTTTTCTGGAACAGAACGGGCCTGGGGCGGCGAATCGACCGGATCAGGGCAGCAGCGAGCGGGCCACGTCCGCGACGTGCTCCGCGGTGATGCCCAGCTCGCGGAGCACCACGTCGCCGGGAGCCGACGCACCGAAGCGGTCGATGCCGACCGAGGCGTCCGCGTAGCGCTCCCAGCCCAACGTGACGCCGGCCTCGACCGACACGGTCGGAACCCCAGGGGGCAGCACCGAGTGGCGGTACGCCCGGTCCTGGGCGTCGAAGCGGCTCCAGCAGGGCAGCGACACGACCTGCACCGAGCGACCTTCCTCGGCGAGCGTCCCTGCGGCTTCGAGGGCCACGGCGACCTCGGTGCCGGTGCCGACGAGCACCACGTCGGGCGACTCGGCGTCAGCGATCACGTAGCCGCCCCTGTCGACTCCCGCGGTCGCGCGTTCGGCGGTCGTCGGCAGCACCGGGGTGTTCTGGCGGCTCAGGATCAGCGCAACCGGTCCGTCGCCGTCGACCGCGACCCGCCATGCAGCGGATGTCTCGTTGCCGTCGGCGGGACGGATGACGTCGAGGTCCGGGATCAGTCGCAGCGACATGACGTGCTCGACGGGCTGGTGGGTGGGTCCGTCCTCGCCGACGCCCACCGAGTCGTGGGTCCAGACGAACACGCACTTGGCGTTCGACAACGCGGCCAGTCGGACGGCGGGGCGCATGTAGTCGCTGAAGACCAGGAACGTGCCCGCTGCGGGGAGGATCCCGCCGTGATGGGCGGCGCCGACCATGATGGAACCCATGGCGTGCTCGCGGATGCCGAAGTGCACCTGCGGGCCACCCAGGTCGTCGCGGGAGAGCACCGCCGCGCCGGGCAGCTTGGTGCCGGTGTTGCCGATGAGGTCCGCGGCGCCGGCGACGAGACCGGGCACCACAGCGGCCAGGGCGGCGACGCACTCGCCGCTCGCCACGCGCGTCGCCGGCTGGTCGGCCTCTGTGTAGGTCGGCAGCACCGACTCCCATCCGGTCAGCCCGCGAGACCCGAGCGACGCCTCCCACTGCGCCTCGTGGCCGGCGAGCGCGGAGCGGGAGCGCTGCTCCCAGTCCTCGCGCTGGACCGCACCCCGGGCACCCGCCTCCCGGTACAACGAGCGGACCTCGTCGGGCACGAAGAACTGCTCGTCGGGCAGTCCCATCACCGCCTTGGTCTCGGCGATGTCCTCCGGCTTGAACGCCAGACCGTGGGCCGACGCGCTGTCGGTCAGCCGGGGCGACGGGTAGGCGATGTGGCTGCGGACGATGACGAGCGACGGCCGATCCTCGACCGACTTCGCCTCCAGCAGCGCCTGCTCGAGCGCGTCGAGGTCCTCTGCCGCTTCACCCATCTCGAGCACGTGCCAGCCGTAGGCGTCGAAGCGCTTGGCCGCGTCGTCGGACAGCGCGAGCTCGGTCGGGCCGTCGATCGAGATGTGGTTGTCGTCGTAGACGTAGACCAGCCGCCCCAGACCCAGGTGACCGGCCAGCGAGGCGGCCTCGTGGCTGACGCCCTCGGACAGGTCGCCGTCGGAGACGATCGCCCAGATGTGGTGGTCACAGACGTCAGCGCCGAAGCGGGCCCGCAGCGACGCCTCGGCGATCGCCATGCCGACGCCGTTGGCGAAGCCCTGGCCGAGAGGTCCGGTGGTGACCTCGACGCCGGGGGTGTGGCTGAGCTCCGGGTGCCCCGGGGTGCGCGAACCCCACTGGCGGAACTCCTCGAGGTCCTCCAGCGACAGGTCGTAGCCGGTCAGGTGCAGCATGGCGTACTGGAGGATCGACGCGTGCCCGCAGCTGAGGATGAAGCGGTCGCGGTCGGCCCACTCGGGCGCCGAAGCGTCGTAGCGCATGATCCGGGTCCACAGGACGTGCGCCAGCGGTGCCAACGACATGGCAGTGCCCTGGTGGCCCGAGCTCGCCTTCGCCGGTGCGTCCATGGCCAGGCCGCGGATGACGTTGATGGCGAGCGTCTCGAGCTCGGTGCTCGCGGTGGGGGTGATCGACATGGGGCGTCCAGTCCGGTCGGTGACGCACGGATCGTAGCGAGCAGCGGGCACCCGTCGTTCCGGACGGCTCCGCCGGGCGCTCCGCTCACCAGCCGATGGGTTCGCAGCCGAAGAGCGCCACGCTGACCGCGCCGTCGTGCAACGCCGGCACCGCACCGACGGGACCGATCGTGCCGGAGCAGAACGCGCCGGCGATCGCTGCTCCGGGAAGCGACTCGCTGAGGACGGTCGCGTTGCGGTCCACCTCACCGTGGAACGACGACGCCCTGTCGACGTCCACGAAGCACAGCGCTCCTGCGGCGCGCAGGCCGTGGAGCGAGCGGGCCAGCTCCGCAACGGCGGCGTCGGGGTCGCGGACCTGGAACTGGACCGTGGTGCCCACGGGGATCTCGTCGCCGACCGCGAGGGCACCGAGCTCGCGATCGGCGCCGAGCACGCTGCGCACCAGGAAGTCACCGCTGCGCAGCTCGGCGTGGCGCTCGTCGACGGCGCGGCCGATCTGCAGGCCATCGGCGGCCAGGGTCCGCTCGCGCTCGTCGAGAGCGTCGAGGAGCTCTCGCAGCCGCTCGAACGCCGGGCGACCACCCAGCTCGATGAGCCGGTTGCGCTCGGCGCGGGTCACCGTGAACGGGTCGCCGACGGGTCGTGAACCCTGCGCGACCACCGTCGCCAGTGGTACGGACGGATCGATGAGCGCGCCGACAGCGCCGTGGTCGTGCACCGCGGCGTCGAGCAGCAGCCGGTTGCCGCCCGGCCGTCGGGCCGCGGACGCCGCACCGCCGATCACCGCCAGCCCCGGTGCCCGCACCGCGAGATCCCCGACGGCGAGCTCGGCCGAGAGGCTGAACGGGTCGCTCAGCAGGACGAACGTGCCGACGGCGCCGTCGAGCGCGCTCAGGCCACGGAGACGTGGGCCGTCGGCGCCCGGCACGGTGTCGATGCGGATCGGTCGCACCTTCGCGCCGTCGCTCCAGATCGCCTGGACGACGAACGCGGCGTGGTCTTCGACCTCTCGACCACCGCCGAGCACCGAACGCGTGGAGGCGCCCAGCAGCACGGTCGGCTCCAGGAGGTGGCGCACGGCGCTGAGGACGTCGTCCAACCCGCCGAGGTGGGGTTCGGTCACGAAGACGGTCACCAGATCGGGACGCGGTCCGCCGCGTTCGAGGAGCTGGCCGACGGTCTCTCCGACCGCGTGCGTCGCGAGCGGGTGCTCGCTCAGCGCGGCGTCGACGGTGAGCAACGGATCAACCCTCGGCAGGTTCGCTCGACGAGGCGGGGGCGAGCATCGTGTAGGGCACGACCGTCACCGGTCCCATGTCGATCCGGCAGTGGGCCTCGATCGTCCCCTCGGCGGGGAACTCCAGCTCGGGCCGGACCAGCCGGTACGCGAACCTGCCCGGCTCGATCTGCAGCGGCTGCACGTTGCGTGCCACCTGCTCCCCGTCGCGCAGGAACACGACTTCGAGCGCCGCGTTGCCGTCGTGCTCGGGTGGACAGCGCACGATCACCACGAGGTGCGGCGTGATCGTGACGGGGAACGGGCCCGCGGCAGCCGCGCTGAACTGGATGCCGGTCAGGTCCAACCGGGCGGCACCGCCGTCGGCCTGGCGCACCGCGATGTCGTCCGCGAACAGGGATGAGACGATCTGCATCCGGCGAACACTACGGCGGTGATCGCGGCGCGTAGGGTTGCCCTCCATGCCAGCCGACCCGCTGCTCACACCACCGGTGGACGGTCCCGCAGCGGCGCCGACCGTCGGGACGACGCGGACGCTGTCCGAAGCGGACTCCAAGGCGTTCCTCGCCGGCTTCGGTGTCCCGTTCGCAGCGGAGGTCCTCGTCACCTCTGCCTCCGAGGCGGCGGCTGCGGCCGAGCGGCTCGGAACCCCGGTCGTCGCCAAGCTGTGCGGCGACCACGTGGCGCACAAGACCGAACGGGGTCTGGTCCGGCTGGGCCTCGACAGCGCGGCTGCGGTGTCGGCCGCGGCGCAGGAGCTGCTGGACGCGGCCCGCCCGGAGGACGCGGCGACCGGAGTGCTCGTCGCACCGATGCTGCAGGGAAGCAGGGAGCTGATCGCGGGTGTCGCCACCGATCCTCAGTTCGGGGCGACGGTGCTGCTCGGCCTCGGCGGCGTCCTCGCCGAAGCCGTTGCGGACGTGACGGTGCGACTGGTCCCGATCACCCGGATCGATGCCGAGGAGATGATCGAGGACCTCCGCTGCCAGGCGCTGCTCGGTGCGTTCAGGGGCGAGGCGGCTGTCGACCGCACGTCGGTGATCGACGTGCTGATGGGCCTGTCGGACGCGGCAGCCGCCCATCCGGAGCTGGTCTCCGCCGACCTGAACCCGCTGATCGTCCACGAGGGCCGAGCAGTCGCAGTCGACGCCCTCGTCGAGCTCGATGGAGACGCCCTCGTCGAGCGTGCCGACCCTGGAGAGGCACCATGAACGGGCAGCGGTCGTTGGGGGAGTTCCTGTCGCTGTTCGAGCCCCGCGGCGTGGTGGTCGCCGGCGCGTCGACCCATCCGGCCAAGTTCGGCTTCGTCTGCCTCCACAACATCCTCGCCTGCGGCTACGAGGGTCGGGTGTTCGCCACGAACCTCGACGGGACCTCGGTGCTGGGCGTGGAAACCTTCAAGTCGATCGACGAGCTGCCCGAGGGTGAGGTCGACCTGATCTTCGTGTGCACGCCCCGCTCGGCGAACCTGGAGCTGCTCCGCACCGCCGCCGCCAAGGGCATCACGGCGGCGTTCGTCACCTCCGGCGGCTACGCCGAAGCGGGTCCGGAGGGCATGGCCGCCCAGGCGGAGCTGGTCCGTACCTGCGACGAGCTGGGCATCTTGTTGGTCGGCCCCAACGGTCAGGGGGTCGTCTCCACGCCGTCGAAGCTGTGCGCCCAGATCGTGGCGCCCTACCCGCCCGCGGGGTCGATCGGCATCGCCAGCCAGTCCGGGAACTTCGTGTCGAGCTTCCTCAACTGGTCCTGCGCGACCGGCGTCGGCATCTCCCGGGCGGTGTCGTGCGGGAACGCGGCGTCGACCGGGGTGTCGGACCTGCTCCGCTGCTACAGCGACGACCCGGCCACGTCGGTGTCGCTGGCCTACGTCGAGGGCGTGAGCGACGGCGCGGAGCTGGCCGACGCGTTCAGCACCGTCGGGGCGCAGCAGCCGGTCGTCGTCCTCAAGGGCGGTGCGACCGCGGGTGGAGCGCGCGCCGCCGCCAGCCACACCGGATCGCTCGCCACCGACGACCGCGCCTTCGACGGGCTCTGCCGCCAGACCGGCGTCACCCGGGCCGCCACGGTCGAGGAGGCCTTCGAGGCGGCCGCCACCTTCGCCACCCAGCCGTTGCCGCACGGCAACCGCGTCGTGGTCGTCACCACCGCCGGCGGCTGGGGCGTCGTCACCGCCGACGCCATCACCCGCCACCCCGACCTGGAGCTGGCGCTGCTGCCCGACGACCTCCGCGAACGCATCGACACGCTCCTGCCGCCGCGGTGGAGTCGGAGCAACCCGGTCGACCTGGCCGGTGGGGAGACGCGCGACACGATCCCCGACGTGCTGCAGCTGATCGCCGACCACCCCGGCGTCGACGCGGTGATCTACCTGGGGTTGGGCATCCAGTCCAACCAGGCGCGGATGCTCCTCGACGGCGGCTTCCACCCGGACCACGGGCTGGAGCGGATCGTCGCCTACCACGAACGCCAGGACACCCGGTTCGCCCAGGCAGCCCACGACGTGTCAGCTGCCACCGGCAAGCCGATCCTGACCGCCACCGAGCTGGCCGTCGCGTTCCCCGACAACGCCGGTCCGGCGACGGTCCGAGCGACCGGCCGGCTCTGCTACCCGTCCGCCGATCGTGCGGTCACCGCGCTCGGTCACCTCTGGCGCCGCAGTCGGTACCTGTCGCGCCGCCAGCTCCTCCAGAAGTGACCGACGAACGCCCGACCGAGCCTCCGGGATCCGGCGAGGCCGAGCCGTCCCATCCGGAGCCGGTGCGGGGCGAGCCGCCGATCCTGTCCCACGACCCGGCGTCGGTGCAGTCACGCGACACCTCGGTCCGAGCGATCGACGGCACCGATGGCACCGATGTCGGGACGATCGTCGGTGCCGCTGGCGCCGCGGTCGCGGGTGCGAGCGGCCCCGTCCAGGGCCTTGCTCGAGGTCAGGCGACGCCGTTGCCGGTCGATGACCGGCGAGGCGGACGTGTCCGACGAGGAGGTCGCGACGGTCGCGGATGGCTGGTCGTCGCCACGACCCTGGCGGTCGGCGGCGTCGCGCTCCTGGCGCTCGCTCTGCTGACCGACGGAGGGACCGACGCGGCCACCGGGACGGCTCCGTCAGCCCGGTTGAGCACCCCGATCCTGTCGGTCCGCCGCGACCCCGAGCTGCTCGCCCGGCCGGTCGCGTTGCGCAACGTGCAGGAGGCGATCGCTCCCGTGCTGCGTCGCTTCCCGAACGCGTCGTGCGTGCTCGTCACCGACGGCGCCATGGCGCTGGCCGCGAGCTCCGACACGACGCCGCTCGCCCCCGCGTCGAACGTCAAGCTCCTCACGGCGTCGGCAGCGCTCAGCGTGCTCGGGGCCGACACTCGACTCGAGACGACGGTCTCGGCGGCAGCAGCGCCGACCGGCGGCACCGTCGCTGGCGACCTGTTCCTGGTCGGTGGCGGTGACCCGCTCCTCAGCACGACCACCGCGGAGTCGCGGATGCGCCACGGCAAGGAGCTGACCTCCTCGCTGGAGGCGCTCGCCGACCAGGTGGCGGCCACCGGCGTACGGCGCGTGGATGGTGCGGTCGTGGGCGACGGGTCCCGCTACGACGAGTTGCCGAAGGTGCCCGAGCACCCTCAGCGCTACGTCACCGACGGCACGATCGGCAACCTCGGCGGGCTCATCGTCAACGACGCGTGGACGATCGACCCCACCGACGCCGGCGGGTCCAAGGGTGCGCCCGCCCCCGATCCCGCCACGCACGCGGCCGAGGTGTTCACCATGCTGCTGAAGGCCCGGGGCGTCCAGGTGACGGGCACCGCCAGGTCCGGCACCGCACCGGAGGACGCCACGGAGATCGCGACGCTGCCGTCGCCCACGATCGGGGAGATCGTCTCGCAGATGGTCACGTTCTCCGACAACACGACCGCCGAGATGTTGATCAAGGAGCTGGCAGCGCACGACGGCAGCACGGGCACGACCGAGGGCGGCATCCAGGTGCTCGTCGCCGACCTGACCACGCGTGGGTTGCCGGTCGACGGGCTCGAGCTGCGCGACGGGTCGGGCCTCAGTCGCGACGACCGGGCGACCTGCCGGCTGATCGACGCGGTGATCGCCGCGGACGGCGCCGACGGTCCGATCGCCAAGGGACTGGCACGGCCCGGCCAGTCCGGCACGCTCGACGACCGGTTCCTGTCCGCGCCGCTCTCCGAGCGGCTGTCGGCCAAGACCGGCACCCTCAACGACGTGACGGCGTTGTCGGGTTGGGTCCGGACCGACAGCGGTCGACCGCTCGCGTTCTCGACCGTGCAGAACCCGGTTGGCCGCCAGGTGCAGGCGTCGGATCTGGCGCTGCAGGCCCAGTTGCTGCAGGCGCTGCTCAGCTACCCGCAGACCCCGCCCGCCGATCAGCTGTCGCCTGCGCCGCCGACCGGGACCTGAGCGGTCGACCGCCCCGCATCGACCACCCCGTATCGACCGATGGACGCCACTCCGCTTCCGATGTTCCCACTCGGGTCGGTCCTGCTGCCATCGATGGTCCTCCCGCTGCACGTGTTCGAGGAGCGCTACCGACACCTGGTCGCCGACGTCCTCGCCGCCGATGCACCGGAGTTCGGCGTCGTGCTCATCGCTCGGGGCAGCGAGGTCGGCGGCGGCGACGTTCGCACTTCGGCCGGCTGCCGTGCCCGGATCGTCGACGCCCAGGAGTCGCCGGACGGCCGGTGGGCGCTGACGTGCGTCGGCACCACCAGGCTGCGAGTGCTGCGGTGGCTCGACGACGACCCGTATCCACGGGCGATCGTCAGCGACTGGCCTGACGCAGCGACCACCTCGCCCTCGGACCTGCTCGATCGCTGCGACGCGGTCGAGGCATCGGTCAGACGGGTGGCGGCTCTGGGATCAGAGCTGGGTGCGCCCGCGCTGTCCGGCGACCTTCCCTTCAGCGACGACGCGTCGGAGCGCTCGTTCCAGTTCGGCGTCCTCTCGCCGCTCGGTGCGCTGGACCGCCAGGCGGTGCTCGAGGCGGACGGCGTCGACGCTCGCCTGGAGCTGCTGCTGCGCCTGCTGGAGGAGCAGCGCCAGATGGTCCTCGGTCGCCTCGCCATGGGCGACGACTGACATCCGGCGGATCGACGGTGGGCTCGGAGGCGGCCCGCCGTGGTCTCACACGACGCTGAGCACCGAGCCGTGGCCGCACCGGTGCTACAACAGTCGTCGACCCAGGAGGACTCGAGTGGCCGACACGACCACCACCGACACGACCGCGAGCGGCAGCGACGCCACGTCGCGCCTGCGGCCGTGGACGGCACCGCCGCCCGGGCCGAGTGGCCCCATCGCCCAGGCGACCGAGCTCAAGGACATGGTCGTCGCCTACGCCAAGCAGGAGACGGTCGACCCTCTCAAGACCCTGCAGCGCTACCTGTCGTTCGGGCTGACCGGCGCCATCATGATCGGCGTCGGACTGAGCTTCGGACTGCTGGCGCTGCTGCGGGGCCTCCAAGAGGTCGATCTGTTCAACGATCCGGCGACGGTCGAGGGCGGCACCTGGAGCTTCGTGCCCTACGTGATCACCGGTGTGGTCGGCGTGGTGCTCGCGACGCTCTTCCTGCACCGCCTCTACCGCTTCGTCCAGCAGCAGGGGAGCGCACGATGACTGCACAATCCGGGCCGATCACGCCCGCGGACATCAAGAACAAGCTCGGATCCATCCAGGGCGAGGCGCAGGAGCAGGTCGAGGAGGTCCGCAACCAGATCCTCGCCGTCGGCCTCATCGTGGGGCTGTTGCTGCTGCTCGCCGCCTTCCTCCTCGGACGTCGGGGCGGCAAGCGCTCCTCCGCGGTGATCGAGGTCCGGCGCGGCTGATGAGCTTCTGGGCCTGGCTGTGGGCCATGACCGTCAAGAAGGCGCTCGGCGACGGGTTCGGCGCCGAGGTCGCGGGAAGGGCGTCGGTCTACCTCGTGGACGAGGCTCGCAAGGCCGTCGACCGCGAAGAGGTGCCGGTCTCCAACGTGCGGCTCCGGCCGGGGGAGTCCTACACCGTGGTCGCTCGTCCCGCGCCGTCCAAGCAGGAGCGTCGTCTCGCCAAGCGCAAGACCGCGCTGCAGGGCAGGGAACGCCAGATGTCGAAGCCCACCCGTCGGCAGCGTCGCGCTGCACGGCGCCTGCGGTCCGCGCAGCGGCACCTCGACCGACGCAAGGTCGGCACACGCCGTCATGCCCGTGCTGCGGCGAGGGAGGCGCTGCTGGGCGAGCGCTTCGACCGGGCGATGAAGCCGTCGCGACAGCACGTCGCGGTGAGCTCCGAGCTCGACCGGGTGAGCACCGAGCTGGACGACGTGCGGGCCCGACGCTTCGCCGCAGTCCGCGCCAAGCGCGGCCTGTCGGGTCGGCGGGAGCAGGTCCACTTCCACGACGCCGTCGACGACTGACACCGCCGCTGTGACCGACTGGAACGATCCCGACGTCGCCGCGTGGGAGGCGAGGGGTGATCGGATCGCTGTGGCCGGAGCGCACCTGCCCGAGCAGCAGGTGTTCGTGCTCGACGTCGCGGCCGCCGATCCGACCAGCACCGCCGACCCGCTGCTCATCATCCACGGGTTCCCCACATCCAGCTTCGATTGGGCGCACCTGGTCGACGACCTCGCGGTCGAGCGACGGGTGGTGCTCGTCGACCTTCCGGGCTTCGGCCTGTCGGACAAGCCCGACGCGCCCTACACCATCGCCGGAGCCGCCGACGCCGTCGCCGGGGCGTGCGCAGCGCTCGGCCTGGATCGCGTGGCGCTGCTGACCCACGACATGGGCGACACCGTGGGCGGCGAGCTGCTGGCCCGATCGCTCGACGGCACCTGGGACGTGGAGGTCACCCGACGGGTCCTCACCAACGGTTCGATCTACATCGCCATGGCGCAGCTGACCGACGGCCAGCAGCTGCTGCTGTCGATGCCCGACGAACGTGGCGAGCGCGGTCCCGGACCGGACCTCCTCGCCGCCAGCCTGGTCGCCACGCTCGCTCCCGGGAATCAGGCGACCACCGACATGCGCGGCGCGGCCGAGCTGGTCTGTCACATGGGCGGCGACGCGCTGCTGCCGCGAACCATCCGCTACATCGAGGAGCGGCGGGCGAACGAGGAGCGCTTCACCGGCGCGATCGAGCGACACCCCTCACCGCTGCACGTGCTGTGGGGTCCGCTCGATCCGATCGCCGTCGCGGCCATGACCGACCGGCTGCTCGCCGCCAGGCCCGACGCGACACGAACGTGGATCGACGGTGCCGGGCACTACCCGCAGAACGAGGCACCCGACGCGTACGTCGCCGCGGTGATCGCCGCCCTGGATCGATCCTGACCGCTGAACGTGGCGCGGATCGACCCGTCACGGGCACTTCTCATCCGAGAACGCGAGTGATGGGACCGCATCGCAGGGCGCTGCCTGTGACGGCACCGCTCTGATCCTCCATGATGTGCGCCGTGCTCGTGAAGCTCCGCAACCCGAACCGAGAGGTCGAGGCCGACGCACCGGTGCTCGTGTCGGTGCTGCTCGACCGCCTCGACATCAACCGCGAGTCCGTCCTGGTCGTCCGCAACGGGATGATCGTCGCTGGCGACACCCGTCTGGAACCCGACGACGTCGTCGAGGTGCGGCCGGTCATCTCAGGCGGAGACGCGTGAGCGCCGCCCCGACAGGTTCACCCGTATGAAGTGCAGGGTCTGCCGAGGTCCGGCGATCATCGACCTGCCGCGCCACAACGCCAACTTCTGCTCGGAGCACTTCACCAAGTTCTGCCGGGACCAGGTGGAAAAGGCGATCGCGGACTTCGACATGCTGCTGCCGAGCGACCGCGTGCTCGTCGCGGTGTCCGGCGGCAAGGATTCCCTCGCGGTGTGGGACCTCCTGTTGGAGCTGGGATACCGGGCCGACGGCTTCTACATCGGCTTGGGCATCGGCGACTACAGCGACACCTCGGGCGGCTACGCCCGTCGATTCGCAGCCGAGCGTGCCGAACCGCGCGGCGCACGGCTGATCGAGGTCGACCTGGTCGACACCTACGGCTACGACGTGCCGACCGGTGCGCGGGCCGCTCGACGCAACCCATGCAGCGCGTGCGGGATGTCCAAGCGGCACCTCTTCGACCGGGCCGCGATCGAGGGCGGCTACGACGTGGTCGTGACGGGCCACAACCTCGACGACGAAGCGGCAGTGCTGTTCGGCAACGTGCTGCACTGGCAGACCGAGTACCTGGGCCGCCAGCGTCCCGTGCTGTCGGCCAAGGACGGGTTCCCCCGCAAGGTCAAGCCGCTCGTCCGGCTCACCGAACGCGAGATGGCGGCGTACTGCATCGTGTCGGGCATCGACTACCTGGTCGACGAGTGCCCGATGTCGGCAGGCAACAAGCACCTCGGCTACAAGGAGGCGTTGAACGAGATCGAGGTCCGCTCGCCCGGCACCAAGTCCGACTTCTACTTCTCGTTCCTGCGCCACGCTGCCGACCGGTTCGCATCCGGCGACGAGGCGGACGAGGCTGACGGCGCTGCAGCAGACGCGGCCAGGGGAGCGCTCGGCCCGTGCGTGCGCTGCGGGTCCCCGACCTCGACCGAGCTCTGTGCGTTCTGCAGGCTCGTCGAGCGCGCCGGTGGCCACCCGGCCACCGGACCGGTCGTCCAGCCCGTCGACATCACGCCGCGCCCGTCGACGACACCTCCACGCCCCGACACGACAGGAACCCGCGTCCCGTGACCGATCCGCTGCTCGCCGAAGGCGACCTGGTCCAGTTCATCGACAACAAGGATCGCCGCTACCAGGCGACCCTCACGCCAGGCAAGGAGTTCCACCTCCACTCCGGATTCGTCCGCCACGATGATGTGATCGGCGTGCCCGAGGGCACCCGGGTGGAGACCAACCGCGGCCAGGCCCTGCTCGTGATCCGCCCGACGCTCAGCGAGTTCATCCTCAAGATGCCCCGCGGCGCGCAGGTCATCTACCCCAAGGACATCGGGCCGATCCTGATGATGGCCGACATCGGTCCGGGCATGCGGGTGCTGGAGAGCGGGGTCGGCTCGGGAGCGCTGTCCATGGGCATGCTGCGCGCCGGTGCCGACATCGTCGGCTACGAGCTCCGTGAGGACTTCGCCGATCGCGCCCGCCAGAACGTCGAGCGCTTCCTGGGCGTCGACGCGCTGGACAACTACCGGGTCGAGCTGCGCGACTGCTACGACGGCATCGACGAGACCGGTGTCGACCGAGTGGTCCTCGACCTGCCCGAGCCCTGGCGCGTGGTCCCGCACGCGGAAGCGGCGATGCGTCCTGGTGGGCTGCTCCTCGCCTACACCCCGAGCATCACCCAGGTGATGCAGCTGCGCGGCACCCTCGAACGTTCCCGGTTCATCGCCGCGAGCACCACCGAGGTCCTGCAGCGCGGCTGGTACGTGGAGGGCCAGGCGGTCCGGCCCGATCATCGGATGGTCGCCCACACGGGGTTCCTGACCGTCGCCCGGCTCGGCGCCTGAGCCGCCGGGCATGGGCTGCCGGCCACGATCGTGAACGGACTCGACCTGCTGATCGTCGCTGCCGCAGCGCTGGCCGCGATCGGCGGGTGGCGCCTGGGGTTCCTGACGCGTTCGGTCGGCTGGATCGGCGCTGCGATCGGCCTCGGCATCGCCGTCGCCGTCCTCCCGTCGCTGCTCGACCGCATCGGCGTCACCTCCGGCGGCTCCGTGGCACTCGTGGGGCTGTGCGTGCTCGTCGTGCTGGCCTCGATCGGCCAGGGCATCGGATCGGCCATCGGCGCTCGGCTCGCGCCGCCGACCCAGACTGGAGCCGCACGTCGCATCGACCAGGCCGGAGGCGCGGTGCTCGGCGTCGTCGGGGTCGCGGTCATCGCATGGCTGTTGTTCCCGGTCATGTCCGAGACCACCGGATGGACCGCCACGTCGACCACCGGATCGGCGTTCGCGTCGTTCAGCCTTGAGCACCTTCCGAGGCCGCCCGCCCAGCTCTTGGAGCTGGAGCGCCGCGCCATCGACGGCCGGATCCCGCAGCTGTTCACCGGCGAGGAGCCGGCGCCGGAGCTGCCCCCCGCACCGACCGACAGTCCGATCGACGACGCCCGGATGGGGGAGCTCGCCCGCAGCGTGGTCCAGGTGCGTGGCGAAGCGTGCGGTCTGGTGCAGTCGGGGAGCGGCTTCATGGCTGCTCCGGGCCTGGTGGCCACGAACGCACACGTGGTCGCCGGCACCACCGACGTTGAACTGGTGACCACAGACGGCGACCGCGTCGATGCCGAGGTCGTCGCCTTCGATCCCCGCACCGACCTGGCGCTGCTGTCGACCCGACTCGACCGGCCGGTGCTCGGCACCGCGGCCGGAGGTGTGGGCGACCGGGGATTGGTGATGGGCTTCCCGGGCGGCGGGCCGTTCCGACCGTCGCCGTTCGAGGTCGGAGAGTCCCTCGACGCCACCGGCTTCGACATCTACGACCGCGACGAGGTGCGCCGTGATCTGGTGGTGCTCGCCAGCGACCTCGAACCGGGCGACTCGGGCAGCGCCGTCGTCCGGGCCGACGGAGCGGTGGTGGCTGTCGCCGTGGCGATCGCCCCGGACCGTCCGGGTGTGGCCTACGCGCTCGACCAGGCCCAGCTGGTGGACCTGCTGGCCCGTCCGCGTGCAGGCGAGGTCGGCACCGGCGAGTGCATCTCCTGACCCCGACAAGTGCGTCGGAGTGCCGACACGGGGCGAGGGGTCACCGATCGGCGGCCGGGACGGCGGTACGGTCGGCAGGCCACCGGGACCCACGCACCGCGGTGGGGCCGATCGCAGCAGCGGAGGACGACATGACCGATCAGTACCCACCCGTCGGGCCGCCCGAGGAGGACCCGACTCGGGTGATGCCCCAGAGCCAGCCGGTGCCGCAGCCGGGTGACCCGCAGCAGGGCGCGCCCTCTCAGGATCCGAACGCCCCCAGCGCCCCGTACACCCAGCCCGGCCAGTACGGCCAGGGCGGTCCGCCGGGCCAGCCGCCGCAGAAATCGGGCGGTCCTCCCGGTTGGGCGTGGGCGGTGATCGCGCTGCTCGTGGTGCTGGTCCTGCTGGTCGGCTTCGCGGTGATCAGTTCGTCGAGCAGCGATGACACGACCACCACGACCTCCACGTCGACCACGACGTCGACGACGCGACCGGAGACGTCGACGACGCGTCCCCAGACCACGACCACCAGGCCGGAGACGACGACCACGCGTCCTCCGACGACGACCACCACCACGGAGCCGACCACGACGACGGAGCCGACGACCACCACGACCGAAGCGCCGTAGCGCTCGGTGCCCTCCCGGTTGGGCCGACGCCGTCGGTCGTGCCCAGGACCGGGTGCGCCGAGGAGCACGGGACCGAGACGCGACGGTGGCGGACCCAGGGCCCGCCACCGTCGTTCGCTTCCAGATCGTGGGACGACCGCCGTCAGGCGGTCGTCGGGATCACTCGACCTCGATGAAGATGCACTCGCCGGGGCACTCCTCAGCGGACTCGATCACGCCTTCGAGCTCGCCGTCGGGGATGTTGGCGAGGCCCTCGGCACCGGCCGGATCGTTGAAGATCTTGTCGCCCTCCTTGACGTAGGCGAGGCCGTCGTCGAGCAGCGTGAACACCGCGGGGGAGATCTCCTCGCAGAGTCCGTCACCAGTGCAGAGATCCTGATCGATCCACACCTTCATGCCCATGTCGGTCAACCTGCCTTCACGTCGGGCCCATCACGTGCGACATCTCGCACTCTGAGGAGGGGCGGGGCTCTGACTTCTCCGCTCATCATAGCCCCATCCACCCATTTACACGGCAATTCCGGTGGAAACTCCCGGGATCTCGGTCACACCGCCGCGGGCGCGTCGATCGCCGCTGAACCCCGGCCGAGCGGTCGCGTCATCGATGTCGCCGCGAACCGTCCGCGACGGGGTAGAACTGCCGTGTCGCACCATCCCCAGGAGGTCCCGTGCCCGACGCCGACAGCCAGGAGCCGGAGCAGCACGACCACACGCCCGACGCTGCGGGTCCGCTCGGCAACGGCCTCGCGTCCGACGCGTCGACCGGACCGCTCGATGCCGAGGATGCGGGAGCGCTCCGCGAGCAGGTGCGCGACCTCGAGGACGAGGTGTCCCAGCTGGTCCGCCGCCTCCAGGACGCCCCCAAGCGGGTGCGCACGTTGGAGGAGCGCCTCCTCGAGACCAAGGGCCAGCTCGCCCAGGCGGTGAGCCAGAACGAGAAGCTCACGTTCACGTTGCGGGAGGCCCGTGACCACATCGCCGCGCTGCGCGACGAGGTGGAGAAGCTGACCCAGCCGCCGGCCGCCTACGCCACGCTGCTCGGCGTCAACGACGACGGCACCGTCGACGTGCAGGCCGTGGGCCGCAAGATGCGCGTCGAGGTGAGCCCCGGCATCGAGCTCGACGAGCTGCAGCGCGGCTGCGAGGTGGTGCTCAACGACGCCTACAACGTGGTGATGGTGCGCTCGCCCGAGGTGTCCGGCGAGATCGTGACGTTCAAGGAGCTCATCGACGACGGACGTCGAGCGCTCGTCGTCGGACGAGCCGACGAAGAGCGCGTCGTCGAGCTGGCCGAGCAGCTGCTCGAGCAGCTGGTGGAGGTGCGGCTCCGCGCCGGCGACACGGTCCTGATGGACACCCGATCCGGGCTGCTGCTGGAGAAGCTGCCCCGACCGGAGGTCGAGGAGCTCGTGCTCGAAGAGGTCCCCGACATCGACTACTCCGACATCGGTGGGCTCGACGACCAGATCGAAGCGATCACCGATGCGGTCGAGCTCCCGTTCCTGCACCAGGACCTCTTCCGGGAGTACGCCCTGCCGGCACCGAAGGGCATCCTCCTCTACGGTCCGCCCGGTTGCGGCAAGACGCTGATCGCCAAGGCGGTCGCCAACTCGCTCGCCCGAAAGGTCACCGAGGCCACCGGCAAGGAGGCCCGCAGCTACTTCCTGAACATCAAGGGACCGGAGCTGCTCAACAAGTACGTCGGCGAGACCGAGCGCCACATCCGCCTGGTCTTCCAGCGGGCACGCGAGAAGGCAGCGGACGGCACTCCGGTGATCGTGTTCTTCGACGAGATGGAGTCGCTGTTCCGCACCCGCGGCACCGGCATCAGCTCCGACATGGAGGCCACGATCGTCCCGCAGCTCCTCGCGGAGATCGACGGCGTGGAGACGCTCAAGAACGTGATCGTGATCGGTGCCTCCAACCGCGAGGATCTCATCGACCCGGCGATCCTGCGACCCGGTCGGCTGGACGTGAAGATCAAGATCAACCGGCCCGACGAGGTTGCCGCAGCGCAGATCTTCGCCCGCTACCTCACGACCGACGTACCGCTCGACGAGGGCGAGATCACCTCCCTCGGGGGCGGTGACGCCGACAAGGCCGTCAAGGTCATGATCGAGCGCACGGTCGAGGAGATGTACCGGACCGACGAGGCCAACCAGTTCCTCGAGGTCACCTACCAGAACGGCGACAAGGAGGTCATGTTCTTCAAGGACTTCTCCTCCGGCGCCATGATCGAGAACGTCGTGCGGCGGGCCAAGAAGCTGGCGATCAAGCGTCAGCTCGACGACGGCCCCAAGGGCGTCCGCGTCCAGGACCTCATCGACTCCATCCACCAGGAGTACAAGGAGCACGAGGACCTTCCCAACACGACGAACCCCGACGACTGGGCCAAGATCTCCGGCAAGAAGGGCGAGCGGATCGTCTACGTGCGAACTCTCGTGCACGACGACACCAAGGACGACGCCACCGGGGGCGGACGCTCCATCGAGGCGGTCGCGACCGGGCAGTACCTGTAGGTCCACGAGTCCCACGGACCGCTCGAACCCCAGGAGCGCTCGATCCCGCGGACTGGTCGAATCCCCGCGGAAACTGCGTGGGTCGTCCGTAGAGTCGATGGATGTCGTCGACGCTCGTGCCCGCGGACGCGCCACCCTGCACCGCAGACGCGAACGCCCCGGGCCCTCCTCGGAGCCGACGCTCGTGGTCGACCTGGGCCGTGCCGGTCACGGTGGGTCTCGTGGTCCGCCTCGCCTACTGGGTGGTGATCTCGCCGGACTGGTCACCGCGATCGGATGCACGTCAGTACGTCGATCTGGCGCGGGCGATCGCTGCCGGCGACGGGTTCTCCGCTCGGTTCCCGAGCGACGCGCTCCATCCGACCGCGTTCCGACCGCCGCTCTACCCGGCGATCCTCGCAGTGCCGACGAAGGTGTTCGGACCGGACGTGTTGTGGCCGGCCCGCCTGCTCGCCGTCGCGATCGGTCTGGGCGTCATCGCCCTGACGGTGACCTATGCGCGGCGGATCGCGGGCGACCGGGCGGGGCTCGTCGCCGGCCTCGCCGTCGCGATCGTCCCGAGCCTGGTCGCGAACGACACGATCACGATGACCGAGTCGCTGGGACTGCTGCTGTCGCTCGGCGTGCTCCTCGCGCTCCTCGACGATCGTGCCGCGCTTGCCGGCGTGCTGAGCGGCCTCCTGCTCCTGACCCGACCGAACGCGTACCTCGTCGTCCTGGTCGTCACGGTCGCCCTCTGGCGCTCGGTGGGCTGGCGCCGAGCGCTCCTGTCGGTCGGTGTGTGCGTCCTGGTCGTCTCCCCGTGGGTGCTGCGCAACGCCGTCGTGGTCGGCGCTGCCCGGCTCGTGACCTCCGACGGCTTCACGTCCGCAGCCATCTACGGTCCGCCTGCGTTGGAGTCCGGGGGATTCATGGACCCCACCGTCGACGACTGGTACCGGGATCAGGGGATCTGGGACCTGCACGACGACGAGGCGGCCTGGAACTCGGCGCTGATCTCCCAGGCGATCGACGGCATCGCGAGCCGGCCGACGGTCGTGCTCGAGCGAGCGGTCGACGGTGCGGCGACCATGGCGGAACTGCCGGGCCACCGGGCCTGGGCGGCCGAGCTCGTCGACGGGCGCGACCCCCGCTTCCGCGACGCCACCCTCTTCGTCTTCCCGATCCTGGTCGCCCTCGGTCTGACGGGCACGGCGATGCGCATCAGGGACCGGCGGACCTGGCCTGCGCTCGCGATCGTCGGCGGGTTCCTCGCGCTGTCGCTCGTCACGGTGTCGGTGCCCCGCTTGCGGGGCCCGTTCGATCTGCTCATGTGCATCGGCGTCGGCTACCTCGCAGCCTGGGTGCAAGGTCGACGCTCCGGGGCTGACGGTCAGTCAGCCCCGTGACTCGCTCCCATCGCTCAGCGCCTCAAATCCCGTCGAGGTCTGGTATCGCCCCGCGCCTGTGCTCGACCACCCAGGCCACAGCGAAGCCGACTCCCATGCAAAGCAGCAGCTCCATCGGACTCCGCAGGCGCGGGGGTGCAACGAGCAGCAGCGAGAGGAGCAGCGTCCCACCGACCACTCCGAACGCCGGCCACAGTCGGCGATTGGCCGCCTGGCTCAGCAACCCGAGGAACCCGACGACCAGCAGCACGTAGTACAGGGGCAGCGTGTCCCCGACGAAGTCCACGTTGCGTCCGTCCAGGCCGTCGGCAACCCGGTTCGGTGCGGTCTCGACCTCCAGCACGTTGAGCATGTTGTGCCACACCACATCGATCAAGTACGTCGGGTTCTCCCGCAAGGAGTCGATGGCGAGGGTGCTCAGCCTCCCAGTCCACTCCGCCTCGTCGAACTGCAGGACCTTGAACTCGCCGTCGCGGTGGTCTTCGTACCATGGGTCGAACACCGGATCGACGAACCTGCCGCGTTCCTGGGCAGGAGGTCCGTAGATCGCGGCCATCGTGAAGCCGTCGGAGGTGGCAAGGCGGAAGGTCCCCACCTGCACCTGGTTCCTGACCAACCACGGGACCACGACGGCGGCACAGCAGGCGAGGCCGATCAGCGCCTTGCGCCATCCCACCAACCGCCAGAGGGTGACGACCACGACGATCAGGATGAGGTACGCGTTGGGCCGCGTGAGGAACAGCAGGCCCAGAAGGATGCCGGAGAGGACGGCGCGTTCGTCATCGAGCGCGATGAGCAGCCCGACGAGCAGCAGCAGCGCCAGGGGTTCGGTCAGCGTGACAGTGTCGTTCGCCACCAGGTTCGGCGTGACCGCTACTGCGATGCCGGCGACGACTCCCGCAAGCGGCCCGGCCATCCGGCGCACGAACACGACGGTGAGAGCGATCACGCCCAACGAGATGAGCAGTGAGAGGAGGCGAGACGGCCATAGCACGTCGTCGCCGAAGATCCACGCGGGGATCGACAACAGCGCCGGGTACAGCGGGGGCCGGAACGCCGTCGCGTGCATCTCCAACTGCGGGAACACCAGGGAGTAGCCGTCTCCGTCCGCGAGCGCTCGCGCCAGCCGCAGGTATTGGTCTGCGTCCGCGTTCGGGATCCAGTCGGGAGTGACGACAGCCCAATACGCGGCCCGAACGACCGCGCCGACGATCACGGGGACCAACCAGACGAACGGGCTCCTCAGTATCCAGGTGGCCGATGCTCGATCCTCTGCAGGTAGGTCGTCGCGGCGATCTCCCAAGCCGACGGCCCCGGCCGCGTTCGCCTCGACGGGCGCGGTGCTCCGCTCCTCATCCATGAAGCTTTCGACTCTACGCGTTGGCGTTCCCCACCTGACGACCACCGCCGCCCTCATCGCCATCACGTAGGGTCCCCGGGTGGCCATCGCCAAGATCTGTGGCATCGAGACCGAGTACGGGATCCTCGTGCGAGGTTCGGGGGAGTCGAACCCGATCTCGGCGTCGTCGATGCTGATCAACGCCTACCTGGCGGCTCTCGAGGGTGATCGGGGGTCGCATCGGACCCAGCGGGTCGGGTGGAACTTCGACGACGAGTCGCCCGGCAACGACGCCCGCGAGGAGACGCTGCTGCTGTCGTTGGCCCCCGAGGTGGAGACGCACCTGGTGAACGCGGTGCTGACCAACGGCGCCCGCTACTACGTGGACCACGCCCATCCCGAGTACTCGTGTCCGGAGGCCCCCGACGCCCTGACCGCCCTGGTGCACGACCGCGCCGGGGAGGAGATCCTGATCCGCTCGATGGCGGCCGCGTCGTCGATGATGCCCGAGGGCCAGGAGGTCGTCGTCTACAAGAACAACTCCGACGGCAAGGGCAACAGCTATGGCTGTCACGAGAACTACCTGGTCGACCGATCTGTGCCGTTCGGACGGATCGTCGTCCACACGACCACGCACCTGGTCACCCGCCAGATCTTCACCGGAGCGGGCAAGGTCGGGTCAGAGGCGCCTGGCATGCGCACCGACGAGGTGCCGTTCCAGCTGACCCAGCGCGCTGACTTCTTCGAGGAGGAGGTCGGGCTGGAGACCACGCTCAAGCGTCCGATCATCAACACCCGCGACGAACCCCACGCGGATGCACAGAAGTACCGACGTCTCCACGTGATCACCGGCGACGCCAACCTCAGCGAGGTCCAGACCTTCCTCAAGCTCGGCACCACGTCGCTGGTGCTGGCGATGATCGAGGACGACGCGCTGGGCGAGCCCCTGAGCCTGGCTCGGCCCGTTCCCGCGATGCATCAGGTGTCGTGGGACCTCTCGCTCGGCCAGCAGCTGGAGATGGCCGACGGATCCCGTCGCAGCGCGCTCGACCTGCAGTGGGAGCTGTTCGGCAAGGCCCGCGACTACGCGGATCGACACGGGTTGGACGTCCTCGGTCCCGCTGCAGTCGGCGACGCGATCCTCTCCCGCTGGGAGTCGGTGCTCTCCGGCCTCGAATCGGACCCGCTGTCCTTGTCGGACCAGTTGGACTGGGCGGCGAAGTACCGGCTGTACGAGGCGTACCGCGAGCGTGACGACATGGCGTGGTCCGACCCGCGGCTCGCCGCGATGGACATCCAGTACCACGACCTTCGCCCGGGCCGGTGCCTGGCCCGCAAGCTCGGGCTCGAGCGCCTGACCGATGACGACGAGGTCCGTCGGGCGATGACGGATCCGCCTCCCGGGACGCGGGCGTTCTTCCGTGGCCGGTGCCTGGCCCGGTTCGCGGACCAGATCGTGGCCGCCAACTGGGACTCGCTCGTGTTCGACACCGGAGGCTCCGCCCTGCGGAGGGTGCCGATGCTGGAGCCGTCCAAGGGCAGCGAGGACCACGTCGGTGCGCTGCTGGCGGACGCCGCGACCGCAGCGGACCTGCTCGACCGCCTGGGTCGGTGACCTCGCGAGGTTCCCGTCCCTAGCAGGGATCACCGGCCGGACCGTTCGGGGAGTGTCACACCCCCTGGGCAGACTGCGAACATGTGTTCGACTGGGGAATGCGGCGAGGGTGGGGACGACGATTGTGAGGGCCGTGAAGGCCCGGGCGGTGAAGGCTCGGGTGGTGCTGGCCTGTTCGGTGAGCCGTGTTTCGTGGTGCCCGAGGAGTTGCGGGTGCTCCTGGACGGGTTGGCTGGTGTCGCGGGCTCCGATGTGCGGGGGGTGGACGACGACACGCTCCTCGGGCTTTTCGATGGGTTGGAGTCGTTGGACCGGTTGTTCCACGCGGCCCGGTTCGGGGTGCTCGGCGAGTTGGATGCCC
>JACDJC010000321.1_pt1 | contig 60164 bp, 58 predicted proteins | sample 7454191 | NCBI WGS metagenome assembly JACDJC01 (sample SAMN14253291, study PRJNA609438) | sludge metagenome | isolation source: sludge after 25d culture with pyrite and EDTA | collected 2018-12-20 | reverse complement strand
GCTCTCTCGGTGAGAAGGTAGTATCGCTTGTTTTAGGGTAGGCAAAATGAAAGACTTGACTCTTGTCGTGCGGTTTGATGAGGGAGGGCAGGCGAGAGTCTGTCCTCTACTGCCTAGTTGTGTATATGCTGGGGGTTAACTGCCTCAGTTGCAGGATAAACAGATGAAAGGTTTCATCGTTAATGGCATGACCTCCGATCAGGAGATATCTACCCTGGGTATAGTTGAGCAACAACTAACTCAGACATAGCCATAAAAAAGCCCCTCACTGGAGGGGCTTGGTTGGTCAGTTGTGTATGAATTATGTTTAGTTTTTAACCCAGCCCTTGGTTACGGCGCCGCCGGTCATGATAAAGTAAATCTTTTGGCCTACGACTGGGGCTGTTTGAGTGGCCGGATCGCTGCTTGGGGTCAAGATCAGCGTATCGGTTGCAGCAATGTTTTTATAAGTATTAGGTGTTACGGTAATAACTCCGTCAGTAACTCCTACCGTTGCTACAGCGCCGGCAGTACTTGAATAGGCTGCAGGAACGCCACTGCTACCGGCGTCACAATTCGCGATGACACCTTCGGTTTGCCAGCAATCCTCTACTCCAAGTTTGTAAGGGGCCGCTTGTCCTGTAACCTCAGTGTAACGGGCTTTCGTAACGTAATCCTGATAAGCAGGAATAGCTATAGCCGCCAAAATACCAATGATCGCCACCACGATCATCAGTTCGATCAATGTAAAACCGGCTTGTACTTTTTTCATGGGTCTCTCCCTTTAAATATCAAATATTCTGTGGCAAATGCCTGGTGTAATCCGTCATCCCTTTCATCATGCGGCCCGGCAGTTGCCAGCCTCAGACTACTTGCCAGTTATTGAGCAATGGCTGTGCCACTTTTTGTGTGCTGTTTTTGATCGTTATTTAACATACTGATTATTAAGGTATTGTTATTTTTTGTGTGGAAGTCGGGCGGCTCATTGGATTGGGCCTTATCCTAGTGTAGACCTTACGGGGAGTGTCAAAAAGTGACGTAAATTGTCACTTTCAAATAAAACAAGATCGGACTGATCTGTTCTTGAAGCAAGTCATGGGGTCACTATCAGCCGCCTTTAGTCAACGGGGCAAGTCGCTCGGCTAACGTTTCAGATCGCTGTAGACGTTTTCGTGGGGACCAACGGCTTCGAGATAGACCAGACGAATACCGTCATCGTGAGTGTAGCCCAGCAAATAGAGCTGGCCGAGACAGCGAAACTTGTAGACCCACAGTTCGGAGAGATCGCCTTTTTTCTTTTCCCCGATGTCGGGATTCCTGGCGACCTCACCGACCGCGCTATCCACTTCAGCCACGACGTTGTCGTGCAGTTTCTTGTAGATGCGCGTAAACCGACGGGTCTGGCGAACGTCCCACGTCATCTCTTGGAAGTTGAGCGTGGCACGAAGAGTGTGCTTTCCTCACGGGGCTCGGCCATGCTCATCAGGCTTTCGGCGATGAACGAGGCGGGCAGGTCGGGATTGTCTAAAGCAGCACGGCCCACCTTGGCCCAAAACTCCAATTGTCCCTGCACGGTACGAAACTCTGCTTTCGCGGCTGTGCGTGCGGCGCTGACCAGTTCTTCATCGATACGCACTGATACAGTGCTCATCATCATCTCCTGAAATTCGATTTACCACAATTGTAGTTAATGAATACCGAGGCGTCAACAACGCTTTCGCAGGAGTAGAGAGCAAGCCCCCCGCGTCCAGAGGTCCGGAATGGGGACAGCGGCGGCAGAGATCCAATTTCTCCTTCTGTTCCAGTAGGAGCGGTACTTTCTGGAGCATCCTTGCTCTTATGTCCACTTGGTTTTCAGCTCAAGATGTTTGTCTGCACAATCCTTTAGATACAAGTTGATTAAACTCTGATAAGGGATGCCCTTGGCCTCCGCCATCGATTTGAAATATGCAATGGTTTCCTGATCGAGGCGTATAGTGATCTGCTTCTTCAGCCGTTTGGCGTAGGGATTTTGAACGGATTTTGAAAAGTCGTAGGATTTACGCATGGAAAAACCCCTCATACTGCTTTCGTTCAGATTTGCTTGCTTTTCTGGCCGATATTATACGAATGACGTTGGAATCTTTTTCGCAGTGACAGATAACCAACACCCGTAGATGGACGCTCATTCCCATCAGGATAAAGCGTTCTTCGCCCTTCGAGTGGTCTGGGTCAGGGATCAAACGACCAAGCTCATCACTAAATACCGTGATAGCCTCTTCAAACGAAATTCCATGTTTATTCTGGTTTGAGGCGTTTTTTCGCTCATCCCATTCAAAATCCATTTTACCCATCATACTAATCCTGGATCCGCCGATAATTGTAGTTATATTGTAGTTATGTGTCAAATAGCAAGACTGAATTCAGGGAACAATGCTTCTCGATATACTTATTTGGTCGTCAGTTCACACGAGGTTTTGTCTTCCACTAGTCCAGGTCCAACTTATCCAGTTTGTCCGCCAGCTTCCCGGCATTAAAGCTCAAAGAAATGTCTCATCGGTTCCATCTGCTGATGGAGTATCCTGATGACAAAAATACCGTTCTCACGCCGCCGGTAAAAAATGGCGTGCCGTTGGTGATCGTGACGGTGAACCCGATCTGCTATTTCCGGGCATTCATGCCCCATTTGCGGGGAGCTGGACAGAAGACGAAAGGTGCTCTCCAGGTCATCGGTGTAGGCGTCAGCCTGGTGAGCACCAAAGTTAAGCAGGGTATATTCGTAGATAGCTGTGAAATCCTCTGCAGCAAAATTGGACAGCTTATACACGGTGTTTCTGTTTCACCTGAGCGGCAATGTCGCGCAGAGACAGATCACTTTCCCCGCTTCGTTCCCCAGCTTCTACGGCACCTCTCAGCGCAGCCATTTGATTTTCCTGATGCTCGAGCAACCGCAAGGCTGAGCGCACGACTTCACTCGTTGATCCGTAGCGTCCGGACTCAATCAATTTGCTCACAAATTCGTCTAGTTGTGAGCCGATAGTGACGCTCGTTGTTCTAGACATGGCTTGAGCTCCTGTGTGAATAATTAACACAAGCATAGCATCCATGGAGACCACTTAAAAGAAAGCTGAAAAGCTCCGAAAAATTGTTGTGGGGGTGGCCAGGGCTGGGCGCTGGAGAAGCATCTATTATGGTTGGCGTTCCAACTTGCCCGATGTGGCAGACAGCCGCCTCGGTGTGCGGTGGTATGAGATTGCCGCGTCGCTCAGGCTCCTCGCAATGACAGAGCGGGTCATGGGGTCGAGCGGGTCATGAGGTCAAGCGCATCGGGTCATGGGGTCAGGTCTTTCATCTTGCATAGGGTAAAGGATCAAGATAAGTGGCAACGGGGCAAGTCGCTTGGCTAGCGTTTCAGATCGCGGTAGTCGGCGAGGCAATGATGGATGCGCTGTTGTTTGCCTTCCGCATCCGGCATTTCTTGTGGACCCACCACTCATTTGTCACTCAAGGCCCAACTTCTCCAGTTTGTAGCGCAGTGCCCGAAACGAGATGCCCAATCTCTTCGCGGCAGCGGTTTTATTCCAATGGGTCTCTTCAAGAGCGGTTGTGATCAGTTTCCGCTCGACCTGTTCCAGGTGTGCCTCAAGCGGCAGGTCCGGGTCGATGCTGTGGGCAGCTAGGGACTCTGCTGCCGCATCACTGGGAATCAGCAGATCTTCAAGGGTGATGGTCTCATTCTCACAGAGCGCCACCGCCCGCTCCAGAATGTTCTCCAGTTCGCGGACATTGCCGGGAAAGCTGTATCTGAGCAGCGCCTTCAGGGCCTCCCGGTCGATGCGGGGCTTGGCGCAACCGGAGTGGGCCGCGATGCGCCCCAGCATCATCTCCGTCAATAGCGGGATGTCGTCCTTGCGTTCCCGCAGGGTGGGGATGGCCAACTCAATAACGTTGATTCTATAGAACAGGTCCTGGCGAAAATTCCCCTTATCCACCAGGCCGGCGAGATCCTTGTGGGTGGCGCTGGTGATGCGGACATCAACCGGTATTTCGTGTTGTGCACCGATGGGCCGGATGGATTTTTCCTGAATCGCGCGCAGCAGCTTTACCTGCATGTTGAGCGGCAGGTCGGCCACCTCATCGAGGAACAGGGTGCCACCGTTGGCCGCCTGGAACAGCCCCTGTTTGTCACTGATGGCGCCGGTAAAGCTGCCCTTCATGTGGCCGAAGAATTCGCTCTCCATCAGCTCCTGGGGGATGGCGCCGCAGTTGACGGCAATGAAGTTGTGATCGGCGCGTGGGCTCTGCTGGTGAATCTGCCGGGCGGCGAGCTCCTTGCCGGTACCGGACTCGCCACTGATGAATACCGGTGCCTGGCTTCTGGCCAGCTTGCGGATCAGGGCGCGGACCTGCTCGGCGGCGGGGGATTTTCCCAGCAGTTCCGATTTGCCGTTCCCCTCGTCCGGTTTAACCTCGGCCGTGGACCTCCGCTCCAGCTTCAGCGCGGTGTTGACCAGGTTGCGCAGCATGCCCAGGTCCACCGGCTTGGAGACGAAATCGAAGGCGCCGGCTTTCAGGGCCTGGACCGCGGAGTCCATATTGCCGTGCGCGGTGATCACCGCCACCGGGAGTTCCGGGTAGTGCCGGCTGATGGTCTCCACCAGTTCGATGCCGTTGCCGTCCGGCAGGCGCATATCGGTCAGGCAGAGGTCGAAGTGCTCCGATTCCAGCAATTTTCTGGCTGCCCGCAGATCTTCTGCCGAACGGCAGTCGATTTTCATGCGCCCCAGGGTGATCTCCAGGAGTTCCCGGATATCGGGTTCGTCGTCAACGATGAGTGCCAGTGGATTGCTCATTATCTGACCGGTTGGTTGCCCCTGCCGGGGAAGGTGATGCGAAAACAGCTGCCGCCACCCGGTACCGGAATATAATCCAGCCCGAGGCGATTGGCTTCGCACAGTTCTTTGGCGATATACAGCCCCAGACCGGTCCCGGCATTCCGGGTAGTGAAGAAGGGTTCAAACATCTGCCGTACATGCTCGGGGGCGATGCCCGGGCCGTTATCGATGATATCCACAAAGGGGCCACCCGACTCCCGGGTAATGCCTCCGCTGATCTGTATGCTCAAGGCTTCGCGCTCCCTGTCGAAGTGTTTGATGGAATTCTCGCACAGGATAACAAAAACCTGGCGGAATTGGCTCGGGTCAGTGCGAATCAATGTGCTGTCCGGGTCGATCTGCAGTTGCAGCACCCCATCCGGCAGGTTCAGGGTACGGGCCAGCTCGCCGATGAACTGCTCCAGCCAGGGTTTCAGCAGGAACTCCTTGGGCAGTGAGCGTCCGCGGCGCGACAGCTGCAGGATGTTTTCGATAATCTCATTCACCCGCCGGGTATTGGTGCTGATAATGTCAATCAGTCGCCTGTCCGCCCGGGGGATATCCGACGACTCCTTGAGCAACTGTTCGGCGTGGCTGATGGCGCCCAGCGGATTGCGTATCTCATGGGCGATGCTGGCGGTCAGCCTGCCCAGTGAGGCCAGTTTCATCTGCTGCGCCTGCTGGGTCACGGTGGCGGTATCCTCAAGAAAAATGACCGCGCCGCCCTTGTTGTTCTCTCCCAGCAGGGAGAAGCCTGCCGTCAACTCCCGGCCACCGGCCATGGGGCGAAAGGGCTTTGGTGGAATGTGCTGTTCCGGATCCCAGTCCGAGAGTTGAACTGCCAGTTTGTGGCACGCCTGCTCCAGTGGACTGCCGGTGCCGACATCCGGCATGCCCAGCAGATACCAGGCCGATTCATTCATCAGACGGATGGTGCTTTTGGTGTCGACGACGATAATGCCGGTGAGCATATGCTGGATAACGTAGTCGTTCAGCTGCTCCATATTGGCCAGATCCAGTTGTCTCTGGGTGGCGAGGGCTTCGCTGGATTTCAGCTGGCGGGCCATGACCTGGGCGAGAATGGCAATGGCGAAGAACAGGGTGCCGAGCAGTCCTGCCTGGGTGTAGGAGGTGGTTTCGAAGGTCTGGTTCAGATGGGCATAAACCTGTTGCGATAATATAAAGATGGAAGCCAGTGCCGCCTCCAGACTGGCATAGGCGCCCCGGGTGATGAGGCTTCCAGCGGCAATGGAGACGGCCAGCAGCATGCCCAGGCCGGAGCCGATGCCGCCGCTGGCGTGCATCAGCAGCGTAATGGCGCAGATATCCACAAACACCATCAGAAAGGTCTGTTGATTGGGCGACAGGGGGCGGGAGGCGTGCAGCAGCACTCCGCTGGCGATCACCAGGCCGGCATAGATGATGACCACCAGGGCGAAAAGCCCCGGGTCGGTATGTCCCAGAAGTGTGGGGCCGGTCTTGCTGAAATAGAGTGTCCCAAGGAGAGCGGCAAGTATCAGCCGGTAATAAAGAAAGGCCGCCAGGGGCCGTTCCGATGCCACACCGGTCAGCTGCATGCCATCCAGCGCCGGGTTTTGTTGTCCGGGATCAGCGGGTGCCATGTTGGTGGGAAGTCCTGGCCGGTAGGGCGGATTGCATACGCTGGCTACTTTTCACTTTTCTGCTGCGTCAGGTGCCCGGGGGAACAGAAGAAGTCTCCCTGGTGCCGCAAGGCCTCCGCCTCGGGCAGATAGGTGCCACAAACTTTGCACTGCACCATGTTGGCTGCAACCTTACTCTGTCTATCGGTAGCCGATTTTCGGGAGCGTCTGAGGTAAGCCCGTACTATAATATACAGCGCCCACAGGGTGAGAAGAATGAATAACAGTCTTATGCCCATAATTTCAGTTTATTAGGGTATCTCTTAAGTTTTGCTTATTTTGTCGATTTCGACCAGAATAGCACTCTTTTTTTATCACGTTGACCGGTTGAGAGAATGAATCTACACGAGTATCAATCAAAACAGTTGTTTGCAAAACAGGGTATTCCTGTCCCGGAGGGCAGTCCAGTCACCTCCGTCAAAGAGGCGCGTCGGGCGGCGGAAGCCCTGGGTGGTGACCGCTGGGTGGTCAAGGCTCAGGTTCACGCCGGTGGCCGTGGCAAGGTTGGCGGTGTGGTGCTGGTGGACAGCCTGGATCGGGTCGAGGCCGAGTCACAGCGTCTGCTGGGCAGCAGGCTGGTGACCAAGCAGACGGGAGAGCCCGGCCTGCCGATCAACACACTGCTGATTGAGACCATCACCGACATCGAGCGCGAACTCTACCTGAGCGTGCTGGTGGATCGGGAATCCAAGAAGATTCTGTTCATGGCCTCTCAGGCGGGTGGCATGAATATCGAAGAGGTCGCGGAAGAGACCCCGGAACAGATCCACATCATCCGCATTGATCCGGCAGCCGGCCTGCAGGGGTATCAGTGCCGCAAACTGGGGTTTGCCTTGGCCCTTGAAGGCACCCAGATTCGTGAATTCCAGAAGTTCATGTTCGCCCTCTACAACCTGTTTGTCGAGAGTGACGCCAGCCTGGTGGAGATCAATCCGCTGGTGGTTACCAAGGCCGGCAATCTGATTGCCCTGGACGCCAAGATCAACCTGGACGATAACGCCCTTTACCGGCAGCCTGCGCTGCTGGCGATGCGTGATATCAGCCAGGAGGACGAGCGCGAGGCCAAGGCGGCCGAGCATGACCTCAACTACATCACCCTGGATGGCAATATCGGCTGCATGGTGAATGGTGCCGGGCTGGCCATGGCCACCATGGACCTGGTGCAGTTGAAGGGCGGTACGCCGGCCAACTTCCTGGACGTGGGTGGCGGCACCACCGCCGAACGTGTGGCGGAAGCGTTCAAGCTGATCCTGTCCGATGACAAGGTACAGGCCGTGCTGGTCAATATCTTCGGTGGCATTGTCCGTTGCGACCTGATTGCCGAGGGCATTATCGAAGCCGTGAAAGAGGTGGATGTCAAAGTCCCGGTGGTGGTGCGTCTTGAAGGTACCAAGGCGCCGGAGGGGCTGGAACTGCTGGCCAACAGCGGCCTGGCCATTACCACCGCCGCTGATCTCTCGGAAGGCGCAGAGAAAGTCGTTGCGGCCGCCAAAGGCTGATTGTTTCAACCGGTGACAGCGTCCAACAGGCGCTGAGCCGGTATCACCAGATACAGGAAATGAATTGTGAGTATCCTCATTGATAAAGACACCCGCGTAATCTGCCAGGGCTTTACCGGCAAACAGGGCACCTTTCATACCGAGCAGGCGATCGCCTACGGCACCAACATGGTGGGTGGCGTTACCCCGGGAAAAGGTGGCCAGAAACATCTGGATCTGCCGGTTTTCAACACCGTCCATGATGCGGTTGACGCCACCGGCGCCGACGCCACCATGATCTATGTACCGGCTGCGTTTGCCGCCGATGCCATTCTGGAAGCGGCGGATGCGGGCATCAAGGTGATCGCCTGTATCACCGAAGGCATCCCGGTGCTGGACATGCTGAAGGTCAAGGCGGCCCTGGCCAATTACGACTGTCGGCTGATTGGCCCCAACTGCCCCGGCATCATCACCCCCGGCGCCTGCAAGATCGGTATCATGCCCGGCATGATCCACAAGCCCGGCAAGATCGGCGTTGTCTCCCGTTCCGGTACCCTGACCTACGAGGCGGTGTTCCAGACCACTACCGCCGGACTGGGCCAGAGCACCTGTGTCGGCATCGGTGGCGACCCGATCCACGGCATGAACTTCATCGACTGCCTGGAGCTGTTCCAGGAAGATCCCCAGACCGAAGGTATCGTCATGGTGGGCGAGATCGGTGGTAGCGCGGAAGAGGATGCGGCGGCCTTCATCAAGGCCAATGTCACCAAGCCGGTGGTGGGCTATATCGCCGGCGTGACCGCACCTCCCGGCAAACGCATGGGCCATGCCGGTGCCATCGTCAGTGGCGGCAAGGGTACCGCGGACAGCAAGTTCACTGCCCTGGAAGCGGCCGGTGTCGCCACCGTCCGCTCTCCGTCGGATATCGGTGCCAAGATGCTGGAACTGATGAGCTGATAGCGCCAGGCGACCCGATTTTGGGTATCATAGCCGCCCCGGTCGTCAGGCCGGTGGCGGCTTTTGTTTGGCCTTGTCCCGGTTATGTGTCGATGTCGATTTAGCCTTGGGATTTGCCCCAGGAAGGGCGTAGGCTCGTAGGAGCGGCTTCAGCCGCGAAATTCGCGGATAAATCCGCTCCTACAAAGCACCTTCGTTCAGGCGACGGAAACCGGGATAGAGTCTTTTATTGAGGGGTGGCCGGTAGTGTGCCGGCATATCGGTTGGTGATCCTTTGAGTTTGAAAATATCCTTAGCACAAATCGACCTGATGGTGGGTGACATCCGGGGCAATGCCGATCGTGTCCTGCAAGCGGTGCAGGTCGCCCGTGATCAGCAGCAGGCCCATGCGGTGATCTTTCCGGAACTGACCCTCACCGGCTATCCGCCGGAGGACCTGTTGCTACGTCCGGAACTGATTGACCGGGTGGAGGGCGAACTGAAACGCCTGTGCCGTGAATGTAGCGGGATTGATCTGATTCTGGGCTACCCGAAATGTCAGGATGGCAAGCTCTATAATGCCGCGGGCGTGATCCGGGATGGCGTCATCATCGCCGAATACTTCAAAACCCTGTTGCCCAACTACAGCGTGTTCGATGAAAAGCGCTATTTTGAATCCGGTGACAAACCCTGTGTCTTCGAATTGCAGGGAGTACCGGTTGGTATCACCATCTGCGAGGATATCTGGTACAGGACTCCGGCCACCTTGGCGGCCGAGGCGGGCGCAAAAATCCTGCTTAATCTGAATGCCTCGCCGTTCCATTCCGGCAAGGCGCCTGAGCGGGAGACCCTGCTGCAGAAACGGGCCCAGGAGACCGGGCTCTCCATCATCTACCTCAACCTGGTGGGCGGGCAGGATGAACTGGTGTTTGATGGTGGCTCCTTCGTGGTCAATCCACAGGGAGTGATTGCCCAGCGGGCGGCCTTCTTCAGGGAAGATCAGCCGCTGGTGGAGTTTGCCAGGCAGGCTGGAGCGGTGGTTCCTGTGCCGGCCCACATTGCACCGCAACTCTCCGAAACGGAGGCGGTCTATATGGCGCTGGTCAACGGTGTCAGGGGTTATGTCCATAAGAACGGGTTCAATGGTGCTGTATTGGGGCTTTCCGGAGGCATCGATTCGGCATTGACATTGGCCATCGCGGTCGACGCCCTCGGTGCCGATCAGGTGGAAGTGGTGTTGATGCCTTCCCGTTATACGGCGGATATGAGTAACGAGGATGCCATTCGACAGGCTGAAATCCTCGGTGTAAAACATCAGACCATTCCCATCGAATCGGCCTTCAAGGTTTTTCTGGAAATGCTGGAACCAACCTTTGCCGGCACCGAGCCGGATACCACGGAAGAGAATATCCAGGCCCGCTGTCGTGGCGTGCTATTGATGGCTATCAGCAACAAGACGGGCAAGATTCTGCTCACCACCGGCAACAAAAGCGAAATGTCGGTAGGTTATGCCACGCTCTACGGCGATATGGCCGGTGGTTTTGCGCCGATCAAGGATGTGCCGAAGTTGCTGGTCTACCGACTGGCGGAGTACCGCAACCGGAAGGGAGAGGTGATTCCGCGCCGGGTGATTGAGCGGCCCCCTTCGGCGGAGCTTGCCCCGGACCAGAAAGATGTCGATTCACTGCCGCCCTATGAGGTGCTGGATCCGATTTTGGCAATGTATGTCGAACAGGACAGAGGGATAAATGAGATTGTAGCGGCCGGATTTGACGAGTCGGAGGTGCGCAGGGTGGCCAGGTTGGTGGACCGTAATGAGTACAAGCGCCGGCAGGCACCACCGGGTGTCAAGATCAGCCAGCGTGCCTTCGGACGGGACAGGCGCTATCCCCTGACCAATGGTTTTTGAGCAGATTGTTCATGAATCGAGTCATTCCCCCCATTCTTGCCGGAGATGTTATTTCCGGTAAGATGAGCATCCATGTAACAGCAATTTCGCCGCAGTTGCGGTAAGGTGACAACAGGAGCCTGGTAACAATGAAAAAAGTCGACGCGATCATTAAACCTTTTAAACTGGATGATGTGCGAGAAGCATTGTCTGCTGTCGGTATCACCGGCATGACCGCCAGTGAAGTGAAGGGATTCGGTCGGCAGAAAGGCCACACGGAGCTCTATCGTGGGGCAGAATATGTGGTCGATTTTCTCCCCAAGGTGAAGATCGAGGTGGTGATTAACGACAATCAGCTGGATGATTGTATCGAGGCCATCACCAGTGCGGCCAAGACCGGCAAGATCGGCGACGGCAAGATCTTTGTTTCGACAGTCGAGAAGGTGGTGCGTATTCGCACCGGCGAGGAAGATGAAGCCGCGATCTGATTTTTATTAGGGCCACAAAGAAGGGGTGCATTATGCACCCCTTCTTTGTGGTTGATGGGTCAGCTGAGTTGTCTACAGGGCTGTCGCCGTTCGTGGTGAGGCCGTTGCCGTTCGTGGTGAGCTTGTCGAACCATGAACGATCAGCAGACACTATAAACACCCTTCGACAGGCTTCCTTCGGCAAGCTCAGGATGAACGGTGAGTATAGGAACATCCTTCGACAAGCTCAGGATGAGCGGGTAATTTCCATTTGTGGTGGTCTTGTCGCCGTTCGTGGTGAGGCCGTTGCCGTTCGTGGTGAGCTTGTCGAACCATGAACGATCAGCAGACACTGTAAACACCCTTCGACAGGCTTCCTTCGGCAAGCTCAGGATGAACGGTGAGTATAGGAACACCCTTCGACAAGCTCAGGATGAGCGGTGAGTATAGGAACATCCTTCGACAGGCTTCCTTCGACAAGCTCAGGATGAACGGTAATTTTCAGATAGCGCAGCGTACCATCAAACCTGCTCAGTTCTTGTCCAGCTCCAGGTAATCCCAGAGCGCCTTGCCCAGCGATTTTCCCTCTTTGTATTCCGTCTCCGCCACATTCAGGGCGCCGCTTTGCAGGTTCAGTGCCAGTACCCGTTGCGCGTCGGCAGAGAGTTCTTCCAGTCCCAGTTTGTCATAGGCCGAGATCATGATCTCCAGGGCATCCTTGACCGCCGGTGTGCGCTGGTACTTCTCAACCACGGTCACGCAGCGGTTGGCTGCTGCCAGGTAGGCGCCGCGCTTCATGTAGTAACGGGCCACATGTACTTCATGACTGGCCAGGTTGTTGCGCAGATAAAACATGCGCTTGCGGGCATCCTCGGCATACTGGCTTTCCGGGAAGCGGCGCACCAGTTCGGCAAAGTCATTAAAGGAGTCAATGGTCGAGCCGGGGTCACGCTGGGCGGTGTCGGTGGGAATAAACCGGGTAATGAAGCTCAGATTCCGGTTGAAGTTGACGATGCCCTTCAGGTAATAGGCGTAATCGACATGAGGGTTGCGCGGGTGCAGCCGGATGAAGCGGTCGGCGGCGGCGATGGCGGATTCATGATTCCCATCCTTGTAATAGGCGTAGGCCACATCGAGCTGGGCCTGCATGGCATAACGGCCAAAGGGGTAGCGGGATTCCAGGCCCTCGAAGTATTTGATGGCGGTTTCATAGTCGCCGTCCGACATGGCGAAGCTGGCCTCGGAATAGAATTTCTGGGCGCTCCAGCCGAGGGTTTCGTCCTTCTCCTTGGGCAGCAGGGAGCAGCCCGAGAGCAGGAACAGAATGAGTACAGTTGTAAAAATGCGCTGTCTGGCCATTGGCGATCGTAACTGGATGATGATTAGAGCCGAAAAGTATACCCGAAAGGTTTCTGCTGGGCGACACGGCTCCACTCCTCATATAGCGGTTCGAGAAGCCGGGAGGGGCTGAATGGGTTAAACTTCCACCCTTTTGTAAATCAGTAGGCATGATCGGGAGCAGCGGCTTTGTCTGAAAGAGTAGAGCATCTCAGTGCGCGGGTGGGCGTGGATCTGGCCGGCAAACGGCTGGATCAGGCGTTGGCCCAGCTGTTTCCGGATTACTCCCGAAGCCGCCTGCAGCAGTGGGTGAAGGCCGGTCTGGTGACTCTGGATGGGGTAACCTGCCGGCCCCGGGACAAGGTGCTGGGTGGCGAATGGGTGGTGCTGGAGGCGCATCTGGAAGATCAGGTGGAGTGCAAGCCCCAGGCGATCGATCTGGATATTGTGTATGAAGACGCTGCCCTGATCGTGATCAACAAGCCGGCGGGGCTGGTGGTGCATCCCGCCGCCGGAAATCCCGATGGCACGCTGCAGAACGCCCTGCTGCATCATGACCCGGAACTGATTCAGCTGCCCCGGGCGGGAATTATTCACCGGCTCGACAAAGAGACCACCGGTCTGCTGGTGATCGCCCGTACGCCGGCCGCCCACAAGACACTGGTGGAACAGTTGCAGGCGCGTGAGTTCGACCGCGAGTACCGTGCCATAGCCATCGGTGTGATGACCGCGGGCGGCTCGGTGGATAAGCCGATCGGTCGCCACCCGAGCCAGCGGACCAAGATGGCGGTCCATCATGCCGGCAAGGAGGCGGTCACCCACTATCGGGTGCTGGAGCGTTTCCGCGCCCACACCTATCTGAAAGTCAAGCTGGAGACCGGGCGAACCCATCAGATCCGGGTGCACATGGCCCATCTGCGTTATCCGCTGGTGGGCGATCCGGTCTATGCCGGCCGACTGCGCCAGCCAGCAGGTGCATCGGAAGCGTTGCGCGAGACACTGCGCCGCTTCCATCGTCAGGCGCTGCATGCATTGAAGCTGGGGCTTACCCACCCGCTATCCGGTGAATGGATGGAGTGGGAGACATCGCTGCCGGAGGATATGCAGCAACTGCTGGCGGCCCTGCGAGAGGATCTGCAGCATGCCTGAAGCGGTTCCTGAACTGTTGATCCCGGCATGGCCGGCGCCCGCCAGCGTGCGTGCCGTGATCTCTACCCGGAACGGCGGGGTGAGCCAGTCACCTTTTGACAGCCTGAACCTGGGAGACCATGTGGGTGATGATCCGGCTGCGGTGGCGGAGAACCGCCAGCGGCTGGAAGTCGCGGCACAGTTACCGGCAACTCCGATCTGGCTCAATCAGGTTCACGGTACCCGGGTGCTGGATTGTGCGGAGTCGGTGCGTAACCGCGAGGCCGATGCAGGCATCACCAGTCGACCAGGCCAGGTGTGTGTGGTGATGACCGCCGACTGTCTGCCGGTTCTGCTCTGCAATCGGACGGGGAGCCGGGTGGCGGCCGTGCATGCCGGTTGGCGCGGGTTGGCTGATGGGGTTATCGAGGCGGCGCTGGCCGGCTTTGCTGACTCCGCCGAACAGTTGTTGGTGTGGCTGGGCCCGGCGATTGGGCCGGATGCCTTTGAGGTGGGCCCCGAGGTCAGGGAGCGGTTTTTACAGGATGATCCAGCGGCTGTCAGTGCGTTCCGGCCGGGCAGGCCGGGCCATTGGCTGGCGGATATCTACCAGCTGGCCCGTTTGCGGCTGGAGCGCGCGGGGGTCGGTTTTATCGGCGGCGGGGATTATTGTACAGTAACCGAGCCTGAGCGTTTTTTTTCCTACCGGCGGGACAAGGTGACGGGACGCATGGCGTCGCTGATCTGGATCGAGTGAACCCGGTGCCGGCTGATTTGGTCCTGTGGTGGGGAAGCCGCGAGGATGTGCCGCCGGCTTATCCACTGTGCGACGCTATGGCTGATGGTGGATGTGCTGTCGCTTATCCACCCTACGTTCGAGCATTTATGTAGATAAGCCGGTAGGCGCATCCACCATCGAAGTTTGATAGAAGATCCGTTTAATCGCGGGAGATGAAACAGATGAATGACTGGAAAATGCTGACGTTGGTCGGTGCCGACCAGCCCGGAATCGTCGGGCAGGTCACCAATGCCCTGTACCGGGCGGGCTGGAACCTGGGGGAGGCCTCGATGATCCGCCTGGGGGGCAACTTCACCATTATGCTGATGGTCACCGGCACGGGCAGCGTGGAAGCGGTGCTGCAGCCGGTGGCGGATGCACTGGGACTGCATATGCACGTAGATGATATCGCCGGCTCGCTGCACCAGCATGTGGTCCCCAATATCCAGGTGCGGGTAGCCGGGGCCGACCGGGCCGGTATTGTCGCGCAGGTCACCGCGGTATTGGCCGAGCAGGGGTTCAATATTCTGGAACTGGAATCGGATGTGGCCGGATCCCGCGAGAAACCGGTCTATATCATGCATATCCAGGGCTATGCCGAGCTGCCGCTGGAGTCGCTGGAAGCGGCGCTGGACAACCTGGGGGATATCGATGTGCATGTCTCCCCGATAGAGACCCTGATTGGATAACGATGGCCGTTCTGGAAATACTGAAAATCCCCGATGAGCGGCTGAAGCAGGTGTCCGAGCCGGTTGAGCGGTTTGACGATGAACTGCGCGCCTTTATCGATGACCTGGAACAGACCCGCCGTGACGGTCCCGCCGCGGTCGGCATTGCCGCCCCCCAGGTGGGCCGGTTCCAGCGGGTGGTGATTGTGGATGTCTCCAATACCCGCAAGCCGGTGCCCAATCACGGTTACCTGATTCTGGTGAATCCGGAGATTATTCAATGGGACGGTTTCGAGATGGGTCGCGAGGGGTGCCTGTCGGTGCCCGATTACACCGGTAATGTGATCCGCGCCACCCAGATAAAAATCCGCGCCCAGGACCCCTGGGGCCAGCCGTTGGAGTACGCGATGGAGGGCTATGAGGCGCGCGCCGTGCAGCATGAGCTGGACCACCTGGATGGCATGTTGTTTATCGACCGGGTGGTGAGCCGGCGGACCGACCTGTTTCAGCGCAAGGTGTATCAGAAGGGCGGCAAGTCTAAAAAATAGCCAGATTGATTTTTAGCCGCGAGTGAAAGGGCAATTCGTGGCTGAAGCCCCTCCTACGATCGGTATTATCTATCGTTAATCAGGGAGGGCGTAGGAGCGGCTTCAGCCGCGATTAAATCGCCATCCATATCGCGATTTGCGGGGCAAAATTCATGTCGATCTTAATGCTGGTCGTGCCATTCCTGCTGACTGCCCTGCTGCTGTGGTCGCTCCATCGACTCCACCGGGCCTGCCGTCGTGCTAATCGGGTCGACTGGGGGCGTGGCTGGGTGAATCTGCTGGATGGTCTCAACCGCCTCTTCTGCTACCGCTATCACCGACTCAATCTCATCGGCCTGCGCCTGCCGAAAACCGGCCCAGCGATCGTGGTGGCCAATCATGTATCCGGACTCGATCCGCTGCTGCTGGTCGCCTCGGCCCGACGGCCACTGCGTTTTATCATCGCCCGCGAGGAGTATGAGCGATTCGGCCTCACCTGGCTGTTCAGGGCCATCGGCTGTATCCCGGTGGATCGGGAGAAACGACCGGCGCAGGCGTTGCGGGAGGCGCTGCGCTGTCTGCGCAGTGGCGAGGTGGTGGCACTGTTTCCCCATGGAAAAATTCACCTGGACTCGGATCCGCCACGGCGCATCAAGGCCGGCGCCATCCGCCTCTCCCAAATCACCGGTGCGCCAATCTTCCCCCATCGCATCAGCGGCATTCGTGGAGCGGGTGGTGTGGTCGGTGGGGTACTGCTGCGTGGCCGGGCCCGCATCAGGGCAGGTTCCGTCATCTTTCCCGAGGCGTGGGGCCGGGACCAGTTGCAGACCCTGGTGCAGGGGGTCCTGGAAGGTGACGAGGATCAAGGGGGTTCCATAGAGATCTGAATTTCCAGTTGAATTTCGATATCAGGTACCCCATCTGCTGGTTAACCTTAGAAATATCGGAGTAATTTCCATGCGAATGGACAGATTGACAAGCAAGTTTCAGATGGCCCTGCAAGATGCCCAGAGTATGGCCGTGGGCCGCGACCACCAGTTCATTGAACCGGTCCACATGATGACCGCCCTGCTCGATCAGGAGGGGGGCACGGTAAGACATCTGCTGGCCCAGGCGGATGTCAACGTCAACCAGTTGCGTTCCGGCCTCGGCGATATCCTGGATCGCCTGCCCAGTATCGAAGGGGCATCCGGGGATATGCACATCTCCAACGACCTGGGGCGGATTCTCAATCAGTGCGACAAGCTGGCGCAGCAGCGCAAGGATCAGTACATCTCCAGCGAACTGTTTGTGCTGGCGGCACTCGATGACAAGGGGTCGGTGGGCGAACTGCTGCGCAAGGCGGGGGCCGTCAAGGAGCCGATTGAAAAGGTGATCGAGAGTCTGCGCGGCGGTCAGCAGGTGAATGATCCCAATGCGGAAGACCAGCGCCAGGCGCTGGAGAAATACACCATCGATCTCACCGAACGGGCCGAGCAGGGCAAGCTGGATCCGGTCATTGGGCGGGACAGCGAGATTCGCCGCACGATTCAGGTGTTGCAGCGGCGTACCAAGAACAACCCGGTGCTGATCGGCGAGCCCGGAGTGGGCAAGACCGCCATTGTGGAAGGTCTGGCGCAACGCATCGTCAACGGTGAAGTCCCGGAGGGCCTGAAAAACAAGCGGCTGCTGTCGCTGGATATGGGCTCGCTGATCGCCGGTGCCAAGTTTCGCGGTGAGTTCGAGGAGCGCCTGAAGGCGGTACTGAATGATCTCTCCAAGCAGGAGGGGCAGATCATCCTGTTCATCGACGAGCTGCACACCATGGTGGGTGCCGGCAAGGCGGAGGGGGCGATGGATGCCGGTAATATGTTGAAACCGGCCCTGGCCAGGGGCGAGTTGCATTGTGTCGGTGCGACGACCCTGGATGAGTACCGCCAATACATCGAGAAGGACGCGGCGCTGGAGCGGCGCTTCCAGAAAGTGCTGGTAAATGAGCCGACGGTGGAGGATACCATCGCCATCCTGCGTGGCCTGAAAGAGCGCTACGAACTGCATCATAAGGTGGATATCACCGATCCGGCCATCGTCGCTGCCGCCACCCTCTCCACCCGTTATATCACCGACCGTCAGCTGCCGGACAAGGCGATCGACCTGATCGATGAGGCGGCCTCCCAGATCCGCATGGAGATCGACTCCCTGCCGGAGGAGATGGATCGGCTGGAGCGGCGGCTGATTCAGCTCAAGATCGAACGCGAGGCGCTGAAGAAGGAGTCGGACGAGGCCTCCAAAAAACGGCTGGCACAGCTGGAAGCGGAGATCGAGAAGGCCGACCGGGAGTTCTCTGACCTGGATGAGATCTGGAAATCCGAGAAGGCCGCACTGCAGGGTACCGCCCATATCAAGGAGGAGTTGGAGCGGGCTCGGCTGGATATGGAGACGGCCCGCCGCGCGGGTGACCTGGGGCGCATGTCGGAGCTGCAGTACGGGCGTATCCCGGAACTGGAGAAGCAGCTGGACATGGCCTCCCAGGCCGAGATGCAGGAGATGAAGCTGCTGCGCAACAAGGTCACGGAAGAGGAGATTGCCGATGTGATCTCCAAGTGGACCGGCATCCCGGTCAGCAAGATGCTGGAGGGAGAGCGGAGCAAGTTGCTGCGTATGGAAGAGGAGCTGGGCAAGCGGGTCATCGGTCAGGCCGAGGGTATCACCGCGGTCGCCAACGCCATCCGCCGCTCCCGTGCCGGACTCTCCGATCCCCGGCAACCCAACGGTTCGTTCCTGTTCCTGGGGCCGACCGGAGTGGGCAAGACTGAGCTCTCCAAGGCATTGGCGGATTTTCTGTTCGATACGGAAGATGCCATGGTACGGATCGATATGTCCGAGTTCATGGAGAAACACTCGGTAGCCCGGCTCATTGGCGCGCCTCCCGGTTATGTGGGTTACGAGGAGGGCGGTTATCTGACCGAGGCGATACGCCGTCGACCCTACTCGGTGATCCTGCTGGACGAGGTGGAGAAGGCCCATCCCGATGTGTTCAACGTGTTGCTGCAGGTGCTGGATGACGGACGCCTGACCGATGGCCAGGGCCGCACGGTGGATTTCCGCAACACCGTGATCATCATGACTTCCAATCTCGGTTCCGACCTGATCCAGACCATGGCGGGTGAGGAACGCTATGAGGATATGAAACAGGCGGTGATGGAGGTGGTGGGTCAGCATTTCCGGCCTGAGTTCATCAACCGGGTGGACGACATCGTGGTGTTCCATCCGCTGGGACGCGAGCAGATCCGTGCCATTACCGAGATCCAGGTCGGCTACCTGAAGCAGCGTCTGATGGATCACGACATGACTCTGGAACTCACCGAAGCGGCACTGGATCAGCTGGGTGAATCGGGCTTCGACCCGGTATATGGAGCCCGACCGTTGCAGCGTGCGATTCGCCAGCAGCTGGAGAACCCGCTGGCCCAGGAGATCCTTGGTGGCCACTTCGGTCCGAGGGATACCATTCGGGTCGATGTTGCGGGACAGGGGTTGCGTTTCAGCAAGGGCTGATCGGGCGGTAATCCTGTCGCGCCGGGCCGGTGTCACCCACGGGTGATGCCGGTCCTCTTTTTCCGCGGAGTAGGTACGGGTCAGCTACTTTATCGCAGCTGAAGCCGCTCCTACAATCCGGGGGCCCGTAGGAGCGGCTTCAGCCGCGAATCTCCAGCTCCCAGAATCTTCTCTGTGGATGCTTCAGCAATACGTCGACAAAACTGACAGCCTGTTCCAGATGCTCAGCTGCTTTGCGGCTGAGCGGCTGGCCCAGTTCGTATAGATAGCCTGGAATAGTGAGCAGATAAGCGGGCGGTGGTGCGGTTTTATAGACCTCCTGGTATACCGACAGCAAGGTGGCCGGACTCAGGCTGTGGCTGCTGTAGCTGTGGTCCCGCTGCGGGGTGAGGCGGGAAAACCCGAACGGTGGCTGGGCCGACAGCGAGGCGTCGACGAACAGCAGCAACCCCCGCTGTTCCAGGTCGGTGACGTGCTCGATCTGCAGCTGGAAATCGGTGACGGGTTCATAGGTGCCGGGGTCGATTGCCAGCGCCTCCAGCCGCTCCAGCAGCAGTGGTCCCAGGGCGTCGTCGCCCCGGGAGGGATTGCCGTAACCGATAATGACCACCGGCGCCCTGCTCACCGGCTCAGTTCACCCCGGGTATCCTTGATCAGACGGTCGATGATGCGCCCATCCGGCTCCTGCAATTCGATCACCAGCGGCATCCTGCCCAGGGCATGGGTGGCGCAGGAGAGGCAGGGGTCGTAGGCGCGCACCGCCACCTCGATGCTGTTCAGCATCCCCTCGCTGATCTCCCGGCCGTCGAACAGATCGGCCGCCACCGTTCTGACCGACTCGTTCATGGCGCGGTTGTTGTGGGTGGTGGAGACGATCAGGTTGGCGCGGGTCACCAGGCCGTCGGGATTGATCTCGTAATCGTGGATCAGGGTGCCCCGGGGCGCCTCGATGACGCCGATGCCGCGTGGCCGCATCTCACCGCTTTTCTTCAATTCGCTGCCCAGCAGGTCGGGGTCGTCCAGCAACCGCTGAATCTTCTCGGCGCAGTGCAGCAGTTCGATCATGCGTGCCCAGTGGTAGGCGAGGGTGGACTGGACCAGTCCGTCGGGTTCCAGGGCGCGGAACTCGATCCGCGCCTGCTCCGCCAACGGGGTATCGATAAAGTCGCAGCTATTGACGCGGGCCAGGGGGCCGACCCGGTAGGAGCCTGCGTCCGGACCCAGTTGCTGCAGATAGGGAAATTTCATGTAGCTCCAGGATTTGACCTGCTCCCGGATATGCTGGTGATACTCCCGGGGGTCGACCCGGTCCAGCAGCCGCCTGCCATCGGCCGCGACTACCCGCAGGCTACCGTCATAGAGCTCCAGCGCCCCGTCATCACGGCAGAGACTCATCATCGGGGTGTCGATGCGGGCAAAGCGGCGATGCTGTTCCCGCGCCTCCAGGAACAGGCTGCGGGCCAGGGTCACTGCCTCCTGCCCCCATGCGGTCATCCGCGGGAGATCCTGTTTCAGGTAGTTCCGCTCGGCGCTGTCCAGTGACTTGTTGACCCCGCCCGGGATGGCGCAGGTGCCGTGGATCCGCTTGCCGGCGGTGACCCGGATCACCTCCTGGCCAAACTTGCGCAGCAATACCCCCTGTTTGGCCAGCTCGGGATGCCGCTCAATCAGCCCCACCAGGTTGCGCTGGCCGATGTCGCTGTCGAAGCCGAACAGCAGGTCCGGGGAGGAGAGGTGGAAGAAGTGCAGGGCGTGGGACTGCAGGATCTGTCCATAGTGCATCAGGCGGCGCACCTTCTCCGCGGTTGGCGTCAGTTGCTCCACGCCGGCCAGTTGGTCGATCGCCTTGCCGGCCGCCAGGTGATGGCTGACCGGACAGATGCCGCAGAGCCGCTGCACCAGCACCGGCAGCTCCCAGTAGGGACGACCCTGGATAAATTTTTCGAAGCCCCTGAACTCGACGATGTGCAGGCGCGCCTGGCGGATCCGGTTGTCATGGTCCAGCAGCAGGGTCACCTTGCCGTGGCCCTCGACCCGGGTGAGCGGTTCAATGGCGATACGCCGGAGTTGCTCCGGGTTTTTTGCCGTCTCCAGGCGTTTGATGTCGGATGATGTGCTGTCAGTCATAACGGATCTGCCGGTAGGCGAACTGGATCGGCTTGCCGGAGAGCAGCTCATCCAGAAAAGTGAAAATCGTGTCGGCGGAGGGTGGGCAGCCGGGCAGAAAATAGTCTACCCAGACCACGTCGTGAATCGGATGCACCTGGTCCAGCAGCAGCGGCAGTTCCGGATCGTTGGGGATCTGGGGCTGATCGATGCCGCTGCCATGCAGATAGGCCTCCTCCAGGCATTCCGTCAGGGAGTATTGATTGCGCATGGCCGGGATGCCGCCATTGATGGCACAGGCACCGACCGCCACCAGGAGATTGCAGTGCTGGCGGAACGCCTTCAGCACCTCCACATTCTCCGCGTTGCAGACGCCACCCTCGATCAGCCCCACATCGCAATGGCCGATCTGTTTGATGTCGGTCAGCGGGGTCCGGTCGAACTCGACATGCGCCACCAGCTCGATCAGGCGCTCGTCGATGTCCAGCAGGGACATGTGGCAGCCGAAACAGCCGGCCAGGGAGGCGGTGGCAATGCGGACTTTGTCACTCATCACCGCGCTCCTGATGGCTGGCGACGTCACCGACCTGGCTGATGGATGCCTGATCATACAGACGCCGGCCTATGGGGATCTCATAGCCCCGGTGCTTGGGCAGTATGGCGCCCACCGGGCAGACCCGGGCGGCCTTGTCGCTGGCGCTGAAGCGGGAGTCGCCCAGCCTGCCGCTGGGTGAGTCGATGGTCAGGTGCGCACCGATACCCCGTCCACTGATGTTGAACACCGATTTGCCATCATGATCCCGGCTGGCCCTGACACAGAGTTCGCATAAAATGCAGCGACTGAAGTCGATGATTGTCTCGGGGTGGGAGGCGTCCACCGCCCGCTTTGGGTAGAAGTGGACGAACTCCGGCGCCAGCATGCCGCAGTGATAGGCCACCGCCTGCAACTGGCAGGCGCCGCTCTTCTCGCAGGCCGGACAGACGTGATTGCCCTCGACAAACAGCAATTTCAGCAGCAGGCGCCGCTGGGTGGTGATCTCATGGGTGTCGTTGGCCACCTCCAGTCCATCGGCGGCCGGGGTGGTGCAGGCGGCCACGGTGCGGCCGTCGGCGCTGACACAGCAGAGCCGGCAGCTGCCGTGGGGCTGGAACTCCGGGTTGTGGCAGAGATGCGGGATATAGATTTTCGCCGCCAGGGCGGCATCCATGATGCTCTGTCCCGCCGTAAACGGCACCGTCACGCCGTCGATGCTGAAGCTGCCGCTCATACGCCGCCGCCTTCCAGGTGGGCGCCGGGGTCGGTGCGCCCGGTGAGGGCGCGGGCCTCCTCCAGTGAGGCGTCCAGATCGAACGCCGGCTCAAAGCTGGTGGAGCGCAGGCGTGACTGGAAAATGCCAGGAAATTTCTGCAGGCCGTCGAGCACCGGGTTGGCGGCCGTCTGACCCAGGCCGCAGTGACTGGTCTGCCGCATCAGGCGGCCCAGGGTGCCGAGTTGATCCAGATCCTTGGTGGTGGCGTGCCCCACCATCACCTTGCCCAACTGCCTGGTCAGCAGGGCTGTGCCGACCCGACAGGGGGTGCAGAAACCACAGCTCTCGTGGCGGAAGAAGCGGGTGAAATTGTCGATGGCGTTGAGCAGTTCACGCCCCTGATTGAAAATCATGAATGAACCAGCGGTGGCGAGATCCTCAAAGGCCAGGGTGCGGCTGAATTCGGCCGGCGGAATCAGTCGTCCCGCCGCCCCGCCGATCTGCACCGCCTGGGTCTGGTGGGCCTGGCAGGTGGCGAGTATCTGGCTGATCGGGGTGCCGAAGGGGAACTCATAAATCCCCGGCCGTTCACAGTCCCCCGAGATGCTGAGCAGTTTGCTGCCGGGTGACCGGGCCGTGCCCACGGAGCGGAACCACTCCGCACCCTGCTGGGTGATCAGGGCGGCATTGGCGAGGGTCTCCACATTGTTCACCACGGTGGGCATGCCCAGATAACCCTGAGTTACCGGGAAGGGTGGGCGGTTGCGGGGAATGCCGCGTTTTCCCTCCAGGGATTCGATCAGCGCCGACTCTTCACCGCAGATATAGGCGCCGGCACCTAGGTGGATGTCGATGTCGAAGTCGAAGCCGTCCCGGCCGAGAATGGCCTGGCCCAGCAGGTTCTTTTCACGCCGCTGCTGCAGGGTTCGTTGCAGTGCCTCGAGCAGATAGCGGTACTCGCCGCGCAGATAGAGGAATCCCTGGTGTGCCCCGATCACGGCCGCGCACAGGGTCATGCCCTCGAACAGGCGGTCGGCGTGGGTTTGCAGCAGGTAACGGTCCTTGAAGGTCCCCGGCTCCCCCTCGTCGGCATTGCAGACCACATAGTGTTCCGCCGCCTCGCTGGACGCACAGAATTGCCACTTTTTCGCTATGCTGAAGCCGGCGCCGCCACAACCGCGCAGTCCGGCCTGCTCCAGTTGGTTCAGCACTGTCGCCGCACCCTCTTCCAGACAGTTCCGGATGGCGGCTCCCGGTTTATAGTTGCTGTTGAGCAGGATGTCGCGGCGCTCAATGCCCTCACTGACCTGGAACAGTTCAGCCGGCCAGTGTTCAAGCCGGACCGCCTGTTCAACCAGATCAGCCATCTGATCAATCCGTTCGGTGGTCAGGCGGGTAATGGCCTGCCCGTTGACCAGCGCCGCCGGACCCTGGTCGCCCATGCCGGTGCAGGAGGTGTAGTCGAGGGTGACGCGCCGGTCGTCACGGGTGTGGCCGATGCCGATGCCCAGTTTGCCGGCGAGGCGCTCCGCCAGGAGCCGGCTGCCCCGCATCTGGTCGGTGATGTTATCGCTGAACAGGATGTCGTACTTCCCACGGGGGGTGCGGTGCAGAAAGCTGTAGAATTCAATGACGCCGAGAATCGACGCCTGGCTCAGCCGGAGTGACCCGGCAAGCTGATCAATGGCGTCCCCCGGGATGTGCCCGTGGGCCTGCTGGAGTTCGATCAGCAACTGCAGCAGATGGGATGGGTCGTTTGTCCTGGGTATTTGCATGTTCTGTCGGATCTGTTCTGAATTGTCCCCAGCCATCGGGCGGTTGGCGAATTCACGGGTATGGGGTACAGGCGGCCACGTGCAACTCTGCTCACTATAGCGCAATTCCCCTGGTGCCGGGACCGGGCGATTAAAATCGGAAAGATTTGCCAGCGCGTGCCGCTAACCCTTCATACAGTGCTTGGGAGTGCAACATCAGGTTATGTCGCAGATTGGACGGTTCGAAGTCAAAGAGAAGCTGGGTGCCGGGAGCCAGGGCACGGTCTACCGCTGTGTTGATTCCGAATTACGCCGGCCGGTGGCGATCAAACTGTTCGATCGTGTCATGTCGGGGGCCGGCTTCAGAATGGATAGCCTGCTGGGTGAGGCGCGTACCATCAGCCAGATCCAGCATCCCAATATTGTCTCGATTTTTGATGTGGGCAATGAGCAGAAACAGCCCTATCTGGTGTTTGAATTCGTCGCGGGTGAACTGCTGTCGGAGCGTCTGGCACGGGGCCGGATGAGCCTGCATGAAGTGCTGGAGATCATTACCGGCATTCTTTCAGGGATCGATCAGGTACATCGAAAGGGTATCGTGCACCGGGACCTGAAGCCGGCCAATATCATTCTCAGCAGTGACGGTGCACCGAAAGTGATGGATTTCGGTATTGCCCGCTTGTTGAGCGGCACCGAGAGCCGGGATGTGGAGCTGACCGGCACGCCGCGCTACATGGCGCCGGAATATATTGATCAGGGAAAGGTGGGCCCACAGGCGGATGTATTCGCCCTGGGGGCCATCCTGTTTGAAATGCTCACCGGTAAGGTGGCGTTTGATGCCGGGGATCGGCAGGCTCTGCTGAAGCATATCCGCGACCATGCGGTGGAGAATCCCTCCGGCATGAATGCTGAAGTCAGTGAACAGCTGGACGCGATTGTTCAGAAGGCACTGGAAAAAGAGCCAGACTCACGCTTTGCCGATGCCGGGGAGATGCTCACCGCGATCGTAGAATATCGTAAATCCCGGGATGAGTTGACCGGTGAGGCGACCATGGGAACGGTCGATTTTCTGTTGCGCCGTATGCAGCACAAGAGTGATTTCCCGGTGCTGGCGGAATCGATTCGAACCCTCAATCGGCTGACCGAATCGGATGACAAGGGGATGGATCATCTGGCCGGCATCATCATCCGTGACTTTGCCCTGGCCAGTAAGATTCTCAAGGTGGTCAACTCGGCCTACTACAGCCGTTTTGCCGGCCGCATCGGCACCATATCGCGGGCGATTGTGTTGCTGGGAATTCAGACCATCCGCTCCATTGCCGCTTCCCTGATCTTTTTTGAACATCTGCATAACAAAACCCAGGCGCTGAAACTCAAGAATGAGATTGCGGCGGCCATTTTCAGTGCCACCCTGGCGCGCCAGGCGGCGGAAGATGCCGGGATGGCGCATGTTGAAGAGGGGTTTCTCTGCGGCATGCTGCACACCTTGGGAAAGATCCTGGTCACCTACTATCTGAATGACGAGAGTGAGGAGATCCAGCGCCTGGTGAAAACGGAGTCAATGCCCCAGGAGAAGGCGGAGCGGCGCGTGCTGGGCATGACCTTCCAGGAGATGGGGGGCGCTATCGCCGAGCAGTGGAATTTTCCCGCCACCATTATCCGGGGCATGGTCAAGGTCGATCCCGCCGCTCCGGGGGATCTCAAGGATGCGGATGTGAAGTTGCGGCTGATTGCCAATTTTTCCAACGAAGCCACCCGAATCATCGGTGAGTCGGGGGATGATGGAGCAGCACAACTCAAGCTGCTGCTGAAACGCTATCGTCGCGGACTGGCGATCAGTGAGCGGCGCTTTGACAGCATGCTGGACGAGGCGAGACATGAGTTTGCCGAGCTGAGCAGCAGTCTCTCCGCCAAGGCTGCCAATGACCCCTTTATACGGCAACTTTCCCGGCCGGAGCATGCTGATGCGGCCGATACGATCGCAGACAAGGGCGGCAGGGACAACATAACCACCACGTTTGCCCTGGAGCCACGCAAGAGATCCTATGGTGAGGCGCTGATCAGCGAGATTACCCCGGATGATCCGGCGATCAATGCCGAGATTGTGTTGACCGAAGGTCTGCAGGAAGTGACCGATATGTTGTTGGATGACAACGTCAATATCATCCAGCTGTTCAATGTGGTGCTGGAGACCATCTACCGGGCGCTGGCCTTCAACCGGGTGCTGCTCTGCCTGCAGGACAGCGGCAAACAGGAGATCAGGGCAAAGCTGGGTTTTGGTGCGGATATCGAACAATTCATATCCGGCTTTCATTTTTCCAGGCAGTACAGCGCCGATGTGTTTCATGCCGCCCTGAAGAATGGCGTGGATCTGGCGATTTCCAACACCGGTGATCGCAAGATCCGGGAGGATCTGCCGGAATGGTACCGAAAGCTCTCCAGCGCCGGCTCGTTCCTGGTCTTTCCCCTGGTCATCAGGCAGCGCCCGCTGGGTCTGATCTACGCCGATCATCCGCAACCGGATGGTATTGTGCTGACGGCCAAGCAGTTGAACCTGATCAAGACCCTGCGCAATCAGTTGATTCTTGCATTCCGGGCGCGAATGTGAAAATGTTTTCACTCCGTGGTTGCGGCAGGATCAAGGTGCGCAGTTATGCTGGAATATATCTTTTTTGATGAACGTCCCTGGCGGCAATTCATTCTCTTTCTCGAAGCGAAGGGGCTGCAGCCACTCTCCGCCAAGGAGGACCAGGGTTTTATGGTGCGCCTGCCGGATGAGACCGATGATCACCTGATGGATGATATCGAAGCCTATTATGATGAGATGCTGGATATGAACGAGGCGCTGTTTGTTGAACAGGCCGACGCCTCGGAGCATGTGCATGCCGCCGGTGTCAGCGTCAACCTGAGCGATGGACGCTCCGTTCAGGCGCTGGTTGATCCGGCGCTGCTGAACCGGATACTTGAGGTGCTCAGTACCGATGAACTGGGGCGGTTCATCAATTCAATCGTCGATGCCGTGGAGCATCCGGATGAGCGCTCCGTCTGTAGAAGATTGTAGCTCCGTAGGGGGATGGACTCCTCTCCACTGCAACCGGCTACATTTTGTGCCCACGCGGGTGCTGATCGTTCGTGGTGAGCTTGTCCCGTTCGTGGTGAGCTTGTCGAACCATGAGCGATCAGCAGGCGCCGGGAACATTCTTCGACAGGCTTCCTTCGACAAGCTCAGGATGAGCGGTCCTTCGGCAGGATTCCTTCGACAGGCTCAGGATGAACGGTCCTGTTCGTAGTAAGCTTGTCCCGTTCGTGGTGAGCTTGTCGAACCATGAGCGATCAGCAGGCGCCGGGAACATCCTTCGACAGGCTTCCTTCGACAAGCTCAGGATGAGCGGTAACTTTTAGCGCGGGGAAAACATTCGTGACGGCCTGACCACAGAGGGCGTGTCTGTCCTATGCCTCCAGGTGTGGTGCACCATCGCCATTGGGATGTCATTTTTGCCGGATTTCCGACGGCTGCTGTTTTTCCGCTTCCACTTCGGCCTCTGCCTTGCGCTCCTGTTTTTTCTGCTCCACCAGCTCGATATACTGCTTGGGTGTCAGTGTAGTGGCCGATTCCGGGGCCTCTTTCGGGGCGTAGTAGGCGTAGATGACGGCGCCGATGAGAACGGCCACTATCAGAAGAAACGGTTTCTGCTTCATATTCCCCGCCCACTCGATCCGCACCAGATAGGCCGACTATAACACGCCGGTCATTCGCGCAGGCTGATGATCGGCCAGTCCCGGGCGCGGGCGTGCTGTGCCAGGATAGCGTCGGGATCGACGGCAACCGGGTGATCCACCCGCTTCAACAGCGGCAGGTCATTATGGGAGTCGCTGTAGAAACTGCTTCCGGCAAGATTCTGCTGATGCTGTTCCAGCCATTGATTCAGCCGGATCACCTTGCCCTCCTGAAAACAGGGGGTGCCGGCCACATTGCCGGTATAGCGGCCATCGATCATCTCCGGATCGGTGGCGATCAGGTGCTCTATGCCGAAGGCAGCGGCGATGGGTGCGGTGACAAAGGCGTTGGTGGCGGTGATGATCAGCAGGATATCGCCCGCCTCCCGATGTCTTTCCACCAGGGCCCGGGCGGCTGGCAGCAGGATCGGATCGATCTTTTCATGCATGAATGTCTGATGCCACTGTTGTAATTGCGCCGGCGGGTGCTGGCTGAGTGGTTTCAGGGAGAAGCGCAGGAATTCGAAGATATCCAGTCGCCCCTCCTGATACTCTCGATAGAAGCGGTCGTTCTCCTGCTCATACCAGTCGCCATCCACAATGCCCTGTTCGGCCAGAAACTGGCCCCAGAGGTGGTCCGAGTCACCCTGCAGCAGGGTGTTGTCGAGATCAAAAATGGCTAAAGGCATTGAGACGGCTCCTTATGCAATGGGCGCATTTTAACCCGGAATCCCCGGTCGGTATAAGCGATTGAGGCCATTGGAAGAAAAAAGTGGCTGATGGCGACAACCTGGAAACGCTAGAGGTTGCCGGAGTGCGGTGGATTGTGGAACAATCAACTCAGTTTATTGATTCTTATATAGGTTTTCCTTTGATTGATCGAGAAGGGTATAGACCTAACGTCGGCATCATACTTTGCAATAATCAGCGGCAGCTATTCTGGGGTAGACGGATCGGGCAGGATGCCTGGCAATTCCCCCAGGGTGGCATCAACGAGGGCGAGACGCCGGAACAGGCGATGTTTCGCGAACTTGAGGAAGAGGTGGGACTGCGACAGCACCAGGTCGAGATCATCGGTGTGACGTCCGGTTGGTTGAGATACCGTTTACCCAAGCGGTTCCTTCGCCACCACAGCAAGCCGCTCTGCATTGGCCAGAAACAGCTCTGGTATCTGTTGCGGGTGCTGTGTGAAGAGACAGACTTCTGTCTCGATCATGCGCCCAAACCGGAATTTGACGGCTGGCGATGGGTAAAATATTGGCACCCGCTGCGCGAGGTGGTCTATTTCAAGCGCAAGGTCTATGTGCAGGCCCTTGAGGAGCTGGCGCCACTGCTGTTTCCCGAGGGGGCGCCTGCGCGGACGCAGGCCAATTATCTGCGTCAAAACCGGCGATGACGACCATGCTGGAAGTGCTCCACCGGATTGTCCAGGAGGTCAACGCGGCGCCGGATCTGGAGGAGGCGCTGCGGCTGATCGTGCAGCGGGTCAAGCAGGCGATCAAGGCGGATGTCTGTTCGGTCTATCTGACCGACTTCGACCGGCGCGAACATGTACTGCTGGCAACCGAAGGCCTGCGCCAGGAGGCGGTGGGCAAGGTCAGCCTGCCGATGCATCGCGGCCTGGTCGGTCTGGTCTGTGAACGGGCCGAACCGGTCAACCTCGACGATGCGACGGAACATCCCCGCTACCTTTTCATGCACGCCACGGGTGAAACCCAATACCGGGGCTTTCTCGGCGTACCCATTATCCAGAACCGCAAGGTACTCGGGGTGCTGGTGGTGCGCCAGGTGCAGTCGCGCAAATTCGACGACGACGAAGTCACTTTTCTGTTTACCCTGGCGGCGCAACTGGCCGGCGCCATCACCTATGCACGGGCCAGTGGTGAGCTGACTCAGCTGCAGCCGACCCGCAGACCGCTGAATCGTTATCTCAGTGGACAACCCAGTGCACCCGGTGTGGCCACGGGCAAGGCCGTGGTGGCCTATCAGCTGGCGGATCTCGATGCGGTACCGGATCGCACCACCGATAATATCCAGGCCGAGGTGGCCGCGTTCAAGGAAGCGGTCGCCTTCACCCGGCAGGAGCTGAAGATTCTGAAGGAACGGCTCTCGGCCGAGTTGCCGGTAGAGGAGCAGGCGTTGTTCGATGCGCTGCTGCTGATGCTCGGCAGCGACACCCTGGTGAGCCAGACGGTGGAGCGTATCGAGCAGGGCCAGTGGGCGCAGGGCGCGTTGCGCAATACCATCGAGAGCCACGCCCGGATGTTCGACAACATGGATGATATCTATCTGCGGGAGCGCGCCTCGGATATCCGCGATCTGGGCCGGCGTATCCTGATGCACCTGCAGCTGGATAAGCCCCGCAAAATCGAGTATCCGCAAAAGACCATCCTGGTGGGGGATGATATCAGCGCCGTGCAGCTGGCTGAGGTGCCGGCGGACCGGCTGGCGGGTATCGTCTCCGCCAAGGGCTCCAGCTCGTCTCACGTGGCGATTCTGGCACGTGCCATGGGCGCGCCCGCGGTGATGGGTGTCACCGACCTGCCAGTGGGTCGGTTGGAAGGGCTGGAGATCATCATCGACGGATACCGTGGTCGGGTCTATGTCTCCCCCGACCCGTCGGTCAGTGACGAGTATGCCCGTCTGGCCAGGGAAGAGTCCGAGATCTCCAAGGAAGTGGAGATGATGAAGGGGCTACCGGCGGAGACCACCGATGGTGTCACCGTACCGCTCTATCTGAATACCGGTCTGATATCGGATGGCATGACCGTGGGTCTGGAGGAGTCGGAGGGGGTCGGACTGCACCGCACGGAACTGCTCTATATCGTGCGGGACCGGTTTCCGGGCGAGGAGATTCAGGTCGAGAGTTATCAGCAGCTGCTGACTTCGTTTGCGCCGCGTCCGGTGATCCTGCGGACCCTGGACATCGGCGGTGACAAGCCGCTGCCCTATTTTCCCTTTGTGGAATCCAACCCGTTTCTCGGCTGGCGCGGCGTGCGTATCTCGCTCGACCACCCGGAGATCTTTCTGACCCAGATCCGGGCCATGATACGGGCCAATATCGGTGTAAATAATCTGCGGATCATGTTGCCGATGGTCAGTAAGGTCTCGGAAGTGGATGATCTGCAGATGCTGATTCAACGCGCCCATGATGAGCTGCTGGAAGAGGACCATGCGGTGGTGATGCCGCCGGTGGGGGTGATGATCGAGGTGCCGTCGGCGGTCTACCAGATTGAAGAGATTGCCCGGCTGGTGGATTTTCTCTCGGTCGGTACCAACGACCTGACCCAGTATCTGCTGGCGGTGGACCGCAACAATCCCCGGGTTGCCGCCATTTATGATGATATGCATCCCGCGGTGCTGCGGGCACTGGTGCAGATAGTCGAGGGCGCGGCCATCCATCGCCGGCCGGTGAGTGTCTGTGGTGAACTGGCGGGTAATCCTCTGGCCGCCGTGTTGCTGCTCGGCATGGGGATCGACAGCCTCAGCATGAGCGCCGGCAGCCTGCTCAAGATCAAGTGGGTGATCCGCAGTTACAGCCGGGCCCGGGCGAAGAGCCTGTTGCAGGCGGCATTGCGCATGACCGATGCACGCCAGGTGCGTGAGTTGATGGAGAAGTCCCTGGATGAGATGGGGCTGGGCGGTTTGATCCGCCCGGGCAAATAGCCGTCGAACCGGTAGGAGCGGTGCCCTCGCCGCGATGTTTGACCCTGCAGCGGTGTTGCGACCAATCGGCCCGAGGGCGAGCCTCCTACAGGCAGTGGGGTCAGCGGTACTGGCGCAGATACCACCACTCGAACAGCCGCTTTATCCAGTGGAACGCCCGCATCTGCGGCAGCGCGATATTGTGCTTTGGCGTGCGGGCCACCAGGCTGCCAGTGGTCTGGCTGTCGACGATGCAGAACAGCTCCACCTTGAAGGTCCGGGTCGGCTGTTGCCCGTTAAGCTCGGCCAGCAGGTTGGCGGCGGCCGCCTCCGCTTGCAGGTCGGCCATGTGGGCCTGTTTCGGCATCCAGTCGGGTCCGGGATAGCTGCCGGAATCGCCGGCTACATAGACCCGGGCCATTCCCACCACCCGGCACTGGGCGTCCGCCTTGATCAGCCCCCCTTCGGAGCGGGGAAGATCCGTATTGTCGAACCACTGGTTGCCGGTCATGCCGGGCATGAACAGGATCAGGTCGGCGTTGAACTCCCCCCCTTCGGTGATCACTTTGCTGTCGGTGAACTGTTTCATCTTGTGGCCCAGATGGGTCTCGATGCCGCGCTTTTCCATCTCCCGGAGCAGGCCCGCAACCGCCTTGGGCCCGAGGCGCTTGCCGGGTTCCGCCGCCGGGGTGAAAAACACCAGCTTGAAGCGCTCGCGCCGGCCTTCACGGCGTAACTGTTGATCAATGCCGAACAGAAATTCAAACATCGGGCCGCCGCGCATGGCCGAGGGCTCTTTCGGGTTGCCGGAGAAGCCGACGGCAATGGTCCCCTCCTGTAGCGCCTTAAGCCGGTCACGGATTTTCACTGCGGCGGGAATGCCTTCGCAGGGGGTGATGGCGTGTTCGATGCCCGGCAGTTTTTTGATGAAGCGGCCACCGGAACAGATGATCAGGCCGTCATTCCCGACCTCGCCCCGGTCGGTTAGCAGAATACGCCCCTCTGACTTGATCCCGGTGGCGGAGCCCTGGTGGAAGTTTACCCGCATGCGGCGGAAGAAGTTGCCCAGGTCAATCTGCAGATCCTCGGGCCGGCGCAGCCCGGAGGGGATCCAGATAGTGCCGGGAAGATAGGTGAACGTGGATGTCGGGGCCACCAGCGTGATCGCCGCGGCCGGATCGGCGGCACGCAGCTTCTGTACAGCGCTCAGCGCGGCAAAGCCGGCCCCGACGATGGTGATTCTGTGCATCTCTATACCTCAAGGATAGGGTTATTGAGCGGGTGGCATCCCGAGTATTACGGTTCATTATATCGATTTTAACCGGGTCGTCTCCCGGGTATCGATGCAGCGGCGCGGTTACGCCGCGGTTGATTTCACCGCTAAGGACACCATATAGGACGGATGGCTGAAAGGCGGGATTGCTCCGGGCGGTTGATCCAGCCGTGCCGTATCAACTATTGTTCGTCCTTTGCCGCGATCGCCTGTCCGGAATGATCTGAATCCATGAATGCACTTTCCATCAGTGACCTGAGAAAGGTCTACAAAAACGGTTTTGAGGCTCTGAAAGGGGTCGATATTCGCGTGCAGGAGGGCGACTTCTTTGCCCTGCTGGGTCCCAACGGAGCCGGCAAATCCACCGCCATCGGCATTATCAGTTCCCTGATCAACAAGACCTCGGGACGGGTGGAGGTGTTCGGACACGATCTGGACAGCGACTCTGAAGGGGTCAAGTCCTGCATTGGCCTGGTGCCCCAGGAGTTCAATTTCAACATGTGGGAGCCGGTTGGCGAGATCGTGGTCAATCAGGCCGGTTTCTACGGCATTCCCCGGAAAGAGGCGTGGCGGCGTGCCGAGGCAAGCCTGCGTCAGCTGGATCTGTGGGACAAGCGGGAACAGATGTCCCGCACCCTGTCGGGCGGCATGAAGCGTCGCCTGATGATCGCCCGGGCGCTGGTGCACCGGCCGAAGCTGCTGATTCTGGATGAGCCGACCGCCGGGGTGGATATCGAGATTCGCCGCTCCATGTGGGAGTTCATGAGCGAGCTGAACCGTCAGGGGACCACCATCATTCTCACCACCCATTATCTGGAGGAGGCGGAGAGCCTTTGCCGCAATATCGCCATTATCAACCAGGGACGTATCGTGGAGCATTCCCGCATGGACCAGTTGCTGCACCAGTTGCACACCGAGACCTTTGTGCTGAATTTGCGGGATCCGCTGGCCGAACTGCCGCAACTGCAGGGCTTCGAGCTGAAGTGGCTGGATGAACAACGGGTCGAGGTGGCGGTCACCAGCGAGCAGAGCATCAATCAGCTGTTTGAACAGCTCACCGCCCGGGACATCGGCGTCACCTCGCTGCGCAACAAACAGAACCGGCTGGAGCAGCTGTTCATGAATATGGTCGAGCGCACGCGCAATGGAGCGGTGCAATGACCCGCTACAGCCGTTACGCTATCGCCTTTCAGACCATTTTTACCAAGGAAGTGCTGCGTTTTATGCGGATCTGGCTGCAGACCATCCTGCCGCCGGTGATCACCACAGTGCTCTATTATATTATTTTCGGCAACCTGATCGGCTCGCGTATCGGCGAGATGGATGGGGTCAGCTATATCGATTTCATCGTGCCCGGCCTGATCCTGATGGCGGTGATCACCAACGCCTATTCCAATGTGGTCTCCTCCTTCTTCAGCAGCAAGTTTCAGCGCCATGTGGAGGAGCTGATCATCTCGCCGGTGCCCAACTGGGTGATCCTCGCCGGCTACGTGGCGGGAGGCGTGGCGCGAGGCGTGATGGTGGGTATTGCCGTCACCACTGTCTCGCTCTTCTTTACCGATATTCAGGTGCAGAGTTACGGCTGGACCCTGACGGTATTTATCCTGACGGCGATCCTCTTCTCCTTGGCCGGGTTCATCAATGCGGTCTACGCCAACAGTTTTGATGATGTATCCATTGTGCCGACCTTCATCCTGACGCCGCTGACCTACCTGGGCGGGGTCTTCTACTCCATCAATATGCTGCCGGAGTTCTGGCAAAAGGTTTCCCTGGCCAATCCCATACTCTACATGGTCAATGCCTTCCGTTATGGCCTGCTCGGCGTGTCGGATATCTCCATGGGGGTGGCGCTGGGCATTGTCATCCTGTTTATCGTGGCGCTCACCGGATTCAGCCTCTATCTGCTCAACCGCGGTATCGGCATCAAGAGCTAAATGGTTCAGCCGGCTGACCGCGGCACCGGCAGCAGCAGGCTGAACTCAACAGCGGTCTCCGATTCCAGGTTGCGTGCCTCGGCGTGTCCGCCGTGAAACTCGGCAATCAACCGCACCAGATAGAGCCCCAGTCCCAGGTGCGGTTCGCCGCCACGCTTTTTGCGGATGGATACCATGGAGGAGAACAGCTCCTGGCGCATTCCCTGGGGAAGCGGCGGTCCGCTGTTGCGGATACTCAGACGAACCCGATGAGCATCATAGCCGTTCAATCCCAGCTGGATCGGGGTGCCGGGTCGATGAAAATCCACCGCATTGCCGATCAGTTTGTCCAGGGCCTGGCTGATCAGATCGGGTGCACCCTGAATGGTCACGGGTCCCTCGCTCCGGTGGAGTTCAAAAGCCACGTCCGGGAAGGCGCTTGCATACCCCTCCAGGGCCATATCCAGCAGGGCGCCGAGGTCGAACGGATGCATCTCGGTCTGCAGTAACTGCTGTTCCAGCCGGGTCGCCTCGCGCATCCGGTGCAGGATCAGTCCGAGCCGTTCAATACCCTCCTGGGCGCGCAGAATATAGCGTTCCCGGTCCCCGTCCGCTGCCCCGGTCTGAAGATTCTCCAGTGAAGAGCGGACGATGGTCAGCGGGGTGCGGAACTCATGGGCCAGCCGCGCGGCCATGGCTTCCAGGTAGCGGTTGTATTCCGATAGCCGGTTCAGCACGCCCGAGAAGCTGCGACTGAGATCACCGATCTCGTCTTTTGAGCGGTCCGGCGCCAACGGACCCTGTATCCTGCCGTCGCGGGTGACCGCGTCCTCGACGCGGTTGCTGAGTCGGCGGATTCGGGCCGTCAGCAGACTGGCAAACCCAAGGATGGCCAGGCCGATAAACAGAAACAGCAGCAGAGTAATCGCGCTGATCTGCTCCAGCGCCTGGTTCTGCAGCGTGAGAATCTGGTTGGTGGTCTGCTCCACCAGCACCGCTCCGGTCACGCCCGCGGCCGACTGGATCGGCCAGGCGGCGGAGAGAATAACCGCCCGCCCGTCCGGTGTGTTGCGGCGTCGTGACTGGGCCTGGCCGGCCAGCGCGGCATCGATCTCCCGGCCCTCGAGGCGGGCGCTGCGACTGAAGTCATCCTGAAAATGCTCACTGGGCTGGTCCAGGATCAGACGCAGCAGCGGCCGCAGGGGGGAGGCCTGAAGCGGGGTGTCGGTTGCGTCCACGGCTTCCGGCGGTTGCAGGCGTCCGCGCCTGGCCAGCACCAGGCGCTGGTTGTTGATTACCCAGATACGGGCATTGGCATGTTCCAGTCCACCAATCAGACGGGCGATCTCGGGGTCCGGCCGGATGATCCGTCCCAGTCCGGTCGATCGCCTGACGGCGGGCGTCCCGGCTCGAAGCGGGGGCTGCTCCCTGTTTTGCGGGTTCAGGTCGGTGACGCTGACGGCGATGTGTTCCCCCAGCAGGTAGCGGGGAATCCGCAGTTCCACGGTGTAACCCGCCTCCGAGGTCTGCCACTCGCCCTGGATACGGTCTTCACGTCTGAGCGGAATGGTGCTGTTCGGATCATCCGGCATCTGCCGGGCCGTGACCCAGCCGGGGGCGGTGGAGGCGATACGGTACCGGGTGATCCGGCCGTCCGCCTGCTGCAGATGAATGTCGATGAAATCCCCCTGGTCGAGCCGCTCCGTGCCCGGTGGCTGGTACAGCACCTGCCGGTCATTCACCCGCAGCAGCAGGTAGAGGTATCCGCCGTACTCCCCCAGTATCTGTTCAAACAGCCACTCACCCGTCGCCGGATAGCGCTGCAGGTTTCCCAGGTAGGGCAGCCAGTCTTCGGTGTAGCCATCCAGCTGAATCGGGCCCTCCAACTGGTTGACATAGTGCAGGAGTGCGCCGGGCGCATCGCGTGCGCCAGTACCGCTGGAGGCGCTCATGGCCGGACTGTTGTGCAGGATGGCGGCCACCGCCTGCGCCGTACCCAGCAACATGGTCTCCTGGGTCTGGCGCAGAAACCTCTCGGTCTCCTGAAGGTAACGGTAGCCGGCCCAGGGGATCGCCAGCAGCGCAAGGGAGATCAGCAGCAGCTTGAAGCGGATACTCTGAAAAAAACGCCGCTGGCGGGTCATGCCTGGGGCGGGGGAGTGCTGTTCCAGCGATAGCCGATGCCGTAGACGGTTTCGATGGCATTGAACTGTGGGTCACGCTCCTCGAACTTGCGCCGGATGCGTTTGATATGGGTGCTGATGCTGGTGGCATCCACCAGTATGTTGGCCGCATCCATCAGCTGGTCGCGGCTGCGTACATGACCCGGTCGCCGGCAGAGGGCATGCACAAACCAGAACTCGGTCAGAGTCAGGTCGATGGGCGTCTCTTGCCAGCGTACCTGCATGCGGTCCAGATCCAGGCGCAGTGAACCGCGCAGCATCACCTTCTCCTCCTGTACCGGCTGCTGCATCGCTTCCATGCGCCGAAACAGGGCCGAGATACGCGCCGCCAGGTGGGCCAGGCTGATCTCCTTGGTCAGGTAGTCATCTGCCCCGAGACGCAGACCCGACACCGTATCCAGCTCGCTGTCGCGGGCGGTGAGGAAGATGATCGGCAGGGTGGTGGAGCGGGCGCGCAGCTCACGACACAGGGTGAAGCCGCCCTCCATCTCGTCATTCAGGCCGATATCCAGGATCGCCAGGTCGGGCAGCCGCTCGCGAAAGGCCTCGTTGGCCTCCTGGCGTGAGGCATACCCCTTCACTGCGTAACCGTGGTGGCGTAGCAGATCGGCGTAGTTCTCCCGAATGGCGGGTTCATCTTCAATGATGGCAATCAGTTTTTTCATGGCGTCGGCGAATCGCTTTTGCCGCTCACTCTACACCATATCAGGAGCCGGAATAAGTGGGGCGGAGGGCCATGGGATGCGCTGGGTGAAACGAACCGCATCCGTTGGGTTTGATGGGCGCGCAGGCTTTGCCCGTCTTGCGCTTGGCGGGAGCCGAAAATCTTCCTGCGCCAGGGTCAGTGTAGTTTGATCCGGGACAACGGCTGAACCGGCGCTCGCTGTTGCCGAAAGCAGTGCTCAAGCAGAAATCCGGCAATCTCTTCCGGCTGATTCAGGTCCAGTACCGGAATGTGGCAGGGGCAGGTGGTCAGGCGTTCATCCGTGGCAATGGCGATGATATCGGGATCATCCGGATAGAACAGTCGTTTGCCGAGACTGGGACGATGCAGCTCGATCTTGGGAAAATGCGCTTTTTTGAATCCCTCCACCAGTACCAGGTCGAGGCAGGTGGGATCCAGGGCCTTGAGCAGTTCGTCGAGGCTCGGTTCTGTCATTTGATCCCGGCGTTCGGTAATCAGGGCGACGCGGTTGCGCGACGCCACCAGCATCTGCTCGGCCCCGGCCTTGCGCAGCCGGTAGCTGTCCTTGTTCGGATGATCGATTTCAAACTGGTGATGGGCGTGTTTGATGGCGCCGATGCGCAATCCCTGTTGTTTCAGGAGTGATATCACCCGGGTAATCAGCGTGGTCTTCCCGGTGCCACTGTAGGCGCTGAAACCGATGAACGGGAGCGGGAACTGGATCATGCGACATCTCTCCTGGTCCTGGATAGTGGTTGTTCGAGTGGTCCGGTAATAGTCAAAAAGAGTGTTTCAACAGTCGAGCAATAAGGGTGCCAAGGGGTGTGTGGTGAGTGGTTGGTTTTTTGCCTTACATTTCGCCCGACGAGTCAGAATAAAATCGGTAATAGGGGTTGTTTGTCAGAAGGGATGGGTCTGTTTGGCTGAATCGGGTCTGTCGACTATGCGGATATACCCGATTTCCCCCGCGGCAAGGCCAACCTGTCCCGGTGCGATGGCTGGTAATTGCGTCAAAATGTCCCATACTTGAACGGCGCACGCACTGTTTTCCGTTCCATCTGGATCGGTGTCTGCGGAATAGTCACTTTTTTCAGTTGCACAATTTTGCTCTATTCAGGGATCGGCCGGTTTATCCGGGACAGCCGAGCGTCATCGGTACGCCGGTCGGCATGGCCTCCAGGCCGGTAAATCATTCAGCGGGTATTTCTTCAGAAACCAGCAGAAGGCGGTGACAGTGGAACAGCAGGTAAGCAAGCCAGATACGACAGAATCAAATCGCCGCATGACCTCGGTGTTGATTGTGGATGACGAACCGGAGATATGCAGCTTTCTGCAGCGCGGTCTGCAGAGGTATTTCGGGCTGGTGGAGACCGCGGAGAACGCCGGTGCCGCCCAGATACTGCATGAGCGCTGCTATTTTGATCTGGTCATTGCCGATATCCGGCTGCCCGGGCGCACCGGTGTCGAGTGGGTCACCGAATTGCGCGAACAGGATGCCGCCACCGGGGTGATCTTTATGACCGCCCATGCCGACCTGGAGGCCGCCATCGCCGCCCTCCGTGCCGGAGCTGAGGATTTCATCATGAAACCTTTTCGCATGGAGCAGATGATGGCCGCGGTGAAGCGCTACATGGATCGCCAGAAGATGCAGCGGGAGAATTTTGTGTTGCGCCGCCAGATGGATCACCTGTTCGATAAATCGGGCATGGTGGGTGAGTGTGAACTGATCCGGAGTCTCTGCCAGGTGATCAGGCGGGTGGCACCGATGCCGTCGACGGTACTGATTGAGGGTGAGTCCGGCACGGGAAAAGAGCTGGCGGCCCGGGCGATACATGAATGGAGCGGCCGCCCCGGCAGTTTTGTACCGGTGAATTGCGGTGCCATTTCGACTGAACTGCTGGAGAGTGAACTGTTCGGCCATATCAAGGGGGCCTTCACCGGAGCCCATCAGGCGCGCGAAGGGTTGTTTACCTACGCCAACGAAGGGACCCTTTTCCTGGATGAGATCGGCGAGATGCCCCTCTCCATGCAGGCCCATCTGCTGCGGGTGCTGGAGGAGCGCACAGTGCGTCCGGTCGGCTCCAACAAGGAGGTTCCGGTGGCGGTGCGGATCATAGCCGCGACCAACCGGGACTTGAGTGATCTGGTGCGCGCCGGTGCGTTTCGCGAGGATCTCTATTACCGGCTGAATGTGCTCTCCATCCGTATGCCGTCACTGCGGGAACGATTGGACGACATTCCGGTATTGACGGATTACTTCAGTAAGCTGCTGGCCTCGGAGCTGGGGGTTGAGCAACCGCGGTTTTCGGCGGCCGATCTGACCTGCCTGAGCAGTTACGATTGGCCGGGTAATGTGCGTGAACTGAAAAATGTCATCGAGCGCTGTCTGCTGCTCAACAGCAGTCCGAGCCAGTGCCTGGGCAAGCCGACAGCCGCCGGTTTGATCGCCGGGGATTCGGATAGTGGTGATGATCTGCAGCTGGAGTGTGTGGAAAAGCGGCACATCCTGCGGGTGCTGGAGAGTGAGGGGGGGAATAAATCGGCCGCGGCCCGCCTGTTGGGTATCTCGCGCAAGACCCTGGAACGAAAAGTCCAGGCCTGGGAGATGGGCGGGTAGGGCTGTTTTTGCGAGTGATCCAGTGGACCAGGGAGGCGCCGCGCTGCAAGCTGCTTATCCTGCGGTGCAGGCATTCGGTTGAGGGGAGGTGGCATGTCAGGATATTATCCCTGCGAAGAATACGACAAAATGATCAAGGGTGATGTCATGACCGATGAGCATGGGCTGTTTGTTGAAAAAGAGCTTGAGAAGCTGGACCAGAAGCGCCGCGAGATTCTTGAACAGCACACCAGACTGCTGGAGAGACACGCCTACCTGATCCAGTGGGGTCAGGTGGTCTCCGCCATGCTTGCCGATGGCCGTATCACTGCCGATGAGTGGAGTGCCCGCTGTTTTCAATATCTGGACGGTGAGCGGCTGGATATCGCCCTGAAGGGGCTGAAGAGTCCCGAATAGAGCTTCAGCGCGCTACTCATCCCCCCAGACCAGTTCTCCCGTACCCTCCAGATTGTAGCCGGTCAAAAGCTCCGCCATTGCCTGGCAGGGTTGAGATTTCAACCGTCCGAGCAGCTCCTGGAACAGCCTTCTGAACCAGATGGCGCGGGGCAGGACGAGATCGAACGAGACCCAGCCGCAGGGGATAAAGCCGAGGCCATACTCGGTGGCGCTGGCGCGGGTGCCGGGTGCCACATCGGCCCGCCGCATGGCAATGGCGGCGGCGGCCTCCCTTTCCGACAGCGCGGTTATGCCGCAGTTGAGCTGGTCCCGGTTGATGCCGGAATGGCTCAGCAACTCCAGCAGGAAGCGTTGTGATCCCGATCCGGTCTGCCGCAGCGCCCAGCGATGCGGGTGCTGGAGCAGCGGTTGCGGATCGGTGATCCGTTCAGCCATCGTCGGCCGGATCAGCAGCCCCTGTTCCCGCTTGAAGGCGTGAATCAGTACCCACTGACGGTGCTGGCTGTATTGGCTCAGCAGCGCCGGATGACGCATCCGGCTCTCCACCTCCGGTCCCCAGTGGATGCCACAGGCGTCTACCCGATTGGCCTGCAGGAGATCCAGCCCCAGCCTTGTGCTGGTCGGAGTATAGCTGATCAGGGCATGCGCCCCGGTCGCCCGGGCGAACTCCTGGATCAGGTGATACAGCAGGGGATCGTCGCCCCCTGAAATCACCAGCCTGTCGGTCAGCAGTCCGCCGTGGGTGGAGTCCATCATCCAGCGATCCACCAGTTCCCGCGGAAACATCCACTTGCCGGTGATCTTGGTGGCGGGAATGCCGCCTTCGTTGACCAGGGCGTAGATCTTCTTCTCATTCAGATGCAGGTATTCAGCCACCTGCTTGACGCTCATGAATACATCGCTGTGGGGTGACATCACGGCTGTCATCGGTGAATTCTCTGTCGCTGTCGGAGGATCCTGCAACATCACGCAAATTTCATACCGTGATCTATTTTTGCCCCGCGCTTGCGGCTGTCCGGGAGAATTGGTGCCGATTGTGCAGCCGCTAACCGAAGCAGGCTGCCTGAATGTGGTCGGATTTGTACCAGTGGTTGTGGGTGAGTTGGACAAATTGCCACATTTTTGCCCGATTCTGTCAGCACATTGCCCGTGCCGTGAAATCTGCCTGCCACTCCGAACCCTTCTAATGTCCCCAACAGAACAAGTAACCGGCGCAAGTCAGGAGGACTGCTTCACCAGGGAGGGTGCGCTGGGCCAATCAGGAGCAGGTGATGAAGGAGACCGTGATGATTTGCTTGCAATTTCGAGTCGCATTATGAACCGGCTGATCCGACCGCTGAGTGAACAGTTTCTCTACTGCTCTCCCGAGGCGATGAGCCGGGAGCTTTACCGGCTGTTGCCCGCGCCGCGGAGCAGCCAGATTCAGCAACAGAAAACAGCAGCAGGGGATCGTCATGACAAAGCAAAAATCGATTAATCACCTGGGGCGGGATATGTGGTTCACCTCTCTGGCCTCCCTGCTGGCGGGGGTGGTCACGGCACTGCTGCTGGGGTTGCTGGTGTTCCTTTACATCACCCCGGTCGAGGCGGCCGAGCGGAAGGGGCCGGCGGGTGCGACACCGGTCCGGTCTGACCAGGTACAGCGTGGTTCACTGCTGCTGAATCCGGCCGGCGGGGGCGTGGCGGTGGATGCGCCGATCCTGCATACGGATGTGGAGATGAAGATCAGTGGCATGCTGGCGCGGGTGCGGCTGCGGCAGCAGTTCAGAAATCCCGCTACCCAGTGGGTGGAAGGCACCTACGTGTTTCCCCTGCCCGAAGCGGCGGCGGTTGACCGGATGCGGCTGCGTATTGGCCAGCGGCTGATCGAAGGCGAAATACAGGAGCGGGGCGAGGCGCAAAAAACCTATGAGACCGCCAGGCGGGAAGGGAAGAGGGCCAGCCTGCTGAGTCAGGAGCGTCCTAATATCTTTACCACGGCGGTGGCCAATATCGCGCCGGGTGAGACGGTGCAGGTGGAGATCGAGTATCAGCAGACCATTGCCTACAGCCAGGGGCAGTTCCGGCTTCGTTTTCCGCTGGTGGTGGCGCCACGCTATATACCGGGCAATCCACTGAACGACGCTGAAGTCACGGCATTTCAGGGCAACGGCTGGGCGCGGAATTCCCGGGAGGTGGCCGATGCCGTGCGCATCACGCCGCCGGTGGTGGACCCGGCCGAGGGACCGATCAATCCGGTCTCCATGGCTATCCGCCTGGATCCGGGTATGCCGCTGTCGCGTCTGGAGAGTGTCTACCATCCGATGCGGACCGAGACCGATGCCCAGGGTATCCATCACCTGACGTTGCAGGATGGGGAGGTCCCGGCGGATCGGGACTTTGAACTGCTCTGGGAGCCCCGGGCGGAGGAGGCACCCCGGGCGGCGCTGTTCAGTGAACGGTGGCAGGGTGAGGAGTATGCCCTGCTGATGCTGATGCCGCCGCAGATCGCGGCGGCAACACAACCGATTCCCCGTGAGGTGGTGTATGTGATCGACACCTCGGGCTCGATGCAGGGGGATTCCATCGTCCAGGCCCGTGCCGCCCTGATGCTGGCGTTGGAGCGGCTGACGCCGGCTGATCGCTTCAACATCATCCAGTTCAATCACCAGACCTCGGCACTCTATACGCAGGCGGTGGCGGCCACTGCGGACAACCTGTGGCGCGCCCGGCAGTATGTCGATCGCCTGGGGGCGGACGGCGGCACCGAAATGTTGCCGGCCCTGCAGCGGGCGCTGGACGGGCAAGCGGAGCAGGGGGTGCTGCGCCAGATCATTTTCCTCACCGATGGCAGTGTGGGCAACGAGCAGGCACTGTTCAGTCTGATTCACCAGCAACTGGGCAACAGCCGCCTGTTTACCGTGGGGATCGGGTCGGCGCCGAACAGCTTCTTTATGACCCGGGCGGCACAGTTTGGCCGGGGCACCTTCACCTACATCGGCAAGGTGAATGAAGTGGGTGAGAAGATGAGCAACCTGTTCAGCAAGCTGGAGAGACCGCGCCTCACCGACATCGCGATTGACTGGCCGGACGACCCGACGGTCGAGATGTGGCCGGCACGGATCCCCGATCTTTACCAGGGAGAGCCCATCTTGGTGGCATTGAAAATGACCCGCTCGCTGCCACGGATCAGTCTGACCGGCCGGGTCGCCGGCACGGCTTGGCAACAGCAGGTGACTCTGCGGGGCGGGGCGCTCCAATCCGGAGTGCACCAGCTCTGGGCGCGGCGCAAGATTGACAGCCTGCTGGACCGGAAGGCACAGGGCGCGGCGGAATCTGAAATCCGCCAGGCGGTATTGGCGGTGGCGCTGCCCCATCAACTGGTGAGCCGCTATACTAGTCTGGTGGCGGTGGACAGGACGCCCTCCAGACCGCTGGAGCAGGGGCTGGAGAACAAGGCGGTCCCGACCAACCTGCCGCAGGGCTGGAGTGCCGAAAAGGTATTTGGCCAGTTGCCGCAAACGGCCACTGCGGCGGAGTTCAGGCTGCTGCTGGGGATGCTGCTGCTGTTCTGTGGTGTGCTGTTGTCCCGCTGGTGCAGGGGCAGGACCGACTTCCCGGTGGGAATGGTGAAGGGATACCCGGTTGCTGGAGCCGACCGCTCATGAATCGGAACGGTGCCCGACTGATTCGCCTGCTGGTTGTCGCGTTGCTGCTGGCAGGCGGCTGGGAGATGGCCGAGGGCGGCTATATCAAGATGAAAGCGTGGCTGGCGCAGCAGCTGTTGCAGTCCGCCTGGGAGACTACCCTGGCCGGCGGGACACGGGCGCGCCCCTGGCCCTGGGCGGATACCTGGCCGCTGGCCCGGCTTCAGGTAGCGCGACTGGGCATTGACCAGATTGTCCTGTCCGGTGCCAGCGGTCGGACCCTGGCCTTTGGTCCGGGGCATCTTTCCGGCACTGCGCTGCCGGGAGGGCCCGGCAACAGCGTGATCAGCGGACATCGGGATACCCATTTCAGTTTTCTCAGGGACCTGCTGCCGGGAGACCGGATTGAACTGACGCCCGCCAGTGGAGAGGTGCTGATGTATGCGGTGATCACTGCCGAGGTGCGCCACCAGGATGATCTCTGGCTGCTGGATCAGGGGCAAAGTCTGCTGACACTGATCACCTGTTATCCGTTTGATGCCCTGCTGCCGGGCGGCGCGGAACGCTTTGTTATTCGTGCCTTGCCGCTCTCCGATAAGGTGCCGCAGCCCCCGCTGGGAGGGGGTGCCGGGCGGCCTGTCTATCTGTGACGACCGATATGAATCCGCGCTTTGCCGCGTGCGCCTGCTGCCGGCAGATCAGGGCTGTTGACGGGTGTCGAACCCGGGATGTGTCACATTAAAATGTTTCAACGCATTTTCCAGGGTGACGGCATGCGCCAGATCATTGTGTTCCCGGGCGCGCTGAATATCCTCGATGATCATGCGCTTGATCACTACCGTTCCTTCCGGCAGGTGGACCAGGTACTGGGCCATTTCGAGCGCGACAATTTCGGGAATGTGCTCATGCTCGGCGATGGCCAGGATCTCTTCTTCATCCAGTTCGCACAGGCCGAGGCAATCTTCAAGGGTCAGCATGGTTTGATCCCTCCAGTTGGATAAACTCATCTATTACTATCACACAGGACGAAACCCTGCGCGTTGATGCATATCACGGGGGCTGGCGTATTCGGGTGTTATCCGCCGGTGGCGTTCATGTGTCTGAACAGTACCGGCTGACGGGTGAGGTCGAAATCGTGACCTTTCGGTTTGATGTTCATGGATTCGATAATGGCCGCCCGCAGGGGTGCGTCATCCAGCGGATGGGCGCGCAGTATACGGCGCAGGTCCATGGAGTGTTCCTGCCCCAGGCAGAGCAGCAGCCGACCTTCGGCGGTCATGCGTACCCGGTTGCAGCTGTCGCAGAAGTTGTGGCTGTGGGGCGAGATGAAGCCCACCCGGGTCTCGCTGTCGCTGATCCGGTAGTAGCGGGAGGGGCCGCCGGTAGTCTCCGTGGTGGGCAGCAGTGTGAACTGTTGTTGCAGATCCCGCAGGATCTGGTCGCTGGAGTAGTAGGCCTCGGCCCGGTCATGCTCACTGATCACTCCCAGGGGCATCTCCTCGATAAAGCTGATGTCCATGCCACGTGCCTGACAGAAGCGCACCAGGTCGGCCACTTCGTCATGATTGCGGTGCTTGAGGATCACCGAATTGATCTTGATGCGTCCGAAACTGGCGTCCAGCGCGGCATCGATGCCATCCAGGGTGCGTTGCAGCTGGCCGGTGCGGGTGATGGCGTGGAAGCGCTCCGGCTGCAGGGTATCCAGGCTGATATTGATCCGGGTAACGCCGGCTGCCTTGAGGGCCCTGGCATACTGGGGCAACTGGGTGCCGTTGGTGGTGAGGGTGAAGTCGTTCAAGCCATCCAGTTGGCCCAATGACTGAAACAGCTGAAGAATGTTGCGCCGGGTCAGGGGCTCTCCACCGGTGATCCGGATCTTGTTGACCCCCAACGCGACAAATGTCTTGCCGACGCGGTAGAGCTCTTCCAGGGTCAGCAGCTGGGAGCGCGGCACAAACTGCATATCCTCCGACATGCAGTAGACACAGCGCAGATCGCACCGGTCGGTTACCGAGATGCGCAGATATTTGATCTCCCTGCCAAACCGGTCAATCAGTCGCTGCCGGTCCGGGGTATCGCTGCTGTTAATGTGTCCTGATTCATCCATAGCTGCTCCTTAGTGCAAAGTTTAGGGTCAGCTGCGCGCAAATACCATACCTAGTTACTAGGGTTTTTGTTTTGCCGCCACCATCTGGCTGGTGACCCGGCAATTTCCGCCCGGTCGAGTCAAACCTGGTGTTATTTGTCCCAATGATCCGCTGTGGCTGTGACATTTTGCCGCAATTTTCATGGCGTTTAATTCCCTTTTTGCGCTGTTGCACCGGCTCTACGGGCTCCTGTTGACCTGCCGGGCACTGGTATGTTCCTTGCGAAGCGGTTCCGGATGATGGTTGATGAGAGGCGATGTGCCATGTCCGAGAAACTTGCCGCCACCCTGGACCGACCGGCGCCGACCGATTTCTCCCTGTCGGTATTGATGCAGCAGTCCCCGTCAGTCAGTCCCTGGCGGGATCATGCCTGGGAGGCGGTGGGTGTCGCCGCCGCCTTGTGGGATCCGGCCGCCGCGGCGGATACGGTGAGCCTGGTGCTTGAGCAGGGCGGGATACGTCAGTATCTGCATGCGGGTTTCAGGCTGCAACTGCACGTGGATGAGTGCGAAAGCTATTATCACAACCTCTGTTCCCCGGCGCCGAGCTGTTTTGTGATTGCCCATGACAAGGGCGATGGCAGCCCCATGCCCTTTCTGGTCAGTCTCAGTTTCGATGAGGCCAATGCCTATCAGGAGGGCGATGAAATGGTCTATGCGGTCCCCATGCCGCCCGAGCTCTATCGCTGGTGTGAACTGTTCGTGCTGAATCACTATGTGCCGGAACAGAAGAAAAAACGCCGGCTGAAAGATTGGCGAAAAACAACGGCCGATGGAGGGGGAGCGGGATGACACGCCCTATGAAAGAGGATCGGGAGAGAGCCCGGACGGACAGTTTCATCGCCCGCTGGTCCCGGCTGAAACAGGCGGCGGCAGTACCGGCAGAGTCGCCCGAGAGCCCCGTTGAGGCGACAGCCGGCAATGCCAACGAGGCGGCGACGGAGCCGCTCTGCGACAGTGACATGCCGCCGCTGGAATCACTGGATGAACAGTCCGATTACAGCGGCTTCCTGGCGGAAAAGGTGAGTGAAACGCTGCGCCGCCAGGCGCTGCGAAAGCTGTTTCACAGTGCGGCTTTCAATGTCTGCGATGGCCTGGATGATTATGACGGAAATTACACCAGCTTTGCCGGACTGGGAGAGATCGTGACAGCGGACATGCGGCATCAGCTGGCCATGGCGGAGGCGAAACTGAAGGCCGTATCCGGGGCGGGTCCGCAGCGGCCCCCCCAGCCAACCGAAGAGCAGGAGCAGGCGGCAGTGGTGGAGCCGGTCACAGCCGATGCCGGGGTGCGTCCGGCTGGGGGTGACGCGGAAGATTCCATGCCGGCGGCCAATAGGCAGCCTGGTTCAGGCAGCGACGACGGTACAACATCATGAACGAGCAGATAACCGATACAACCCGGGTGCGGAACAGCCGTGCCCGTGAAGCGGCGCTGGCCGCACTGGCCGGCGCGGCGGCTGAGGCCACCGATCTGGTTGAATTTCAGTCGCGGGGACGGATGCTGGTTATCGGCGGGCCTGAAGCGCTGGAGTTTGCCCCCCGGCTGGATGCGCCCCTGCGGGCACAAGTGCTGCTGACCGAGGGCGAGGAGTTGCCGGGTGTGCCGGTGATTTCCCAGGCCGGCCGGACCCTGAGTATCAGGGGGCACCTGGGGGCCTTCCAGCTGCAGCTGGGGGAACCGGGCAGGCCCAATGCGGAATTACTGACGGCAGACCTAATCCTCGATCTGGGCGCGGAGTCGCAGCTCTCCATGCCGATGAAGCCCCCGGGTTATCTGGCATGTGCTACCGATGAGCCGAGTCTCAGCCGCGCGGTTGAACAGCTCAAGGCGCTGGTGGGCACTTTCGACAAACCACGTTATTTCAGTTACGACGCCTCGATCTGTGCCCATGGCCGCTCCGGGCAGATTGCCTGCACCCGCTGTATCGACGTCTGTCCGGCCGAGGCGATCTCGTCGCTGGTGGAAAAGATCACGGTGGATGCCTATCGCTGCCAGGGTGGCGGCGCCTGCACCACGGTCTGTCCCAGTGGCGCTATCCGCTACAGCTATCCGCCGCCCAGGGACACGCTGGAGCAGGTCCGGATGTTGCTCAAAACCTATCGACAGGCCGGTGGACTGGACCCCCAGCTGGTGATCTGCCCGGAGGTGGATGGCGCGGCACCGTCGCTGGAAGCGAATCTGCTGCCGCTGCAGGTGGAGGAGTTGGCCAGTGTCGGACTGGAGATCTGGCTGGCGGCGCTGGCCTACGGCGCCGGGTCGGTGCTGCTGCTGGACCGTGGAGGTATGCCGGCCCGGGTGGTCGCGGCGGTGCAACAGCAGATTACTACCGCTGCGGAACTGCTGTCCGCCCTGGGATATTCCCCGGAGGCGATCCGGCTGGTGGACGAGCCGGGATTGCTGGCTGCCGGGAGCGGGCGGATGACGCTGACGCCGGCCAACTTCTCTGCCAACGGCGGCAAGCGGCAGGTCGTCTACATGGCCATCGATCATCTGTTCGAACAGTCCACGCGGGCACGGCCGATGGCCAATCTGACCGTGGGCGCGCCTTTTGGCACGGCCCAGGTGGATGGGAAAGCCTGCACGCTCTGCCTGGCCTGTGTCACTGCCTGTCCCGGCCAGGCGCTGATGTCGGGACAGGATGCACCACAGCTGCGCTTCATCGAGGCCAACTGCCTGCAGTGCGGGATCTGTACCCGCACCTGCCCCGAGGATGCCATCTGGATCACCCCGCGGCTGCTGTTCAACCGGCAGGAGCGCAACAAGATTCGCCTGCTGCATGAGGAGCCGCCCTTCTGCTGTAGCGGGTGCGGCAAGCCGTTTGCCACCCGCTCGGTGATCGAGAACATGCTGAAAAAACTGGAGGGCCACTGGATGTTCCAGGATGCCAAGGCGCGCCGTCGGCTGACCCTGTGTGAGGATTGCCGGGTGGTGGACATTGTGCAGGATCCGGCGGCAATGGCCCAGGGAGTCAAGGGCGAAACGTTCCAATAATCGGGCAGCCTTGGTTGTATTGCTCCCTAACGGTTACTTTTCTCCCGGGCCGGTTGGCCCGCGCATTGCTCAATTAATGGCGAGGACGGTGTGATGGTGAATCAGGTGGAGGCGATGCAGACAGAGTTGGCGGAACAGCAGTCGGAAACCGGAACGGCTCCGATCACCCCGGATGAGCTTGCGCTCTCCCGGGAGCAGCAGTATCGGGCCGGCGCTTACGGTGTGCTGGCTTCACTGCTGGCGTTGCCACCGGATCAGGCGCGGCTTGACTGGGTGTCCGGTTTTGCCCCGATCGATCAGCCGGGCGACGCGATGGCCCTGGCCATGTCCATGCTTGGACTGGCGGCGAAGAGCTGCCGACCCGAGACCATCGAGGATGAATATCACGCCCTGTTTATCGGCCTGGGCAGGGGTGAGCTGGTGCCCTATGGCTCCTGGTATCTCACCGGGTTTCTGATGGAACGGCCGCTGGGACGTCTGCGGAGTGACCTGGCGATGCTGGGGTTTCAGCGCGACCCCCAGGTGCATGAGCCGGAGGATCATGTGGCGGCGCTCTGTGAAGTGATGCAGCTGCTGATTACCGATGAGTTGCCGCATGAGCGCCAGGCCGCTTTTTTCAACACACACATGGCGGACTGGTTCAAGCGTTTTTTTGTTGACCTGAGTGAAGCCCGGTCCGCTGTTTTTTATCGGGCGGTGGGCCGGTTCGGTATCGCCTTCATGGAGATGGAGCAGCGTTACCTGGCCATGCAGGTCTGAATCGACAGCACATTTTTTTGCCCGCTGCGGGAGGAGATGCAATGAAAGACGATCAGAAAAGACACCCCGATAACGAACGCCGCAGATTTATCAAGGGTTCGCTAGTGGCTGGTGTGGGTGTGGCAACCGCCGTGGTGTTGCCCGGTGAGGTGATGGCGGCTGAACACGAGGAGTCGCCAGACCGGCCGAAGGGGCAGAAAGGCTACCGCCTGACCCCGCATATCCTCGAATACTACAAGACTATGGCAAGTTGATCGGCACTCGCAGCCCAGCAGGGGGAATGCAATGAAACTGACAAAAAGATCTGATCAGATATCCATGTGCCCGGATAACCATGGCGATCGTGGCGTCGCGCCCGGCAGGAGCGCCATGAGCCGTCGCGCATTCCTGCGCAACTCCGGACTGATGGCGGGTGGCGCGGTACTGGCCGGTGGCTATACGCCCGGCATGATCAAACGGGCACAGGCTGCCGACCCGGCAAGCGCCGGTGGCACCCAGCGGATAAAGACCATCTGCACCCACTGCTCGGTAGGGTGCGGGATTATCGCCGAGGTTCAAAACGGCGTTTGGACCGGTCAGGAACCCGCCTTCGATCATCCGTTCAACCGGGGCGCTCACTGTGCCAAGGGGGCCTCGATCCGGGAGCACGGACACGGTGACCGGCGCCTGAAGTACCCCACCAAGCTGGTGGATGGCAAGTGGAAGCGCATCAGTTGGGATGAGGCGATTAATGAGATCGGCGACAAGATGTTGCAGATTCGCGAGAGTTCGGGACCCGACTCGGTCTATTGGCTGGGGTCTGCCAAACACAGCAATGAACAGGCCTATCTGTTCCGCAAGCTTGCCTCGCTGTGGGGAACCAACAACGTCGATCACCAGGCCCGTATCTGCCACTCGACCACGGTCGCCGGTGTTGCCAACACCTGGGGTTATGGGGCGATGACCAACTCCTATAACGATATTCACAACTCCCGGGCGATGTTGCTGATCGGCAGTAATCCGGCCGAGGCGCATCCGGTGGCACTGCAGCATCTTTTCCGCGCCCAGGAGCGCAACAATGCGCCGATGATCGTGATCGATCCACGCTTTACCCGCACCGCGGCCCATGCCAACCAATTCCTGCGGATTCGTCCGGGCACCGATGTGCCGATTATCTGGGGCATGCTCTGGCATATCTTCCAGAATGGCTGGGAAGACAAAGACTATATCAGTCAGCGGGTCTACGGTTTGGATGAGGTGAAAAAAGAGGTGGCCAAGTGGACCCCGGACGAGGTGGAGCGGGTGACCGGTGTGCCGGAAAACCAGGTTTTTACCGCCGCCAAGACGATGGCGGATAACCGTCCGAGCACCTTTATCTGGTGTATGGGCGGTACCCAGCACTCGATCGGTAACAACAACACCCGTGCCTACTGTATCTTCCAGCTTGCGCTGGGCAATATCGGCGTGTCGGGTGGTGGAGCCAATATTTTCCGTGGACATGACAATGTCCAGGGCGCCACCGACTTTGGTGTCCTGTCCAATACCCTGCCGGGCTACTATGGTCTTGCGGAGGGCGCCTGGAAACACTGGGCCAAGGTCTGGGACGTGGATTATAACTGGCTCAAGGGGCGTTTCGATAGCGGGAGTTATGAGAAGAGCAATGGCAAGGACGTCAGCACGATGAACGCCACCGGGATTCCGGTTTCGCGCTGGATCGACGGTGTGCTGGAGAACAAAGAGAACATAGCACAGAAGGATAACGTAAAAGCCATGGTCTTCTGGGGGCACGCACCGAACAGCCAAACCCGTGGCAAGGAGATGAAAAGTGCCATGGAGAAGCTGGATCTGATGGTGATTGTCGATCCCTATCCCACGGTTTCTGCCGTGATGCATGATCGTACCGACGGCGTCTATCTGTTGCCGGCGGCAACCCAGCTGGAGACCTATGGTTCAGTCACGGCGTCCAACCGTTCACTGCAGTGGCGCGACAGGGTGATAGAACCGCTGTTTGAGTCCCTGCCCGACCAGACCATCATGTACAAATTTGCCAAAAAGCTCGGGTTTGATAAAGAGCTGGTAAAAAATATTCAGGTCAATGGTGAGGAGCCGTTGGTCGAGGATATCACGCGTGAGTATAACCGGGGTATGTGGACCATCGGTTATACCGGGCAGAGCCCGGAGCGGATGAAAAAACAGCAGCAGAACTGGGGTACCTTTGACTACGATTCACTGTTGGCGGAGGGTGGCCCCTGTGACGGTGATTACTACGGTCTCCCCTGGCCCTGCTGGGGCACGGCTGAAATGGGACACCCGGGAACGCCCAACCTGTACGATACCAGCAAGGCCGTGGCTGACGGTGGACTCACCTTCCGTGCCCGTTTTGGCGTGGAACGCAATGGCGAGAGCCTGCTGGCCAATGGCTCCTTCTCCAAGGACTCGGAGATCAAGGACGGCTATCCGGAGTTCACCGATAAACTGCTGAAGAGTCTTGGTTGGTGGAATGATCTGACACCGGAGGAGCAGCAGCAGGCGGAGGGTAAAAACTGGAAGACCGACCTCTCCGGCGGCATTCAGCGGGTCGCCATCAAACACGGCTGTGCACCATTCGGTAATGCCAAGGCGCGTACCATCGTCTGGACTTTCCCCGATCCGGTGCCGATCCATCGCGAACCGCTCTATACCAGCCGCCGTGACCTGGTGGAGAAGTATCCCACCTATGAAGACCGCAAATCGTTCTTCAGGCTACCCACCCGCTACGCTTCGATCCAGGTCAAGGACTACTCCCAGGAGTATCCCCTTATCCTCACGTCTGGTCGCCTGGTGGAGTATGAGGGGGGTGGAGATGAGACCCGCTCCAATCCCTGGCTGGCGGAACTGCAGCAGCATATGTTCGTGGAGATCCATCCGCGCGATGCCAATAACGCCGGAATCAAGGACGGGGATGATGTCTGGGTAGAGGGTGCCGAAGGGGCGAGATTGAGAGTGAAGGCGCTGGTGACCCGTCGTGTCGGCTCCGGGGTGGCGTTCATGCCCTTCCATTTTGGCGGCCACTTTGAAGGCAGGGATCTGCGCTCGAAATATCCGGAGGGTGCCGATCCCTATATCCTGGGCGAGGCCGCCAATACGGCCATGACCTACGGCTATGACTCGGTGACCCAGATGCAGGAGAGCAAGTGTAGCCTGTGCAAGATCAGCAAAGCGTAGACGAGGGGATAAGCTAATGGCTCGAATGAAATTCTATTGTGATCCTGAACGCTGCATCGAGTGCAACGCCTGTGTCACTGCCTGTAAAAACGAGAATGAAGTGCCTTGGGGCATCAACCGCCGCCGCGTGGTCACCATCAATGATGGCGAATCGGGCGAGCGTTCTCTCTCTGTCGCCTGCATGCACTGCGGCGATGCGCCCTGCATCGCTGTTTGCCCGGTCGACTGTATCTACGATACACAGGATGGCGTGGTACTGCACGACAAGGACATCTGCATCGGTTGCGGCTACTGTTTCTACGCCTGCCCGTTCGGCGCGCCACAATTTCCCCAGGAAGGGGCGTTTGGTTCGCGGGGCAAGATGGACAAGTGCACCTTCTGCGCCGGTGGTCCCGAGGAAGACCTCAGTGTCGAGGAGCGCCGGAAATACGGCTCCAACCGGCTGGCCGAGGGCAAGCTGCCGCTGTGTGCCGAGATGTGTTCAACCCGGGCTCTGTTGGCCGGTGATGCGGATGTGATTGCGGATATTTATCGCGAACGGATCATCAACCGGGGGGCCAGTGTGCTGAGACGGGGTGTCTCCTTGCAGAATGCATCATTCCGCGCATCGAGTCACATGGAGGGTAAAGCCAGCACGAAAAGGTAGTGTGGTTCCGCTCTGCGTGGCGGAGTTGGTATCCACGGCGCAGCACAAGCGTGCGCGTGATAGGACGAGGATGCGGCCAGTGACTAATCCACCCGGCGTGTTTACCGGCGCCGGGTGCCAGGGCTCTATGTTGAAATCAGGAGGGAGTAATGAGCAGGGCCTTATCCCCGCATGGAGTGACAGGCGTAATCAAGGGTAGCGGGTTGTTTCTGCTCTGCTTGACCCTGTTGCTGTTACTGCTGACATCGACCGCCGTAGTGGGGGCGGAAACAACTGAAAAGATGCAAGCCATACCGGTCCCGAATCCGGGCGCCGATCTGTGGCGCGATGTCCGCCAGCGTAATGACCAGGTCACGGGAAGAACCCAGGTGGCGGGTGTGGACAGCGGCTCCCTGATCAATCCCTACGGTGAAACCTGGCGCAATTTCCGCATGAAACAGCTGATTCCCTACAGCGGTTATCTGCTGGCGGGGATGCTGCTGTTGCTGGTGCTGTTTTATGCCATTCGCGGCAAGATCAGGGTCAAGGCCGGCATCGGCGATAAAAAGCTGTTCCGCTATAGTCTGTATGAGCGGATGATCCACTGGTTTATCGCCTCGGTTTTTCTGTTTCTTGCCTTGACCGGCCTGATTCTGTTGTTTGGCCGTTCGCTGTTGCTGCCGTGGATGGGTCCCGAGGTTTTCTCGCTGTTCGCCTCTGCCAGCAAGGAGGGGCACAACCTGTTCGGACCGGTGTTTGCGGTGGCGTTGCTGCTGGTGTTTGTCCGTTTTGTCCGGCGCAATATCTATCAGAAGGGTGACCTCACCTGGCTGCTCAAAGGCGGCGGTATTATCGGCAACAAACATGTGCCGTCGAATTTTTTCAATATGGGTGAGAAGAGCATGTTCTGGTTGCTGGTGCTGGTGGGGATCGTGATCGTGGGTTCCGGCTTGATACTGGTATTTCCGGTTTACGGGCAGGGGCGGGTAATCATGGGGCTGTCCCACGCCTCTCACGCCATCACCACACTGCTGATGATCCTGGTGATCATGGGCCATATCTATATAGGATCGGTCGGTATGGAGGGGGCGCTGGATGGTATGACCACCGGTTATTGCGACCTGAACTGGGCGCGGGAGCACCACGCCGAATGGGCCAAGCGCTGTGAACAGGAGGGCAAGGTGATGACGGAGGCCGATGTGTCCCGACTGCGTGGCGAGGCGGTCAGCGGACATATCCCGCCGGCCGGGGTGCAGGAGTCCGGGCAATGATCGGAGAGTTGATCGACGGGCCGCTCTGGTATCTCTCTCTGGGAGTGTTCTGCATAGGTGTGCTGTTTCGTCTGTTCATGATCCTGCGTGCCGGTTTGAAGGCGGACCTGGCCATGCCCCGCGCCGGTGGGGCGGCCGGCGCCCTGCGCAACCTGTTCAGCCGTTTCGTGCCGCGGCGGGATGTGGCGACACGCGGCCGGTTGACCTTGATTGCCGGTTATCTGTTCCACCTGGGGCTGTTTGCGCTGCTGTTTTTTGGCAGACCCCATGTAGACTTCATTGCCGAACGGATCACCGGCTTTGCCTGGCCGGCGCTGCCCTACTGGGCGTTTATTATCAGTGCGGAACTCGCCTTTATCGGTCTGCTGCTGCTGTGGCTGCATCGCTTGCTGCACCCGGTGACACGGCTGCTCTCAACCGCGGACGACCATATTGGTACCGGGCTGGTATTTCTGGTGATGCTGAGCGGCTGTCTGGCCCTGGCCCAGGCGTTCGAGCCGCTGCGCCTGTTGCACCTGTTTCTGGCCGAACTGCTGCTGATCTATTTTCCATTCAGCAGCCTGATGCATGCTTTTACCTTTGTGTTCAGTCGCAGCTATAGTGGTGCTGTCATGGGACGCAAGGGCGTCAATGCCTGAGGCAGGAGCACCTATGAGTCATGATTTTGCAAAAGGGGTGGAAGTGCTGGGTCAGCAGATCGATTCCCGAATCGCCGCCTACTTCGCCTCTTGTGTTCACTGTGGACTCTGTGCCGAGGCGTGCCTTTTCTACACCGAAACCGCGGATCCACGCTATACGCCGATCTACAAACTGGAACCGATGCGGCGGCTGTGGAAAACGCGGCACACCTTCTGGGGCAGGTTTGCCACCAAGCTGGGACTGAGCAAGCCCTTGACCGAGCAGGACTTCGCCGACTGGGAGGAGCTGGTGTACGACAGCTGCACGATGTGTGGCCGCTGCTCCATGGTCTGCCCGGTCGGCAATGATATCGCTTATATGATCCGCAAGGAGCGGGAGGGCTTCTCGGCCGCCGGCTATGCACCGGTCGGCATGCAGGAGGCGACACACCGTGCCCTGACCATCGGTAGCCCGATGGGCGTCACCCTGAAGACCCTGCGGGCCGCCCTGAGCCATGTCGAGAAGAACACCGGCCTGCGCATACCGATGGATAAACAGGGGGCGGATTACATGACCCTGTTCTCCTCCATGGAGGTGGTGAACTTCCCCGAGTATATCGAGAGCGTGGCACGCATCTTCGATGCCGCGGATGTCTCCTGGACCATCAGCAGCGAGGCGTTTGAAGCTACCAACAGCGGTATCCAGATCGGCAGCCATGATGCGGCCAGGGAGATTGTCAGCCGGGTGGTGAATGCGGCCGAAGCCCTCGGTGTCAAGTACGTGATCAGCCCTGAGTGCGGACATGCCTATACCGCCATTCGCTGGGAGGGCCCGAACCTGATCGGCCGACCCTACAAGTTCGGGATCATCCACATAATGGAACTGCTGGATCAACTGCAGAAGGATGGGCGTCTGCAACTCTCGGGGCACACGGATACACCGCTGACCTTTCATGACCCGTGCCAGATTGTACGCCGTGGCGGTGTGGTGAAAGCTCCCAGGGACCTGTTGGGCAAAGTCGCCACCGGCTTTGTCGAGATGGCCGATCACGGGACGATGAACTGGTGCTGCGGCGGCGGCGGTGGCGTCAGCGCCAACGAACGGGCCGAGGGGTTGCGCCTGAAGGTATTCGATCGCAAGAAGCAGCAGCTTGAGGAGCTGGGGGTCAAGACCATGGTGACCGCCTGCGCCAACTGCCGAATCGTGCTCGAGGAGGGAATCGAGGATCGTCAAATGGACGTGGAAGTGATCGGCCTGACGGAACTGGTGGCCGAGTATCTGGCGGATTCCACCCCTTCCAAATAGTGTAGGTCAAGCAAGTCTCGAAATACCCACCCGCCCCGGTTATGACCGGATACCGTTCAAGGGCGGTGCCTGCTGCTGTAGTCACCGCATCACCTTTTTTCGAGTAGTGGATATCACTCAGAATCTGGGTGATATAACACAGCAGGGATGCAAAGATTCTACTTTTTTCATGGGTGCTTGAAGTAAACGGGTCTTGGTCATTCCCTTCGCCACCGAACTCCTTAGACTACCGCACGCGTAACATCATGCCGTATCAGACCTTGCGCATGCTGTGCGGAAACAGGACTTCGGGAGAGCGAGCAGTATGAACAACAAGAACAGAATCCTTTACAACTCACCTTATTCACGGCATTTGCTGGCCTTGTCGATGGGCCTTCTGATACAGGCTGGTGCGCTGGCCGAGGAAGCGGCAGCTCCAAGCATCACCGTCACTGCAGAACCGATACAGGGAGGTGAGGTTCCTGACCGACTGGCTGTCGATGACATGCTAATCAAGCGGTTGCGTTCAGCTACCAGTGATACAGCCACCTTGCTGAAACAGGTCCCCGGTGTCAGCACTTACGGAGCCGGTGGTGTTTCCAGTCTCCCGGTGATCCATGGGCTGGCGGATGATCGTCTGCGTATCAAGGTGGACGGTATGGACCTGATATCGGCCTGTGGCAATCACATGAATCCACCACTCTCCTATATCGATCCCAGCAGCGTGGACAAGGCCAAGGTGTTTGCCGGTATCACCCCGGTGAGCGTGGGGGGCGACAGTATCGGCGGCGCCATTCTGGTCGACTCACCGGAACCGGAATTTGCCCAACCCGGAGCCGGTCTGCTGCAGAAGGGGGAGGTGGGCGCCTTCTACCGCAGCAACGGGAATGCACGGGGCGGCAATCTGTCGGCCACCCTTGCCAATGAAAACATCAGCCTGACCTATCGCGGGTCGACAACCGAGGCAGATGATTACAAAGCGGGTGACGATTTCAAGCCGGCAGGTCTGGCGGCAGCCGGTCGCGGTTGGCTGGATGGTGATGAAGTCGGCTCCACCTACTACAAGTCCACCAACCACACACTGGATCTGGGTATACGAAACGAAAATCACCTCTATCAGCTGAAGCTTGGTCTGCAGGATATTCCCGACCAGGGATGGCCGAATCAGCGTATGGACATGACCGGAAACGATAGCACCCAGGTTAATCTCGGCTATACCGGCGAGTTTGACTGGGGATCGCTCGAGGCGCGTGCCTATCGTGAACACACCCGGCACAAGATGCAGTTCGGTGAAGATAAACTCTACTGGTACGGCTCAAATGCCGGGGCGCCCAATCCCGATGGCGTACCCTGTACACCCAGTCCCGGGGTGAATGGCTGTGCCGCAGGTATGCCAATGGATACCAAGGGTGACAACAGGGGGTTGACGTTGAAGGCGGATATTGCCCTGTCGTTGCGGGATATGCTGCGGGTTGGCAGTGAGTTGCAACGCTATCGACTGGATGACTGGTGGGAACCCTCCGGAAAGGGGATGTGGCCCGATACCTTCTGGAATATCAATAATGGTCAACGCGACCGCCTGGCGCTGTTTGGTGAATGGGAGGCGCAGTGGGACCCGCAATGGCTGACCCAACTGGGTCTGCGTGGCGAGCGGGTGAGCATGGATACCGGCGAGGTGCAGGGGTACAACGCCACATACGCTGCCGAATCGGCTGCTTTCAATGCCGCCGACCGTGAGAAGACCGATCACAATATCGATCTGACGGCCCTGGCCCGCTTTACTCCCGACAGGAATCGCTCTGTCGAATTCGGTTATGCCCGTAAGGTCCGGTCACCCAATCTCTATGAGCGCTATGCCTGGTCAACCGGCGGCATGGCGATGCGCATGATCAATATGGCGGGTGACGGCAACGGTTATGTCGGAAATCTTGATCTGGAGCCGGAGGTGGCCCATACCTTGAGTGCCACCTTTGATTGGCATGCGGCGCAAGGGCAGGATTGGGGTCTCAAGGTGACCCCCTACTTTACCTATGTCGATGACTATATCGATGCCGCGCGTTGCAGTTCGGCTAACTCAAACTGCGGTGCCGCCAATCAGACGGTCGCCGATGCTTTCGTCTACCTGCAGTTCATCAACCAGTCGGCGCGTCTCTATGGTCTCGATATCTCCGGACACTACCCACTGGCGAAGGGCACCCGGCTGGGCCGGTTCAGCGCCCGCGGTGCGTTGAGCTACGTGCGTGGTGAGAATCGGGATACCGGGGACAATCTCTATAACATGATGCCACTGAATGCCAGGTTGGCGGTGGAACAGCAGTACAGTGGCTGGACCAATACCCTGGAACTGGAACTGGTCGATGACAAGTCGGACGTCTCCAGCGTCAGGAACGAACTGGAGACGGATGCCTACGCACTTTTCCACCTGCGCAGTAGCTATGAGTGGAAGCAGTTGCGAGTGGACCTTGGCGTGGAGAATCTGTTTGACAAGTTCTACAACCATCCGCTGGGTGGCGCCTACGTCGGCCAGGGAAAAACCATGTCGGGAACCGGTGTGCCCTGGGGAACGGCCGTGCCCGGTATGGGGCGCTCCCTGTACGCCGGGTTCAATCTCAGTTTCTAGGTCTGCGGACTGATGCGTCCAGAACAGCGCCGGCATATGCCGGCGCTGTTTTGTGCGGTTGCAACCAGCCATCGCTGCCTCAATCGCCGCGGATAGATCTCCTGCAAGCCCACCCATCGCACCCGATCATTGGTAGTGTCAAAAATCTTTCGCACTTTTATTGTCGGTGACTTCGCGGTTAAGCGGTAATTGAATCCTCAAGGTCCTGTTTCTCCAGCGCCTCCATTGAGAGATAGCGACGGGTTCCCCACTTAGTCCCCGCG
>JACDJC010000320.1_pt1 | contig 60238 bp, 51 predicted proteins | sample 7454191 | NCBI WGS metagenome assembly JACDJC01 (sample SAMN14253291, study PRJNA609438) | sludge metagenome | isolation source: sludge after 25d culture with pyrite and EDTA | collected 2018-12-20 | reverse complement strand
GTGCCAGCGGACAGCCGGCGGCTGTCTGTTGGCACGAGTTCGGCGAGCGCCCCGCTGCGGGGCTGGCGCCCGGGCAGTTGCGGCGCAGCCGCAACCGGGCGAGGCTCGCGCCAGATCAACCCATGGCCCGGCCAGCGCAATCATCAAACGCCAAGTCAGCCGACGGCCCAGCCAGCGCAATCATCAAACGCCAGATCAACCCACGACCCTGCCAGCGCAATCATCAAACACCAGATCAACCCACCGCCCGGATGTATAACAACACACTGACCCCCGTCGGCCCAGTGCACCCTCCGTGCCTGCCGCCCCGCTCATCCAGGAACACACACCGTGATATTCCGCTGGTTCGAATCCCTGATCGACGTCTTCAAGGAACCTGACGACACCATGCCGCCCCAGAGCGTCTGGCGCTTCTACCTGTTCTACCTGCGCCAGGTCTGGCCCGTCTTCCTCGCGGTGCTGATCGTGGGCTTTGGCGTGGCCGCCATCGAAGTCGCACTGTTCGGCTTCATCGGCCGGATCGTGGACCTGGCCAGAGAAATCCCCGAGCCGGGCTTTTTCAGCCGCCATGGGCGTGAACTGCTCTGGATGGCCCTGGTTACCGTCGTCGCCCGGCCACTGTTCAGTACCGTGCACGACCTGCTGGTCAACCAGACCATCGTGCCCAACCTGACAAACCGCATCCGCTGGCAGAACCACCGGTACGTGATCCGCCAGAGCCTGGGCTTCTTCCAGAACGATTACGCGGGGCGCATCGCCAACCGCATCATGCACACCGGCGAAGCCCTGCGCGAATCCACCGTCCAGCTGGTCGATGCGCTCTGGTACGTGGTGGTTTATGTAGGCAGCGCATTGGCCCTGTTTGCGCACGCGGATTATCGTCTGGCCGTTCCCCTGATCGCCTGGGTGCTGATTTACGTGGGCTTGCTGTTCCTGTTCGTGCCGATCATGAAGGATCGGGCCTGGAAGGCTTCAGCGGCAGGGTCGCGACTCATGGGCCGCATCGTCGATGGCTACGGCAACATCCTGACGCTCAAACTGTTTTCCCGTCATGAACGCGAAGAGGCCTACGTGGCCGAGGCCCTGGCCGACCACACCGGCAAGCTGGGCCGCATGACGCGGGTGACCACGGTACTGGATGCAGGCGTCACCGCCATCAACAGCCTGATGATCGCCACCACGTCCGGGTTGGCCCTGTGGCTCTGGAGCCAAGGCCAGGTCACCGTAGGCGACATTGCGCTGTCCACCGGGCTGGTCATCCGCATCAGCAACATGTCCGGCTGGGTGATGTGGGTCGTCAACAGCATCTTCACCAACGTGGGCGCCGTGCAGGATGGCATGACGTCCATCGCGCGCCCGCGCGCTGTCCAGGACACACCCCACGCGGCGCCGCTGAAGGCAGCCGCAGGCGCCATCACGTTCGAGGACGTGCACTTCCGCTATGACGGTGCGCACACGGTCTTCTCGGGCTTCAACCTGCACATCCAGGCGGGAGAAAAGGTCGGCCTGGTCGGGCCGTCCGGGGCCGGCAAGTCGACCCTGGTGAGCCTGCTGCTGCGCCTGTACGATCTGGAAGACGGCGTGATTCGCATCGATGGCCAGGACATTGCACACGTCACCCAGGAAAGCCTGCGCGCCCAGATCGGCGTGGTGACACAGGATTCATCGTTGCTGCACCGCTCGGTGCGCGACAACATTCTCTATGGTCGTCCGGATGCGACGCAGGCGGGGGTGCTGGCCGCCCTGGCCCGGGCGCGCGCCGATGATTTCGTGCCGATGCTGGTCGATGCCGAAGGGCGCCACGGCTTTGCGGCGATGGTGGGCGAGCGCGGCGTGAAGCTCTCGGGCGGCCAGCGCCAGCGCATCGCCATCGCCCGGGTGCTGCTGAAGGATGCGCCGATCCTGGTGCTGGACGAGGCGACCAGTTCCCTGGATTCCGAAACCGAGGCCGCCATTCAGGACAGCCTGGAGCACCTGATGCGCGGCAAGACGGTGATTGCCATTGCCCACCGCCTGTCCACCGTGGTGCGCATGGACCGCCTGGTGGTGCTGGACCAGGGCCGCATCGTGGAAAGCGGCACGCACGACGAATTGATCGCGCACGGTGGGCTCTATGCGCGCCTGTGGCAGAAGCAGAGGATTCCGGGCTGAGCGCGAACGTTTGACGGATCAATGAGGTCAGGTCCGTCGGTGCCGCTCCCCCGGTGCCGCTCTCTCGGTGTTCCTCCCTATTTGCTTGCGTTTCGCTCCAGCGCCTTGCTCAGGAAATCCACGAATGCACGAATGCGCGTGGACAGTTGCTGGCGCTGCGCATACACCGCATGGATGTCGGCGTTTGGGGTGCCGCACTGCGGCAGGATGGGCACCAGGCGTCCGTCTGCCAGGTAGTCCTGGATGTCCCATTCGGCGCGCATGAGGATGCCGTGGCCATCCAGAGCCCATTTCACGGCCACTTCGCCGTCGTTGGTGGTGAGCTTCCCGTTGATGTGGACGCTTTCCCATTTGTGCCCCGCGCCCCGTCCGCTGGACAGGCGCCAGACGCCGTAGGCTTCCTCACCCTGGCGGATGACGATGCATTGGTGCCGGTCGAGTTCACGCGGGGTGGCGGGGCAGCCGTGGCGCGCGAGATAGGCTGGCGCCGCACACAGCAAACGGCGATTCGACGCCAGATGCCGGGCCACCACACGGGCATCGGGGGGCTCGCCAAAGCGGATACACACGTCGAACAGGTCCTCGGTCAGCGCCGGAGGGACGACCGACAGCTGCAGCTGTACGGACACTTGCGGGTATTGCTGGACGAAGCGCGAGATGGCCGGTGCAATGTGCCGGCGCCCGAAACCCGGTGTGGCGTTCACCCGCAGCAGGCCGGTCGGCTGCCTTTGCGCCCCCCCGAGCAGTTCTCCCAGGGTATTGACCTCGTCCAGAATGCGCCGGGCATGGTCCAGATAGACTTCGCCCTCCGGGGTGAGCGTCATGCGCCGGGTCGTGCGGTTGACCAGGGGCACGCCGGCGCGTTGTTCCATGCGCAGCAGGCGTTTGCTCACGGCTGCCGGCGTGAGCCCCAGCTCGCGAGCCGCGGCGCTCAGGCTGCCGGCCGCCGCCAGGCTGGAAAAAAAGGGGAAATCGGCCGGCTGGACAGGATCCTTCATCCGTTGCTCCGTGAAATTTCGGTCTTCAGACCAGAGAGTAGGCCAGCACAAGCGATGGATTGCCCGGTTGTTTTCGAGTCCATTTGTGAATCAAAGTTAATCATGCTTGAATTTTCACCCGACTTTTGTAAACTTCTGTATACGTAGAATGATAGAGGCTGAAGGCCCGGCGGCAGGGTCGCCGACCGGGAACGCTGGAAAACGGAGGGACACATGCAACGATCCATACGCAAGCTGGGCATCATGTCGGCCATGGTGGCGGCCATTGGTTTTGCCGCACCCGTCATGGCCGAATACCCGGACAAGCCGCTGACCTACATCATGGCATTCAATCCGGGCGGGGAATCGGACATCACGGCGCGCATGCAGGAAAAGCCGCTGGAAAAATACTTTGGCCAACCGGTCAACATCACCTACAAGGTCGGCGGTGGTGGCTCGGTGGCGTGGGCCGAATTGGTGAAATCGGTCAAGCCCGATGGCTACACGGTGGCCGGACACAACCTGCCGCACATCGTGCTGCAGCCGCTGGAGCGCGGCGATGCCGGCTATCAAACGCTGGACCTGAAGAGCGTCTACTTCTTCGAAAGCACGCCTGACTTGCTGGTGGTCCGCCAGGACAGCCCGTTCAAGACCCTGGCTGACCTGATCCAGTACGCCAAGGACAATCCCCCCGGCGTCGTCACCGTAGGAGGCAGCGGTAGTTCCACGGCCAATGACCTGGGGACGACCATGCTGAACAAGACGGCCGACATCAAGCTGACCTACATTCCGTTCAGCGGCAGCGGTGCGGCGGTGCCGGCACTCCTGGGCGGCCACGTCACGGCGCTCATGACGTATTCCACCATGGGTGTGCAATACAAGGACAAATTCCGCGCGCTGGCGATCGCCTCGGAAGAGCGCATGGATGTGCTGGGTGATGTCCCGACGTTCAAGGAACTGGGCTATGACGTGGTCGAAGGCGCCTATCGAGGCGTGGCCGTGCCACCGGGCACACCGGATGACCGTGTCGCCATCCTGGCCAAGGCTTTCGATGACACCATGCGCGACCCCGAGGTGGTCAAGAAAATGAATGAGAACGGCTTCAAGATCGAGTACATGGGTCCCGAGGAGTCCCTGGCGCTCGTGAAAAAGAAGATGGTCGAATACAAGCAGATCATGACCGAGCTGGGGCGCATCAAATAAGCGCACACCCCTGGGGGCGGGGCATCCGGCGCTGGCCGGGTGCCACCGGCCCCTGAAGTCGGCCCCTGAAGCCGAACACAAATTTGCGGAAACCCTCACATGATTGACGCCATCTGGCTGGGTCTGCAGCACCTGCTGACACTGCAGAATCTGGCGCTCATCGTGGCGGGCACGGTGGCCGGCATGGTGATCGGGGCCTTGCCCGGGCTGACCGCCACCATGGCAGTGGCGCTGCTGGTTCCCTTCACGTTCAGCATGGAGCCGGTGGGCGGCTTGGTGCTGCTGGGCTCGATCTACATGGGTGCCATCTATGGGGGCTGCTTCAGCGCCATCCTCATCAACACCCCGGGTACGCCCAGCTCGATCGGTACCACCTTTGACGGCTATCCCATGGCGCGCCAGGGCCGCGGCGAAGAAGCCATCATCGGCGCCACGGTAGGCTCGGCCATCGGGGGCGTCTTCGGGGTCATCTGCCTGATCTTTCTCAGCCCGCTGCTGGCGGATGTGGCTTTGCGCTTTGGCCCGGCGGAATATTTCTGGGTGGGCGTCTTTGGCATCACGATCATTTCCAGCCTGTCGGCAGGGACCTTCCTGAAGGGCATCACGGGCGCGGCTTTCGGGGTGATGGTGTCCACCATCGGCATTGCGCCAGTCGGGGGTGATGTGCGCTTTACCTTTGGCTGGCCGGCCATGCAGGCGGGCGTCGACCTGATCGTGATCCTGATCGGGCTGTTCTGCATTCCGGAACTGCTCAATCTGGTGTTCCATTCCGTTGCGCGCAAGGATGGCATCGATTACAAGCGCGCAAAGGGCGTGCTGGGCCGCACGACGCGACAAGTACTGGCCATGCCGGGCAATCTGCTGCGCTCGTCGGTCATTGGCACGGTAGTGGGCATCCTGCCGGGTGCGGGCGGCAATATTGCCAACCTGGTGTCCTACAACGAGGCCAAGCGTGCGTCGCGCCACCCCGAAGAATTTGGCACGGGCAAACTCGATGGCGTGGTCGCCACGGAAGCCGCCAACAATGCCGTGGTCGGTGGCGGCCTCATTCCCCTGTTGACCCTGGGCATCCCGGGGGCGCCGCCAGACGCCATCATTTATGGCGCGCTGATGATGCAGGGCCTGCGCCCCGGGCCCGAGCTGTTCAGCGCACATGCGGACATCACCTACACGTTCATGCTGGGCGTGGGGCTGTCGGCGCTCGTCATGGTGCCCGTGGGTCTGTATGGCGGTCGGCTGCTGTCGCGCTTCGTGGCGCAATTGCCGGTGCGCTACCTGGTTCCAGGCATCGCGATCCTGACCATCGTGGGTTCCTACGCCATCCGCAACAATTTCCTGGACGTGATGCTGATGCTGGGGTTTGGGGTCGTGGGCTACTTTCTGCGCTATCTGGGCTTTGGTGCCGCGCCCATCGTGCTGGGGCTGATCCTGGGGCCCATCATGGAGACCGGGCTGGTGCAGGCCAACCTCATGGGGGCCGCGTACACCTACTCCTGGTTTGCCCTGTTCGTGAATCCCTTGTCCTGGATCCTGATCGCCTTGTCCCTGTTCTCGTTTCTGTGGCCGTATTTCGGGCCCCTGAAACAGTGGGCGCGGCGGTCGCGGCAGATACCGAAGTCATGAGGACCCTGTGCCATGCGCCTGAAATCGATTGCCCCGGAGGTGAAACCATGAGTCCGCTGACCCGGGATCGACTGGGATCCCTGCTGATGTTGGTCTTCGTGGCCGTGCTTTGGTCGCAGCGCCATTACACGAGCCCGTTCGGTGGCCTGTTTCCCGATACGATCCTGGTCATCATGGCCGCCTGCATCGTCCTGACCCTGGTTCTTTCCTTTACGCGCTTTGCTGCCGGGCTGGATCGTTCGGGTGCGGACGAAGATGGCGACACCGTGCAAGACCCGCTGTCAGCGCGACGCTGGCGCGTGTTCGGTGTCGTCGTGATGCTGGCGCTGTGGGTCTGGCTGTATCGGCCGGCCGGTTTTGCGCTGACCGGCACCCTGGGGTTTGCGGGCATCGCCTGGTTCCTGGGCGAACGTCGTGCAGACCTGACCGAAATTGCGAAGGTTCTGCTGTTGGGGGCCAGCGTGTCGCTTGTCATCTACCTGGTGTTCGATTATTCCCTGCGCGTACCGCTGCCCCCCGGCTTTTTGTTTGAAGGATGAGTTGTGTCCATACGCATTGTCGATATTCGCGAGGAAACGCGCGCCATCAGTTCACCGATCCGTAACGCCTACATCGATTTTTCCCGCATGACCACCAGCGTGGTGGCGATCGTGACGGACGTGGTCCGTGATGGCCGGCCCATCGTCGGCTACGGTTTCAATTCCAACGGCCGTTACGGGCAAGGGGGGCTGATCCGGGAACGCTTCGCACCCCGCTTGCTGCAAGCCGATCCGGCCAGCCTCATGAGCGCGGCAGGCGACAATATCGACCCTGAACGCGCCTGGGCGGCCATGATGCACAATGAAAAGCCCGGGGGTCACGGCGAACGTTCCGTGGCCGTGGGTACGCTGGACATGGCGATCTGGGATGCGACCGCCAAAATTGCCGGCAAGCCGCTGTTTCGCCTGCTGGCGGACGCACACGGCAGGCCCGCCGATGCGCGGGTGTTCGTCTATGCGGCCGGGGGTTATTACTATCCCGGCAAGGATCTGGGGGCGCTGCGCGCAGAGATGCGCAGCTACCTGGATCGCGGCTACACCGTGGTCAAGATGAAGATCGGCGGCGCCAGCCTGGAAGAAGACCGGCTGCGCATCGAGGCCGTGCTGCGCGAAATCGGCAGCCAGGCGCAGCTGGCCGTGGATGCCAACGGACGCTTTGATCTGCCGGCGGCACTGGCCTATGCGGACATGCTGCGGGAATATCCCATCTACTGGTTCGAAGAAGCGGGCGACCCGCTGGACTACCGCTTGCAGGCGGTGCTGGGGCAGCATTATCCGGCTCCCATGGCCACGGGCGAAAATCTGTTCAGCCACCAGGATGCACGCAATCTGCTGCGCTATGGCGGCATGCGCCCGGACCGTGACATCCTGCAATTCGATTGTGCCCTGAGCTACGGCCTGGTGGAGTACCTGCGTACGCTGAAGGTGCTGCAGCAGCACGGCTGGTCGGCACGGCAATGCATCCCCCACGGCGGACACCAGATGTCGCTGAACATCGCGGCTGGCCTGGGCCTGGGTGGCAATGAATCCTACCCGGACCTGTTCCAGCCCTATGGCGGCTTTCCCGACTCGGTGCGCGTCGTGGACGGCCACATCACCATGCCGGAACTTCCGGGGATCGGCTTCGAGGGAAAGCGCGATTTGGTCGAGGCTCTGGAGCCGCTGAGCCGCTGAGCCGCTCAGCCGCGTGGCGTCTGAGCCGCAGGGCGCCCGAACCCAGCTTTCATGCTGCGCCCTGGTGGCCTGTTTCATGCCGCGTTGCTGAATGCCGGAGGCGTACCACCGCGCGTGCGAATCCGGGTCTCAAGTGGCGTTGTGTACGCAGACTTGTGAATGCAAGTCAATTATGTTTTATAAATCCAGGCGTTTCTGTTGTTCGTAGTTAATTAAAATAGCTGCTGAAAGAAGGTGGTTGTCCTGCAGCCGGCGCGCATGGCTTCATTACGGATGTCTGCAGGCCTGGCGATGCAAGGGGACCTACACGATTGACACCCTGCTTGAGGCATCGGGCATCAGGGACCAGGCATGAGATCAGGGACCAGGCATGAGGAAAGCACCATGAAAACGTATCACATCGCCGCGTTGCCGGGCGACGGAATCGGCAAGGAGGTCATTCCGGCCGGGCAGCGGCTGCTCGAAGCCGTGGCGCGCGCGAACCGCGCGGTGGCCTTCGAATTCGAAACCTTTGACTGGGGCGCGGACCACTACCGCGCCTGCGGGGTCATGATGCCCGAAGACGGGCTCGAGCGGCTGCGCTCGAAGGATGCGATCCTGTTTGGTTCGGCGGGCGACCCGGATGTGCCGGATCACATCACCCTGTGGGGCTTGCGCCTGAAGATCTGCCAGGGGCTGGATCAGTACGCCAATGTGCGGCCGACGCGCATCTTGCCCGGCATCGATGCGCCCCTGAAGCGCTGCGGGCCCACGGATCTGGACTGGGTGATCGTGCGTGAGAATTCCGAAGGGGAATATTCCGGCGTGGGGGGGCGGGTGCACCGTGGCCTGCCGCTGGAAGTGGCCACGGATGTGTCCGTGCTGACCCGTGCCGGGGTGGAGCGCATCATGCGCTTTGCCTTCAGGCTGGCGCAATCGCGCCCGCGCAAACGGCTGACCGTCATCACCAAGAGCAACGCCCAGCGTCACGCCATGGTGATGTGGGACGAAATCGCCCGCGAGATCGCGCAGGAATTCCCCGATGTGCGCTGGGACAAGGAATTGGTGGATGCGGCGACGGCGCGCATGGTGAATCGCCCGGCCTCGCTGGACACCCTCGTCGCGACCAATCTGCATGCCGATATCCTGAGCGACCTGGCGGCGGCCCTGGCGGGCAGCCTGGGCATCGCGCCCACCGGCAACATCGACCCGGAACACCGGTTTCCGTCCATGTTCGAGCCCATCCACGGTTCGGCCTTCGACATCATGGGCCAGGGCCTGGCCAACCCCATCGGCACCTTCTGGTCGGTGGCGATGATGCTGGAGCACCTGGGTGAAGCCGCTTTGGCGGCGCAGGTCATGGGTGCGGTCGAAATGATTGCCGCCGATCCGGCACTGCATACCCGCGACCTGGGTGGTGAGGCGACCACGGCGCAGGTCACCGATGCGGCCTGCGCCTGGATCGAACGCGCGGCGCTGGCGGCGAGCCAGGCGTCCTGAAGTCTGGAAGTCGATAAAGCTTGCCAGGGGTCTTTGGACCCCCGGCAATTCTCAAAGACCCCCGGCAATTCTCAGACCGGACTGTACAGGCTTCCCGGCAATTTCAGCTTGGCGCTTCGTCCTATGAGCCAGGCGCACAGGGCGCAGTGGTGAATGCCCGGTGGATCGTTTGGCTGTGTGGCGCATCAAGCCGCCTGCGCGTCCTCCAGAATGAAATTCGCGGCACGTTCGGCGATCATGACGACAGGCACGTTGGTATTCCCGGATACCAGGGACGGCATGATCGAAGCATCGACGACCCGCAGCCCGTCGACGCCATGGACGCGCAGCCGGTGATCGACCACCGCGCTGCGATCCGCGGCCACACCCATCTTTGCCGTACCGACGGGATGAAAAATCGTGGCACCGTGTTCGCGGCAGAACTGCAGGATTTCGTCGTCGCTTTGAACCTCGTGGCCGGGCCGGAATTCCCGCTTCATCAGATGGCTGAGCGGCGCGGTGCCGGCCAAGCGCCGGGCGTAGTGCACGCCGGCGACCGCCGTGCGCTGGTCGAGCTCGGTGTCCAGATAATTGGGGTGAATGGCGGGTGCCTCGAGCGGGTTGGCGGAACGGATCCGGATCGTTCCACGCGATTCGGGGCGCAACTGACACATGGAGTAGGTGCAGCCGGAAAACCGGTGGACCTCGCCCCCGGCGCTGTCGGCCGACAAGGTGCCGAAATGCAGCTGTGTATCGGGTGTGGGGCTCGTGGGCAGTGCGCGGCAAAATGCGGCGCCCTGGTTGATGCCGATCGCCAGCGGCCCGCCGCGAAACAGCAACCATTGCAAGCCGATGCGGGCCTTGCCCCACGGGGTGCGCAGTTGGTCATTGGTGGTGATCGGCCGGGTGACTTCATAAATCAGGCGGATCTGCAGATGATCCTGTAGATTGGCACCGACACCGGCCAGGTCCTTCACGACGGGAATGCCGTGCTGGCGCAGCAGGTCCGCCGGGCCGATGCCCGAGAGTTGCAGGATCTGCGGCGACTGAATGGCGCCGGCCGACAGCACCACTTCGCGCCCGGCCAGCAAGGTGTGTTTGCGTCCATTTTGCAGGTAGTGCACGCCGCGCACGCGCTGGTTTTCCGTCACCAGGCCCGAAACCTGGGCCCCGGTTTCAATGCGCAGATTCGAGCGGCTGCGGGCAGAATCCAGATAGGCCACGGCGGTGGAGCAGCGCTTGCCCTTGCGGGTGGTCAGCTGGTAATAGCCCACGCCTTCGTTGTCGCCCTCATTGAAGTCGCGTCGCTTCGCCAGGCCATTGCTGGCACCGGAGCGGATCAGGGCTTCCACCAGCGGGTGGCGAGTCTTGATGGAGGTGGCATTCAAAGGCCCGTGCGTGCCGCGTGTCGGACCATCACCCAGGTCATTGGCCTCGAGCTTGCGAAAATAGGGCAGGCATTCCTCCCAGCTCCAGCCGGTGTTGCCCAGCTGTGCCCAATGGTCATAGTCCTGCTTCTGCCCGCGGATGTAGATCAGCCCGTTGATGGAACTGCAGCCCCCCAGGGTCTTGCCGCGCGGCCAGTAGATCTGGCGGCCCATCATGTTCTGGTCGGGATCGGTGTAGAAACCCCAGTTCAGCGTCTTGTGAAACATGGTCTTCCCATAGCCGATGGGAATGTGGATCCAGGGGTTGCGATCGCGCGGGCCCGCCTCCAGCAGGCAAACCGAATATTTTCCGTTTTCACTCAGGCGGTTGGCCAGGACACAGCCTGCGGAGCCCCCGCCGATCACGATGAAGTCGACCGTATTTGACATTTGGATTTTGACTCGAAACAAGATTACCGGAACAACGGATTTCATGATACGTACGGCTCGAAAGTCGACAAGCTATAATGGGTCCGCATTTCACACGTGGAACATTAAGTTCCACACGCGTTTCAGGCCACAGCGGCCACTTAGGGGAAACCATGACGGATTTCAGCGATCATTACCTGCGCATTCCCCGCCTGCTGGAACAGCTGTCACGCACCCGCCATGCCCAGACGCTGGCCCAGCTGGCGCAGCGCCTGGATCAGCCCAAGACCTCGCTGATGCGGATCCTGGCAGCCCTGGTGGAATCGGGCTTTGCGGTTCAAGTACCCGGGGAACGGGGGTTCGTGCTGGGGCCGCGCGCCGTGCGTCTTGCTCTGGGCATTCTCGAGACCCCGCATTTTTCCAGGGCCTCTCGCACCATTCTGGCGCGCCTGGTCGAAGCAACCGGTGAAAGCTGCAACCTGACCGCACTCGAGGGCGACAGCATGCGCTATCTGGAGCGCGTGGAAACCCGGCATCTGCTGGGCCTGCGCATGGACGTGGGCGCCCATGTGCCGCTGCATTGCACCGCGACCGGGAAACTGATGCTGGCCATGATGGACAAGGCCCTGCAACAGGAAATTCTGGACCGCGTCACGCTGTCCGCTCATACCGTCAGGACCATCACGGACCGAAAGAAACTGGAACGTGAATTCATCACCATCCGCCAGCGCCGCGTGGGCGTGGATAACGAAGAGTTTGTCCTCGGCATGGTGGCCGTGGCCGTGCCCGTGCTGGATGCCCAAGGGCGCATGATTGCGGCGATTGCCTGCCACGGCCCCACGGCCCGCGTGTCCATGGCAGACTTGCTGGCCTCGGTCCAGGTGATGCATGAGGCTGCCAAGGACATGAGCAAGGTCTTGTAGAAACACGCCGCAGTCCGCTCACCGCCGCCGACGGCCCGCTTACTTCAACAGCTGCCGGATCCGAGGCGATTCAGGTCCTCCAGGGTGAGTCCATGAGAACTCGGTCGCAACACAACTCCCTGGCTTCTGACGACAAATCTTTCCCGGTTATTGCGTAACACCGGCGCCGCGGACTGAATCCTACCGCCAAAGATCTTGATCAACGAGCCTCGATCCCGTACCAGTACAGTCCCAAGAGCGTTGTTGACCAACCCGACCGCCGGTGGTGGTCACGATCATCGGAATCACTGGTCACGATCCTGGACTATGTGGTCACGATGCCGGAATTGCTGGTCACAATCGACCGGAATACCCACTTTGGCCAGCTTGACAATGAAGACCATGGGGCTGACGTAGGCACCATTCAGGCGCAGATGGGCCCGCCGAGATGGTCTGCATCAACGCCAGGGCATTGTGCTCGTCGGCAAGGCCTTCGAGTAGCAGTAGAGCTGGCTATGGGACCAAATTCAGTCTATATTCTTCCCTATTGGACTGATCACTGGAATTCGCCATGAAGCTCGCCACCCACGTACGGCCTATCAGCTACCTGAAAAGCCACGCCGCTGAAATCGCCAAAAATATCACCGAGACTGGTGAGCCCATGCTCATTACCCAGAACGGCGAGGCCCGCCTGGTTGTCATGGACGTGAGTAGCTATGAACAGAGAGAGCAGACCCTGGCGCTTCTGAAAATGCTGGCGATGGGCCAACGAGATATCGAGCAGGGCCACTACCGTGATGCAGAGGAGTTCTTTGCTGAGCTGGACAAGGAAGCCCTGGCGTGAAGGCGGTGCTGCTTGATGGGGCTCAGACCGACATCAGGGAACTGCGCTTGTACGTAAACAAGATCTTTGGAGAGGCTACGTGGCAGGAAACCTACACAGACATCAAGGCCACGGTACGCAATATGGTGGCTTTCCCTCTTAGCGGCCATATTCCGCCCGAATTGGCCGAATTGGGGCTCTCCCAATACCGACAAGCGCTGTCAGGTATGAACCGCATCATCTACGAAGTGCAGGGCGACATGCTTTACATCCACATTGTTTGCGACACGCGCAAGGACTTGCGAGCGCTGCTGACAAGACGATTGCTCAAGCGCTGAGTGCTGGCGCCATGCGTTGGTATCGGTACAGTAGTCCCATGAGCGTTGTTGACCAAGCCGACCCTCAGCGTGGTCACGATGCCGGAATGGGTGGTCACGATCAGCCGGAATACGCAGGCGGACACCAGCCGCACGCCGGGCGTCGGACCCAACGTGCCCTCCTTTAAGGTCACTACCGCTGCCGAGCCCATCCAACAGCACGCCCACGAACTTCTGCTGTCGATTCGCTCTTTGTCAGAAAACCGCTTCCAGGTCTCAGCACTACTGATCGACCCGCAAACGCAATCCGCTCATTCGTCTTCTGCGAACAGGGCGGTCGCGTTGCGCGCGCGCTCCTCTTGCCAAGATGCCTGCACCATCGGGCCCAGCGCGTCGGTACCTACGGCCAGCGGTGTCGTCGACAGCAGCATGGGCTGGCCGATTTGCCGCACGATTGGCCCCAGCGCCTGACTCATTGAATGCCGGCTTGTGTCCTGCAGGGCACCGTGCCGAGGAAGCGATTTCAGACCGGGCAGCTGTGGCTGCACGATTCGCTTGACGGTGGGAATTGCCGATCCACGCCCGAGTCTGGACGATGGACCTGCCATGATCGTGGGATCTTGGGTCTGCGCTCCGGGCAGCACCACCAGTGTCTGGCCGTAAGACACCAGTCCTGGGTCGGTGGTGGCCTTGTGCTGCTGCCCACGCACGGGCACCGGATCCGGTTCGCCCGGGCTCTTGCCGCGAAAACACAAGTACGCTCCCCCAGGCCTGGCTGCACGGACGTACGCCTGGGTGGCCAGGTAAGCGTCGTGAAAGGCCGGCGTTTCATCCTGGCCGCGATGCAGGGCGGCCAGGCCTTCCATCAGCAGGGACAGGCCCGGCGCAAACAGCGGCAGGCCGCGTGCGGTGGCTTCGAGCAGCATCTGGCGGATGTCGTCTTGTGCCACGTCGTCCTGTTCCCGAGCCAGTGCCGCCTGCAGGATTTTGGCGTCGGCCAGCCAGGGGGCATGGTCCACCAGGCCCTGCAGACTTTGTGCACACAGATCGTGCTGGTGCGTCTTGTAGTGCACGTACGCCTGGGCCAATGCCGCAATGTCGTCGGGTAACGGAGTGGGCGCGGCGGCCAGCGGTAGCGTATCGATCATCGCACCGGCCTCCCGGACTGCGCCTTGCGCCAGGTACGCCATCATCAGCTCATTGTCTGCGGGCTGGCGGGCCACGGTGATCTGCACTCGATCGCCCGTATTGCCCGGCGAGGGGGTCAGCGCCACGCGCACCGGTCCACCCGGCGGCAGGCTGATGAGTTGCCAGGCGACGTACTGGCCACCCACCTGCAGCAGGTGCGGGGCCAGCGGGATTTGCAGGCGAAACTCGCGGATGCCGCGATCGCTGTGCATGTTTTCGGCTGCCACGGATTCGCCCGTCCAGCCCGCGTCGCCCAGTCGCCACAACACCGCCCAGACGGGGCCGATGCGACGCGGCGCCGACTTGTTTGCGCCGGATGTCTGTGCGTGCGTGATGGCCGTCGCATCCGTTGCGCCGCCCGATTCGCCTGGCGCATCCAGATGCCCCAGAGAACGGAACGGCGCCACCCACTGCAGCCAGGCATGATCGCCGCCATTCAGTTGCAGGCGCATCCGGTTGTCACCAGCCTGCAGCAGCACGCGTTCCTGGATGGTGCGACCATCGGGCAGCCGCGCCAGCACATAGACGCGCGGCGTGGCATCCGTCGGTGCCTGCCCCAGAACACTGGCTTTTTTCAGCACGAAACGGGCTGGGGCACGACACGATCCGGTGCCCGCCGCCAACAAGCGGCCATCTGCCGCGTAGACCTGCAAAGGCAGCGCCGCCAGCGTCCGAGTCGCGTCGTCGGTGGATTCGGCAGGCGGCGATGCCTGTTGCGGCCCGCCGCTGATCTGCACGGTCAGTCTGAATGCTGTCTGGGCCATGTTCCCGTCCTTTTCCATGCGTCTGGCCGCTCGGGATGCCTTTCCTTGCAGGCAAGGCAAGCGGTCGGCTGCGCTTCAAACTCGAAATTTCCAGTTCAGGATGGCACGCTTGAGCAGTCGGTGCTGCGTCTGCTCCGGAAACTGGTCCTGCAGTGCTTGCGCCCCGAACAGCCATTCCCCTTGTGCCTTCAGGAACTGCGCCGGGCCGTTGGCCAGGGCCACGACTTCCCGCGGCTGTGTGGCGCGTTCCATGAAGGCCTGCGCCACCGGACGGTAGCCGGCCGGGTCCACGTCCAGCCACACCTGCACCAGGGGCGCCTGCGGCAATACCTGCAAGGCGGTGGTGCCAGGTCCTTCGCCCTGGTTGGCACCCATCACCTGCCGGGCTTCTGCCGGCAGGGCCTGTTGCGACCAGCTCAGGTAGTCTGCCATCGCGTCGTGCAGATCGTCCGCCCCCACGCTGAAATGCGCATCCATGTCATATTGCGTCCCGCAATGTCCCTGCAGCGCCCACAGCAGCGCCTCGGTGAAGCGTGCCACGCCGGTTTGGGGTGCAAAGGCCAGGCGATTCATGGTGGTGGCGCGCAGAAGCGACCAGTCGCGCGTCATTGGCCGGCCGGAGCGTGGGCCATCGAGCAGCGGTTGCGGGTTGCCCAGGCGGTTGAGCACCTCGTCGTTGAACTCCATGCAGGCGTCGATCCAGAAGGACAGCGTGGCGGACGTCAGCCGGATGGCCACCTGGCAGGTATTGGATACATGAAACAGCGGCTTCCAGGGCTCCAGTTTCTTCTCGAGCGCATCGTCGGCCACCAGGTATTGTGCCTCGCCGTTGCTGAGCCCATGCCCACAAAAATAGAAAATGCCGCGATTGCCGGGCTGGTCTCCCAGGCGTTCCAGCCAATGGCCAAAGGCCTCGTTCAGATTGGCCAGTGTCGGGCGCGTGCAGGCGACCGTTGCGCCCGAGGGCAGCGTGTAGGAGTCCTGTGGCGAAGCCAGCAGTGCCACAGTGGCCAGCGGTGCCTGAGGATTATGGAAGGCCTGATCGGCGGGGAGGGCCTTGTCCGGTGGCAGGGCGTCGGCGCCAGAGAGAAACCAGTCGGCCAGGCGCACCACCGAGCGGCGCGCGGGCGTCAGCGGCTTCAGGTTGCTGTGCGCGGCCACCAGCCCCGGGTAGGCGCCGCAGCCCGCGAGCAGCACATGCGTGCCAGGTGCGGAGGGGTCCGTCTGCCAGGCTTTTGATTCAAAGGCAAGTTCCATGGTCGCCCACCTCCGCTGGATCCGTCTGCAAGCGCGGCTGGCTGGCCTGCGCCATCGTTCGGCTGCCGGGGGATTTCAGCCTTTCCCGGAAATCCGTGCGGCCAGCCTGCGGTAGAAGCTGGGTCGCGCGAAATACCCGCCGTGCGCCTCGAGCGACCCGTAGCCCGTGTCGTAGCGGTAATCGTCCACCCCGGCGTATACCCCGGCCGCACTGAAGGAAAAAATGTCGTTGGTATCGAATACATTGATCCATTGTGCGATATTTGCGGGTCGGGCGATGCGATCCTGTTCGGGGTCGCTCGGCACCCCTGCCTGTACCTGGGCGGCGCTGTCCTTGCACAAGGACATTTCCTGAAAGAGCGCCACCTGCGACCCCACTGTGACGAAGCAGTCCACCTGCAGGTCCGGGCGATAGTGCGTGAAGACGTCGTAGGCCAGCAGCCCACCCAGGCTGTGGCCCACCACGATCAATTTTTCGTCCCCCGGCTTGCGCGCCTTGTCTGCTTCATCCAGCCTGGCCAGCAGGTCGGCCAGCAGGGCATCGGGCCCGGTTGCGTCGCGGCTTGTCAGATAGACGAAAATATCGCCCAGGAAGCGTGAAGCGCTGGCGTGCAGTTTTTTGCGCCCCAGGCTCGTTGCGATGGAGGATGCGGCACCCCCCGGCAGGTGACCCAGGCGGCTGGCGGCCTCCTTCAGCCCGTCCTGGATGTTTGCCAGCCAGTCGCCCAGGCCCAGGGCCACCACCTCGGGCGCCACGGCTGGGCTGGCGAAGCCCGCTGATTCGGTCAGCAGACGGTCCACGAAGACGGCGTTGTCCAGCGGTGGGTCCTGCAGTGCCCAGTTTGGGGCCGGATTGGCGGCTGCATAGCGCAGCGCGGCCTGGTAGTGGTCCAGGACCTGGGCGGCATTGCCCGGGTACAACACGCTGGCCGTATCCCAGACCAGGTCGATCGCATCCGTGAAGCTGCGCGTGCGGCTGATCGCGCCAAAACTTACCACGGGGGCGCCCGCCTGGGTGCGGATTTCTGCGAGCCCCAGATCGATGCGTGCTGCATCCGAGCCGATCCCCAGGGCCACCATGTGTTGCGAGTCATCCGGCAAAGAGGCCTGGTTCCAGCGAAACTGCACGCCCTTGTCCCCCCAGTAGGGAAACAGCACCTTTACATCCCCGGTCAGTTCGATGCCGGGGGCCAGGATGCGCCTGAAAAACGCTTCTCGCGCCACGTTGCCGGATTCATAATCGGGGTCTTGCTTGCGGTTGTTGACGCCATGGACAAAGACAATGGGCATGATTCCCTCCAGGTTCAAACGGCCGAGTGCCCCGCTTGGTTGGTTTGTGTGCTTGTATTCGGATGAGCCAACAGGACACGGGCCACCGTGGCGGCGTCGAAAGATGCCTGGTGCTTTGATGCATCTTAGAGTAGATGGCGCGGGCAGGGAAGCACTGGCGTCGGTCGTGGTGCGGATCTGCCGGGCAGTTGGTTCGCGTTTACCTCAACAGTTGTCGGATCCGGTGCACCTCTGCGGCGTGCAGCAGGCGTTCGCGCCGTTCGTTCATCACGTCCTGACTGCTGGCAGCGTGGCTGGCATGGTCGTGGGTGTCCGCGTGCAGGTGGCTGATCAGGCGTGCCGGTGGCTGACCAGGATCGGTGGCGGGCTCTTGTCCGTACGCTCCGGTGTGCGACGTTTTCAGGGGGCGGGTGAGCGTGTGCGCTGATTCTTGCCGGTTTGTCTCCATGATGCAGGCCTCCTCCGAAAAATGGGGACGTGAACCCCGGGCATGTGGCCATTGTGGGTCGATGGCACAGAGCGATCGTTTATGCTTGAATTATCTTCCCATTTGAGGTCTGAATGATCTCTCACCGATACCTGAATGCGAACTTACTGACATCTGAACGAAAAATTACGGATTTCCGAATGAATGTTTCGCTACGAGTGAATGTCATCTTACGATCAGCTGAATGCAATCTTACGCATTCCTGAATGATGAAATTTTACATCAGGCTTGAATCAAATCGCCTGACGACTGCCGTCCGTCATTTATCGAGATTCTCCGCATTGACATCATTCGTCACGAGGTGCAAACTCGCTGAATAAAAAAAGGGGGACAGGGTTTCAGCGGCGCTTGCGCGGTCTTTCGGATCGATCCCGTTCATCGGGGTTCATCTTGCAGCGGTCACAAATGCGTCGCCTGCAAACTGGTTGAACTGGAGAATCTGATGAATGACAATCGCGGCAATCCAGCCGGCGTCAGCCGGCGCAACGCTCTGAAAATGGCCGCCACCCTGGGTGTGGCAGCCATCGCAGCACCACGCATCATCTGGGCTCAGGGCGATAAGCCCGTCTTGTTGGGCGTGGACAATCCCCTGACGGGAACCTACTCCATCACAGGCAGAAACGAATTGCACGGCATGGAGCTGGCCGTGACGGAAATCAATGCCAAGGGCGGCATCCTGGGGCGCCCCGCGAAGCTGATCGTGGAAGACTCCACCAGCGGCGATGCGGGTGTCGCAGTGCAAAAGGCGCGCAAGCTGATCGACCGCGACAAGGTCGACTTTCTGGTGGGCAATGTGAATTCCGGCCTGACCATGGCCATGTCCGCCGTGGCGTACGAAAAAGGCGTGTTCATGATGGATCCGGGCGGTCATGCGGACCCCATCACGGGTGAAAACTGTCACTGGGACGTCTACCAGGTGGATCCGTCGACCACGCTGCTGGTGAACGCCATCGCCCCCTCGCTGATCAAACGCTTCGGCAAGAAATTCTACTTGCTGGTGCCCGACTACGCGTTCGGTCACGGCTTGCTGAAGGCGTATCGGGAAAATCTGAAGAAATACGGCGCGACCGAACTGGGGGCGGATCTGATCCCATTGGGTACGGCGGAATATTCGTCTTATCTGATCAAGGCCCAGGCCGCCGACCCGGATGTCATCGTGATCCTGCAAAACGGCGAAGACCAGACCAATGTGCTGAAGCAGGCCGTTCAGTTCGGTCTGGACAAGCGCTTCCACATCGCGGGTGCGAACATCGAGCTGGAAACGCTCGAAGCCCTGTCGCCCGACGCACGCATTGGCAACTGGGTGATCGAATGGTACTGGAATCAGCCCGATGTGCCGCATGTGAAGGAATTCGTCGACGCGATCAAGAAAAAGACCGGGCGCGTGCCCACCGCGCGGACCTGGTTCGGCCACACCGCCATTCACGCCTGCGCGCTGGCTGCGAACACGGCCAAGTCGCTCGAGCCGCTGAAGATGGCCCGCGCACTCAACGGCCTGACCCTGCCTCCCGAAGTCGCCCTGCAACCGCATCCGGCCACGTTCCGCGCCGATCAGCATCTGCTCATCGGCACGCTCTGGGCCGGCCACGCGCAGGCCTCGGGCAGCGCACCCGATGACTTGTTCAAGATCGATGAGGTCATCGAAAGCAAGACCATTGCGCCGACCGTCGCAGAGACGGGGTGCAAGATGACCTGGCCCGCCTGATCGGGTGCGTCTGACCTGACTTGCCCGAACTGACGGAGATTCGCGGTGACCCAGCTGGTCCTTTTCAATGTGTTCAATGGCCTGGTCATCGGCGCGTTCTACGCGCTGATGGCGCTGGGCCTGTCGCTCATCATCAATCTGACGAACGTGATCAATTTCGCGCACGGGGGCTTTCTGGCCCTGGGCGCATATTTTGCATACACGCTGGAACCCTACGTGGGGTTCTGGGGGGCGCTGATCGTCTCGCCCTTTTGCGCGGCGCTCGTGGGCATCGTGATCGAGCGCCTGCTGATCCGGCCGCTGTACACGCGTGATCCGCTCTACAGCCTGCTGCTGACCTTCGGCCTGGCGTACGTGATCCAGGATTCGGTGCGCTACATCTGGGGGGCACAGGGCCTGCCGCTGAAAGTGCCCGACGTGCTGCAGTCCGCGCTCAGCCCCACGCTGTTCTTCCTGACGGGTTATCGGGTTTTCATGGTGGTGCTGGTGGCGGTGGCGGTGGCGGTGCTGTTCCTCATTCTGAAGAAAACCCGCCTGGGCATGCGCATCCGCGCGGGTACGCTGGACCTGGAAATGGTATCGGCGCTGGGGGTGGACGTGCGCATCCTGCGCAACCTGAATTTCGGCCTGGGGATTTTCTTTGCCGGGCTGGCGGGGGTGCTGGCGGCCGGCATGCTGGGGCTCACGCCCACCATTGGTGACGGGCTGATCATGCCCAGTTTCGTGGCCGTGATCGTGGGCGGTTTGGGCAGCCTGGTGGGCACGCTCTTTGGCGGACTGCTGATCGGGGTGGCCACGGGCGTGGTCACGGTGTTCTACCCCTCGGCCTCCGAGGCCACCATTTACGTGATGATGGCGCTGGTACTGCTGGTGCGGCCTCACGGACTGTTTGGTGAAGAAGGCGGGACGAAGCTGTGAACGAAAACAATGAATTGCGCAGGATCCTGACCCTGACCGTGCTGTGGCTGCTCTTGTTGACCATGCCGTACTGGCTGGTGGGCATCGGCAGTTATGTCGACCTGGGCACACGCGTACTGATCATCGGCCTGGCGGCCATGGCCACCAACCTGCTGGTGGGCCATTCCGGGGTGATGGCCTTTGGCCATGCGGCCTACTTCGGCCTGAGCGCCTATGGCACGGGGCTGGTCATGAGCTACCTCGTGCCCAGCACGCCGGCGGGTTTTCTGGCCGGCATTCTGGTCGGTACCGCCGGGGGGGCGATCGTGGGGTTTCTGCTGCGCCGGCTGCGCGGCATTTATTTCGCTCTGGCCACGATCGCCTTTGGCCAGGTGTTCTACTTCATTGCCTTTCGCTGGAATCGGGTGACCGGCGGCGACAATGGGCACACGTTCCTGCGCCTGCCCATTGATCTGGGCTTCACGCAGATCGACATCACGACCAGCCATGTGTTCTATTACACTGCCTTGGCCGTGTTTGCCGTCTGCGCGATCCTGATGGCCGTGATCCTGCGCTCGCCCTTTGGCCACACGCTTCTGGCCATGCGTGAAAACGAACGCCGCGCGCGTTTCCTGAGCATTCCGGTCAACCGCCATCTGTGGTATGCCTACACCATTTCGTGCCTGTTCGTGGCGGTCGCGGGCTCGCTCTATGGCTTGCTCAACAATTTCGTCAATCCGCACGATCTGCACTGGACGCAGTCGGGCGACTTCGTGCTGATGGCGGTCATTGGCGGCATGCGTTCTTTCTGGGGGCCTCTGCTGGGCGCAGCCATTTTTGTCGTGGCGCAGGACTATCTGTCCAGCCTGACCGACAACTGGATGTTCTTCATCGGCTTGATCTTCGTTCTGGTCGTCCTGTTCGTGCCGCGCGGCATTGTCGGGATGCTGCAAAAGAAAACATCATGAGTCTGCTCGAAGTGCACGACGTCACGCAACGGTTCGGTGAGCTGGTGGCGGTGAACAAGGTCTCGCTCAATGTCGAGGAAGGCGAACTGCATGCCATCATCGGTCCCAACGGGGCGGGCAAGACGACTTTTTTCAACATGATCAGCGGCTTTTACCAGCCCACGTCCGGGCGCATCGTGTTTGCGGGCATGGATGTCACGCACATGCCGCCGCACGAGCGCGTGGCCCGGGGCATGGCGCGCACCTTCCAGATCACCGAGATCTTTCCGGAGCTGACGGTGCGTGAAAACCTGCGCATCGCCGTCGAGGTCACCCAGGGCCTGCGCCTGCGGCTGTATGCCACGCGAGCGCAGACGGCCGAGACGAACCGGCGGCTGGACGAACTGCTGGAGACCGGCGGGCTGACACCCAATGCCGATCGCGTCGTGGGGGAGCTCTCGCACGGTGACCAGCGCACGACCGAGATCATGATGGCTCTGGCGCTCAAGCCCAGGCTGCTGCTGTTCGATGAGCCGGCCGCGGGCATGGGCAACCAGGAGACGTTCGACACGGCGGTGCTGATCCGCCGCCTGCACCGCACGCAAAAACTGACCATCGTGCTGGTGGAGCACGACATGCGCGTCATCTTCAACCTGGCTGACCGCATCACCGTCCTGACCGAGGGCGAGGTGCTGGAGCAGGGCACGCCCGACGAAATTGCAGCCAGCGAAAAGGTGCAGGTGGCCTATCTGGGGGAAAAGCGTGAAGGCACTTGAGGTTCACCAGCTGAATACGTATTACGGCAAGAGCCACATCCTGAAGGGGGTGGACCTGGAGGTCGGCGAGGGCGAACTGGTCACGCTGCTGGGGCGCAACGGGGCAGGCAAATCCACCACGCTGCGCAGCGTCATGGGCCTGACACCGGCACATTCCGGACAGGTGCGCATCTTTGGCACCGAGTCCACACACTTGGCGCCGTTTCGCATCGCACGCCTGGGCGTGGGCCTGGTGCCAGAAGGGCGCCGTGTCTTTCCGAACCTGACGGTCGAGGAAAACCTGAAGGTGCCCGTGGAACAGCCCGGGCCGTGGACCATCGCGCGCGTCTACGAACTGTTTCCGCGTCTGGCCGAACGCAAGCTGCACAAGGGCAAGCAGTTATCCGGCGGCGAGCAGGAAATGCTGTCCATCGCCCGCGTGCTGCTGCTGAACCCGAAACTGCTGTTGCTGGACGAACCGTCCCAGGGCCTGGCTCCGCTGATCGTGCAAAACGTGTTCAGGGTGATCGTGGCCGCCCGCAACGAGGGCACGTCGGTGCTGCTGATCGAACAGAACGTGCGCGCCGCCATCGAAATCGCCGACCGGGCCTATGTGCTGGATCGTGGCGCGATATCGTATACGGGCGTGGCCGCCGAATTCGGCCAGGACGAAGCACGCGTGCAGGAGCTGGCCGGCGCCAGCGCCCAGAAATGGGAATTCCCCGACGATTGAGGATGCTGGAGGCGCAAGCCGGAATCGAACCGACGTACGCGGATTTGCAGTCCGCTGCATGACCACTCTGCCATTGCGCCCATGTGGCCTGATCGTTCAACTTGCAGTTGAACTTGCGGCCAACGAAGCTCGACATTATACGATATTTGCTGGAAGCCATCAGGGCGTGGCACGCCCCGTGCCGGCACTCCTCGTGCCGGCATACCGCGGCCCGACCTGGCTTGCCGGCGCGCCGGCTTGTTAACATGGACGCTTACGTCGAGAATTTTGTTCTGGTTCGAGCACATCCATGACATTCCGTTTGCCGATCATCACCGGCCTGATCTGGCTCTACATACTGTGGCGCTTCATCTGGCCCCTGTCCTGGGGGCTGGCCGCGCGCCTGTTTCTGGCGGTGGTGGTCTTTCTGGTGGCGCAGTACCACTGGGTGGTGCGGCAATATTTCGGCACTCTGGCCTCGCCGGAACTGCCGCAGGCGGTTCTGATCGTTCTGGCCTGGGCCTTTGGCGCCTATCTGCTGCTGGCGATGCTGGTGCTGGTGCGTGATGTGCTGGGAGTGGTGACCTGGCTGGCATGGCGCAGGGCAGGGTATGCGATTCTGGCAGGGCAGGCGCTGCATCTGACACTTGGCGTGCTGGCCCTCGGGCTGGCCGCGCTGGGCGTCTGGCAAGCCGTGCGTGTGCCCGGCGTGAAAACGGTCGAGATCACCCTGGCAGGGCTGCCGCAGGCCTTTGACGGTTATCGCATCGTGCAACTGAGCGACACGCACGCTCACCGGCTGCTGCCGCAATATTGGCAGGCGGCGGTGGTGCAAAAGGCCAATGCCCTGAATCCCGACCTGACCGTGATCACCGGAGACCTGGCGGATGGCACGCCGCAGCAGCGCGCCGCCGACGTACGCCCCCTGCAGGATCTGCGTGCGCCCGACGGCGTGCTGGCCATCCCGGGGAATCACGAGTATTACTCCAATTATCAGGCGTGGATGCCGGCCTATCGGGCGCTGGGTCTGCACATGCTGGAAAACGCTCATGTGCTGATCCATCATGCGGGTGCCACGCTGGCCGTGGCCGGTCTGACGGATCACCAGGCCACGACCTTTGGCCAGCCGCCACCCAATCTTCAGGCCGCCTTGCAGGGTCTGGCGCCCGACACGCCGGTGATCCTGCTGGAACACCGGCCGGGCGATGCCCGGCAGAACGCTCAGGCGGGGGTGCTGCTGCAATTGTCCGGCCACACCCATGGCGGACAGATACTGGGGCCGCACCTGCTGACCCAATGGGTCAATGGCGGTTTTGTGTCCGGCCTGTATCAGGTGGGCCCCATGAAGCTGTATGTCAGCAACGGGGCAGGGCTGTGGAACGGTCTGGCGATCCGCCTGGGTCGGCCGGCCGAGATCACGCTGATCGTGCTGCGGGCCCTCTGATTTGCGGGCCTTGCGCCTGCGGGCTCTACGACTGCGAGCTCTCCGCCTGCGGGATCTCCGACTACGGACCTTGCGCCTGCGGGCCCTCCGACCACAGGCCCGCTGAGCACAGGGTCGCGGATTGCTGATCTATGTCATGTGGCCGGCATCGAGGTACGTTTATGATGCTTTCCAGGGTTAACCCTGTATCAAGGAAATCAACATGTCATCACGTATCGCGCCCGGCCCGATGCCATCTGCCTTACGCAAGCCGCTATCCGTGCTGCTTGCCAGCACCTTCGGGTTCACAATCTGTTTTGCCATCTGGACGATGTTCTCCGTTCTGGGTGTCCCGCTGAAGACCACGCTGGATCTGAACGGCACGCAGTTCGGTTTGTTGATTGCCACACCGGTGCTGACCGGTTCACTGGTGCGCGTGCCCCTGGGGCTGCTCACTGACCGATTTGGCGGTCGCATCGTGTTTTTCCTGGTGATGCTGGTCTGCGTCCCGCCCTTGTACCTGATGGCGCACGCCACCACCTTTGCACAATTCCTGATCCTGGGCCTGTTCGTGGGCATGGCGGGCGGCACGTTTTCCGTTGGCACGCCGTATGTCGCGCGTTGGTTCCCATCGAATCGTCGGGGCTTTGCCATGGGCGTGTTCGGGATGGGCAATGCCGGAACCGCCCTCAACATGTTCATCGCGCCGCTGATCATCGCGGCATTTGGCTGGAAAATGCTGCCCAAGGCCTACGCGGCGCTGATGCTGGGTACCGCGGTGCTGTTCTGGGTGTTCAGCCATTCCGATCCGTCGCACAAGATTCCCCCGGGGACGAGCCTGCGCGAGCAGATGCGCATCCTGAAGGATCCCCGCATCTGGCGCTACTGCCAGTACTATTCGGTGGTCTTCGGCGGCTACGTCGGGGTGTCCTTGTGGATGACGAAGTATTACGTGTCCGAGTACGGTTTCAGCCTGACGGCGGCCGCATTCCTGGCGATGATGTTTTCCCTGCCTGGCGGGGTGTTGCGCGCGCTGGGCGGCTGGTTCTCGGACCGGTTCGGCGCCTATGCAGTGACGTGGTGGGTGATGTGGGTGTGCTGGGTCTGTCTCTTCCTGCTGTCGTATCCGCAGACGCAGATGACGATCCATACGATCGATGGGCCGGTGACACTGAATATCGGCCTGAATGCGACCCTGTTCACGATCCTGCTGTTCATCGTCGGCGTGGCCATGGCGATCGGCAAGGCGTCGGTCTTCAAGTTCATCAGCGACGACTACACGCACAACATCGGTGCGGTGTCCGGCGTGGTGGGCCTGGCGGGCGGGCTTGGCGGCTTCATCCTGCCGATCATATTCGGCGCGCTGCTGGATTTGACCGGAATTTACTCCAGCGCGTTCATGGTGCTTTATGGTGCGGTCTGCGTATCGCTGGTTTTCATGCACTATTCGTATCGCAGTTCGCCGCGCGCAGGAACAGAGCTGACCGAGCCGGCGTGATCTGCCCAGAGCTGACCGAGCCGGCGTGATCCGACTCCAGAGTCTGTTTCCAAGTCCGGTACGACAACCCGCCCGCCACAGAGGGCGGGGTTGCCGCGTCATGGCGCAGCACAAATGAACAGGGAATGAACGGCGGCTTCAGACAAGGTTCACCAAGCCTGGCACAAAATGGATGCACGAATCAACCCCGGCATCCAAAACAGGCCTTCACGGAACCTCGTCATGAAAACTTCACTCGCTGTGTTCCTGGCAAGCATTACCTTCATCTGGGGCTGGCATGTGTTTTATGCCAGTGCTTTGCCACCGGGTGACACCCTGTGGCTCATCCGCCAGGAAGGGCTTTATCTTACCGGCTTGCTGTCGATTTCTCTCATGTCCGCGGTCATGATCCTGGCCACACGGCCCGCGTGGCTCGAAGCGCCACTGGGCGGCATGGATCGTGTCTATCGTCTGCACAAATGGGCCGGCATCCTGGCCATCGGGTTCGCTGCAGCGCATTGGCTGCTGGAGATGTCCGACGATCTGATCAAGGCATCGATCGGCAAAGGGGGGCGACCGCCCAAAGCGGATTTTGCCGGCATCACCGGTTCGGGCCTGCGCCACTTGGCCGAGGACCTGGGGGAATGGGTCATCTATGCCATCCTGATCATGCTCGTGCTGACGCTGTGGAGGCGGTTCCCGTACAAGTTCTGGCACTGGGTGCATAAAGGCATGCCCGTCCTGTACCTGATGCTGGTGCTGCACGCGGTCGTGCTGATCCCGGCGAACTATTGGGGCAGCCCGATCGGGGTGCTGCTGGCGATCCTGCTGATCGGTGGCACACGCGCGAGCATCCAGTCCCTGTCGGGCCACATCGGCAGGCACCGCAAGGTCGAAGCCTCCATTGTGGCGGTCGAGCAACCCGCAGCCGATGTGACGCAAGTCAGCTGCCAGCTGGGGAAAGGCTGGGCAGGGCATCGTCCCGGCCAGTTCGCGTTCGTGACATTCGACCGTTTCGAAGGGGCTCACCCGTTCACCATTGCCAGCGCCGATCGGGGTGATGGCAGGGTGGTCTTTCAGATCAAGGCGCTGGGCGACTATACCCGCGGGCTCGCTCACCGGTTGCGTGTCGGGCAGCAGATCACCATCGAAGGACCCTACGGACGCTTCGATTTCCGGCGCGGCAGCTCGCGCGCGCGGCAGATCTGGGTGGCGGGCGGGATCGGCATCACCCCTTTTATTGCCTGGCTGGAATTCCTGCGGGACAATCCGTCCCCGGACAGGCCCGAGACCGTCTTGCACTACAGCACCCGGGACGCTTCGACAGATCCCTTTGTCGGTCAGCTGAAGCGCCTGTGCGCCAGGCTGCCCCACGTGCAGTTGCGCGTCCATGACGCCAGCCGGGGCGATTACCTGACGGCGGACGCCCTGGTTCATCAAAACCCGACAGGGCAGCGATCCGAGGTGTGGTTCTGTGGTCCCCGGGGTCTGCTGGACGCCCTGAAGGCGGGGTTGCAGCCGATCTGGAAGGGGAAATTCAGGATCCACCGGGAATTTTTCCAGATGCGCTAGACATGATGATCGCTCATGTCCCGCCCCGGTCGATGGTCTTCAGGCGTGTGGCGCACAGCTGATGGCGGCGATTGAACAGCGTGCGGAACGCCAGCAGCATCACGGCCAATGTACCCAGCGCGGTCGCCGCGCTGATCATGAACATGATCACGATCTGATAGCGCACCGCAGCCGCCGGCGCGGCGCCGGCCAGCATCTGGCCGGTCATCATGCCCGGCAGGCTGACCACGCCCATCACCATCATGGCGTTGATGGTCGGGATCATGCCGGTGCGCAGTGCTTCGCTGATCAGAGGGCGCGCCGCTTCCCAGCGGCTCGCACCGAGCGCCAGATCGCCCTCGATCACGCCCGACTCGCGCGCGACCCCCTGCATGAACCGGTCCAGTGCCAGCGAAATGCCGGTCAGCAGGTTGCCCAGCACCATGCCCAGCAGCGGGATGGCGTACTGTGGCGCAAACCAGGGATGCACGTTGATGATGCCGGCCAGCGCCGCGCCGGTGACCACAAAGGCGGCCCCCAAGGTCGACAGCAGGCTGTTCCAGTAGATCCCGGGGAAGCGGCCACCGGTGCGCCGTACGGCGGCCACACTGGCCAGTGTGGCCATGACCACGCCGATGCCGACCACCGGCAACGGGGTGGTCAGGGCGAACACCGATTCAAGAATGAAACCCACCAGCAGCAACTGCACCGTCATGCGCACGCTGCCGATCAGCAGGCTGCGCGCAAGGCCCAGACGCAGCCAGATCGAGATCGCCAGGTTGAGCACGATCAGTGCCGCAGCGAAGCCGAGCTGCCAGTTGTCCAGGTTGATGTAGTCGTCATTCACGGCCTGACCCCAGTAAGAGCGTTCGATCGCTGATTCGCTGCACCTGCTGGCGATCGTGGCTGGTCCACAGGCAGGCGCGCCGGGGCTGCTCCTGCAGCCAGCCGTCGATGAGTGCCTCCACGGCCGCCACGGCACCGGCATCGAGCGACGCGGTCGGTTCGTCCAGCAGCAGGACATCCGAAGCAATCAACAGCGCGCGCAGCAGTGCCACGATCTGCGCCTCGCCCCCGGAGAGCCGTTCGGTGCGCTGTTGCAGGAACTGCCGGTCACGCCCCAGCCGTGTCAGCAACTCGTGCGCACGGTCCGCAGGAAAGTGCCGGTGCCGATGCACATGAAACCGGAACGGCGCCCGCAGTGCGCTTTCCACCTGACCTTCGGGCAGCGCCGGGCGCTGCGGGACGTAGACGACGCGAGCGCGGTAAGCCGGCATGGACCAGTCCGACAGCGCACGGCCATGAAAGAGCACCTCGCCGCTTTGCACCGGTTCCAGTCCGGCCAGTGTACGCAACAGCAGCGTCTTGCCGCTGCCCGACGCGCCCACCACGGCCAGGCTTTCCCCGGCGTGCAGGGTCAGGTCCAGGTCTTGCCACAGCATGCGGCCGTCGATCGTGAAACCGAGCCGCCGCGCCTCCAGCAGGGGCTGGCCTGCCGAGGAGGGCATGGATGCTGTCGGGGGTGCCTCTGCGGAGACGTCAGGGGTGCGCATGGTTGTTCTGATTCGCGGCAACAGGAATGGCGTGAGGGACAATACCCGTACGTTACAGACAAACAGGCTGAAAGACATGGTCTTTCGGGCTGGTTCGACTCTTTGGCGCAACACTGCCACGTTTGGCGCAACACTGCCACGTTTGGCGCAACACTGCCACGTTTGGGGCAACACCGCCACGTTTGGGGCAACACCGCGGCGGACCTTCCTCGAGCCGGGTGCTCAGGGGGGCGCTGCGTCACGTTCTGTGTCTCCTGGGCGCGCCGGTTTGTCATATTCTCTGGATGGGCCCACACTGGCATGATGAATCCTTCCAAACCATACGCTGATCTTGCCGTGAAAATCCATCGAAGTGCCGCCATGGCCGTGGCCGTGAAAATCCATCGAAGTGCCGCCATGGCCGTGATCGTGAATGTGCATCGTGGGGCCGCCATGGCCCTGGTGGCTCTTGCCGTGCTGGTGTCCGGATCCCTTCAGCCGGCCGCTGCACAAGACACCGTGGGGCCGGATACCGCTCCGAACGATCTGGTCCGTATCGTGGGCAACAGGGCGCTCGACGCGGTGCGCCATGATGCCGCGGCCAAGCGCGGCGATCCGCAGCGCATCGACGAACTGGTGAACCAGTACCTGCTGCCTTACGTGGATTTTCAGAAGACCACCCGGCTGGCGGCGGGTCGGCATTGGCGCCAGGCCACCGATGAGCAGAAACGCGAACTGCCGGAGGCGTTCAAACATACGCTGATCAGAACATACGGCAGCGCTCTGGACGGTGTGGACAAGATCTCCGCCCTGACCATCCTGCCGTTCCGAGGCGATCCCGACGCCGACGATGCGGTGGTCCGGTCCGTCTTTTCCCAGTACAACGGCCCATCGATCAGCGTCGATTACCGTCTCGAGCGAACACCGGATGGCTGGAAAATTTACGATCTGAGTGTGGAAGGCATCTGGCTGATTCAGAACTACAGAAATCAGTTTTCACAGCAGATCAGCCAGTCGGGCATCGACGGCCTGATTGATGCATTGAATCGGAAAAACAGATAGGCACCGTTCATGGGGTAAAGACCCCGACAGAACGAAAAAAGGAGCCGAAGCTCCCTTTTTGCGACGACCTGCAGACGCCAATGGAAGTCTGCAGATCATGAATTGGAGCGGGAAACGAGTCTCGAACTCGCGACCTCAACCTTGGCAAGGTTGCGCTCTACCAACTGAGCTATTCCCGCGTTGTCTGGCAATGATTCCACGAATCAGACAAGCCCCGAATTCTAAATTGCGGTGTTCAGCTTGTCAAATCAGCCAGGGCTTTCTCCGGTTTTCCGGAAGCCCGGAAAGCACACCAGCCAGGCTGTTGCTGCCACGCAATCAGACAGGAAGCGAACTATAAGGCAGGGAGACGAAAGGTGTCAAATCGAAGCGCCGGCCTGTTGGCGCAATGTGAGAATGCCCGGTCCGTGGCTCCGTACCCCCTCCCGCCCGGCGGACCGCAGTATGCTGTGCGCCATTCGCAGTCCGCAGTATGCTGTCGCGTTATTGTGAAAGATGATGATGTGAAAGACCGTTTCCGGAAGCCCGCACCCATGCCCGCCGCGTTTGCCGACCAGGACCTGTACGCCTGCAATGCCCTCGGCCTGCAGGCGCGCGGGCGTGTTGCGCTGCTGGAAGACGAGGCCGACATTCCCGCGCTGTGTGCGATCCAGGCGCGCGGCGGTGCACCTGCGCACGGACCGCAGCGACAGCGCGCCGAAGCGCCTGCTGCCCTGACGGCCCCCCTGTTCGTTCTGGGGGCGGGCAGCAACGTGGTCATGCAGGCGCATCCGCGCCACCGCATCGTGCGCGTGGGCTTGCGCGGCATCCGTCTGTGGCGGGAAACGTCACGCCACTGGATTGTCGAGGCAGCCGCGGGCGAGCCCTGGCACGCGTTCGTGGCGCACTGTCTGGCGCAGGGCTGGCCGGGGCTGGAAAACCTGGCGCTGATTCCTGGAACGGTGGGCGCGGCGCCCGTGCAAAATATCGGTGCCTACGGGCTGGAGCTGGATCGACGCCTGCATTCGGTGGTGGCCTGGGATTTGCAGACCGCACGCGCCCACGAGCTGCAGCCGGCGGATTGCGGTTTTGCCTATCGCGACAGTCTGTTCAAGCGGGCCGGACCCGGTTGCTGGCTGATCGTGCGGGTCCGCTTTGCCCTGCCGAAGGCCTGGACACCGATCCTGGACTATCCCGATCTGCAGGATCATCCGTTGCTGGCTGCATCCCGCGTGGGTCATCCGGCTTTCACCGACCGCCATCAGGCTTCGACCAGCGGGCATCATGCTTCGGCCGACGGGCACCACGCTTCGACCGACGGGCACTACGCTTCGACCGACGGGCACCACGCTTCGACCGACCGCCATCAGGCTGTGGCCGCTGGCAATCACGCGCGGCTCGGTGGCCACCAGGCGCTGCAAGCTTGCCTGAGGCCTTCGCCGACGCCGCAGCAGATTTTTGACGCCGTCTGCGAGATCCGCCGTCGCAAGCTGCCGGATCCGACCGTATTGGGCAATGCCGGCAGCTTCTTCAAGAATCCGGTGGTGGCGCCCGCCCGGGCCCACGCGCTGCGGGCGCGTTTCCCGGAATTGCGGGCTTATCCGCAGGCCGATGGCACGGTGAAACTGGCGGCCGGCTGGCTGATCGAGCAGGCGGGCTGGAAGGGCCGGCGTCTGGGGCCGGTAGGCATGCATGAACGCCAGGCGCTGGTGCTGGTCAACCATGGCGGGGCACAGGCGGCCGACGTGCTGGCCCTGGCGCGCGCCGTCTGCGCCGATGTGCGGGCAAAATTCGGCATCGAACTGGAACGCGAGCCGGTGCTGCTCGACTGACCCCACCCATCGACGGATCCGGCTGGCCGCCCGAGGATCCGGCTGGCCGCCCGAGGATCCGGCTGGCCGCCCGAGGATCCGGCTGGTCCCCTCGAGGATCCGGCCGTCTTCCTGAAGATCCAGCTGTCTGGCTGATGATCGGCTGTCTTGCTGAAGATCGGCTGTCTTCCAGAAGATCGGCTGTCTTGCTGAAGATCCGGCCGGGCCTTGATTCAGCTGGACAGCACGTCCTGCATGTCGAACAGGCCGAATTGCCGACGCGCCAGATAGCGCGCGGCGCGCAGACTGCCCTGGGCATAGGTGGCACGACTGCCGGATCGGTGGGTGATCTCGATGCGTTCGCCCGTGCCGCAGAAGTACACGGTGTGATCCCCCACGATGTCGCCGCCGCGCAGCACGGAAAAGCCGATGTGACCGGTTTCGCGCACACCGGTGTGGCCATGGCGGGCCCAGTCGGCGACTTCGTCCAGCGGCGTGCCCCAGGCCTGCGCCACGGCTTCGCCCATGGCCAGGGCGGTGCCCGATGGCGCATCGACCTTGTTGCGGTGGTGCGCCTCGAAGACTTCGACGTCGTAGCCGGTGTTCAGCAGGCGCGCGGCCAGATCCAGCAGTTTCAGGGTGACGTTCACGCCGACACTCATGTTGGGCGCGAAGACGATGGCGGTCTGTTGTGCCGCGCTGCGGATCGCCTGCTTGCCGCCGGCATCGAAACCGGTGGTGCCGATGACGCACTTGACGCCGTGCGCGCTGCAGATGTCCAGATGGGCCAGGGTGCCTTCGGGGCGGGTGAAGTCGATCAGGCAATCGGCCTGCGTCAGTGCCTGCAGATCGTCGGTGATGCGGATGCCGGTATCGCGACCCAGGAAGGCCCCGGCGTCCTGCCCGATGGCGTTGCTCCCGGCCCGGTCCAGGGCCGCGGCAAGCGTCAGGTCTTCGGCGTCCAGCACGGCCTGGATGAGCATGCGTCCCATGCGGCCCGAGGCACCGGCGATGGCAATCCGCATTACGGCTGGCCTCCGGTGCCGGACGACGTGCCCGTGCCGGTAGCCGGCATGCCGCCCGTGTAGGTGCTGGTGTCGATGGCCGAGCCCGAACCGGATGAGGTGCCGCCGCCGGCACTTGCTCCGGAGGATGCGCCGGTACCTGTTCCGGAGGACGCGCCGGCACCGGGTTCGGAGACCGGCCCCATGTGGAACTGGGGCTTCGTGCCCGGGTTGCGCTCGATCGTGGCCTGTACGGCGGAACCCCCGGGCGCCTGGACATTGGGTGCGGCGCCCGAGCTCAGGCCCGGGGAGGCCGCCTGCTGCGCGGCCTTTTCCGTACGGCTGGTATTGGCGGATCTGACCGCCTCCTTGCCGCTGTCGATTTTCTGGAAAGGCTGGCGATCGGGCTGTTCGTCGCCCGCCCAGCGCACCAGCCGGTCATGATCGAACCAGACGGTGAACTTGCGCAATTCGTCCTTGCCATAGCCCGGCTGGTTGTAGAAGGGATAGTCCCAGCGCTGGGCGTGAAAGACATCCTGCAGCGTGGGAGTGCCCAGGATGAAGCGCACCTGATCGCGCGTCATGCCGACCTCCAGCCGGGCGACTTCTTCGGATGTGATCCAGTTGCCCTGCTGGATGGTGGCGCGGTAGGGGAAGCCCCAGTTGCTGGATCCGCACCCCGCCAGCCCAATGGTCAGCAGGCTTGCCGCCAGACAGATTTTCACCTGCCGGGAGGTCACCCGGCAAGCCCGCGGGACGATCACCCCGCGGGAAAGCACGCTAGCTCGGATACGCACAAAAAGCCCCCAATGGTCGTTTGGCCGGCTTGCAGTCTGCAGCCGCTAAAACCGCTATCATAAAGGGAATTCGGATTTGCGCATGTGTGCAGCTGACATGAGAGCCATCCGGGCAGCTTGCCATCCTACGCGTAACCCGGGATACTTGAATCATGAATGACCAGATCGAGCTCAAGAACATGGGGCTGAAGGCGACCTTCCCGCGCCTGAAGATCCTCGATGTATTCCGCAAGGCGGAAACCCGTCACCACAGTGCCGAAGACGTCTACCGTGCCCTGATCGCCGAAGAGGTCGACATCGGGCTGGCCACGGTCTATCGCGTGCTGACGCAATTCGAACAGGCGGGCATCCTGATGCGCAGCCAGTTCGATGGGGGCAAGGCCGTTTTCGAACTGAACGATGGGGACCACCACGATCACCTGATCTGCACCAATTGCGGGCGGGTCGAGGAATTCTCGGACCCGGAAATCGAAAAGCGCCAGCACCGCATCGCCAAGGAAAACGGTTTCGTCCTGGAAAGCCACAGCATGATGCTCTACGGCATCTGCCCGAAGTGCGCCAGCGCCGCCAAGAAACCCTGAAAGGCACGCCGGCGGTCAGCACGCTGGCCAGCCGCTCACGCAGCCTCCCATCGCGCAGCCTGCCGTCGCGCAGGCCGGGCCCATCGCGCAGGCCGTGACGCCACAGGCCTGCGTCCCGCCGGCCAGGCAAGCCGCCTTCAGCCGCCTGACATCTGCAGCATTTCGCGCGCGTGATCGCGCGTGGCCGCCGTGATCTTCAGCCCGCCCAGCATGCGCGCGATTTCGTCCACCCGGGCCGCGGCATCCAGGATGCGGATGGCGCATGCGGTGTGGCCCGCGCGCGTGGACTTGCTGACCAGGAAATGGTGCCTGGCGCAGGCGGCGACCTGGGGCAGGTGGGTGACGCACAGCACCTGATGGCGGCCGCCCAGTTCGCTGAGCAGGCGGCCGACGACCTCGGCCACCGCGCCGCCGATGCCGGCGTCGACCTCATCGAAGATCAGCGTGGGCACGCGGGCCGCCTGGCTGGCGATGACCGACAAGGCCAGGGATATCCGTGCCAGTTCCCCTCCGGAGGCCACGCGGGCCAGCGGCCTGGGGGTGACGCCGGCGTGGCCGGCCACCAGAAATTCGACGCTCTCCAGACCGTGGGCCGATGGCTTGCAGGCGGGCAGCTCGATGCCGAAGGCACCGCCCTCCATGGCCAGGGTCTGCATCGCGGCCGTGACCTGCGCGGCCAGGCGTTCGGCGGCGGCGCGGCGTGCGGCACCCAGCGCCTGCGCCAGAACCCGGTACTGGTCCTCGGCCCGGCTGCAGGCTTGCGCCAGGGCCTGCAGGTCCTGGCCGGCAGCGGCCTGCCGCAGGCGGGTGTGCAGCGTCTCGTGCAATTCGGGCAGGGCTTCGGGTTCGACGTGGAAGCGGCGCGCAGCCTCGAACAGGCGGCTCATGCGTGCGTCGGCCTTGGCCAGGGCGTCCGGGTCCAGTTCCAGGCGGTCGGCATAGGCGTTCAGGTCGGACACGGTTTCGGTGCACAGGATGCGCGCCGATTCCAGCGTCTGGCACTGGGCCTGCAGGGCCGGGTCGTGACGCACCAGGGCTTGCAGCGATTGCAGGGCCAGGTGCAGGGCCTGAGCGGCCGAGCCGGATTCGCCGTCGAGCGCCTCGATGGCCTGGCTCGCGCCGGCCAGCAGCGCCTGCGCATGGGCCAGACGCGACTGGTGTGCGCACAGCTCGGGCCATTCGCCCGCCTGCGGCGCCAGTTCATCCAGGAATTCGGTGTCCTGCTGCAGCCGTTCCAGCAATGCCGCCTGGCCGGCGGCATCGTCGCGTGCGCTGGCCAGCGCCGCCTGGGCGTTGCGCCAGGCCGTCCAGGCGTCCTGTACGGCGCGCGCCTGGTCGCCCAGGCCGCCCTGGGTGTCCAGCAGTTCGCGCTGGCTGGCGGGCTGCAGCAGGCTCTGGTGGGCGTGCTGGCCGTGGATGTCCACCAGCAGGGCGCCCAGATCGCGCAACTGAGCCAGCGTGGCGGGCAGGCCGTTGATCCAGGCCTTGCCGCGACCTTGTGCGTCGATGGCACGGCGCAGGATGAGTTCCGTGCCGTCGATGGCCTGCTCGGCCAGCCAGCGGGCGGCAGCCGGCGGCGGCTCGAAGACGGCGCTGATGTCGGTGCGTGGCGCCCCCTGACGCACCAGCGCGGCATCGCCGCGGCCCCCCAGGGCCAGTGACAGGGCGTCGATCAGAATCGATTTGCCGGCGCCGGTCTCACCGGACAGGACGCTGAAGCCGGCCTCGAAATTGAGCTCGGCCTGATCGACGATGACGAAGTCGCGGATGTGCAGGGCGCGCAGCATGGGTTCGGGCGGCGCTAGGCCTGATCGGGGTCGTCCCAGGGATGCAGCATGCGGTTCCAGTTCAGCTTGCTGCGCAGGGTGGCAAAATAGCTGTAGCCCTGCGGATGCAGAAAGCGGACATGGTGCGGGCTGCGGCGCACATCGATGCGGTCGCCTTCCTGGCAGTTCGACAGGGTCTGCATGTCGAAGTGCACGCTGGCGCCGGATTCCACGCGCCCCAGGGTGCGGATGGTGATGTTCAGCACGCTGTCCTCGGGCAGGGTGATGGGGCGGTTGGACAGGGTCTGCGGTGCCACCGGCACCAGTATCAGCGCCTTGACCTGGGGGTGCAGGATGGGGCCGCCCGCGGACAGCGCATAGGCGGTGGAGCCGGTGGGGGTGGCGATGATCAGGCCGTCGGCACGCTGGCTGTGCATGAAGGCACCGTTGCATTCGACGCGCAGTTCGATCATGCCGCCGCGCCCGGCGCGGTTGATGATCACGTCGTTCAGGGCCAGGCCGGAATAGATCTGCTGTTCGCCGCGGATCACGCGGCCCTCGAGCAGGCAACGTTCGTCCTGCACGTAGGCGCCGTTCAGGATGCTGGTGATGGCCTCGTCGGCGCTGCCCAGGGGGATGTCGGTGATGAAGCCCAGGCGGCCGTGGTTGATGCCGATCATGGGCACGCCCGTGGTGGCCAGACGCCGTGCCGCGGCCAGCATGGTGCCGTCGCCCCCCATGATGATGGCCAGGTCGGCCCGTTCACCGATGTCCTGGAACGAGGCCAGGGGGAAGTCGCCCACGCCGGTGTTGCGCCCGGTGTCGGCTTCGATCAGGACCGTACAGCCGGCCGCGCTCAGCACGCCTCCCAGTCGCCGCAGCGGGGCATCGAGGCCGCTGTCCTGGTAGCGGCCGATCAGGGCGACGGTGGAGAAGTGCATGGAATGGGGGCCTTTGGGGAAATGATGGAATAATAGGGTGTATTCGATTATATAGGGGGATGATGGGGCACCCGCCGCTGTCGGCGCGCGTGCTTGTCCCACTGGATGGATGGACTGGACATGGATGATCGAGCCAAGGCATTGCTGAAGGCGCTGGTCGAGCGCTACATCGCGGACGGCCAGCCGGTGGGGTCGCGCACCCTGTCAAAGGTCTTCGATCTGTCGCCCGCCACGATCCGCAACGTCATGGCCGACCTGGAAGACCTGGGGCTGATCCACAGCCCGCACACCTCGGCGGGGCGCGTGCCCACGCCGCGCGGCTACCGCATGTTCGTCGACAGCCTGCTGGCGGTGCGGCCCTACGAGCTCAGCCCGGACGTGCAGATCACCGAACGCCTGCCGGCGGCCGAACCCGGGCGCGCCGTGATGGCGGCCGCCACGCTGTTGTCGAACCTGTCGCAGTTTGCCGGCGTGGTGCTCACGCCCAAGCGCACGCAGGTCTTTCGTCACATCGAATTCATCCGCCTGTCCGACAAGCGCGTCCTGCTGATCATCGTCACCCCCAATGGGGATGTGCAAAACCGCATCCTGTTCGTGTCGCGGGAATTCTCCGAGTCCGAACTGCTCGAGGCCTCCAATTTCTTCAACCGCCATTTTTCGGGGAAATCCTTCCAGCAGGTGCGCGCTTCCCTGGCCGACGAACTGGCCACGCTGCGCACCGACATCTCGCGCCTGATGCAGCAGGCGGTGGACGCCGGCATCGGCACGCCCGATGACATCGATGACTCGGTCGTGATCACGGGCGAAGGCAAGCTGCTGGGCGTGTCCGAAATGACGGCCGACATGGATCGCCTGCGCCGCCTGTTCGCGCTGTTCGAACAGAAGACCGATCTGCTGCACCTGCTGGATGTCTCGAGTCGCGCGCAGGGGGTGCAGATCTATATCGGCGGGGACTCGCGCCTGGTGCCGCTCGAAGACGTCTCGGTCATCACGGCGCCCTACGGCTTCGATGGCCAGGTCATCGGCACGCTGGGCGTGATCGGCCCCAGCCGCATGGCGTATGAGCGGGTCATACCGATCGTGGACATCACCGCCCGCATGCTGTCCAATGCGCTGGGCCAGGCGGCCTTTTGATCGCGCCGATCCCGCTTGCACGCCTATTGACTGCGTCCCTGGCCGGGCCGGGTCCGCAAGGCAGCGGCTCCATTGCGTCTCTTGCCCAAGCCTGCAATTCTTTCTGATCCCCTTTGCCGTTGTGAACAAATGAGCCGATTCCTGCCTGAAGCTGCCGATCCGCATGCGTTGAACCCGGATGCGCCGGCCGCGCCCCGTGCGCGCCTGGGTGTGCTGCTGGTCAATCTGGGCACGCCCGATGCCGCCACGCCGGCGGCGGTGCGTCGTTACCTGGGGGAATTCCTGTCGGATCCGCGCGTGGTCGAATTGCCCGCGTGGCTGTGGCAGATGATTCTGCGCCTGTTCGTGCTGACGCGCCGTCCGCAGGCGATCGCACCGAAGTATGCGGAGATCTGGCTGCAGCGCGGCTCGCCGCTGCTGGTCCACAGCCAGGATCTGGCCCGGGCAGTGGCCGCGTCGCTGCGGGAACGGGGCCTGGATGTGCAGGTGGAACTGGCCATGCGCTATGGCCAGCCGGCACTGGCGCCGCGCCTGGACGCCCTGCGCGCGGCGGGCTGCGGGCGGATCCTGGTCGTGCCGCTGTACCCGCAGTATGCGGCCAGCACGACGGCCACGGCGGTCGACGCGGTCAATGCGCACCTGGCGCGCCTGCGCCACCAGCCCACGCTGCGCTACCTGGATCGCTTTCACCTGTCGCCCGCCTACCAGGACGCGCTCTGCCGCGCGGTGCGCAGCCACTGGGAACGGCACGGTCAGGCCGACCGTCTGCTGCTCAGTTTTCACGGCCTGCCGCAGGCGTGCGTGCGCCAGGGCGACCCGTATTTTCGGGATTGCCGGCAAACCGCCGCGGCCCTGCGCCGGCGCCTGGGCCAGGATGGTGCGCGCCTGCACGTGGCCTTCCAGAGCCGCTTCGGTGCGGCACCCTGGCTGCAGCCCTATACCCAGCCCACCCTGGAAGCCTGGGCGCGCGAGGGCGTGGGTTCGGTGGATGTCATGTGTCCCGGTTTCGTGGCGGATTGCCTCGAGACGCTGGAGGAAATCGACATGGGCTGCCGCAAGGCCTTTCTGGCCGCGGGCGGGCGCGAGTTCCGCTATATTCCGTGCCTGAACGCCGATCCCGCCTGGGCACGCGACTTTGCCGGCCTGATCGCGCGCAACCTGGCAGGCTGGGATGCGTACGACACGACCGCGGACGCGCCCTGAGCGCTGCATGAAGATTCTGTCTTCCCGGACTTGAAGAATGCCGGGTGGGCCCCATTTGAAGACTTGTTTGCCCCTTTTCGGATTTTTGGAGATTCAACGATGTCGGCACCCCAGGAAGACGTGGACCCGCAAGCCGCAACGAGTGCCCAGGCACGGGATGGCCAGCGTGGCGGCCCGGCGCCGCACGCGGGAACTGAACGCAGCGCCGCTGGGCGTGCTCCAGGCGCGGCCGCATCGGGGCCGGGTGCTGCAGGCTCAGGCGCATCCAGCTCGGGTGCGTCGGACACCGGCGCGTCGGACCCGGGTGCGCCCGACACGGGCGGCCCCGCGGCGGCGGGCAGCGGGAATCCCGGCAACGCGGCATCGCAAGGCCTCGGCGCCCAGCCGGGCGAGGATCTGGCGACGCTGCTGGCCGAAGCCCAGGACAAGATCGCCGATTATCACGATCAGCTGCTGCGCGCTCACGCCGAGGTCGAAAATGTTCGCCGTCGTGCCCAGGAAGACGTGGCCAAGGCTCGCAAATTCGGCACGGAATCTTTCGCCGAAAGCCTGATTCCGGTGCGCGACAGCCTGGAAGCCGCGTTGGCACTGCAGGATCAGTCGGCCGCCGACTGGAAAAGTGGTGTCGAGGCCACGCTGCGCCAGCTCAATGGCGCGTTCGAGCGCAACCAGATGGCCGAGATCGCGCCGGCACCGGGCGATGCGTTCGACCCGCACCGCCACCAGGCCATTTCGACCGTGCCGTGCGAGCACCCTCAGGGCACCGTGGCGCAGACGCTGCAAAAGGGCTATCTGATCGCCGATCGCGTGCTGCGTCCGGCGCTGGTCATGGTCTCGGCCGGGCAGTCCGGGGGCTGAAGGCAAGCGGGCTTGCCGCGGCCGTTTCATGGGGCAGGCGCCGGGGTCGCCTTGAAAACGGGCCGAGCGGCCCCACATCAGAGTCATTGGCGGGCGCCGGCCCGCCCGTCATTCAAATATCGACAGGATCACTAACATGAGCAAGATCATCGGCATCGATCTGGGCACGACCAACAGCTGCGTGGCAGTACTGGAAGGGTCCAAGGTCAAAATCATCGAAAACCTGGAAGGCACGCGCACCACGCCGTCCATCGTGGCCTACATGCAGGATGGGGAAATCCTGGTGGGCGCGCCGGCCAAGCGCCAGGCCGTCACGAACTCGAAGAACACGATCTACGCGGTCAAGCGCCTGATCGGCCGCAAATTCGAGGAAAAGGCCGTGCAGCGGGACATCAACCTGATGCCCTACCGCATCCTCAAGGCCGACAACGGCGATGCCTGGGTCGAAGCCCAGGGCAAGAAGCTCGCCCCCCCGCAGGTGTCGGCCGAGATCCTGCGCAAGATGAAAAAGACCGCCGAGGACTACCTGGGCGAGGAAGTGACCGAGGCCGTGATCACGGTGCCCGCCTACTTCAACGACAGCCAGCGCCAGGCCACCAAGGACGCCGGGCGCATCGCCGGGCTGGAAGTCAAGCGCATCATCAACGAGCCCACCGCAGCGGCCCTGGCCTTCGGTCTGGACAAGTCCGAGCGGGGTGACCGCAAGATCGTGGTCTATGACCTGGGCGGCGGCACGTTCGACGTGTCCATCATCGAGATCGCCGACGTGGATGGTGAAAAGCAGTTCGAGGTGCTCTCCACCAATGGTGACACCTTCCTGGGCGGCGAGGACTTCGACCAGCGCATCATCGAGTACATCATCACGGAATTCAAGAAGGAATCCGGGGTGGATCTCGCGAAGGACGTGCTGGCCCTGCAGCGCCTGAAGGAAGCCGCGGAAAAGGCCAAGATCGAGCTGTCCTCCACGCAGCAGACGGAAATCAATCTGCCCTACATCACGGCCGATGCCTCCGGGCCCAAGCACCTGAATCTGAAGATCACGCGCTCCAAGCTGGAAGCGCTGGTGGAAGAACTGATCGATCGCACGATCGAGCCTTGCCGCGTGGCCATCAAGGACGCCGGGGTCAAGGTGTCCGACATCGACGACGTGATCCTGGTGGGCGGCATGACGCGCATGCCCAAGGTGCAGGAAAAGGTCAAGGAATTCTTTGGCCGCGACCCGCGCAAGGACGTGAACCCCGACGAGGCCGTGGCCGCAGGCGCCGCGATCCAGGGTTCGGTGCTGGCGGGCGACCGCAAGGACGTGCTGCTGCTGGACGTGACGCCCCTGTCCCTGGGCATCGAGACCCTGGGCGGCGTGATGACCAAGATGATCCATAAGAACACCACGATCCCGACGCGCTTTTCGCAGGTGTTTTCCACGGCCGACGACAATCAGCCGGCCGTGACGATCAAGGTGTTCCAGGGTGAACGCGAAATCGCGGCCGGCAACAAGCTGCTGGGTGAGTTCAATCTGGAAGGCATTCCGCCTGCCGCGCGCGGCCTGCCGCAAATCGAGGTCACCTTCGACATCGACGCCAACGGCATCCTGCATGTGTCGGCCAAGGACAAGGGCACCGGCAAGGAAAACAAGATCACGATCAAGGCCAGCTCGGGGCTCACCGAGGCCGAGATCGAGCGCATGGTGAAGGACGCCGAGGCCAACGCCGAGGAAGACCACCGTGTCGCCGAACTGGCCCAGACGCGCAACCAGGCCGATGCGCTGGTGCACGCCACGCGCAAGTCGCTGGAAGAATATGGCGACAAGCTCGAGGCGGCCGAAAAGGAAGCCATCGAGTCGGCGATCAAGGAACTGGAAGCCGCGGCCAAGGGCGACGACAAGGCGGCCATCGACGCCAAGGTCGAGGCGCTGTCCACCGCTTCCCAGAAGCTGGGTGAAAAGATGTACGCCGACATGCAGGCCAAATCGGCCGCCGAGGGTGCCGCCACAGGCGATGGCGCCCAGGCTCAGCCGCAGTCCGATGATGTCGTCGACGCCGACTTCAAGGAGGTCAAGCGCGACTGATCCCTGACCTGGCCGATGCGGCCAGGTGCGGGGCATGATTCCTGCGCCCAGTCCCGGCCTTGCGGCCAGGCTGGGCACGCGCCTTTAGAACAGCGCACAGAGCACACAACCGACATCCATGGCAAAACGAGATTATTACGAAGTCCTCGGGGTGGCCAAGAACGCCTCGGACGATGACATCCGCAAGGCCTATCGCAAACTGGCCATGAAACACCACCCGGACCGCAATCCGGGCAGCAAGGAATCAGAGGACAAGTTCAAAGAGGCCAAAGAGGCCTACGAGATGCTGTCCGATGCGGACAAGCGGGCGGCCTATGACCGTTTCGGCCATGCCGGCGTGGACCCGAATGCTGCCGGCAACGGCATGGGCGGCGCCGGTGGCTTCGCCGACGCGTTTGGCGACATTTTCGGGGAAATTTTCGGGGCGGCCGCGGGCCGCCGCGGGGCGGGGCCACAGGTCTATCGCGGCGCCGATCTGAAATATTCGCTGGAAATCAGCCTGGAACAGGCCGCCGCGGGGTTCGACACGGAAATCCGCATTCCCAGCTGGGATTCCTGCGAAACCTGCCACGGCACGGGTGCCAAGCCGGGTACGTCGCCGCGCACCTGCCACAGCTGTGGCGGCAGCGGCGCCGTGCGCATGCAGCAGGGCTTTTTCAGCGTGCAGCAGACCTGCCCGACCTGCCATGGTTCGGGCAAGGAAATCACCGATCCCTGCAAGGCATGCGATGGGGTGGGGCGCATCCGCAAGCACAAGACCCTGCAGGTCAACATCCCTGCCGGAATCGACGACGGCATGCGCATCCGCTCTTCGGGCAATGGCGAACCGGGCGTCAATGGCGGCCCGCCGGGCGACCTGTATGTGGAAATCCACCTGAAGCCGCACGGCATTTTTCAGCGCGACGGCGAAGACCTGCACTGCGAACTGGTCATTCCCTTCACCAAGGCGGCCCTGGGCGGCACCCTGGAAGTCCCGACCCTGACGGGGCGCGGCGAGATCACCATCCCCGAAGGCACGCAGACGGGCAAGACCTTCCGCCTGCGCGGCAAGGGTGTGAAGGGCGTGCGTTCCAGCTATCCGGGCGACCTGTACTGCCACGTTGCGGTGGAAACGCCGGTGCGCCTGACGGACGAACAAAAGGATTTGCTGCGCCAGTTTGAAGCGTCGATCAATAGCGGCGATGACCGTCACTCACCCAAGAGCGAATCCTGGACGGACAAGGTCAAGAGTTTCTTTTCGTAGGATGCCCTGGACGGACAGGGCCAAGAGTCTCTTTTTGCAGGATGTCCTGGGCGGACAGGGCCAAGAATTTCTTTTCGCAGGATGCCCGGCCCCCGCATGCGGGGGCCGGGCTCATTTGACCCGGGGTGCAGGGCTCAGGCCATGACGGCGTGCCGGGCCACCTGGCGAGCCAGCACGGCCTCGGCCGATTCGCCCACCAGCGCCTGGTACTGCGCCGGTGCGGTGGCGCCTTCGGTGCTGAAGAGCAGCACCCGCGCGTCGGGCCCAAGCCCGATCTGCGCCCGCAGCGCCGGATCTGCGCAGATTGCACGCAGGCCGGCCAGCCCCGCCACGCCGGATTCCCCGGCGACGATCGGCACATCGCGCCTGCCGCCGCGCGCCAGGATGCGTACGGCCTCTTCGGCGTCGGCGTCCTCGACCGTCAGGAAGTAATCCCCGCTGTCGACCAGAAAGCGCCAGGCCAACGGCGACGTGTCGCCGCAGGACAAGCCGGCCATGACCGAATCGACGCTGCCCGTGGCGTGCGCCGCGTGGCCCACCAGCGCGCTTTGATACAGGCAATCCGCCTGACGCGGCTCGACGATGATGCTGGTCGGGCGGTGTTCACCGTAGAATTCCCACAGGTGCGCCAGGATGCCCGCAGGCAGTGCGCCCACGCCGCCTTGCAGAAAGACGTGCGTGAAGGGGCCAGCTTCACCCGCCTTGGCGCCCGTCTGCTCGATGATCTCTTCGACCATCACGCCATAGCCCTGCATCACGTCGCACGGCACGGTTTCGTAGCCTGGCCACGAGGTGTCCGAGACCACGTGCCAGCCGTTTTCCTGGGCCATGCGGGCGGCCTGCGCCACAGCGAAGTCGTAATTGCCGTCGGCGCGCACGATGCGTGCGCCATAGGCCGCGATGGCCTGCTCGCGCTCGGCGCTGACGTGCCCGGGAAGAACGATCACGCAAGGGCAGCCGCTGGTTTGCGCCGCAGCGGCCAGGGCCTTGCCGTGGTTGCCATCGGTGGCGCTGATCACGACCAGTTCATGCAACTGATCGCGGTAACGCCCACCGAGGATGCCCTCGGGCTCGAAGCCGGCGTCGGGGTACAGCCGCAGCGCCAGGCGAATCAGGGCCAGCGGAGCGCCCAGCGCCTTGAAGCTGCCGATGTCCGATCGGGTGGATTCGTCCTTCAGGTGCAGTTCGGCGATGCCCAGCGCCTCGGCCTGATCGGCCAGGGACCACAAGGGCGTGGCGCCGGGGCTGATGTGCGACCAGCTGGCCAGCCACTGGCGTGCCTGCACCGCACGCGCGATGTTCACGATGTTCCGATGGACTTCAGGGTAGGGGCCGCGCCAGGCCCGGGGATTGGCAATCAGGGGGGATCTCATGATCATTCTCCTTCAATAGTGCTGTGGCGTCGCGTCCGATCGGCTGATTTGACGGGATGCCCGGCGCGCCTGCCGCGGTGCGGCGTGGGCGTGCCTGCTGGAACCGAACCGGCACTGCGAGGCGATCTTTCCTCGCAGCCCGTAATGAAATAATATCTTTTTTTGATTGGAAAATTTAATTGAAATATCGGCTAACCATGCAATAAAATTGCACTACAATGCCCATCATGTCAAGGAATTCTCGTGGCTTCCATCTCGCTCGATCCGTTCGACCGGCACCTGCTGAAACAGGTCCAGGCCGACGCCCGCACGCCCCAGAACGAACTGGGTGAACGCGTGCATCTGTCCACGGCCGCCGTCAGTCGGCGCCTGCGCCGCCTGGGTCAGGAGGGCGTGATCGAGAAGGTCTCCGCCGTGCTCTCGCCGGCTGCGCTGGGCTATCCGCTGACGATCATCGTCGAGGTCGAGGCCGAGAGCGAGCAGATCGATCTGCTGGACGCGATGCAAAGCAGTTTCAAGCAATGCAGCCTGGTGCAGCAGTGTTATCACGTCACCGGCCAATGCGATTTCATCCTGGTCGTCACGGCGCGCGACATGGAGCAATACCAGGATCTCACGCGGCGTCTGTTTTTCCAGAACAACAATGTGAAGCGCTTTCGCACCTTTGTCGCCATGAGCCGGGTCAAGGTGACCCTGGACGTGCCGGTCGACGAGGCCTGAGCAGAGGATACAATCATCTGCTTCCGGGGGCACCGCAGTCCCTGCAGTCCCTGCAGTGGCCGCATTCGCCGCATTCGCTGCGCGCGCGGCGGGCGCGGCAGGCACCGGTCGTGTCCTGCCCCGGGCAGAGTCCAACCAGGAGACTTCAATGACGCATTCCGACCAGGAGACTTCAAAGACGCATTCCGACGATCCCACCCGGTGGTCCGTGGGGCAGCAATCCGCAGCCCTGGCGGCTGGGCAGCTGTCGTCCGCGGAACTGGTCGAGGCCTACCTGCAGCGTATCGCTCGCCTGGATGGGATGCTGCATGCGTATGTCGAGGTCTACGCGGACGATGCACGCGCAGCGGCGCAGGCCGCCGATCAGGCCAGGCGCTCGGGACACGGCCTGGGTCCCCTGCATGGCATCCCCATTGCGATCAAGGACCTGGTCGAGATCCAGGGGCGCATCACCCAGGGCGGCAACGCCCTCTGGTCGGATCGGCGCTCCAGGCTCACCGCCAGCCTGTGCCAGCGCCTGCTGGGCCAGGGCATGATCCTGCTGGGCAAGACCCATACGGTGCAGTTTGCCTATGGCAGTTGGGGCACGAACACCCGCATGGGCACGCCCCGGAATCCCTGGGACATGGCGCACATCCGCGCGCCGGGCGGCTCCAGCAGCGGCTCGGGGGTGGCCGTGGCCGCGCGCCTGGCGCCCTGGGCGATCGGCACCGACACCGGCGGCTCGGTGCGTGTGCCGGCGTCCTGGTGTGGCCTGAGCAGCCTGAAGCCCACCGCCGGGCGCGTCAGCACGCACGGGGTGCTGCCGCTCAGCCCGACGCTGGACACCCCGGGCCCGATGGCCGCCAGCGCAAAGGATGCCGCCTGGCTGTATCGCATCATCCGCGGCCCGGATGAGGCCGATCCGCGCACGCTCGGCCTGCTGGCCGATCGTGCGGATGTGGAAATCCTGCAGCGCGGGGTGGCCGGCCTGCGCATCGCGCGCATGCCCGATGACGAACGCGATGGCATGGCGGCCGATGTGCTGGCGGCTTATGATCGCTCGCTGGACGAACTGGCCGATCTGGGCGCGCAGATCGTCGCACCCGACTTGCCTTGTCGCTTCGGCGATGTGGCGCGTCTCAATGGCCTGATCATGTCGGCCGAAAGCTACGCCCAATACGGCGATCTGGTCGACGATGCCGCGCTGGCGCTGGACGATGACGTGCGCGCACGCGTGGCCGAGGGGCGCGCGATCTCCTCGCGCGATTACCTGCGCGCCTTGCAGCAGCGCCGGCAGATGATCGGTGAACTGGACGCCCTGTTCGCATCGGTCGACGCGATCTGCATTCCCACCACCACCACGACTGCGGTCCTGCTGCAGGACATCGACCAGTCGAAGGCGCCATCGGGCCTGACGCGCTTTGCCAATTTCATGGACCTGCCCGCGGCGGCGATGCCCAACGGCTTTGACGCGCTGGGCCTGCCGACCTCGATGCAGCTGATGTGCCGGCGCTTCGACGAGGCCACCGCCTTGCGCATCGCCTGCGCCTACCAGCGCGCCACCCGTTGGCATTGCCATCCGCCGTCTCTGTGATTTATGCTTATAAATAGATGGCACCGATGTCTGTCTGCTGGCGCGTGATGCGGCCCACAAGGCTTTGCATCATGCCAGCCGCTTCAAGCGACATTCCCGCTTCGCCCGATGTCACCCCCTGGGGTCCGGGGCCCTGTGTGGAGCCTTGAGCCCGCATGCGCGGCGCATTCGCGTCGCCAGCCTTTCAAACGGTGGTGCAGCCGCGCCGGCTGCGCGCCCTTTCTCCCCCGCCTGCACGCGGGGGCTTCAAGGAGCTTCTCATGAACAGACGCGATGTATTGAAGATGGGCGGTCTGGCTGCCCTGGCATCCCCGCTGGTCCTGCGCTCGGCCTTTGCTGCCGAAGACACGATCCTGTTCGGGGTCCCTTACCCCATGTCGGGCAGCTACGCGGCCAACGGGAAATACGGGGCCATGGGCGCCAAGCTGTTTTTCGAACACACCAAGACCGCGCTCGGGCGGCCGCTGGCCTACAAGATGCTGGACACCCAGGGATCGCCGGCCACGGCGGTGCGCCAGGTGCAGGATTTGTTCGAACAGGACAAGGCACGCTTTTTTGTGGGCCCGCTGATTTCCTCGACATCCCTGGCGGTGGGCAAGGCGCTGGACAAATTGGGTGGTGCCATGGTCACCACGGCCGGCGCCGATGAAATCACGGGCAAGGACTGCAATCGCGCCATGTTCCGCTGGTCGGTGCCCACCTACGGGGCGGTTCGGGAAACGGTGGGGCCGCTGCTGAAGATGTATCCCGATGCCAAGCGCTGGTACACCATCACGCCGCAGTACGTGTTCGGCGAGGGCCTGCTGTCGGCCACCAAGGACATCCTGAAGGAAAACGGCCGAGAACTCGTGGGCAACAGCTATCACTCGCTCGATGAACGCGAATTCAGCGGCTATCTGACCAACGCCATGGCGGCCAAGCCCGACGTGCTGGTGCTGCTGAATTTCAGCGCGCAAAGCTCCGAGGCCCTGCGCCAGGCGGTCAGCTTCGGCATGAAGAAAAATACCGTCATTCTGATGGCCTGGGCCTCTGGTCTGGAGCAGTTCCAGTCGCTCGGGGCAGACCTGTGCGAAGGCGTGTATTTTGGCGTGCAGTACTGGCACAAGATCGACACGCCCGCCAATCGGCTGCTGGTGGAGCAGACCCAGGCCATGTTCAAGGAAAACCCGAATTACAGCCTGGCGGGCAGTCATCTGGGGTTCCGGATGTTTGTGGACGCGATCAACAAGGCGGGCTCGGCCGACTCGGACAAGGTCATTGCCGCCATGGAAGGCACCACGTACGATGGTCTGACGGGTACCGAGACCATCCGCAAGGCCGATCACCAGGTCATCAAGAACTACTACCTGCTGAAGGCCAAGGCCAAGGCGGACATGAAGGACAAGGACGATTACGCCGACATCATCGACAGCGGCCAGTCGTTCCTCTCGCCCGAGCAGGCGGGCTGCAAGATGGGTGCCTGATGGCTGCGGGCGCAGGCCTGCCTGTGAACCTCGAGAACGGTGTACCGTGAACGTCTATCTGCTGCAGGTCATCAATGGCTTTGGCATCGGGATGATTTATTTCCTGCTGGCCGTGGGCCTGACCATCATTTTCGGACTGCTGCGGTTCGTCAATTTCGCGCACGGGGTCTTCTACCTGATCGCGGCCTATACCTGCTACACCGTCATCCAGTTGGGCGGAAATTTCTGGGTGGCGCTGGTGGTGGGGCCGATCGTCGTCGGGTTCGTGGCCTGGGTGATCGAGCGCACGCTGTTGCGGCACATGTACGATCTGCCGCACGAATTCCACATCCTGTTCACGCTGGGCCTGGCCTGGGTGATCCAGGAACTGGTGATTCTGTACTGGGGCCCGGTCGGGGTCAATGTGGCACCGCCCGACTCGCTGTCGGGCGTGGTCATGTGGGGTTCGTTCATCTACCCGAAATACCGTCTGTTCATGATCGCGTTTTCGGCGATTCTGGCCCTGGCCCTGTGGCTGCTGCTGGAACGCACCCGCCTGGGCAGCATCATCCGGGCGGGCAGCGAGCAGCCCGAAATGGTCATGTTGCTGCGCATCAATGTCTATCGCATCTTTGGCCTGGCCTTTGCCCTGGGGGCGGCCACGGCCGGGTTGGCCGGGGTGCTGGCGGCGCCGCTGCGGGGGGTGGAGCCGTTCATGGGAAATGAGGCGTTGGTGATTGCCTTCGTGGTGGTGGTCGTGGGCGGGATGGGCAGCTTCAGTGGCGCCTTGCTGGCCGGGGTGCTGGTGGGGATCGTGCAAAGCGTGATGAGCACGCTCTGGCCCCAGGGTGCCAACCTGATGATTTATGTGGCCATGGCGGTGGTGCTGCTGGTGCGCCCGAACGGCCTGCTGGGGAGGGCCCAGTGATGCGGATGCTCGCCCGCAACTGGCCCTCGCTGTTTGCGCTGGCGGCGGTGCTGATCCTGCCGCTCGTGCTGACTTCCGGGTCGCTGGCCACCGAGGTCCTGATCTTTGCGCTGGCGGCGCTGGGCTGCAACCTGCTGCTGGGCTATGCCGGGCTGCTGTCCTTTGGCCAGGGGATTTTCTTCGGCATGGGCAGCTACACCCTCGGTGTGCTGCTCACGCAGACGCCCCTGCCCATGCCGTTCGTGCTGGTGCTGGTGGTCGTCGTGGGCGCGGTGACGGCGGGCCTGGTGGGGTGGCTGGCCATTCGCCAGACGGGCATCTACTTCGTCATGCTCACGTTTGCGATGGCGCAGATGTTTTATTTTCTGGCCTACTCGATTCCTGAGGTCACGGGCGGCGACAATGGCCTGCTGGACGTCCCCAAGCCGCCCCTGACGCTGTTTGGCCACACCCTGATGTCCAATCAGAGCTCCTGGGACTACTACGCCTTTGTGGCCATGCTGTTCCTGATCGTGTTCTGGGGGCTGCAGCGGGTGGTCGACTCGATCTTCGGGCGCACACTGCTGGCGATGCGCGACAACCCGGAACGCACCTCGGCACTGGGGTACAACACCACCCGCCTGAAGCTGGTGGCCTTCATGATTTCGGGTGCCGTCACCGCCCTGGCCGGATCCCTGTATCCGATGATGACCGGCATCGCGCCGCTTGCCAGCATCGAATTCCTCATGAGCGAGGTGATTCTGCTGGTCACTGTCCTGGGCGGGCCCGGCAGCCTGGTGGCATCCATCATCGGTGCGGCCTTCTACGTCATTGTGTCTGACTGGCTGTCGCACCTGTGGCCGCGCTGGCTGATGATCTTCGGCCTGCTGCTGATGGTCATCAGCCTGTACATGCAAGGTGGCTTGTGGGGTGCCTGCCAGATCGTCTTCCGGCGCGTGTCCGCCTTGCGCCGGGCCGCCCGCACCGGAGGGCAGCCATGAGCCAACCCATTCTCGAGGTGCATGACGTCGTCAAGCGCTATGGGCGCTTTGTCGCGGTCGACGGGGTGTCGCTGCGGGTGCAGCCCAACACCGTGCATTCCATCATCGGCCCCAATGGCGCGGGCAAGACGACCCTGTTCCATGCGCTGGCAGGCACGGTGCTGCCGACGTCCGGTTCGATCCGCCTGGATGGCCGCGAAATCAGCCAGCTGCCCGATCATGCGCGCGTGCAATTGGGCATGGCGCGCTCGTTCCAGGTCACGTCCCTGTTCCCCAGGCTGACCGTGCGCGAAAACCTGCGCGTGGCCGCGCAAGGCGTCCAGCCCGGCAAGGCCCTGCATTTCTGGTCGGCCGCCTTGCTGAAGGATGCGCACGCGGACACGATCCACGCCATCCTGAAGCGGCTGGATCTGGACAAGAGCATCGATCGCCTGAGCAGTGAGCTGTCCCACGGCCAGCAACGCCGCCTGGAAGTCGGCATGGCGCTGGCCGCAAAGCCGCGCCTCATTCTGCTGGACGAACCCACATCCGGCATGGGCATCGATGACATCGATGGCATGAAGGCCATCATCAAGGACCTCAGCCGCGATCTGACCGTGCTGCTGATCGAGCACAACATGGGCATCGTGATGGACATTTCCGACACGATCACGGTCATGCAGCTGGGCCAGGTCCTGACCGAAGGCACACCGGCACAGATCAAGAACGACGCGCGCGTGCGGGCCGCCTATCTGGGCAAAATGACCACCGGAGGCCGCTGATGCTGCTGGAACTCGACCATGTGCATGCCTATTACGGCCTGAGCCACATCCTGCAGGACGTCTCGCTGCATGTCGGCGAGGGTGAGCTGGTGTGTCTGCTGGGGCGCAATGGGGCAGGCAAGTCCACCACGCTCAAGAGCATCATGGGCATCGTCCCGGCGCGCCAGGGCAGGATTCTGTACCACGGCAAGGACATCACGGCGCTGCCCACCTATCGGATCGCCGACCAGAACATCTGCCTGATCCCGGAACAGCGGGGCATTTTTCGTCTGCTGACGGTCGAGGAAAATCTGAAGCTGGCGGCGCACAAGCGTTCCCAATGGCCGCTTGCCAGGATCTACGAGATCTTTCCGCGCCTGAAGGAACGCCGCCGCAATGGCGGCGGGCAATTGTCGGGTGGCGAGCAGCAGATGCTGGCCATTGGCCGCGCGTTGATGAACGCCCCCGAATTGCTGATCCTGGACGAACCCGTGGAAGGGCTGGCACCGGTCATCGTGGACGAAATCGTCGAACAGCTGAAGCTGATCCGCGCAAGCCGCATCTCGATCCTGCTGGTGGAACAGAACCTCGAGGTCTGCACCGAACTGGCCGACCGGCACTACATCCTCGAGGGGGGACGCATTGTCTACGAGGCCGACAACGCCACCTTCAAGGCGGACGACTCGGTCAGGGATCGCTACCTGGGGGTGGGTGAGGCCGGCTGAGCCGCCCGGCGACGAGCGGCTTGCGGACCGCCAGGCGCCGCATCGAGTCATTCCTCAATCCCGAGCAGGCTTCCCCTCTGCGGCGGTTCCGGAACCGACCGTTACCGGCTCCGACGCCGAGGCAATCGCAATGCTCAGGCCATCGGGCCTCAGCAGCGCCCGCATGGCGGCGTTGACATCGCCGGCTTTCAAGGCCTGCAGGCGCTCCAGCATGTGCTGCTGCCAGGCGAAGCTGCGATCCGTTTCCAGGTAGTCCATCCAGCGGCTGGCCAGATAGGCGTCGCTGGAGCGACCCAGTTGCAGATAATTCAGCAATGACTGCACGCCCTGATCGACTTCCGCCTGGGTGAAGCCGGTCTTCAGGGTCTCTTCCAGCGTGTCATGCACGGCCTGCTGCAACGCCTCGGCGTTTTGTGGGGCCATGCTGGCGAACAGCGTCCAGGCGCCGGACGGTTCCCAGGCCGACGCCCGCAGGGCGCTGCCGACGCTGTAGGACAGGCCCTTCTGGACGCGGATGCTCTGCCACAGGCGCGAATCCTCGGAGCCGCCCAGCAGGTAGTTGGCCAGCGTCAGCGCCGGCCAGCGCGGGTCCGTATCCTGCAGCTGCAGGGGCAGCGTGGCCAGGTAGTTGGCATTGGCCTTGCCCGGTGCCGGGATCCGGTAGACCTTGGGCGTGGCCGGGTACCACGGATCGGCGATGCGGACGTAGGGCGGGGCGCTGCGCCAGCCAGCCAGGCCGCTGCGCAGGTGCTGTTCCACGACTTTCGGATTGAACGCCCCGACGACGGACAGGGCCATGTCGCCCGCACCATAGAACCGGTCGTGGAAGCGCTGCAGGTCGGCACGCGTCAGGGCCTTGACCCGGGCAAGCGATTCCTGCGGCGTGGGCACGTAGCGCACGTCGTCCTTCGGCCAGGGCTGGTCGTGGCGCTGCAGCGCGTTGCGCACCAGGAACGCGGGGCTGACCGCACTGTTTTCGATATGGGTCTCCAGGCTGCGCTGGATTTGCGTCAGTTCGTCGGCGGGGAAGTCCGAATCGCGCAGCAGATGAAACACCAGATCCAGCAGTTCGGGCAGGTGGGCGCGCGAACTGCGCATGGACGCGGTCAGCTCGTTGCCATCCCCGCTGAAGTCCAGCTCGGAATCCAGCGCGTTCAGACGGTCCTCGATCTGCTGGCGCGTCATGTCGGGTGTGCCGCGCAGCAGCATGGCGGCCGTCACGTCGGGCGTCAGGCCCAGGCCCTGGAACTGGCCCGCGTGTCCGAAGCGCAAGCGCAGCACGGCGTAGACCTGGTCGCCGGCACTGGGTTTGGGCAGCAGCGCCAGGGACACGGGCCCGTTGGGCAGCGTCAGAATGGTGCGCCGGGTGGCGGCGTCGATGGCCAGTGGCCGGGTGTCGAATGCCGCGATCGCCGCCCGCCCCGTACCCGTTTTGAGCTGTGCGATCCAGGGTTTCAGGTCGGCCGGTGGCGCTGCCGGCGCGTCTTTTGGTGCGGGCGTGGGCAGGTACAGGCCGCTGGTGCGGTTGCTGGGTAGCAGCCACGCGGCCAATTGGGTGCGCACGCTCTCGAGCGTGAGTGCGCGCACCCGTAGCGGGCCAACGAAGAACAGCCGCCAGTCGCCCTGGGCGACGGCATCGGACAGGGCCTGCGCCAGGTCGGCCGGCTGGTTGTAGATCTGCTTCCACTCATTGAGCCAGGCGGTACGGATGCGATCCAGCGCGGCCTGGTCCAGCTGCGCGATGCCGCTGACTTCAAGCGCCTGTTCCAGTGCGGCCAGGGCGGCCTGCGGATCGACATCGCCCTGCAATTGGGCGCCAAAGACGGCATAGCCTGGCTGATTCATGGGGCGCGCAAAGCCGAACACGCTGCTGGCCTGGCCGGTTTTCACCAGGGCCTGGTAAAGGGGACCGGCCGGTGTGTCGGCCAGCATGGCGCTGCCCAGGGACAGGGCCGTGAAGGCGTCACTGGCGGCTTCGGGCAGGTGGTATTCCACCAGCGCCAGGGGGCTGCCGCCAATGCGTCGCAAGGTGATGGCGCGCGCGCCCTGCTGCACCGGCTCGACGGTGTATTCGGCGGGCAGCTGGCGGGTGGGCCGGGCAATGGGGCCGAAATCCTCTGTGATCCATTGCAGCACCTGGGCCGGGTCGAACTGACCGGTGACGATCAGCACGGCGTTGTCGGGCTGATAGTAGCGGTGATAGAAGGCGCGCAACTGTTCGACGTCGACGTGCTCGACATCCGAGCGCGCGCCGATGACGGCACGGCCATAGGGGTGCCAGAGATAGGCGGTGGCGGTCGTCTGTTGCAACAGGGTGCTGAAGGGGCTGTTTTCACCGCGCTCCATCTCGTTGCGCACCACCGTCATCTCGGCGTCCAGGTCGGCGCGGCTGATGCGCGCGTTGAGCATGGCGTCGGCCTGCCAGGACAGATACCAGCGCAGCGTGTCCGGGTCGCTGGCGAAGGTGGCGTAGTAATTGGTCAGGTCGGCGGTGGTGGAGCCATTGGCGGCCAGGCCGCGGCGCGAGAATTCCGCCAGGGCATCCGGGTGGCTCGGGCTGCCGCGAAACATCAGGTGTTCCAGCAGGTGTGCCATGCCGGTCTCGCCGGCCCCTTCGTTGCGCGACCCCACGCGATAGCTCATGTTCACGGTCGTCTGCGCGCGCGAGCCGTCCGGTGACAGCAGCACGGTCAGCCCGTTGGTCAGCCGGTATTCGGCAACCCCCTGGATGGTGACCACGGGTTCGATGCCGGCGGGCAAGCCGGTCGTGGGCGGCAGGATCGGAGTGCCGGCAGGCAGGGGCGCGCTGTCGGGCGCAGATGCAGACGCCGGCGTGCCAGCGCGTGGCCCCGCCGTCGTGGCCGGTGGCTGCAGTGCGTCAGGTGGCGCAGCCGCTGCGATCGGTGGCTGCGGTGCATCAGGCGGGGCAGCCGCTGCGGCGGATAGCGGCGGGCTGTCGAGCGACGTCGGGGAAGGTGTGGTGTCGGCCTGGGGCACCCTGGCCAGCCCCGAGACGGGCAGCAGGAGCGCAATGACGAGGGCAAGGTGTCTGAGCTGGAGCATGGAAGAATTTCCGCAAGAACGTCCCCGGAAGCAGGATCGTCCGTTTATTTCAGTGACCGGGCGGCCGCGATCGCCGCGGTGGATGACCGCATTGCGTCAGGCTTGCCCCAAGTGTGACAGATTTGAGCCCGGACAGACAGCGGTCGGACACCGACCCCGCCGCCGACCTCGAGCTTGAACCCTGAACGGCTTCGCGCGTACTATGATTCAGGGTCCGGGCCCCTCCGGCCGGGCCACCTCGATCGAGACAATCATGGACACACTGACAGCTGCACAGACCGCCTTGCGCATCGATGCCGGACGGCTTTGGGGATCTTTGATGGAATTGGCTGAAATCGGCGCGACAGCGAAGGGCGGCGTGTGCCGTCTGGCGCTGACGGACCTGGACCGGCGCGGCCGGGACCTCTTCGTGCGCTGGGCGCGGGATGCCGGCTGCGCGGTGCGCATCGACGAGATCGGCAACATCTTTGCGCGCCGCGAAGGCCAGGACAATGGCTTGCCGCCCGTGCTGACCGGCAGCCACATCGACACGCAGCCCACCGGCGGAAAGTTCGATGGCAATTTCGGCGTGCTGGCCGGGCTGGAAGTCATCCGGACCCTCAACGATCATGGCGTGCGCACCCGCGCACCGGTGGAAGTCGTCGTCTGGACCAACGAGGAGGGCTCGCGCTTCGTCCCGGTGATGATGGGCTCCGGGGTGTTTGCCGGTGCCTTCGGGCTCGAGGTCCTGGACCAGGCCGATACCGAGGGCCTGACGGTGGGACAGGAACTGCGCAGAATCGGCTACGCCGGCAGCGAGCCGGCGCGCCATTTTCCGATTCAGGCCTACTTCGAGGCCCACATCGAGCAGGGCCCCATCCTGGAGGCCACCGATACCGTCATCGGTGTGGTCACCGGTGCGCTGGGACAGCGCTGGTACGATGTCGTCCTGACCGGGATGGAGGCCCACGCCGGGCCCACGCCCATGGACATGCGCCACGATGCGCTGCTGGCGGCGGCCCGGCTGATTCAGGCGGTCAACCAGATCGCGCTCGATCATGCGCCCGATGCGCGCGCCACCGTCGGCTGGATCGATGCCTACCCGAATTCGCGCAATGTGATTCCGGGTACGGTGCGCTTCAGCGTCGATTTTCGCGCGGCATCGGATGAGGTGCTCGACGCCATGGACACGGAATTGCGCGCCCTGTGCGCCACGCTGGATGGCGGCGGCAGGATTCGTGCCGTGCTGGATCAGGTGGTGTATTTCCCGCCGCAGCCGTTTGCCGCGCCCATGGTCGACGCCGTGCGCCAGGCCAGCAGGCAGCTGGGCTTGTCGCACCGCGACATCGTCAGCGGGGCAGGACACGATGCCGTCTACCTGGCGCGGGTCACGCCCACCGCCATGATCTTCGTCCCCTGCAAGGACGGCATCAGCCACAATGAAATCGAAGACGCCCGGCCGGAGCACATCCAGGCCGGCTGCAACGTGCTGCTGCAAGCCGTGCTGCAACAAGCCGGTGTCGTCGCAGCCTGATGGGAATGCCTGGATCAATGAAAGTCTTGATTGCCCGCCTGAACCACGAAACCAACACCTTTTCACCCGTTCCCACACCGCTGGCCGCCTTTGGCCTCGAAGGCCCGGATTATGGGCAGGCCGCGTACCAGGCCAACCAGGGTGCGGCCACCGCCATGGGGGCGTTCATCGACCTGGCGGAACAATGGGGGGCGGAACTCGTCACGCCACTGTCCGCCACGGCCAACCCCAGTGGTCCGGTGGATGCCCGCGCCTATGCGTCCATGACCCAGACCATTGTGGATGCGGCTGCCGGCTGCGATGCGCTGCTGCTGGATCTGCATGGCGCCATGGTGGCGGAAAGCACGGATGACGGCGAGGGGGACTTGCTGGAACGCCTGCGCGCGCACTATCCGGGGGTGCCCATCGTGGTGTCGCTGGACCTGCATGGCAACGTCACACAAAAAATGATCGATCATGCCGACATCATCACCGGGTTCAAGACTTATCCGCACATCGACATGTACGAGTCCGGGCATCTGGCCGGCAGCGTGTTTCAGGAACGGCTGGCCGGGCGCATCACGACCGCGCTGGCCTGGCGCCAGCCGCCCATGCTGACTCACACCTTGAAGAGCGCCGATGCCGCACCCGCCATGAAAGCCGCGCTGGACAAGGCCCGCGCCATGGAACAGCGCGATGGCATCCACGCGGTCACGGTGATGGCCGGCTTTGCGCTGGCCGACATTCCCGCACCCTGCCTGAGCATCATTGTCGTGGCCAGCGATCAGGCGATGGCCCAGGCGGCGGCCGACGAACTGGCGCTGGACGCCTGGCGCGACCGCGAGGGCTTTGTGTACGTCAGCGAGAAGCTGTCCGACTCGATTGCGCGCGCGAAGCAATTGGCCAGCGGCCCGGTGCCGGCCGAGTCCGCCTGCGGCGACCCGCAGGGCCCGGTGCTGCTGCTCGATCACAGCGACAACTGCACCTCGGGTGGCACCTGCGACACCATGGATGTGTTGCAGGCCGCCTTTGCCCAGGGTCTGACTGACATCGCGGTGGGCCCGCTGTGCGACCCCGAGGCCGTCGATCAGCTGTTCCGTGCCGGAGAGGGCGCAACGGTCACGCTGGCCGTGGGCAACAAGCGTGCGCTTGCAAGCATCGGCATCACCAAGACTCCACCCGTGCTGACCGGCAAGGTCCTGCGCCTGAGCCAGGGCGAGTTCGTGGTGACGGGGCCCACCTACCGGGGCATGAAATGCAGCATGGGGCGCACCGTGCGGTTTGCCATCGACGGGGCGGAACTGGTCATCACCGAACGCACGCAGGAGCCCTGGGACCTGGGCGTGTTCACCTGCGTCGGGCTGGATGTGCGCAGCAAGCGCTTCGTGCTGCTGAAGTCGCGCATGTACTGTCGGCCGGTCTTCTTTCCGGTGGCGCGGGCCTTTGTGGAGTGCGACAGCGACGGGGTCACCAGTTCGAATTACGACCTGTTCCCGTTCAAGAAGCTGCGCCGCCCGGTGTTCCCGCTGGATCCTGACGTGAGCTGGCAGCCCTGACGCGACCTGCCTATCCGGGCTTGGTGGTCTGTCATCGTCACAGCCGGCCCAGGTCGCCTGACCGCTGTCCTCACACCGCACCCGGATCTCCTGATTGGCTGGTTCGTCCAGTTGCCCGGTCGACACAGGGCAGCGACGCGCTTATTTGGACAGCAGCCGCATGGCCTGTTCCAGGCCGTCGATCGTCATGGGAAACATGCGATCGTGCACCAGCTCACGCACGATGGCGATCGATTGGCGGTATTGCCACGACCCCGAGGGTTCCGGGTTGAGCCATACCGCATGCGGCCAGTGGCCCAGGATGCGCTGCAGCCAGGCGGCTCCGGTCTCGCGGTTGTGGTGTTCGATCGACCCGCCGGGATAGAGCAGCTCGTAAGGGCTCATGGAGGCATCGCCCACCAGGATCAGGCGCCAGTCCTCGCCGTAGCTGCGGATCAGGTCCCAGGTGTCGATGCGCCCGCCGTGGAGGCGGGCGTTGTGCCGCCAGACGAATTCATAGGGGCAGTTGTGAAAGTAGCAGACTTCCAGGTGCTTGAATTCGCTGCGCGCCGCAGCAAACAGTGCCTCGATGCGGGCGATGTGGTCGTCCATGCTGCCGCCCACGTCCAGCAGCATCAGCACTTTCACCGTGTTGTGCCGTTGCGGCACCCAGCGCAGATCCAGCAGGCCGGCCTGCTCGGCCGTGCCGCGGATCGTGCCCGGCATGTCCAGTTCCAGCTCGGCACTCTGACGGGCGAAGCGCCGCAGGCGGCGCAGGGCCATCTTGAAGTTGCGCGTACCCAGGGCCTGCTGGTCGTCGTAGTCGCGCCAGCTGCGCCTCTCCCAGACTTTCACGGTGGTGCGATTGCCAGCCGAGGGGCCGCCGACCCGGATGCCCTCGGGGTGGTAGCCGCCGTGGCCAAAGGGTGAGGAGCCGCCCGTGCCGATCCATTTGCTGCCGCCAGCATGGCGGCCGGTCTGTTCGGCCAGGCGTTCGCGGAACATTTCCATCAGGCGGTCCCAGCCGTGCTTCTGCAAGGCGGCCTTTTCCGCGTCGCTGAGGTGCTTGCGCAGGGCCAGTTCCAGCCAGTCCAGCGGGATCTCCGGATCGCTGCCGGCGTGCACCTGCAACTGGCCGATGAAGGTGGCAAAGACGCGGTCGTAGCGATCGTAGCGGGTCTCGTCCTTCACCAGCGCCATGCGGGCCAGGTGATAGAAGGCTTCGGTGCTCACGGGTGCGGCAGGGCTGCGCAGCAATTCCAGCAGGCTCAGGTATTCCTGAATCGACACCGGGATGCCGGCGGCGCGCAGTTGGTGGAAAAAATCGGTCAGCATGACGATGATTCCGGCTTGCGGCATGGGGCCGGCCCGATCGGATGACAAGGCCTGGCGCAAGCCCGCTGGCATCGAGGCGCGGTGCTGGGGCTGATTGATCGAGGCACGGTGCAGGGGCTCACTGGTCGTGCGCGCGCTGAAGCTGATACAGCAGGTGGGCGCGCACCTCGGGCCATTCCCCCGCCAGCAGGCTGTACATCACCGTGTCGCGCACCGTGCCGTCGCGGCGCAGCGCATGGTGGCGCAGCACCCCGTCGCGGTGGGCGCCCAGGCGCTCGATGGCGTGCTGCGAGGCCAGGTTGTAATTGTCGGTGCGCCAGCCGACCACGGCGGCGCCCAGGGTCTCGAAGGCGTGTTCCAGCAGCAGCAGCTTGCAGGCCGTGTTGACGTGGGTGCGCTGGTGCGAGCGGGCGTACCAGGTGTAGCCGATTTCCAGCCGCGCCACCGCGGGCACGATGTCGTGGTAGCGGGTGGAACCCAGAATGGTGCCGCTGGCCGCCTCCGTGACGACAAAGGGCAACATGTGGCCGTCGGCCTGCCCCTGCAGGGCCTGGGCGATATAGTCGCTGGTCTGTGCGGGTTCCGGCACCGACGTGACACGCAGTGTCCAGAGTTCGCCATCTGCGGCGGCGGCGCGCAGGCCTGTGGCGTGCTCCGGTGCCAGGGGCGCCAGACGCACGCCATGGCCTTCCAGGGTGACGGGTTGAGGGGGGCGGATGAAAGGGCGGCTCATGGGGATGTCCGGAAGTCGAGAATTCAGGTGAACGATGTGGGTGAATGTTTCAAGGCCTGTGATTCAGATGAGCGTCTGTGATTCAGATGAGCGTTTCAGATGAGCGTTTCAGGTGCGCGTTTCAGGTGCGCGTTTCAGGTGCGCGTTTCGGATGAGTGTTTCGGATGAGCGTTTCGGATGAGCGTTTCGGATGAGCGTTTCGGAT
>JACDJC010000319.1_pt1 | contig 60310 bp, 53 predicted proteins | sample 7454191 | NCBI WGS metagenome assembly JACDJC01 (sample SAMN14253291, study PRJNA609438) | sludge metagenome | isolation source: sludge after 25d culture with pyrite and EDTA | collected 2018-12-20 | reverse complement strand
TGGATAGAGAACCTCGTGAGCTACATCCAGGTCACCTACGCCTCGGGCTTCGACGGCTTCGCGGACGGCGTGAAGTTCGTGATCGACGGCCTGCTCGGCTTGCTGCAAACGGTGCCGCCGCTCGCCCTCATCGTCGTGCTGGCGGCCCTCGTCACGTGGAAGGCCGGATGGCGGCTCGGCCTCTTCACGGTGGCCGGGCTCTTCTTGATCCACAACATAGAGTTGTGGACGCCCTTCCTGCAGACCCTGGCGCTGGTGGTGACGGCCCAGGTGCTCATCATCGTGGTGGGCGTGCCGCTCGGGATCCTCGCCGCGAGCAGCGACCTGGCGGATCGCATCATGCGGCCGATTCTCGACTTCATGCAGACCATGCCGGCCTTCGTGTACCTGATCCCGGCCGTCATGTTCTTCGGCATCGGCCTGGTGCCGGGGGTCGTGGCGACGTTCATCTTCTCGATACCGCCGCTCGTGAGGCTCGTCAACCTAGGGATAAGGCAGGTGCCCGTGGACCTGGTCGAGGCGGCGGACGCCTTCGGCACCACGCGGCTGCAGAAGCTCGTGAAGGTGCAGGTCCCACTCGCACTGCCCACCATGATGGCGGGGATCAACCAGTCGATCATGCTCAACCTCTCCATGGTGGTCATCGCCGGGATGATCGGCGCCCGCGGGCTGGGCGCAGAGGTGTTGCGCGGCATCCAACGCATCCAGGTCGGCCAAGGCTTCGAGGCCGGGCTGGCCGTGGTGATCCTGGCCATCGTCCTCGACCGCCTGACGGCGTCGTTCGCCGGGGGGCGCAAGGCCGCGAAGAAAGAACAGGCCTGAGAGCCGCCGGGGGCGATTTGCGGCAACGTTCGACCCGTGTTAGGGTCGGGTTTGGCCCTAAGGGGCGTTCGATAAGTCTGGCGCATGTGCGTGCGCAGGTGCGGTGTTGTGTCGTACCGCAACAATAAGCCTCTCCTTAAATTGGAGGAAGTATATGAAGAAGTGGTTGATTGCCGCGATAGCGGCGGCGGTGCTAGGTACTGGGCTGGCCCAGGCCCAGACCATTCACATCGGTTACGTCCTGTGGGACTCCTGCGTGGCGTCCAACAACGTGGTGGCCGCGCTCATCGAAGACCGGCTCGGCTACGAAGTTGACCTCACCTCGGTCGACGCCGGCCCCATGTTCGCAGGCCTGGCCCGCGGCGACTTCGACGCCGTCCTGTGCACCTGGCTGCCCGCCACGCACGAGGCCTACTGGGACAAGTACGGGGAAGACCTCACCGACCTGGGCGTCAGCCTGGATGGCGCCGACATCGGTTGGGCCGTGCCGAGCTACGTCGACGTCGACAGCATCGATGACCTCAACGACCACGCGAGCGAGTTCGACGGCGAGATCATCGGCATCGACCCGGGCGCCGGCCTCATGGCCGCGTCGGACAGGGCCTTAGAAGCCTACGGATTGACGAACTTCACGCTGCTCGACGGGTCGGACGCCGCCATGGCCGCCGCCCTCGACCGCGCCATCACGCGCAACGAGCCGATCATCGTCACCAGCTGGCGCCCCCACTGGATGTGGGCCGCCTACGACCTCAAGTACCTCGAGGACCCGCTCGGCGTGTTCGGCGCCTCGGAGCAGATCCACACCGTCGCCAACGACGACTTCGCCGCTAACGGCCCCGCCGACGTCCTGGAGTTGCTGCGCAACTTCCACTGGACCGGAGCCGACATGGGCGCCGTGATGCTCAGCGTGCGCGACGGCATGGACCCCGCCGACGCCGCCCGCGCGTGGATCGCCGACAACGCGGAACTCGTCGACAGCTGGTTCGAGTGACTAGGCCTTAATTGACCTAGGCCTTAAGTGACCTAAGCCTTACAGGCAGGCCCTAGCCAAGACCGCCGCGGGACTCCCAAAGGAGTTCGCGGCGGTCTCTCGTTCTAGGGGGAGTGGTTCGAGGGGGCGGGGGTGGCTTGTCGGCCACGGGTGCCGCCCCACTCGATACTGACCGGTCTAGCTGCTCGCGGTTACCCGTCCTGCGCTCAGGCGAGGACCTTCAGCGCGCGGTCGAGCCCCGCCAGGCCGACCTGCAAGTCGTCGCGCTCGATGTTGAGGGGAGGGGTGACGAGGAGCACGTTGTAGCGCCCGAAGGCGTAGACGCCCTCGTTGCGCATGGCCCCGACCAGCTTGGCGATCGGAGCGTTGTCGCCCCCGTACCAGGGGACCATCGGCTCCTTGGTGGCGCGGTCCTTGACCAGCTCGATCGTATAGAAGGCGCCAATCCCGCGCACGTCGCCGATGAACTCGTACTTGTCCTTGAGGGCGGTGAGGCCCTCCTTGAGCCAGGGGTCGATCTGGCGCGCCCGCTCGAAAAGGCCCTCCTTCTTGAGGGTCGTGACGGTGGCGAGACCCGCGGCCATGGCCATGGGGTGGCCGGCGTACGTGTGGCCGCACATCAGGGCCTTGTCGTCGAAGTGCTTCGCGAGCTCCTCGCGAACCATGACGCCGCCCAGAGGGATGTAGGCCGAGGACGAGCCCTTGGCGAACGTGATCATGTCCGGGGTCACACCGAACCTGGTGGCCGCGAAGCGGTCTCCCACGCGCCCGAAGCCGGTCATGACCTCGTCGAAGATGAGGAAGATCCCATGCTTGGCGGTGATCTCGCGCAGGCCGGCGAGGTAACCCTCGGGGTAGACGATCACGCCGTTGGAGCCCACCACCGGCTCGATGAGGAGAGCCGCGATGTTCTTGCCGCCCTCGAAGGTGATGACTTGCTCCAGATGCTCGAGCGCGCGCTCCGTCTCGACCTTCGGATCCTCGGTGAAGAAGGGGCTGCGGTACGGGTACGGCGCGAAGAAGTGGACTATGCCGGGCAGGCCGGGTTCGTTCGCCCAGCGGCGGTCCTCACCCGTGAGGCTCCCGGCCCCCGGCGCGGAGCCGTGGAAGGAGCGGTAGGACGCCAGCACCTTCTGCCGCCCGGTGATCATGCGCGACATCTTGATGGCGTCCTCGTTGGCCTCGCCGCCGCCCGTCGTGAAGAACGTGCGGGCGCCCTCGCTCCAAGGGCTCACCTCCGAGAGGAGCTCGCCGAACTCGGAGCGGACGTCGCTGATGAGGGAAGGGGGGAGGTAGGCGATCTTCGCGACCTGCTCCTGGATGGCCTTGACGACGGCCGGGTGTCCGTGCCCGAGGTTGGTGGAGACCAGGCCGGCGGACAGGTCGAGATAGCGCTTGCCCTCGTCGTCGTAGAGGTAGGAGCCCTCACCACGGACGAAGGTCGGGCCCCCGACCGCGGACTGCTTGCTCCACGGCGTGAGCACGTGCTTGTGAGAGCGGGTGGTGGCTGCGAGAGACATCTGCTGACCTCCTCAAATCGCTCCCCCGCCATGGCGGCGCGGAAGCCTTCCCGCCGCCATGGCGGGAACCGCCGGATACCGGTGTTGTGCCGCAGATTACCGCATAAGGGCACGCCCCGGGGCTCATGACGGGGTCAGAGCCGGGCCATAACAGGGTGCAGCATGACGAGCCTCACGACACGACTCGGTGCGGGGTCGTGGCCGAGCTCGTGGCGGGGCCCATCCCGCCACCCGGCCTCCCGCGCCCGGTCGTGCCGACTCGCGGTTATGCTTGGGCGCTTCGAGCGCCTCCATGTCAGCCGATCGGAGGCCTCGACCCGACCTATGAAACGGCCCGTGCTGAACGCCCTGCTCGTGTCGCTTGCGCTTTCTGGCGCCGGCATGGCGTTCGCGCTGTGGAGGGTCGGGGGCCTGAAGGCGCTGCTCAAGCTCGGGGAGCTCACGCCGCAGTTCGTGGTGTTCGCGGTGCTCGCCCTTCTGACATCGTTCGCGTTCGCGTCCGCCCGCCTCATGTTCATCTGTCGGTCCCTCGGGTACCGCCTGAGGCCGCGGCACGCCATCAGGGCGCACGTTCTCGGGATGTTCTCCGCGGCCGTCACGCCCGGAGGCAGCGGCAGCATCGCGGGGTTGGCGTTGACGCTCGACTTGCAGGGCATGGACCGGGCGAAGGCCTGGGGGGCGGCGCTCGGATCCATGGCTGCCGACACCACCTTCCACTCGTGGGCCATGCCGCTGTCGCTCATCGCCCTTTACGCACTTGGTGTGTACCCCCGAACCCCGCTGTGGGCAGCGCTTGGAGTCATCGTGATCGCCCTCACCGTGGCCCTGGCATACCTGCTGCTCTTCAAGATCGCGTGGCTAAGACCGCTGCTGGGCTACGTGCTGCGTGGGCCGCTGCTGCGCTTTCGGCGGGGAGGAATGCGCTTCGCGGATAGCTTCATCGCCGCGAGCCAGACCTTTGCCGCGGCGCCGTTCTGGAAGCACTCGCTCATCCAGTTGTTGACCGCCGGCGCGTGGGCCGCTTACTTCATGGTGCTGTACTTCCTGCTGCGCGGGCTGGGGGTGAGCCTCGGAGTATGGCTCGCGCTGGCGGGTCAGACGGTGGCGGTCGTGATGAGCACCTTCGTGCCCACGCCCGGCGGAAGCGGCTTCTTCGAAGTAGTCCTGAGCTGGTTCCTCGTCGGCCACGGGAGCGGGGAGGCCGGGCCGGCAGCGGTGTTCGCGTGGCGGCTGATCACGTTCTACAGCCTGTTCATCCTCGGGCCGCTCCTCGGGGGCTACCTCATCGTCAGGCAGGTGGGGACTGGCGCCGCCGAGCCTCTCGTGGACCGTAGTGGTGCCTGAACCTCGCGACGCCCTGCTCACGCTCGGGCATGCGCCTACGGGCAGCCGGGCCTCGTCTTGGCGTGCCTGACGGCCCTAACCCTCGCCGATGTCCTCGTTCCACAGGTCCGGCCGTGCGGCGATGAAGTCGGCCATGAGCTTCACGCATTCCGGATCGTCGAGGTCGACGACCGTGACGCCGCCCTCGCGGAGCCAGTCCGCCCCGCCTCGGAAGTTCCGCGATTCCCCCACGACCACCGTCGGGATTCCGAACTGTTTGACGAGCCCGCTGCAGTACCAGCACGGCTCGAGTGTGGTGACCATGATGGTGTCCTTGTAGCTCGGTTGGCGGCCCGCGTTGCGAAACGCGTCCGTTTCGCCGTGGCTACTGGGGTCTCCGTCCTGAACGCGGCGGTTGTGGCCACGCCCGAGCAGGGTGCCGTCGGACCGGAACAGAGCGGCGCCGATCGGAACGCCGCCCTCCGCCAGCCCCTTGCGGGCCTCCTCGAGCGCGACTTGCAGCATGGCGCGATGAGCGGGTGTTCCTTGCATCGGGTCCTCCCTTGGTGCAACCGCGGTGCGACTCCCCTCATCCTACGTAGCCGGCCGACGCCCGGGCGCCGGTCCGCCCCCGAGGAGCCTGTGCCGACTGGTACCGACAGGCGGGATGTGGGGGCCTTACCATTCTGCCCGTGCCCGATTCCCTGCACCAACGAGTAGTCCGAGCGGCCGAAGCAGAGACGCGCAGGTGACGCCGCTAACCGACCGCGACCGCACCTTCACGCTCATCGGCATACTGCTGGCCATGTTCTTGGCGGCGCTCGATCAGACGATCGTGGCCACGGCGCTGCCCAAGATCGTGGAGGACTTGGGCGGCCTGGACCGCTACGCCTGGGTGTTCACCGCCTACCTGGTCGCCTCGACCGTGTTGGTGCCCATCTACGGCAAGCTCGCCGACATGTATAGCCGCAGGGCGATCGAGCTGTGGGCTGTCAGCGTGTTCCTGGCCGGGTCGTTCCTTAGCGGCATCTCGGGCGAGTTCGGGAGGCTGCCGATCCTGGGCGACGGCATGAACCAACTCATCGTCTTCCGCGCCATCCAGGGCCTCGGTGCTGCCGGGCTGATGGGCCTGGCGTTCATCATCATCGCCGACCTCTTCCCGCCCGCCGAGCGAGGCAAGTACCAGGGCCTGACGGGCGGGGTCTTCGGCATCTCGAGCGTGATAGGACCGCTGGTGGGTGGGCTGCTCACGGACCACGGCGGCGCCATCATCCCGGGGATAGCCGGATGGCGGTGGGTGTTCTACGTCAACCTTCCCTTCGGCATCCTCGCGCTCGCCTTCATCATCACGCGCATGCCGGCCCTCGTGCCACAGGGAGAGAAGGGGCATCTGGACGCCCTGTCTGCGGTGCTGCTGATCGCCGGCCTCGTTCCCGTCGTGCTTGGCCTGCAGCTCGACAAGACGGCCTACCCTTGGGGGGCGCCAATCACCATCTTGCTGCTAGCGGGGGGCGTGGGCGTGCTGGTCCTCTTCGTGATCAGGTCGCTGCACGCCGAGAACCCCATCCTCGACCTCGGGCTGTTCCGCAACAAGGTGTTCAGCGTCTCAAACCTGGCCGGGTTCTTCATGGGCGCGGCGTTTCTGAGCATCGTCGCCTTCCTCCCGCTGTTCATGGTGAACGTGGTCGGAGTGTCGGCGACCAGGGCGGGCCTGAGCCTGGTGCCCCTGTCCCTGGGCGTGGTGTTCGGCTCGATCGTCTCCGGGCAGCTCGTGTCGCGCCTCGGTCACTACCGGCGGCTCCTGCTCGTAGGCGGCTTCATCTTGATGATCGGCGTGTTCCTGCTCTCGCGCATGGGCCCCGATGTGCCCTTCTCGCGCGTCGCGCTGTACATGGCCATCGCCGGCCTGGGCCTGGGCCCCACGCTGCCCCTCTACACGCTGGCCGTGCAGAACGCGGTGGACGTGCGCAAGGTCGGGCAAGCCACCAGCGCGGTGCAGTTCTTCCGGCAGATAGGCGGCGCGCTGGGGACCGCGCTTCTCGGCACGGTGCTGGCAACTACCCTGGCGGCGAACTTCGCGGCCAATACCCCGCCGGGCCTGGGCCCGCCTGGGACGGCCCACCCGAGTGGCGGCGCGCCGGGTGGTGCCGCCGACGCCGTGGCCGCCGAGATCGGGAAGGCCTTCGACCAGCGATTCGACGCGCTGGCGGCGGCGGTGAACGGGGAAGACGACGGAGCGCTGGCGGCACAACTCGGCGCCATGGACCTCCCGCCGCAGGCGCAGATGGCGATAACGGCCGGCTACGAGGCGGCGAAGGGCGACCCGCAGGCCAAGGCCGCGCTGCTCACGGAGCTCCAGGCCGAGATGAAGGCGCAAGAACGAACGCTTGTCGCCGAGGTCGAGAGGGGCATCCGCGTCTCCTTCGCGGGGGCCATCACGCGCGTCTACCGGTTCGCCGTCTTCATCGTGCTGATCGGCTGGTTGGTCACGTGGTTCGTGCCCGAGGTGGCGCTGCGCAAGAGCAACGCCCCGGCGGGTCAGGTGCCTGCCGCCGTACACGACTGAGGGTCGGGTACCGTCGGACCGCCTGACTCGGGCGGACCGTCAAGGACCGTTGAAGGACCGTGAAGGACCGTGAAGGACCGTCAAGGGATTAATATCGGCGGATGGAGTCGAAGTCGGAGCTGAAACCCAGCAACGGACGGATCTTGGTCGCGGTGTTCTTGGCCCTGATTGGGTGCGTCTTCGCGTTGGCCGCGGCCCTCGGAGAGCCGTCACCGTCGCGCGTTGCCTTCACCGTTCTGGCCGTCGTGATGATCGCCGGCGCCGGCGCCGCGCTGGCGCTGGCCGTCGCCGCCGCCAAGGGACGCGAGCAAGAGCGGGACTAGTTGGCGCTAGTGGAGCTGGTGTGACGCCCGCTCAGGGGACGCGGGTAAGCAGCGCTCGCCAGGGTTGGCGGCGCTAGTGCGGCGCCCGCAGGGCAGGGCGTGTGTCCGGCCACTGGCCGCAGCTTGACGAGTGAGCGCTCACTCATATAGACTTCGCCGGTGAGTAAACCCCGCCGCGCCACCCCCCTCGATCGCGAGGCCCGCCGCACCAAGATCATCGATGCGATCACCCCCCTGCTGATGACGCGCGGCGCGGACGTCACTACACGCGAACTTGCCGAAGCGGCCGGCGTTGCCGAGGGCACGCTTTTCAACGTCTTCGACGACAAGCGGTCCTTGCTTCTCGCGGCCATCCAGGCACGCCTCGATCCCGAGCCGCTGAGGGCCTCCCTGAGCCAACTGCCCGAGCAGGGCACGCTCGAGGAGAAGCTCTTGGCGGTCGCACAGAAGGTGCTGCCGCGCCTCGCCGAGGTGCACTCGCTGGCCGTGGCCCTGCACGGGCTCGCTGTCAAGGGCGGACCGGTGGCCTTCCGTGCACCCTCGTACATGCGCGAGTGGCTAGGCGCCGTGGCGGCAGCGGTCGCGGCGGTCGCGGCGCCCCACGCCGCCGAGCTGCGCGTCACGCCCCGGCGCCTCGCTCAGTTGTTCACCACCCTCTTGTTCGCGAGCCGCATGCCGCACGCGGCGCCGGAGGAAGGCTCCAGTGCCGCGGAGCTGGTGCGGTTCTGCCTCGAAGGCGCTCTGATCTCCCCGAAGGAAGGTTGACGGATGCTTCTCAAGCTCATCTCGCGCTACTTGAGGCCATATCTGGGCACGGTCTGGCTCATCGTCGGGCTGCAGTTCGTCGCCACCATCGGGACGCTGCTACTGCCGAGCATCAACGCCGACATCATCGACAAGGGCATCGTCCGCGGCGACACCGCCTACATCATGGGCCGGGGCGCCTACATGCTCGCCGTGTCGCTCGTGCAGGTGATCGCGACCGTCATCGCCGTCTACTTCTCGGCCCGCACCGCCATGCGCTTCGGACGGGACGTTCGCTCGGGCGTGTTCAAACACGTGGGTGAGTTCTCGGCCCGCGAACTCAGTCAGTTCGGGGCGCCGTCGCTCCTCACGCGCACCACCAACGACGTGCTGCAAGTGCAGACACTGCTCTTCATGAGCTTCGCCATGATCGTCACCTCCCCGATCATGATGGTCGGCGGCATCATCATGGCCATCCGCGAGGACGTCGGCCTGTCGTGGCTCGTGGCCGTCGCGGTGCCGGTATTGCTCGCCGTGGTCACGGTCATCTTGTGGCGCATGCTGCCGGGCTTCCGCAAGATGCAGAAGCGCATCGACAAGGTCAACCAGGTCATGCGCGAGCAGATCGGCGGCATCCGCGTCATCCGTGCCTTCGTTCGCGAGACCTACGAGGAGGAGCGCTTCGGGCAGGCGAACGCCGAACTCACCGACGTGACCTTGTACGTCGGGCGCTGGATGGCGGCGCTCTTCCCGGTGGTCATGCTGGTACTCAACGCTTCCACGGTGGCGGTCATCTGGTTCGGGGGCCTGCGGGTCGACGCCGGCCTCATGCAGATCGGCTCCATGACCGCCTACCTCAGCTACTTGCTACAGATACTCATGGCCCTGCTCATGTCGGTCATGCTCCTCATGCTGCTGCCGCGCGCCACCGTCTCCGCGGGTCGTATCGGCGAGGTGCTCGAGACGCCGCCCAGCGTGAAACCGCCCGGCCGCGGCGCCGTGGTGCCCACGGCATACGCCGGCACCCTCGAGTTCAGGTCGGCGACCTTCAGCTACCCGGGTGCCAGCCACCCGGTCCTCGAGGACGTGAGCTTCAGCGTGGGTCCGGGCGAGACCGTCGCCGTCGTCGGTTCGACCGGCGCGGGGAAGACCACCCTCGTAAGCTTGGTGCCGCGCCTCTTCGACGTCACCGGTGGCGCCGTGCTGGTCGATGGGATAGACGTGCGCGAGTACGAACCCGAGGCGCTCTGGGAGCGCATCGGGCTCGTGCCGCAGAGGGCTTACCTGTTCACTGGCACCGTAGCGAGCAACCTCCGCTACGGCGACCCGGACGCGACCGACGCCGATCTCTGGCGGGCGCTGGAGATAGCCCAGGCGAAGGCCTTCGTGAGCGCCATGCCGGACGGCTTGGAGTCGAGCATCGCGCAAGGCGGCACCAACGTCTCCGGCGGCCAGCGACAGCGCCTGGCAATCGCCCGGGCGCTAGTGAGGCGGCCCGGCATCTACGTCTTCGACGACGCCTTCTCCGCGCTCGACGTCGCCACCGACGCGCGCCTCAGGCGCGCCCTGGAGCCCGTCACGCGTGAAGCCGCCGTGCTCGTCGTGGCGCAGCGCGTGGCCACCATCCAGAACGCCGACCGGATAGTCGTCCTGGAAGACGGCAAGGTGGTCGGGATCGGCACCCACGACGAGTTGCTCGTCACCTCTCCCACCTACCAAGAGATAGTCGCCTCGCAGTCGCAGGTGGCGGCATGAGCCGGGGCGAAGACCGCGAGAAGCGAGGAGCCGAGCCGCCGCAGGGCACCGGCAACGAGGGCAAGACGCCCAAGGTCATGAAGTCGACCGAACGCGTCGGGGGCGGCATGCGCGGCCCGATGGGCGGCGCCGCCGCGGTGCAGAAGGCCAGCAACTTCGGGCCGTCCTTGCGCCGGCTCCTCTCGAACCTCGCACCGCACAGACTCAAGCTCGGACTATTGATAGCGGCGGCCGTGATGTCGGTGACGCTGATGTCGGTCGGGCCGCGCATCCTGGGCCATGCCACCGACCTGATCTTCAGCGGGCTGATCGGCAAGATGTTCCCGGCGGGCATGACCAAGGAGCAGGCCATCGCCTCCGCGCGAGCCGCCGGGCAGGGGAAGGTGGCCGACCTCCTGAGCGGCATCGACCTCGTTCCGGGCGTCGGCGTCGACTTTCAGGCGGTGGGCCGCGTGCTGCTCATCGTCATGGGCATCTACGTCCTGGCCTCGCTCCTGCAGTTCGTTCAGGGCTACCTGCTGAACGACGTCGTTAACGCCACCGTCTTCGGCTTCAGGCGAAGAGTGGAGGAGAAGCTCAACCGCCTGCCCCTGCGCTACTTCGACGCGCAACCCCGTGGCGAGCTCCTCAGCCGCGTCACCAACGACATCGACAACGTGTCGCAGAGCCTGCAGCAGACGCTCAGTCAGTTTCTGACGGCCCTGCTCACCGTCGTGCTGGTGCTCGTGATGATGCTCACCATCTCGCCCGTCCTCACGCTGGTGGCGCTAGCGAGCATCCCCGTCACGATGTTCATCGCGATCCTGGTGATGAAGCGCAGCGGCAAGCAGTTCACGCTGCAATGGCGCCGGACCGGCACGCTCAACTCGGCCATCGAGGAGGCCTACACGGGTCATGCGCTCGTCAAGGTCTTCGGCCGCCAGCGCGAGGTTCAGGCGACGTTCGAAGTCGAGAACGACGCCCTGTTCGACGCGGCCTTCCGCGCACAGTTCCTCTCCGGCCTGATCATGCCCGCCTCGAGCTTCATCGGTAACCTCAACTACGCGGCCGTCGCGGTCATCGGCGGCCTGCGAGTGGCCAGCGGGATCATCAGCCTGGGCGAGGTGCAGGCGTTCATCCAGTACTCCCGCCAGTTCACCCAGCCGGTCACGCAGATCGCCTCGATGATCAACCTGCTGCAGTCGGGCGTGGCCTCGGCGGAGCGCGTGTTCGAGCTGCTGGACGCCGAGGAGGAGGTAAGCGACGTCGCCGATAAGCGCCTCACCCCGCCCGTGCGCGGCCGCGTCACGTTCGAGAACGTCTCGTTCCGGTACGAGCCGGATCGACCACTCATCGAGGACCTGTCGCTCACTGCCGAGCCCGGGCGCACCGTCGCCATCGTCGGCCCCACCGGGGCGGGGAAGACGACCCTCGTCAACCTTCTCATGCGCTTCTACGAGCTCGACTCCGGCAGGATCACGCTCGATGGCGTCGACATCGCCACCATGAGCCGCGCCGAACTCCGCTCCAAGACGGGCATGGTGCTGCAAGACACCTGGCTCTTCAAGGGCACCATCCGCGACAACATCGCGTATGGCAGGCCAAGCGCCAGCGAGGAAGAGATCCTGGCCGCGGCGCGCGCGACCTACGTGGACCGCTTCGTTCATAGCCTGCCCGAGGGCTACGACACGCTGATAGACGACGAGGGCGGCACCGTCAGCACCGGCGAGAAGCAGCTCATCACCATCGCCCGCGCGTTCCTGGCAGACCCGGCGCTCCTCATCCTCGACGAGGCCACCAGCTCCGTCGACACGCGCACCGAGTTGCTGCTGCAACAGGCGATGGCCGCACTGCGCGGGAACCGCACGTCGTTCGTGATCGCTCACCGGCTGTCGACCATCGTCGGCGCCGACCTGATCCTCGTGATGGAGCAGGGCCGCATCGTGGAGCGCGGCTCGCATGACGAGCTGCTGAAGCTCGGCGGGAACTACGCCGCCCTCTACCAGTCGCAGTTCGAGGGCGTCGAGCAGGCGGCGTGACGGGCGAGCGACCGGTCAGCCCGGCCGCGCCCTCCACGCCACGTTCGCGGCTGCCGCGGCCGTCAGCGCCAGTGGTTGTTGGCGGCCGCCACCGTCTGGAAGTTGATGGCGATGACCTGGGAGGCCCAGGTCAGGCTATCGGCGTCGTTGGCGTAGTCGCCGCGGAGCCTGTCGCGTACCTCCGCCGAGGGCTGCGTGTACTTGACGCCCATGCGCGCCATCTTGATGGCGAGTTCGAAGCCTGCCTGGGGGGTCGGCGTGATGAGGGTGGTGAGCCAGGTTTCCATGAGACCTCCTCGAAGGGCCATACGCACGTCAATAGTGCCTGCACTCACCTTACCGCCGTGCAGGCCGCGTGGGCGTCGACGATGTACCTACAGGCTCACGCCAGGAGGTCCTGATATTGCGCCCAGTCGGGTTCGTTGTGAAATGTCCAGCGGTAATGCTCGCGCCCGGTGAGCTTCTCGGCCGCCGCCTCGTCCGTGAGCACGTGACAGCGTGGGTGCAGTTGTAGGGCGGTCGCGCTGATCATGGACGTGATCGGGCCCTCGGTGGCGGTCGCGAGCACCTGGGCCTTGCTCGCACCCGTGACCACCATGATCACCTCCTTCGCCTCGAGGATGGTTCCCACGCCCATCGTCAGGGCCCGGGGCGGCACCTTGGTGGCGTCGCCACCGAACATGCCGGCGTTCTGCTCGCGCGTCTGAGGCGTCAGGGCCTTCTCGCGCGTTCTGGACATCAGGGAGGAGAGCGGCTCGTTGAAGCCGATGTGGCCCGTGTTCCCCAACCCGAGCAGTTGTAGGTCGATGCCTCCCGCGGCCTTTATGCGCCGCTCGTAGCTGGCGGCCTCGGCGGTCAGGTCGGTAGCCACGCCGTTGGGCAGGTGCGTCTGGTCGCGCGGCAGGTTGACGTGCGCGAAGAGCTTCTCCTCCATGTAGTGATGGTAGGAGCGCGGGTCGGCCGGGTGGAGGCCCACGTACTCGTCCAGGTTGAAGGTGTGAGCCGCCGAGTAATCGAGCTTCTCGGCCTTGGAGATGCGCACCAGTTCGGTGTAGATGCCCTCCATGGTGCGGCCCGTGGCGCAGCCCAACACCAGGTCGGGCTTGGCTTTGAGTCTATCCGCGACGATGCGAGCCGCCAGGCGCTCGGCGTGGGCGGCCGTGGGAAGGATGAGGATCTCCATGCCCCCAGCCTAGCGGAGGCGCGCTCTCTCGGTATCGAGGAGCCCCCACCGGCGCGCCGGCTACACCTATCGGGCCGCCTTCGCCTCGTCGTAGTCGGACTTGATGGCGCGGAACAGCCGCTTGGCGACGTCGCTCTCCAGGCGCCAGGCGGCGCTATGGAAGAACTCGTCGAGGTGACGATGTCCGCCGCTGGAGGGCACGTAGACGCTGGGGTCGTAGCGGCCCTCGCGCTCGTAGCGCAGGGCCTCCAGGCACATGTCGATCAGGTTCATGTCCCTTACGAAGCGAGCGGCGGCGTCGGCGCGATCCTCGTACGCCTGCCACAACTCGCGGGTCTCCGGGAGGTCGGCCGGCAGGAGCTCGTCGATCGCCTCGCGCTCGAGCCGTGCCTTTTCGGCGGCGCCGACCGGCCGGTCCCTCGCCTCGAGGCGCGCCACGAAGTCGCCGGTGCTGGCCTCGGCGACGTCATGAAGCAACGCGATGGCTACCGCCCTGCCCACGTCGACGCCCGCGCCTGCGGCGAACAGGAGGCAGAGGTACGCGGTGCCCCATGAGTGGGCGGCGACCGACTCCGGCAGGCTGACGCCGTGCATGACCCAGCCGGCGCGCGGTTCGTCCTTGAGCTTGTAGGCGGCGTAGGCGAGCCTCAGCCGCTCCAAGGGGTCTTCCGCCATGCTCGCCACCTAAGCGCGCAGCTTAGCAGCCCTCACTCGAGAAGCTGTTCGCGGGCGCCCGCCTCGAAGGCCCCTTCGGGGCCGCCCACCGGGGAGGTCATTGCCGCCAGCGCCGCCACTTCCTGGCCCTCAACCAGCGTGCTCTTGCGCCGAGACCGAGGGTGGACCCGAGCGACCCTCACGTACGCGAAGGCGCTCATGATCGTGAGTGCCGCCGCTATGGAGAGCGCCAGGCGCGGCCCTAGCTGCGTGGCCAACCATCCCAGGGGACCGGACGCTATGGCGATGCCGCCGAAGAACACGAGCGAGTGGACCGACAGCATGGACGACCGCCTTGAGGACGGGATGACGTCGTGCAGCAGCGCGTAATGCGGCACGTTGGTGGTCGAGAGCGCGAAGTAGGTGAGGGCCAGCCCTAGCCCGAGGCCCCACGAGGACGCCATGGAGGCGAAGAGGTACATCGCCAAGCCTCGGATCACGGTGCTCGCCCCGGCAAGGGCGACGCTGCCGCCGGGGAAGAGCTTGCCCCAACGCATGACGGCCAGGCTGCCGGCGAGCACGGCTACGCCGGAGAGCGTTCCCAGCACCGCGAACGGAACCGAGCGGCTGGGGTCGTCGCCGAACGTGAAGGCCGCGATCGGCTGCCAGAACGTCTCGATGCTGACCATGGCAAGCCCGCTGGCTCCCGCTGCCAGCAACAACCAGCGGATGCTGGGGATGCTGCGGGTCAGTTTCCCGGCGTCCATCAGGATCTCGGGAACGGCGCGCCAACCGACGACGCTGCCCCCCTCCGGTTTGATTGGCTCGTGCATGAGAACGAGCGTCAGCAGCCACACGAGCGCGCGCAGCGCGATCCCGGCGAGCAACGCAACCCCGAACCCGGACGCGGGCCAGGGTAGGTCGAGGCCTGCCGTCAAGCTGGGCAGGGCGCCGCCGAGCGCGGTGCCCAGGAGCATGCCGACCGCCTGGAACACGTTGACCGTGGCCAGGTGCGGCTCGAGCTCGACCTCTTCCTCAAGGCGTTTGAGCTCGTCTACGTACCACGCGTCCAGCGCGCCAGAGTGCAGCGCCGCGCCGATGCCCTGGAGCAGGGCGTAGAGCAGCGCGAGGGCCGGCCCCGTCACGAACAGGAGCGCTATGAATGACGCCATGGTGAAGAGCTGAGAGGCCAGGGCGACGGGTCGCCTGCCGATGGCGTCTGCCAGGCCGCCGGTGGGCAGTTCGAGCAGGACCACGAGCACCGCCCGCAGCGTGAAGGCGAGCCCGATGACGGCGAGGTCGAGCCCGCGGCCGGTCATGTGCAGCACCAGCACGGGCATCGGCACCGCGATGGCGAACTCCAGCAGGCCCACCAAGAAGGCGTAGCGGTAGGTCAGCGCCTTTATGGCATCTTGTGTCAAAGCGGGCACCATGTAGGCCCATACCCGGGACCGCTTACAGCTGGTTCATGGGGCACGTTGGGAGGCTCGGTGACCGTAACACAGGAGTCCCCCGCCCTGAACGCGCACATACGTAGCGCCATCACGCTCTCCTCGTTGCGCACATCCTACCAGGAGGCGGGTCGGGGCGGGCGAGGGCGCTAGGCTTGCGCCTAGGGCGCCGGCATCACCGCGCGCAAGAAGTAGTAGGTGGCGCGCCAGCGCACCGTTCGCTCCGGAAGCTGCCGCAAGAACGCGGACCTCACCGCGTCCAGTTCGTCGACGCTCAGTCGCACGCGTAAGTGGTCCGAATAGCTCGGCCGATCCGTGCCGCGGGCGAACCAGCCCTCGACCGTCTCTCGCGGCAGGCTGCGGTCGTCCTCGAACGTCCTCGTGATCAGCCTCACTTGCTCGAATCCGGCCGTGATCGCGGCCTTGACGACCTCGTCCGGCCGCGGCCCGAGGCGCGTCCCTACGGCCCCCGCGGGTCCCGCGCGTTCGCCGGAGCCGACCGCTTCCTCGTGGATGGCGTCCTCGTGGATGGCGTCCTCGTAGATGGCCTCCTCGGCCCCCACCAGGCGCTCCGCCAGGGCCGGCTCGTCGGAGAGGTCGACGAGGGCGCTCAGTCGTTGCGCCCGCCGAGCATCGACCTCGGCCAGGCCCAGGACGCCGCCGGGCGCCATCACCGAGTTGAGCACCGTGAAGAGACCCCCCAAGCTCGGCGTGTCGCCAGGCGCGCCACCAGGCATTCCACCCGAGAGCAGGCCACGGCCCAGCGCCGCGTCGAACCTCACGCCCTGCAGCAGGCCTGAGTCCAGGCCCTCCAGGCGCGAGCGCAAGACGACGGGGCGCGCCAACTCCGGCAGGTTGGAGGCCTGGGCCTCCAACTCGGCAGCGGCAACCGCGTCAGGCTCCAGCGCCCAGACTTGGCCCTCGGGCGTGCGGCGGACGGCCTCCCACGTGATGAGCCCGCTACCGGGCCGCGGGTCCAGCACCACGTGATGCGCCGCCAGCGGGACGAGTTCGAAGAGCGCGTCGCGAACCGCAGCGAGCCGCCGGCCCCGCGTCGATACAGCCCGTTCTAGCCAGCGCTCCCGTTGGCTGGAACGGGGCGCAACGGTCAGGATCTCGGGTGCCGGCTCGGCCTCGAGCATCGCCGCCAACTGCGCTTCTCGGCGCCGCGCCACCTCCGTCCTGATGGAGCCCTCGAAGCCGCTCTCGCTGGGGTCGTAGAAGACCTTGCCCTGCAACGACTCGGGGAGGTACTGCTGCGCCACCCAGTGATCGCGGTAAGCGTGCGGGTAGGCGTAACCGGCGCCGTGTCCGAGGGTCTCCTTGTCGCGGCTCGCGTCACGCAGGTGCACGGGAACCTCGCCCTCGCGCTCCCTCTCGACCACCGCCAGGGCGTCGAAGAACGCCATCGTGCTGTTGGACTTCGGCGCGGTGGCCAGGTAGAGAGTTGCCTGGGCCAGGTGGTAGCGGCCCTCCGGCAAACCGACGTAATCGTAGGCCTGCGCCGCGGCGGCCGTGTGCGGCAGGGCCCGCGGGTCCGCCAGGCCGACGTCCTCGCTGGCAAGGACGAGCAGACGGCGGAAGATGAAGCGCGGGTCCTCCCCCGCGTAGACCATCTTGGCCAGCCAGTACAGCGCGGCGTCGGGATCGGAGCCGCGCACGCTCTTGATGAAGGCGCTGATCGTGTCGAAGTGGGCGTCGCCCTCCTTGTCGTAGAGGACCGCGCGGCGTTGGATGGACTCCTCCGCCACGGCCTTCGTCACGCGGATGACCCCGGCTCGTGCTTCGGCCCCGGAGGCCTCTTCGGGCGGCGTCGTCTCGACCGCCAGCTCGAGCGCGTTCAGGAGTGCGCGCGCGTCGCCGTTCGCGACGTTGACGAGGTGATCGAGGGCGTCGTCGTCGATCGCCACCCGGCGGCCGCCGTACCCGCGCTCCTCGTCGGCCAGCGTCTGCCGCACCACGGCGCGCAGGTCGTCCTCGCCCAGGGGCAGGAGCTGGAACACGCGACTGCGGCTCACGAGGGCCTTGTTCACCTCGAAGAACGGGTTCTCGGTGGTAGCACCCACGAGCACCACGGTGCCGTTCTCGACCCAGGGGAGTAGGGCGTCTTGTTGCGCCTTGTTGAAACGGTGAACCTCGTCGACGAACAGGATCGTCTTGACGCCGGCCCGCCGCGACGCCTGGGCCGCCGCCACCGCCTCGCGGATCTCCTTGACCCCCGACAGCACGGCGTTTATGGCCGTGAAGCGTGCCTTGGTGGAGTTCGCGATGACGCGGGCGAGGGTCGTCTTACCCGTCCCCGGCGGGCCGTAGAAGATGAGCGAGGATAGCTGGTCGGCCTCGATGGCGCGCCTGAGCAGCCGGCCCGGCCCGATGATGTGACCCTGACCTATGAACTCGGTCAGGGTCCGGGGCCGCATCCGAGCGGCCAATGGCTCCGTCGCGGGCGAGTCGAAGAGCGAGTGGGCGGTGGTATCGACTGCCATGGGCGTACGCCATGTTAGCCGCTCGGTGCCTTTAGCCGCGTGCTCCCCAGTCAGCCGGTCAGGGCCTGGGCACGTACTCACGGACGGCGAGTTCGAACGCGCCGACCCCCTCGGCGCTCCAGCTGCTCAAGTAGACGACGTAGTCGCCGGGCTGCAGCAACGCCAGGATGGTCGAGTTCGTGGCGTAATCGCTCGCCTCGCTGTAGTCGGCATCGTCGTTCTCAGCCACCATGGAGCCGGAACCGTCGAACAGGTACAGGTACGTGTCGAAGTCGGTCGACTCGGCGTCGATGCGCAGCACCGTGGTGTCGGCGAGACTGAAACGGTAGGCCTTGCTCGGTGCCGCCATGGCCCAGCCGCCCGGCACGGGCGGGTCGGTGGGCAGCAACTCGCCGCTCACCGAGCCGGGAACGTCGATCGGCTCTGCGGCGGACGTCAGGAGCCCGCCTCCCAGGAGCGTGAGCTGGTAGGCGCCCAGGTCGTACTGCGAGTAACCGCTCACCACGACGGTGTAACGGCCGGGGACGTCGACGTGCAGCCCCACGCTGGAGGAGTAGTAGGCGCTGCCGTAAACGTCGGAGTCGTCGTTGGAGACCAGCAGGTAGCCGCTGGGGTCGAACACGCTAAGGTAAGTGTCGAAGTCGTCACTGTCGAGGCGCAGCGTCAGCGAGGTTCCTTCCACGCCGTCGAACTGGTAGAGGTCGACGTGCGAGCCGTCCTTGTAGTTCTGACCGTCCGACTCGCTCAGAACGCCGGAGACGGGCACGCCGATCTCGAGGCGGGGTACCTGGGAGAGGTAGTAGTTGGGGACCACGAGCGGGCGTTCGGACAGGGCGGTGGGTAGAAGTAACAGAACCAGAAGGGCAACGGAGCGTTGGAACATGCGGATCCTTTCGAGCGGCAACCGTAGGTGACCACCACGGGCGCGGGCGCGCCCCTTCGAAGGTCCCCCAGTGTGCTCGGGAGACATGATTGTACAGTGGCGGCCGTCGTTCGCGGTAGGCTAGGCCGTCATGACGAAATCCGACCCGAAAAGCCCGGACTCATCGCGCCAGGCGGCACGAGCACGCCTGCAGCGTGGTCGCGGCGGCGGCACCATGCCGACCACCGCGCCACCGACCTTCCAGCAACGCTTCTGGCGCGAGGTACGCGGCTACGCGGAAGCCCTGGTCATCGCCTTCCTCGTGGTCACCTTCTTGTTCACCACGGTCGGCGTCGTCGGGACCTCGATGGAACCGAACCTGAACGGGGGCACGGGGCGGGGGAGCCTCCTGCAGGCTCTTCTCACGGGCGACCGCGTGTTCATCCCGAAGTACGACACGTGGCTGCGCCGCGCCGGCGTGCTGGGGCCCTACCAACGCGGGGTCGTGGTCGTCCTGCGCGAACCGGCCAACGCGCCCACGGCCCTGGAGTCGGGCAAGCGCAACTTCTTCATCAAGCGAGTGGTGGCCGTACCAGGTGATCGCCTGCGCATCGAGCGCGGCCAGGTGTACGTGAACGACGTGGCCATCGACCAGAGCTTCATCACCGATGCGGGCACGGTGCGCCCCGCCCCCGTGGACTTTCCCGTGGTGGTGGTCAGGGACGGCAAGGTGGCCGCCATGGTCATGGGCTTCGAGGTCACCCCGAAGGGGAACTCCGTCCCCATCCTCCCCATGGGCGGCTTCGCGCCCACCAGCGTGAACGTCGACGACCCGCGCGTGCAGCTCTTCTACGGCAACGTGATCAACAACATCGCCGTGCCCGACGGTGTCGCCGAGGGCACGCCCGTCGTCCTCGACATGGTCGTGCCCGCGGGCAAGTACTTCGTGATGGGCGACAACCGCTCCATGAACGGCTCGGAGGACTCGCGTTACTTCGGCCCGGTCGACTCCATGGCCATCGCCGGCCGCGCCACGGCGGTCATCTGGCCCCCACGCCGGGACGGCCACTGGAACTTCAGGGGCCTGCCCGCGCCCGAGGCCTTCGAGGCCGCAGACGTGGGCCAGTGATCGAGCGAGCGGTGACGACAGGCCATAAGGCGGGGTAGTCCTCGCGCCTTGGGCCCGCGCGCCTCGGCGTCTCTTGCCCTCACGTTCCGGCGCCTCAGGCGCGCACGCTCCAACGCCCGTCCGCCCCCTGCAGGAAGGGCACCCAGGCCACACCCAAGAACCGCACGGCGACGTCGCGCGACGTGGGACTTATCGTCACGCTACCTAACTCGATCTCCTCGGCGAGCACGGTGCTGCTGCTCAGGGCGGCCAGTTCCTGCTCGAACTCGGCGTTGAGCGCGGCCATCTCCGCCTCGGTCTGAGCGAGCGACTCCTTCGCGCGCGACACGCCGCTCTGCCCCTGGGTCATGCGGGCGCTCTTCTTGACGGCCGAGGAGACCCGGGTCAGCGAGCTGCCCTTGCGGCCCATGAACGCGCCCAGGACGGCGGAGCCGATCGAGACGGCCGTGTCGATGCCGCGGGTCTGGGCCAACTGACTCTCGCGCTCCACGGCCTGCTGCCTGGCAAGGAGGCGCCGCGACAGCGTGTTGAGCTTGGAGTCGTAACGCTTGCGGACCTTGTCGATGGCGGCGTCGCGCCGCTCTCGGAGGGCTTGCGAGCAGCGGAGCCGGAAGCTCTGCTCGCTCTCGCCCAGCGCCGCTACCAACTTCAGTTCCTTGTTCCGGAGCAGGGTGAGGGCGCCGTCTACCCGCAGCCAGCGCGCGAAGTTCTCGTTCCAACCCTTGATGGCTGCTGCGCCCGTGTCCGTGTCGGGCAGGGCGGTGAACGTCACCCCGGCCTGGGGCTCGGTGCTTAGAGTGGCGAGGTCGACGTCGGCCTCGTCGCCCTCGGAGAAGTCGACGGGCACCATCCCCTCGCGGATCTCAGTCAGGCGCGCCACGCGCCGGTCCAGGCTCAGTCCGTAGGTCTTCGAGTCGTAGTGGACGTCCGCCACTCCCAGCACCATGGGGAAGTAGCGCGCGCCGGTGGTCACTCGCGCCGGGAGGAATGCCTGCGGCACGTGTGGGGGCAGGAACGGCCGGGCGTCCGTCTCTACGGCCGGGTTCGGCGCCGCCGGGTCTACGGCGGCCGGACCCACGGCGGCATGGCCCACTCCGGCCGGGCCCACCGCTGCCGCGGACTCCATGGAGGCCGCGGCCGACTCCTGGGGCTGCGGCGGTTGGGCCGCGTCGAGGCGCCGGATCTGGTCGCGCGTGAGCGGCCCCGCCAGGTAGGAGAGCGCCCAGCGCGTCTGGAAGATGGTGGGGCGTTTGTCGTGCACGTTGTGGAGCAAGAACGTGCGCTTGGGCAGCCGACCGATCTGCTCGGTAAGGTCTTGCACCCTCAGCGTCCCGGCCGTGGCGGCGTTCAGGCCCTCGGCGAGGCGCTGCTTGTCGCGCTCGGTCTGCAGGCGCCCGATCAGCCACGTGCCCGCGTTGGACAGCGCCTTGTAGTCCAGGTCGACCGGGTTCTGCGTGGTCAGCGCGAGGCCGACACCGAACGCGCGCGCTTGCTTGAGGAGCGTCAGCAGCGGCTTTTTCGAGGGCGGCTCCGCCACCGGGGGTAGGAAGCCGTAGAGCTCGTCGATGTAGACGAGCGCCCGCAGGCTGGAAGTGCCCGACTGCGACCGCGTCCACGCCACCACCTCGGACAGGAGCAGCGTGACGAAGAACATGCGCTCGGCGTCGGAGAGGTGCGCGATCGACACCACGGCGACCCGCGCCTTGCCCGAGGGCTCGTGGAGCAGGCTCTGCACGTCGAGCGCTTCGCCCCTCATCCAGGCCTCGAACGACGGCGCCGCCAGTAGGTTGTTGAGGCCGAGCGCGAGCTTCAGGCGGTCCTTGGCTGGGAAGACCGTCTCGAGGTCCATGACGCCGAATCTCTTGAACGGCGGTTGCTGCACCGCGGCGATGAGTGACGCGACGCTCAGGTCCTCGCCTGCCCGCCAGGCGTGTTCCAGGATGTTGGCGAGGAGGATGCTCTCGCGGCTGAGAGGGTCCACCCCGAGCCCCATGAGGGTCAGAAGGCTCGTGACGGTGGCCTCGAGGCGGTCGCGCACGAGGTCGGCGTCGTCCAGCACTGCTTGGGGTGGCGCCGCGAACGAGCGCAAAACAGAGATGCCCCGGCCCGCGCTCGAGCCGGGAGTGTAGACGGCCACCTCGGCGGCGGCGCGCAGGCGCTCGATCCTCGCACCGTCCTGGCCCCAGGCGGCCAACCCCTCGCGCCACTGCCTAGCCTGTTGCGCCGCGTACTCGGTCACGCTCATGCCCTGCCGCTCGGCCTCGCGCGCGTTGACCCAGGGCTCGAAATCGCCGGGCGCGAGGTCCGGGAACGTGAGGGCCAGGTTGGTGAGGTCCCCCTTGGGATCGATGGCGAGGACGGGGATGCCGTCGATCGCGGCTTCCTCGATGAGGCCGACCCCCAGGCCCGTCTTGCCGCTGCCGGTCATGCCGACGACCACCGCGTGCGTGGTCAGGTCGCCCGAGTCGTACAGCAGCGCCTGGTCAGTGGGCTGCATGGTGTCGGGCTCGACCTCCCTGCCCAGGTAGAAGACTCCTAGTTTCTCGAAATCCACGACGCCTCCTGACGGACAGCTATGCTTCGATGGTATCCGGTCACGCGGAGCCACATGAAGGGCGCGGGCCCAGCAGCGGCCACCGGACGGAAAGGGCACCGCGAGCCCGCGAGCAGCCAGGGCGCCGAGAGCCGGCGCGAGCCGGCGAGCAGCCAGGGCGCCGAGAGCCAGCAGAGCGCCAGGACGCCACGAACCGGTGGGCCGCCAATACGCCTTAAACTACTGGGCGCCCAGGACACCGACCGCCTAGGACACCGACCGCAAACCACCGGTCATCGGAAAAGAGTTCACCAGCGAAGGGTCCCCCGAATGAAGACCTTCTACCTAATCGACGGCCACGCGCAGCTGTTCCGCGCCTACTACGCGCCGTTCCGCGACCTCACGAGCCCGGCCGGCGAGCCCGTCAAGGCTGTGTACGTCTTCACGCAGATGCTCCTCAACATCATCCGCAACGAGCACCCCGACTACCTGGCGGTGGCCTTCGACGTGAGCGACTCGACCACGCTCCGCAAGGGCTGGTACCCGGAGTACAAGGCCAACCGCGAGCGCTCGCCCGAGGACCTGCAAGTGCAGTACGAGCGGATCCGCGAGGTGATAGAGGCCTTCGGCGTGCCGGTCTTCGAGCTGGAGGGGTACGAGGCCGACGACCTCATCGCCACCATCGCGGAGCGCCTGAAGGGCGAGGAGGTCGAGCTGCGGATCGGCAGCAAGGACAAGGACCTCCACCAGGTCCTGTCGCACAAGGTCAAGCTGTGGGACCCGTCGAAGGGTGACCTGTTAGACGACGAGCTGCTTCGCGCCGAGAAGGGGTACGCGCCCGAGCAGGCGGTCGAGATCCAGACGCTGGTAGGCGACTCCACCGACAACATCCCCGGCGCCAAGGGCGTGGGCGTCAAGACGGCCGCCAAGCTCATCCGCGAGTACGGCACTGCCGAGGCGGTCGTAGCCAACGCCGACGAGCTGACGCCGAAGCTCCGGGAGAACCTCCTCGAGCACGCCTCGCAGATGGACCTGACCCGGCGCCTCGTGACACTGGACCGCGACGTGCCCCTGGAGTTCGAGCTCGACGCCTGCGCCTACGAAGCACCGGATGGTGGGCGGCTGCGGACGCTCTTCGAGGAGCTCGGGTTCCGCACGCTCGCCGACCAGGCGGCGGGCATCGGCGGTCCGGCCACTGCCGCGGCCCCCACAGCCGCCGGACCCGGGCCCGCTGCTGCCACCGCCCTCAAGCCCGCCGGCACGCGGCATCACCTGGTGAGCGACCTCGGCGAGTTGGAGACCCTCGCGACCAGGCTGTCCCAGCAGGAGGCGTTCGCGCTCGACACCGAGACGACCTCCTTGCAGGCGGTGGACGCCGACGTGGTGGGTTACGCCTTCAGCTTCGGGGCCGGCGAGGGCTACTACGTTCCGGTAAGGACGGCCGAGGGCAGCGACGGGCTCGACCCGCTCGCCGCCGCCAGGGTCCTCAGGCCCGTACTCGAGGACCCCGGGACCCTGAAGGTCGGGCAGAACCTCAAGTACGACATCAACGTGTTGGCGCGCGCCGGCATCGAACTGGCGGGGCCACTGTTCGACACCATGGTGGCGGCCGCGCTGCTGCACCCCGAGCGCCGCACCAACAACATGGACGTGCTCGCGCGCGAGTTCCTCGGCCTGACCACCACGCCGATCACGGAGTTGATCGGCAAGGGCAAGGGCCAGCTGAACATGGCCCAAGTGCCGGTGGTCGACGTGGCCGCGTACGCCGCCGAGGACGCCGACGTGACCTGGCGCCTGTTCGAACATCTGAACGAGCTGCTCGAGCAGGCGGGCGACGACACGCGCCGGCTCTTCGACGCCGTCGAGATGCCCCTGGTGCGCGTCCTGGCCGCCATGGAGCGGCAGGGCGTGGAGCTCGACGCCGGCCTGCTGGAGCGCTACTCGCACGTGCTGGGCAAGCGCATCGAGGAGCTGCGGGGCGAGCTGATGGCCGCGGCAGGCACGGAGTTCAACCCCGACTCGCCGAAGCAGCTAAGCGAGGTGCTCTTCGATCGGCTTGGACTGCCCGTCATCAAGAAGACGAAGACGGGCCGCTCGACGGACGCCGAGGTCTTGGAGCGCCTCGCCGCCGAGACGGAACACCCGCTCCCGAAGCTACTGCTCGAGTACCGCGAGCTCACGAAGCTGCTCGGCACCTACGTGCAGCCCCTGCCCGGTTACCTGGCCGCCTCCACCGGCCGCCTGCACGCGTCGTTCCACCAGACGGGCGCCGCGACCGGGCGCTTGTCGTCCAGCGAGCCGAACATCCAGAACATCCCCGTGCGCACGGAGGCCGGCCGCGAGATCAGGCGCGCGTTCCGCGCCCCCGAGGGCAAGGTGTTGATCAGCGCCGACTACTCGCAGGTGGAGCTGCGCATGCTGGCGCACTTCTCCGGCGACGAGGAGTTGGCGCGCGCGTTCCGCGACGGGCTCGACATCCACGCCTACGTGGCCTCCCAGGTGTTCGGCGTGCCGTTGGGCGAGGTCACGCCGGATCAGCGCAGGGTGGCCAAGACGGTCAACTTCGGCATCATCTACGGTCAGGGCGCGTTCGGCCTGGCGCGCACCCTCGGTATCCCGCAGCGGGAGGCGGGAGCGTTCATCGAGGTCTACAAGGCGCGCTACACGGGCCTCGACCGGTTCATGCACGAGTGCGTGGCGCGGGCCGAGGTGGACGGCTACGTCAGCACCATCCTGGGCCGCCGGCGCGTCATCCCCGAGATCGGCTCCCGCAACCGCAACCTGCGTCAGTTGGGGGAGCGCGTGGCCATCAACACCGTCATCCAGGGCAGCGCGGCCGACCTCATCAAGGTCGCCATGGTGCGGCTGGACGAGCGCATCCGCCGGGACTTCGAGGCAACTCACCTGCTGATCCAGGTGCACGACGAGCTCGTGCTCGAGGCGCCCGTCGACGCCGCGAGCGAGGTGCAGCGGGCCACGGTAGAGGAGATGACGGGCGCCATGCAGTTGAACGTGCCGCTGCGCGTCGACGCCAGTATCGGGAGCAACTGGCTGGAGGGGAAGGGCTGACCCGGCACCGGCTGACCGGGCACGCGCCGATCGGTCAGTTGCTGAACCGGCACACCGCCGCGCCGCCGGGCTGACGAAGGCGCCGGGCTGTAGATCACGCCCGGCGCCCTGAGTATCGCGAAGCTTGGTTAGGCGACCCTCCGCCTCACCCGCCCTGGAGCCTTTCGGACTCGCGCTTGAACCAGGAGTACGTGTCGTTCCCCGGGTCGAGGGCCAGCGCGCGCCCGTAGGACACGGCGGCGTCGGCATAGAGCTTCTGCTCGAAGGCGACACGGCCGAGCCAGGCCCACGCTTCGGCGTAGTCGGGGTTGCGGGCCGTCGCGCTGGCGAAGGCCGTGCGGGCCGCGGTCATGTCGCCGTTGTCGTAGGCTTCCACCCCCGCGAAGAAGTCGTTGGCCGCGTCGATCCCCCAGCGCGCCTGGGCCTGCGCCAACGATAAGAAGTACTGCGCGCCCTTGTCGCCCGGGTTGAGGTCGAGGTAGTTGCGCCACGCCACTACGGCCTGTTCGGGGCGCCTCAACTCGAGCATGATCCGGCCCAGCCAGCGGTGCGCCTCGAGGTTCTGGGGCAGCACCTGGGTGACCTTCAGGTACATCTCGGCCGCGGCGGCCTTGTCGCCGCGCTGGTAGGCGGCGTAGGCGTTGGCGTTGGCGTCCTTACCGTAAAGCTCGGCGGCTTCGTCGTCGAACTGGCCTCCCGCGGCAGCGTACTCCTCCCAGGTCTTCACGGCGGGCCCGGGCCAGTTGGCCCTGCTGTAGGCCTCGGCGAGGAAGCGTAGGGCGGCGGGGTTACCGGGCGCCAACGAGACCGCCGTGCGGCCCTCGCGGAAAGCGGCCTGCCAGAGGGGTTTGTCGGGGTACTGGGCGTCGTAGGTGGCGAGGGCCTCGGCCATCAATGCCTCTCCGCGGTCCACGGCAGCTTGAGCGTTGGCGGGCAGCGGTTGCGCGTTCGCCGCCGCGAAAAGGGTTGCCGCTGCCACGGCCGCGACGGCTAGTACTCTACGTGCCAACCCGCGAACGGCGGGCAACGGGCCGGCGCGCGTCAGCGGATCCATCAGCGGTGCAAGATGCTGCATCAGAACCTCCCATCGCGTCCCAGGGGCGCCGGCGCGGGGCCGGGCCGGTGAGAGCGACTTCACACCCACTGTAATAGCTACGCCCCATGAAACGGCGATGAATGCCCGGCGAACGGTCCTTGGCCCAGGAACGATAGGCGGTATGATGCGCGGACTTGCTGGCAAGCGCGGGTCTGCCGCGTCACCGCAAGACTGGAGTACTGCCTGATGAGGATCTTGGTCAGCAACGACGACGGGGTGTTCAGCCCCGGGATCGCCGCACTCGCGAAGGTGGCGGCCGAGTTCGGCCAGGTGAGGGTGGTGGCGCCCGACGTGGAGCAGTCCGCGATGGGTCACGCCATCACGGTCCGCAGGCCACTGCATTACACCCGGACCCTCATCGACGGCCTCGAGGCCTACCGCGTAGACGGCACGCCCGCGGACTGCGTCGCTCTCGGCGCTCACCATTGGGACTCCGTCGACCTCGTCTTGAGCGGCATAAACCTGGGTTACAACATCGGGCACAACATCTGGCATTCGGGCACCGTCGCGGCCGCCAAGCAGGCGGCCTTCTTGCGCATCCCGGCCATGGCCTTCAGCGCCCCACATACCGACGGCGGCACCGATTACGAGAAGCTGGCGCCCTTCGTGCGCGGCGCCATCGAGACCTTCATCGCGCTGCCCGACATGCTGCTGCTGAACGTGAACCTGCCGGAGAACGCCAAGGGAGTCAGGTGGACGCGGCAGTCGGTCCGCCACTACGAGGGTTACGTCGTGGCGGGCGAGGACCCGATGGGCCGGATCCACTACTGGTTCGCCGAAGAGCCGACCGAGGAAGTCGAGGAGGGCAGCGACCGCTGGGCGGTCGAGAACGACTTCGTGTCGTTGACGCCACTGCGGCTCGACCTGACGGACGAGACGCTACTGGCGCGCGCGCGGGCCGCCGTCCCCAAGTAACCGGGACTACGGGCGCGTGCCGCCGAAGGGCGGGTAGGGGATGCGCTCCTGAAAGACGAGGCTACCCGCGGGCGCCAACTGGGCCACCGTGACGCCCAGCAGCCTGATGGGCAGCCGTGGGCGGTCGGTCTCGAACGCCAGTCCCTCAGCGGCGGCGCGTAGCGCGCTCCCATCGGTCACGGGTTCTTCCAGCGTGCGGCTGCGCGTGATGGTCCGGAAGTCGGAGAACCGGAGCTTGACCGTCACCGTTCGGCCTACCAGGCCGTGCCGATCCAGGTGGAGGGCGACCTCCTCGCACAACTCCCTTAGGATCGGCTCGAGGTCGGCGCGGCGTTCCAGGTCGCGCTCCAGCGTCGTCTCGGAGCCGATCGACTTCCGCTCCCGGTTCGGCTCCACGGGCCGGTCGTCGTGACCGTTGGCCATCTGGTGGAAGAACCGCCCGTGCTTGCCGAAGTGCTGCTCGAGTTCCTCCACGGGCCGGGCGCGCAGTTCGGCGCCGTTCGTGATGCCGAGGGCGCGCATCCGCTCGGCGGTCCTGGGTCCCACGCCGTGGAAACGCTCGATGGGCAGCCGCGCGATGAAGGCCCGCGCCTCGTCCGGAAGGATGACGGTCAGCCCGTCCGGCTTGCGCATGCCCGAGGCCACCTTGGCCAGGAACTTGCCGCCCGCCACGCCGGCGGAGGCCGTCAGGCCCGTCTCCCGCAAGACGTCGGCCTTGATGGCGCGCGCGATGAGCGTTGCCGAGGGAGGCCCGCTCAGTGGGTGGGTGACGTCCAAGTACGCCTCGTCTAGCGCGAGTGGTTCCACCAGGTCGGAGTAGCGGTGGAAGATCTCCCGCACTTCACGCGACACGGCGCGGTATGCCTCGAAGCGGGGCGGCACGACCACCAGGTCGGGGCAGAGCGCGAGGGCCCGCCGCATCGGCAGGGCCGAGTGCACGCCGAAGCGGCGCGCTTCGTACGAGGCCGCCGCCACGACGGCGCGGTCGCCGGAGCCGCCGACCGCCACCGGCCTGCCCTTCAGCTCGGGGGCGTCGCGCTGCTCCACGGAGGCGAAGAAGGCGTCCATGTCGACGTGCACGATCTTGCGGAGGCCGCGTCCCCCGTCGCTCTCGCCCATGGCTTCAGGGTAACGCTCGACCCTCAGGCGCGCCCTGGGGCGGCGCGACGCAACCTTCGCATGACGGCGAGCGTGAGCCGGGCGTCGTTCAAGCTCGTGTGCGACTGCCCGCCCACCAGCACGCCCTCGATGAGCGCCGCCCGTTCCAGGCGGAACGAGCCGGTCACGCTGCGGACGGCCGAGTAGGTCCGCATGGCGCACTCGAACCCGCGCAGGTCGGTCCTCAGCTGCCACTGCCTGGCGGACTGGGCCACCATACGCTCGTCGAAGGGGGCGTTCCAGGCGAACACGCGGCGGCCTGCGAGCAGGGACTCGAGCTCTGCCAGCACTTCCGGCCAGCTGGGTGCGCCGCGCAGGTCCTCGATGGTGTAGCCGTGCACCCTCGTGGACGCCGCGGGTACGCGCCCGGAGCGGGGGAAGACCTTGGTCTCGAGAAGGGCGGTGCCCGCCGAGTCGACGACGCCGATCTCGATGACCTCGTCGCGGGTGCTGAGGCCCGTGGTCTCGGTGTCGAGGACCAAGAAGCCGTCCCTGAAGAGCTCGTCCAGCCACCGCTGCGGTTCGCGCAGACGCGTGGGCAGGCGTGAGCGAAGGTCCTTGACGGGGATATGCACCGCCTGGCGGCCGGAGGCGGCCCCGGAGCGACCGGCGCCTGGCGCTTCGACGCCGGACCCGCCGCGCCTAGCCGGCTCGCCGCGGGGCCAGAGGGCGTCACGTAACAGGCGGGCTTCGCTGGTGCTGTAGAGCGCCTCGACGTCGCCGCCCGTTCGTAGCAGGCCGCGCTCCTCGCCGAGGCGGTCGTAGCCCTTGGCCGACAGTTCCTCGCGGGTCCGAAGGTCGCGGGGCACTTCCTTGCGGTCGTGGTAGACGGGGAGTTCGGAGGCCGCCACCCGTCCACCGTCGTCACGCCTCTCCATCGAGGCGCAGTCTAACTGCCCGGGACGTCAGTCGAGGTAGGCGTGCCAGGCAACGGCGCTGAGGCGCCCAGCCGCGAACGTCAGGTCGACCTGGTACGGGGCGGAAAGGGGTTCGTCCTCCACGGAGAAGCTGGCACTGGCGCCCGTGGCGGCGGGCAGGCTACGCGCGTCGGCGAAACGACTTAGTGCCCGGGCCGCGTCCATGCCGATCGTGAGGTCGTGGTTCCGCATCGATCCGGCCGTGAGCTCCAGCGCCACCAACAGCGTCCGTTGCCCGCCCCCCAGGTCGTAGGTGGTCACTTCGAGTCCCTCGTAGCGAAGCTCGCTGATCTCGGCCACGTTGCCATGAACGCCGACCACCGTACGCGACGTAACCGATAGCGGTTCGGGGAGACCCCGCAGGGCGTTCTCGACGGCATCGGGCCCGCTCGGGGCGAGCATGACGCTCAGGAGCGTGTCGGGGTCGGGGCGGGCCGGCGCGGCGAGCGCTTCCGGGTCGACGGGGTTCGTCGCGGGGCGGCCGCACGCACCGAGGGTGACGGCGAGGATCAGTCCGAGGCCGGCGGCCAGGACGTGCGTGGCACGCCGCTCGTTCGGAGTTGGTTGCGCGCTTACGGGTCTATGCATGGCGTCCTACTCCTTCTCCTTCGCCGGGCGTTGCGCGGGCGCGGCCGCCGAACTGGGGTGCCGTTCCCGCCCGTGATGCATGCCACGCTACCGGCCTAACTCTTACGGCCGCGTGACGTCGGTCCGGAGTGGCGTCAAGGGTTCGTTCATGTCGCTCTCATGGCGTTGGGGAGAGGTTTGCTGTGCGAGCCGCCCCGTCGGACTCCCGCCGGCGCCAATGGCGGGCGATGGGCGAGAGAAGGCGTGCAGCGCGCGAGTACCGACTTAAACAAATAAACACTTGGAAAAGTGCCGTTGACGTGCTAGCGTCAGCGATGGGTGAGAACGTGATGTACCGCTACGTAGTCATAGGAGGCGGGATGACCGCCGACGCTGCTGCCAAGGCCATCCGCAAGGCTGACCCCGACGGCTCGCTTCTCCTCGTAAGCGACGAACCGGTCGCTCCATACAAGAGGCCCCCGCTCTCGAAGGGACTGTGGAAGGGCGACGACGAGGTCAAGCTCGACCTTCGCACCGAGTCCGCGGGCGCCGAGCTGCGTCTCGGGCGCCGCGCCACCGACCTCGACATCGCGAAGCGCACGGTAACGCTCGACGACGGGCACACCGTGGGTTTCGAGCGGTTGCTACTAGCCACGGGCGCCAGGGCGAGGGAGCTCCCGGGAATCCCGACCGGCGGTCCGGTAGTAGCCTACCGGCACGTTTCCGACTACCACACGGCGCGCAAGCGCTCCGGGCCCGGGCGCGTGGCGCTCATCGTCGGTGGCGGGTTCATCGGCTCGGAGATGGCCGCTGCCTTGACGCTTGCGGGCACCAAGGTTCACATGGTCTTTCCCGAGGAGGAGATAGGCGGCGGCCGCTTCCCGGCGGAACTCGCCCGCCTGGTCGGCGACGACTACCGTGACCGCGGGGTCTCCTTGCACCCTCGCAGCAAGGTCGCGTCGGCTAGCGTGCGTGGCAACGTCGTCGAGGTCGACTTAGAAGGCGGCGAGAGCCTCACGGCCGACCTGGTGGTCCTGGGCATCGGCGCAGTTCCGAACGACGGCCTGGCCCGCGACGCCGGCCTGAAGGTAGACAACGGCGTGTGGGTGGACGACCACCTCCGGGCCGCAGTCGCCGACGACGGACCCCGCGTCGACGGCGAACTGGGTGTCTACGCCGCCGGCGACGTCGCCAGCTTCGAGTTTCCGGGGCTTGGCCGCCGCATGCGCATCGAGCACGAGGACAACGCCTACACCATGGGCGCGGGCGCCGGGCGGCAGATGGCCGCCTCCGTGCTCGGCGCCGGCGCACCGGAGAAGCCGTACGACCACTTGCCGTTCTTCTACTCGGATCTCTTCGACGACGGCTACGAGGCGGTCGGCCTGCTGGATCCGCGGCTCGAGGTCGTGACCGACTGGTCGGAGCCCGGCAAGGCGGGCGTCTTCTACTTCCTGGATGACGGCCTGGTGCGCGGGGTGCTGCTCTGGAACACGTGGGGCCAGGTCGACGAGGCCCGCGACCTCATCCTGGCGGGCGAGAAGGTCACGCCGGCCGGCCTCGCCGGGAGGTTACCCAAGTGATCGGCTCGCTGCGACTACCCCAAGGCGCCGACGCGCGCTACCCGCACCAGCAACGCTACTCCCACGATCACGTCCCCGCCATCGTCACCGGCAGCGTGAGGCGCTTGGAGCGAGGCGAGACCCTGTATTCCGAGGGCGAGGAGGCGCCGAACGCCTACCTCCTTCTCGAGGGAGTGCTGCGCGTCATCGTGCCGACAGCCACGGGCAAGCCGCGCCTGGCGGACTTCGCTGGGCCGGGCGACCTGGTGGCCACCGCCGTCTTCGAGGGCCTGCAGCACGGCGAGACCGTCGTCGCCGCGGACGCCGTGAAGGTGGCGCAGGTCGACCTGGGCGCCACGTTGGGGCGCCCCGCCGGCCGGTTGGGTGTCGGCACCGCGCTGGTCACTCAACTCAACCGTAGTCGCGAACTGGCCGACGACCTCGGACTGCCGATGGGCGCGCGCATCTGCCGCATCCTCGCCCGCCTCACGCGGCGCCTCGGCCGTGAATGCGAAGGGCCGGCAGACCCCAGCGGCAAGCCCGTGCAGTGGCGTCGCCTGCCTTTCAGCCTCACCCACGACGACGTGGCCCTCATGGCGGGTTGCGCCCGCGTCACGGCCACCCGGGTGCTCGGCGAGCTCAAGGCGCGGGGCGCGTTGGTGGGGCACCGCGGCGACTACGCGCTGGTGCCGAGCGCGCTCGACGAGGCGGCCGACGAGTACGTCTACGAGGCCATTTGAGCCGTCCTGGTGGCGCATGAGGCGAAATTCGCAGTGGCATTCGCGGGCCCGGCCTACTATCTGAACTGAGGGGAGGGGGTGGCGATTCCCAAGCGGCTCGATCCCGCCGAGGGAACTCCCATCGGGTCGTTGCAACGCCCTCCTCTCACTAACTCACGACCACTGCCGATGGCCTCTTCACGGCCTAAGCGCACGAATCCCACACCGGGCGTCCGCTCGCGTGGTAGAAATTACCCCATGAACAAGAAAGAACTGGCTGAAAAGTTGGCTTCGAAGACCGGCCTGAGCACCAACAAGGCGAAGGAGGTCGTCGATGCGATCTTCTCCACCGCAGACGGCAAAGGCATCATCGCCATCGAGCTCGACGCCGGCCGCAAGGTTCAGATCACCGGCTTCGGCACGTTCGAGACGCGCCACCGCGGCCCCCGCAAGGGCGTCAACCCGGGAACCGGGGCCGAGATCACCATCCCAGCGCGTAAGTACGCCGCCTTCCGCGCCGGCAAGGGCCTCAAGGACCGCGTAGAGGAGTAGGCCAGACTCGACGGGCCAAGGCCCGTCGGCACCCCTCGGGCGCCCTCCCGGGTTGCCCAAAGTTTCCTCATCAACAGCGTGTTAGACTCCTCGTCGGCCGGACCTTGGTTAGCATTGGGTTCGGCCGACGAACGCCTCATGCGCCCCAACCGGCCCCCCACGGTTGGGGCGCTACCCGTTCAGCTCACCCTCGCCCGTTGCAGTTGTAGGTCGACCAGCGCGGCCGCCGCCGCGCGGGCGTCGTTGGCGGCGCCGGCCGTGCCCTGCACGAGCGCCGTGACCGTCGCGCCCTCGAGCAGCAACTGCAGTTGCGCCGCCAACGCCGTTGGATCGGCCGCGCCCGCCTGCCTTGCGCGTTCCTCGAAGAAGGCCCTGACCGAGTCCAGGTGATCCCTGGCGTAGGGGAGGGCTGCGTTGAACTGGCCGCCGAGTTCGAAGCTGGCCGCCACCAGCGGGCAGCCGCGGAAGTCGGGCGCCTGCGCCCACGACTCCAACAGGTCGAAAACGGCCAGGATCTTCCCTCGAGGGTCGGCCGCCAAGTCGTCCGCCCGCTCCAACCAGGCCCCCCGCTCGCGCCGCCGGGCCTCCAGCACCGCTTTCACCAGCGCGTCCTTGGACGAGAAGTGATGGTAGAGGGTCATGCGCGCCACCCCGGCGCGGGCGATGATCTCGTTGATGCCGACGTTGGGTATCCCGCGCGCGTAGAACAGCCGCGACGCGGTGTCGAGCAGGCGTTCGGCGGCGCTGGGGGTGGAGGAATCAGCCATGCTCGATTATACAGACCAGTACATATGCGAATCGGGCCGAGCCTCACCATCGCCTTCGGTGCGACGGGGCACGTTCTCGCACCCCTAGCCCATGGCCGCCGCTACAGCCATGGCTACCGGCGCGGCGGTGGATGCTCCGTCGCCGGGGAGCGGGGTCAGGAGCGGAAGGCGTCCAGCCGCGCCCCGGCCTCTTGGCCGAGCACGGCGTAGTCGATGGCCACCGTTATGAAGGTGAACCCCCTACCCGCCGCCTCGCGAGCGAACGCTACGCTGCCGGTGTGGATCCCCGCTACCTTGTCGTGCGCCTTGCAAGCGGCGAGGATGCGCTCGACGGCCGCCACCTGCCGGGGGTCCCTGGAGTCCGACGTGGGCGGCGCTCCCACCGCGTAGCTGAGGTCTGCGGGACCGACGTACAGACCGGTCAGGCCGACCGTTTGCGCTATCGAGGTCAGGTTCTCGAGCCCCAGGGCGGTCTCGACCATCGCGAAGACGGCCACCGCGTCGTTGGCGCGCACGTGTTGGTCGGGACCGTAGGCCAGGCCCGCTCGCAAGGGTCCGTAGGAGCGCCTGCCGGCCGGGGGATACAGGGCCGCCGCCACCGCGTCTCGCGCCTCCGCCGCCGTCTCGACCATGGGCACTATGACGCCCTCGGCGCCCATGTCGAGGGCGCGCATGATCATGGCGCCGTCGTTGCTGGGCACTCGCACCAGCGGGACGGCGGGCGTGCCGCTTACCGCCTGGAGCAGGCGCGGGACGTCGGCCAGCGAGGCCGCGCCGTGCTGCAGGTCGAAGGTGACGCTGTCGTAGCCGCGGCGCGCGACGATCTCGGCGGACAGTCCGTCGCCGAGCCCCAGCCACGCGTTCGCGGTTGCGTTGCCGGCACGCCATTCCTCACGCAACCTGTTGATCCTCATGGGCGATTCTAAGCGCTCTGCCAGCCCTCACTGCGGGTCTGCGCCGCCTGCTGCATCCTGGGAGCATGGCTAAACACGAGGGGAACCGGGGAACGGCGGCGATCGGCGTGGTCCTGGCGGCCTTGCTGCTGGGCGTGGCCTTGGTGACCACGGGCTACCTGGCGGCCCAGGCGGTGAAGTACGTCAAGACCTTCGAGTCGTCGAGGCTCGACGTCACCGGGTCGGCCGACCGGGTCGTCACCTCCGACCAGGTCAAGTGGACCGCGTCGTTCGGGCGGAGGGTGGACGCGGACTCCTTGAGCCAGGGTTACCGGCTCATGGCCGGTGACTTGGACACGGTGCTGAAGGTGCTGGCGCAGAAGGGCTTCACGCGCGACGACCTGAGCATCCAGCCCGTGTCCGTCACCCCGGTTTACCGCCAGTGCGACAGCGGGGCGAGTGACTGCACGCAAGACGTCGTCGGCCTCGACCTCGCGCAGTACTTCACGCTCTCATCCGGGGAGGTCGACGAGGTGACGGCCCTGGCACAAGACGCGCAACCTTTCGTGGACGCAGGACTGTCGTACCAGACCGTCGCGCTCGAGTACTACTACTCGGGCCTCGCCGCCCTGCGTCCGGACCTCCTCGCCGAGGCCATCAAGGATGCGCGTGGCCGCGCCCAGGCGGTCGCCTCCGCCACGGGCGCGAGCATCGGCAAGCTGCGTTCCGCCGACAGCGGCGTCTTCCAGGTCACGCAACTCAACTCGACCGACGTGTCCGCGTACGGCGTGTACGACACCTCCACGATCCAGAAGCGCGTGACGGCCGTGGTGCACGCCAGCTTCGCGCTGCAGTGACCCGGCCCCTCTAGCTACTGCCGAGCGGCCCATGCAGCTCGCCGCCCGGGTCGGCGCGCGTGAGGCCGTCGACCAGCAGGTGCAGGTAGACGAACCCGGAGTAAGGCGCCCACGGGGCGACGCGCTCGGCCACCCACTCGTAGCTAGGCTTGCCGGCCTCGCCGAGGAAGCGGGCCAGGCCGTTGCGGGCGCCGGAGTCGCCGTCCGGGAAGACGTTGAGGCGCCCCAGCGCGCGCAGGAGCACGTACTCGGAGGTCCAGCGCCCGACGCCGTAGAGGCTGCTCAGGCGCCTCTGCACCTCGGCGTCGGGCAGCTCCGCCAACGCTTCCAAGTCGAGGTTGCCGGCGACGACCTCCCTCGCCAGCTCGATCAGCGCGCGTGCCTTCGTGCGGCTGAAGCCCATGGCGCCGATCGTGTCGGCGTCCGCGACTGCGAGGGACTCGGGGCTCGGGAGGCCCAGTGGCCCGTTGCCGCCGGACTCGAAGGCCGTCGAGCCGAAGCGGCGCGCCAGGCGCTCGACGAGCTGCAAGCCGAACGACAGAGTCATCTGTTGACAGGGGATGGCGTTGAGCAGTCCCTCGAACAGCCCTGGATAGCGGGGAGGCTTGAGGCCCTCCATGCGCTTAGCCAGGGGCGCGAGGCGCGCGTCGGTGGCGGCCATGGCGTAGAACGCCGACAGGTCCAGGTCGGTGCTGAGCAAGTCGCGAACGGCCCGCCGCCCGGCCGCCTCCAGGGCGTTGCGGCCGGCGCTTCCCGTGGCCGTCACGCAAATGAGCCGGTCACGGGTCGAGGCGGGCTCGGCGCGGGTCACGTCGAGGAGGAACGGGGTATCGACGGCGCCACCGGAGGCCGAGGCCGGCAGCACGCGGCGAAGCGTCGTGCCGTCCCACAGGTCGATCCGGTTGTTGCGCCTGCGGTGGAGGGCCAGGGCCGTCAGGTCCAGGCGGAAGGGCTGCAGGGGTTCGACCTCGAAGCCGGCCGACGTCATGCCCCGAGCTCGTGGCGTGACCCCGCCGACGGTTTCATGTGGGCGCAATGCTACTACCTCCGCACCGATGCTACGGCGTGGGTCGGTCCAAGCTAGTGGTCGAGCGCGTGGCCCGACTGCTTGCTGTCTGGGAAAGGCGACGCCGGCGCGGCTACGGGTCGGCCCCCGCTCGCTCGGCCACGCCGGGTCGTGGCTTTACGTTCGCCCTTCTCGCGACGGCGGCGCCATGACCCGAGTACACCCTTCGCCGCCCGCCAAGGACAGGTCGTCGCAGTCGGGCCTGGTAACATCGAAGCCTGCGCTTCGGGCCCGAACGTTGCGAGGTCCGCACGGGCCGCCTTGGCGGCTGAACGGGTGCCCTGGACGCCGGAGGAAGCATGTCTGACCCGTTCGACCAACGCTTGAGCACCCGCGTGAAGGGCGTGACCTCGTCGGCCATCCGTGAGATCCTGAAGGTGGCCAACCAGCCAGACATCATCTCCTTCGCCGGTGGTCTACCCGCGCCCGATTACTTCCCCATCGAGGCCATGCGCGTGGCGGCCGACCGCGTGCTCTCGCAGAGGGGCCGCTCGGCCCTGCAGTACGGCGCCACCGAGGGCGTTCCCGAGCTCCGCGAGCTGATCGCCGAGCGCGCCACCGAGCAGGAGCCGCAGGCGCCCGTTGGGCCCGAGAACGTCATCCTCACGACGGGCTCGCAGCAGGCGCTGGACCTCGTCTCCAAGGTCCTGCTCGACCCGGGCGACCTCATGATCACCGAGGACCCGACGTACTTGGGCGCGCTGCAGGCCTTCCGCCTCTTCCAGGCCACGTACCACACCGTGGCGATGGACGACGAGGGCGCCCTGCCCGATGCCCTGCGCGAGGGCTTGGAACAGAGCCCCAAGTTCGCTTACCTCCTGCCCACGTTCCAGAACCCCACCGGCCGCACCATGGGCCGCCGGCGCCGCGAGGCCGTGGCCGAGTTGTTCCGTGAGTATCAGGTGCCGCTCGTGGAGGACGAGCCGTACTCGGCGCTCTACTTCGACGGTCCCGCGGGCCCGTCGCTCCGGTCGCTGGCGCCCGACCTCACGCTGGCGCTCGGGACGTTCTCCAAGACGCTCGCCCCGGGCCTGCGCCTCGGCTGGGTGATCGGGCCTGCGGCCTGGGTGGCGCGCCTGGCGCAGGTCAAGCAGTCCGCCGACCTGCACACGTCCACGCTGTCGCAGCACGTGGCGCTCGAGGTCCTCACGTCGGGCGCCTTGGAACCGCACCTGGACGTCTTGCGCGGGGTCTACCAGGAGCGCTGCCAGGCCATGCTCGAGGCGCTCGCCGAGCACTTCCCCAAGGGGTCGCGCTGGACCGTGCCCACGGGCGGCATGTTCGTGTGGGTCGAGTTGCCGGAGGGCGTCGACGTGGCGCCGCTCCTGCCGCGGGTCGTGGCCGAGGAGAAGGTCGCCTACGTGCCCGGCGCACCCTTCCACCCCAACGGCGGCGGACTCAACACCATGCGCCTCAACTTCACCCACGCGCCCACCGACGTCGTGAGAGACGGCGTGGCGCGTCTCGGCAGGGCTTTGGCGCGTGCGCTCGACGCTGCGCCCGCCTGAGGGGCTACCCCGGAGTAATTAATCCCAGTCAGCAAGGTTGGAGCGAAGCCGGCGACGGTCGCTCTTGGCGTAGTGCCGCGCCATGTCGAGGGTCGCGTGACGCAGGTGGTCTTGCACCTGGCCCAGGTCGCCCGTCTGGCGGTAGAGGCGCGTGCCGGCGGAGTGCCGCAGAGCGTGCACGCCCTTGAAGGTGACTTCGGCCCTGGCGCAGAGCTTCTCTAAGCGGTTGAACACCCCGAACTGCGACCTCAGCTCCAGCACGCGCTGCCGCGGCCGCCCGGACGCGTCCATGGCGCGACGGTAGGTGAGGAGCGCCTCGGCCAGTTTGGGGGTTAGGTCGATGGTGCTCGTCTTGTTGCCCTTGCCCGCGCGCACGGTCAACTCGCCCGCGCTCAGGTCCACCGCGTCCCACTCGAGGTTCAGCATCTCGCTCACGCGCAGACCGGCATGTGACCCGAGGAGCAGGATCACCCGCTCCTGTTGATCCCGCGCGGCCGCTTGAAGCTCGATGAGCTCGAAATCGGTGTAGTGGCGCGTGCCCCCTTGCTCCGCGGCGTGGCTGGCCGCCCGACCGATGCGCACGTCGCGGAACGGGTCCGCCTCGGTGGCGCCCGCCCAGGCGAGGGCGTCGTAGAGGGCACGCCCAGCGGCCACGCGCAGGGCCACCGTCGCGGCACTCAGCGGACCACGTTTCGCCTTGCGGCCGCGACGCGAGTCGCCAGGTTCGCTGGCCAGGAGTTCCTCGCGCTCACCGGCCATGAGGCGCTGCACGTAGAGTGGCCCCGCATCGCGGCTGGGGCGGAGCAGGTTCTCGCCCGCCCACATCATCAGCAGCTCGTGCAGGCCACGGCGATAGGCCCTTAGGGTGTGCCGGCTCGTGGTCACTCCGCTCGCGCCGCGCAGGGTGAGATGGGCCTCGATGATCTCCCAGAGGGCCTCCTCGTCGCGCTCGGCCGCGGCCCGCATGGCGTGGCGCCTGAGGCCGGCCTCGGAGAGGCCCTGCAGCCGCGCCACCCGCTGGAGGCGCGTGGCGCTCGATAGCTCCAACGACGTCACTGGGCCGGTATCGCTCACGCCTACGAGCGTACGCGGGGTGGGGGAGGGCACGTTGTGACCTGCCTCGCATTATCAAATGCCGGCGGTAGTGCCGGACGCTCGCAGGCGTCGCCGCGCGTGGAAGCGCCGGCTCCGTCCAAGTGGACCGCGGCACCGCGCGGCGCGTGGCTATCATCCAGGAATGGATCCTTTTCTAAGCGGTGACGTCCCGGGCAGCGCGCCCCTCGTTTCGGCCTGGCTACGCGGCCACCAGCACCTCGTCGAGAACCTCGAGCGCTGGACGAGCGGGCTCCCGGACGAGGGCTGGTGGTGGACGCCGGCGGCCGGTGTCATCAACCCCATCGGGGGACTCCTCAGGCATATCGGCGGCTCTTCGCTGCGGCTGTGGCTTTACGCCAGCGGCGGCGAGGTTGGAGACGAGCTGCGCTCTCAGGGGCCTCACGAGCTGGAGGCCGACGGCGCCGATCCCTCGGAGGTGCTCGCGCTATGCCTCGAGCGGCTCGCCGCGGTGCGAGACGGGCTAGAGGCCTTCGACCTGGGCGAGCTGGACAAGGTGCGCTACGTGGGCCGCAAGCGCGTTCCCGTGCGCAGCGTCCTGATCGTCCAGCACCTGCTCGAACACGGCCACGCGCACGCCGGCCAGGTCATCGTCGGCAGGAAGCTCTGGGACGCGGGGCTCTGGAGGCGGTAAGGCTCACTTGAGCGCGGCGAGGATGATCGAGGCGTTGAAGCGCAACAGCTGCTCGTAGGTCACGGGTCCGGGCGCACCCCCGATGGGGTCCAGGACCATCACCCTGACTCCGGCGCTCTCGGCGACCACCTCGGCCGACCGTGAGCTGAGCTGTCGCTCGCCGAACACGGCCTTGGCGCCGACCCGCCGCACCGTGGCGACGGCGTCGGCGATGTACTTAGGGCTGGGTTCTCGCCCCGGGAACGGTTCGAGGGTGAGCACCAAGTCGAGTCCATAGTGCTTGGCGAAGTAGGGCCAGGCGTCGTGAAACGGCACGAAGGGAGCGTCCCTCACGGGCGCCAGGGTGGTTGCGATCTCCGCGTCCAGGGCGCGCAGGTCCCCTTCCAGGTGCGCCAGGCCGGCCGCGTAGGCGGCGGCGTTGGCCGGGTCGAGGGTGGCCAGTTTCTCGGCGATGACGCCCGCCGCCTGGATCATCAAGGTCGGGTCGAGCCAGACGTGAGGGTTGACGGTACTCAAGCCGTGATCGTCGCGTTCTTGCCCGCCCGCAGCTTCAGCTGGATGCTCGTGTTCTTCTTGTGGCGTGAACTCTATGCTATCGAGGATCACCACCAGCGGCACCGTGGGCGCCGCGGCCGCCACGAGCCTGTCGAGCCAGGCATCGAGCCCCCCGTTCATGACGATGAGGTCGGACCTGGCGAGGCCGGCGGCCTGAGAGGGCGTCGGGTCGAACGCGTGCGGCGAGGCGCCAGGTGGCAGGAGCGTGGATACCTCGACGTGCTCACCGCCGATGCGCTCCACGATGTTCGCATAAGGCGCGATGGAAACCGTGACCGAGAGGGGCGCCGCGGCGAAGGCACCGGTGCCGAGCAGGGTGGCAAGCGCGAGCGCCGCGAGTCTGCGCCAACCCCCCGCACTTCTCGGCGGAAGGTAGGGGTGAGAAAGCGTTCTCATCGCTAAATAGAACCACCATGTTCGTGACCTTGTCAACGTCCACGGACAGGCGCCTTTACGAAGCGGTAATCCTACGGCGCCCCGCCCTAAAGACATCATGGTGAGAATCATTCTCACCCACTGGCTTCCCGACTGCTATCATGCGAGGCATGAGACGCACGCCGCAGCAGCACGCCGTCCTGGACGCGCTTGAGGCCGCCGACGGGCCGCTCACGGCACGCGAACTCCACGAACGCGCACGCGCACGGTTGCCCTCCTTGGGCCTGGCCACCGTCTACCGCCACCTCTCGCGGCTGGAGCAGGGGGGTCGCGTCGTCGCCGTACACCTGGCGCAAGACGCGGTGCGCTACGAGCCGGCCGGCAGGGGACACCACCACCACTTCCGCTGTGTCCGTTGCTCCGCGGTCCTCGAGTTGGATGGGGCCTGCCCCGTCGCCATGCTCGAGGGCGCTACGTTGCCGGGTGGCCTCACCGTGCTGGGGCACGAGCTGACGCTGTTCGGGCTCTGCCCGGCCTGTTCCGGCGCCGCAACCAGCGCAACGGCGGTCGCGGCAGCCGGCGCAACGCCCAACGCGGACGCCGCCTCGGCAGCCGGCACGCTGGCCGGTGTGGTCGCAGCCGACAGCGCCGGCACACTGTAGGCTGGTGGTAAGCGGGCCGCAGCGCACGGACGAGCGGTCTCCAGCGTCTTGGAGGAGCCATGCCTAGCAACCACGCCGGTGAACTGAGCGAGCTCGAACTGGACGCCCTGTGGACTATCTACGAGGGCCATAGTCTGGTGATCGAGTACCCCCAACAAGGCGGAACGGATCCTTACGCCAACGCCATCATGGCCGTGGCCTTCGAGGACGAGGAGGCAGTGGCCGAGGTCGCCGAGATCGCGCTCGACATCGCGCAGCGCCTCATCGAGGCCGGCCTCTTGGAGCGCAGCAACGACGGCCCGGTCCTCGACGAGTCCAGCTGGTTCGACGACGAGCTTGGCACCACCATCAAGGCCGAAGAGTACGTCCTGAGCGAGTCGGGCACCAAGGTCATCGAGGCCACGGCCGACGGTCCGTCGACCGTGGCGAGTGACGAGTCCGACGACTGGGACGACGAAGACGAAGACGACGACGAGGACGATTGGGACGACGAGTGGGACGAGGAATGGGACGACGATGACGAGGACGATGAAGACGAAGAGGGCGACTGGGAGGAAGCCGAAGAGGACGAACTGGACTGAGGCGCGCCTCGTGGCCTTTGTGCCCCGGGCCTCCGGAAGGACGCCCAGTTCATAAGGGATCCAAGGATAGGCCGGCACGACACGGACCGGACTGAGCCTCGAGGCCCTAAGCATCGAGACCACGTCTAGGTAAGGTTCGACCGGACGCCCCGAGCAGCTCAGCTTGCTCGGGGCGCTGCTTTGGACCTCACTGCTGCGATGTTTGATAAGACGACTTATCAAATCGTATATCTGTTTGCTACATATGCACCGTGCGCCACCTTCGCCAATGTTATCAGAGCGCACTCTCCAGGAACGCATATACGTCTCTACGGCCGCCGGGTAGGCGGACCGTCCCGGGCACGCTCCTCCGCCCGTTAGACCCAGGTCGAGGACATGCCTCGCCGAACCTCAACGCCGCCAGCGGCTCAGAACGGCGCGGGGCGCCGGTCGCTCGTGGATCGCCGAACGCGAGCGGCCGGTCACCACGCGAAGATCGAACCATGACATTTGATAAGTCGTCAGTGGTCGGACCACTACCTAGACCGGTCGGACCCTCTCGTCATTGGTCCGACCTGCGCCAGTAATGGTCCAACCACAGTCGGAAAGGTCCGACCACTTCTGCTACGATGCGGTCGGGCCTACCGAGGCCTTGACCGGGAGGGCGTCAAGCTTGAGCCTCAAGAGCACCGTTAGCGAAGCAGCGCCCAACCGCGTGGTCGACCAGGCTCGCGACGCCCTGGCCGCCTTCGTGCGCGGTGCGCCCGTGGGCACCAAGCTGCCCCCGGAGCGCCAACTGGCGCAACGCCTCGGTGTCTCTCGGACCACCTTGCGAGACGGTGTGAGTCGGCTGGCGCTGCTGGGGCTACTGGAGGTCCGTCAGGGCGACGGGACTTACGTGCGCTCCCCTACCGCTTTGCAACTCGTTCCGCTGTTGAGGCCCCTGATCGAGGGACGCGGCTCCACCACCCAGGAACTCATCGAACTGAAACGTCACCTGGAGCCCGAAGTCGCGGCCGCGGCGGCCGGCAACTGCACCGACGCGCAGGCCACGGCCCTCAGGGCGGCGATTCAGCGCGACCGCGAAGAAGTGCTCGGCGGCGGCGCCCCGAGGCGCGGTGGTCGGCGTCGAGCCCAGCGGCGCCAGGTTCATGAACTGATAGCGGAGGCCGCAGGCGATTCGCTCCTAGTGGCTCTCGTGAGCGTCGCTAACGAGCTGCTGGCGCCCTACATGGCGGAGCGGCTGAGCACGTCACAGCGGCGGTTGGCGGTCGAGCAGCTCTCGGCGGTCGTGGAGGCCGTAGCCGCCGGCGAGGCGGAGGCGGCGCGAGGGGCGACGGACTTGTACCTGAACTCGCTGGCTCGTGCCATGCTCAACGGCCCACCGGGGAACGGCGTGGCCGCCGACTGACTCACCCGCGCGTTTGAGGACTTCGGTCAGTCGCTCTTCTGGCGCACCATGTAGGCGCCGTCCCTGATCCTGCTGAACCGCTCCCGCTCCTCCGATAGCCGGTCCATGGCGCGCAACGCACGCTCCGGGCTCATCCCGAGCTTCTCGGCCAGATCGATGCTCCGGACTATTGCCGGCGTACCCGGTCGCAGGAGGTAGTTCCTCAGGAACGCGGCGTCTTCGGACACGCTCGCCGTCGGCGCGGGCGCCCTCGGCGTCTCGGGAGCGGGGGACGCCGCGACCTCGGCCGTTTGCCGGGGCTCATCCGCTTCCGGGTCGAGGAGCGCGTCCTGCAGCGCCGTGGCCACGGCGGCCGGCGCGGATCTTCGCTCCGGCGCCGCTTCGGGGCGCGGACCGGTTACTCCCGGCATGGGGCCCGCGGGAACGTCGGCCGCAGCCTGGGCCCGGTATGCCGGTGCATCGGTCTGAGGGCCTTGATGAGGGCCTCGAGCCCGCGGTGAGGCGCTACCAGCCGTATTTCGGCCCTCGAGGGGCGTTCCGGGGCCCGCAAGGCCGTGCGGCCGAGCGGCTCTCGGGGTCTGTCGGTAGGCCGGGGCGGTGCCCGACGAAACGTCGAGTGGTGGCGGCGCCGCGTGGGTGCCACGAAGAGGCGCTTCGTCGTGAGCGTTGGCTGCACCGGCGCCGGCCGCGCGCTCTCGACCGATGCCGAGCCGCAGACCGAGACGGCTGATCACGCCGCGGTGCGGGCCCTTGGCGACCGACTCTTCGGCCTCGTCCTCGCCGCCGAAGTAGCGCTGCTCGTCCGTTGCCCGCCCCGTCGTCACCGAGTCGGAAGACGGGCCGTCCGCCGCGGCCTCGTAGGCCGGCGCCTCACGCCGAGGCCGGTCCTGGGGGTGCTCGGTTGCCTGGAACGCGGCCGCCCCCAGTGCCGGCTGCGGCGCGAGGTCGGCGGCGGCCTCGCTGTTCCTGCCGGATGCGGTCGTAGAGGGCGCGTGATCGTGCGGCCGCAGCCTGGGCGCCGACTTGGCTCTCGTGGTCTCGTCTCCCCTTCCGTGGACCTCCGCGGGGGGTCGCGAGGTCAGCGGCTCTTGCTGCCGGCTGCCGTTGGCGGACCGCCGGTACGCCCGCACCACCGTGTCGGAGAAGGCGGGGTCTTGCGACGCGTCTCCGCGCTCGGACGCTCGTAACGAATCGAGCGAGCGCCACTGTGCGTTCTGCTGATGCGCCCACACCTGATGCGCCGAGGATGCGTCCTTGGGGCGCACCACGCGCGGCGTGGGCTGGACGGGAACGCCGCCTTCGATGCGCACCGTGGTGATCTTGCGGGAAGTGGCTTTGGAGCCTGGATCCGGCGCCGGATCGGGCGCCTGTCTGCGTTGCGGTTGCTGGGTGTGGCCGGGGACTAGGTCCTCGACGGGTCCGCCGAAGCGGTCGACCGTGATGCCTTTGTTGGCCGCCTCTTCGGCCCGCTCGCGGCGCCGCAGCGCGGACTGGGCCACTTCGCGGTCCACGGCCTCGGTCCAGTCCGAGGCCCTCCGCCGCGGGCCCTCGGCCTTACCGGCCTCACCACGCTGCTCGAGGGTCGGCACACCGTTGCCTGCGGGCGCCTGGCGTTGGATGGGCGGCACGGCGTTCGCCTCCCGGTGCTGCTTCTCACGCTGTTGGCAACTTATGCGCAGGGAGTTGCCCTCGAAGCTGAACTCGATGCGGTCGTTGGCACGCAGGCCGTGCCGTTCGAAATAGGCTCCAAGGCCGGCCAGCACGCGCGGTGCGCGGAACTCCAGGTCGAGCTCCCCCGCATCGGACTGCGCTTTCACCTTGCCGACGCTGAACCTGCCCAGTAGCGTCTGGGGCAACTGCACGGATCCGCTCTTCACGCACCAGCTTGTGAGATCGAGGACATAGTTTGGGGCCGCCCGCGACACCGCCGCAGGCGGGTTGACGAGGTTATGCATCGTGTGCTTGGCAGCCATGCGCCCACTTTGCCACAATTCGGCGGCCTTGTGGTCAACTTCATCCGTTCCTAGCGAGACAATCGAGTGCCCCGGAGGCAAATTGGCGCCACATGAGAATTATGCGCTGGTGACGATACGCTGGGTTTCGCGTGCACCACGGCTTATGTGGTCCTGACCCCACGGCCTGGGCAGTGACTGATGCCTGTCACCGGCCGAGGGGCCTCTGCCCGAGACGGGCGCTCGGGGCGCAGTCGACGCCCTCCTACGGCTCCTCGCACCGGCCGTCACGGACGGTACTGACCATAGAGGTGGGCTTCTTCGCCACACTCGCACGACATACCTCAGTCCCTAGCTCTATAGTTAGTCCGTTTTGGGTGTCGTCTCGTGACCAACTACCTCCCTGACGCGCGCGTCAGCAGACCTCGTCGCCCGGCGGCCTCCCCAGCACAACTCGTCGCGGGGACGTTCGCCAGCGCGATCCTGGTCGGGACGTTGCTGCTGCTGATCCCCCAGACGCACGCCGCCGGGGCTCACCTCACGTTCCTGGAAGCGTTGTTCACCGCCACGAGCGCCGTTTGCGTGACGGGGCTGAAGGTCGTGGACGTGGGGTCGACCTTCAACTGGCTCGGCCAGGTGATCGTCATGCTCCTCATCCAGGTGGGTGGCCTCGGCATCGTCACCTTCGGGGCCATCTTCGCGCTCGCCATGCGCCGCCGCATGGGGTTCCAGCAGCGCCTGAGCCTGCAGAACCAGATGCGCACGTTCGAGGTCGGCGGCATCGTAAGGCTCGTCCGCGCCATCTTCCTGGTGGCAGTCACTGTGGAGGTGGCCGGCGCCCTCCTCCTGTGGGCGCCGTTCGCCCGCCACGCGGACAGCGTGTGGCGTGGAGGCTTCCACGCCCTGTTCCACGCCGTGAGCGCCTTCAACAACGCGGGGTTCTCGCTCTTCGCCAACAGCCTGAACGACTTCGTCACCGACCCGTTCGTGAACCTCGTGATCACGACCCTGATCGTGCTGGGGGGCCTCGGGTTCCTCACGACCATCAACCTCATCGCCCGCGCCCGGGTGGGGCGCACCGCGCGCCTGACGCTGCATACGCGCATCGTCCTCATGGCCACGGGAGTGTTGATCGCCGGCGCATTCTTGGTGATCCTCGCCATGGAGTGGACGAACCCCGACACGCTGGGCGGCCTGCACTTCGGCGGCAAGACGTTGGCGGCGTTCTTCCAGTCGGTCACGCCGCGCACCGCCGGCTTCTCGACCCTCGACTACGAGCTGTTTCGGCCGGCCACCCTGATGTTCACCATGCTGCTGATGTTCATCGGCGGCAGTCCCGGCAGCACCACCGGCGGCATCAAGACGGTGACGTTCGTCGTGCTCGTCGGCAGCGCCTGGAGCCAGGCCCGCGGGCGCGGCGACCTGACGTTGTTCGGCCGCAGGATCTCGAGCCAGAACGCCGTCAGGGCCGCGGCCATCGCCATGCTGGGTATCCTGCTGGTGGGCGCCGCCATCACGCTGTTGCTCATCACCGAGCCGCAACTGCCGTTCGAGCGCACCGCCTTCGAGGCCGTATCGGCCTTCGGCACGGTGGGCCTGAGCGCCGGGGTCACGAACTTGCTGTCCGACACCGGCCGCGTCATCATCATCTTGCTCATGTACTTGGGTCGCATCGGGCCGCTGACGCTCGCCACCGCCCTGATGCGCAACCCCCACGAGTCCGAGATCGCGTACCCCCACGAGGAAGTCCTGGTCGGTTAGTGAGGCGGCGCGAGTCGCCCTAGGAGGTCGGATGAAGCCCCAACAGTTCCTCGTCATCGGCGCCGGTCGGTTCGGCACGGCGTTGGCCACCACGCTCTACGAGCTCGGTCACGAGGTGGTCGTCGTGGACGTGCGCGAGGCGGCGGTGAAGGACGTCATGGACCACGTGACCCACGCGGTAGTCGCCGACGCCACCAACGAGGACGCCCTGCGCCGCATAGGTGTCTCGAACTTCGACACCGTGGTCGTCGCCATAGGCAACAACCTCGAGGCCAACATCCTCGTCACGGTGGCGGCGAAGTCGAGCGGCGTCAAGCGCGTGATCAGCAAGGCCACGACCGAACTCACGGCGCGGGTGCTGGCCCGCGTCGGGGCGGACGAGATCGTGCGCCCCGAGCACGACATGGGCAAACGGCTCGGGCACCAACTGGCGTCTCCCAGCATCGTCGACGCGTTCAGCCTCGGCGAGGTGCACGGGGTCGTCGAGGTGGAGGCCGGGCACAAGCTGGTCGGGCGTCTCGACGAGCTGCGGCTACCGAACCGCTTCGGGGTCACAGTCATCGCCGTGAACCGTGGCGGCGAAGTGAACATCAGCCCCGGAGCCGACTACGAGCTACGCGAGGGCGACCACCTCGTGGTCATCGGCGGCAACGCGGCCATCGACAAGCTGAGGAAGCACCTGGCGGACTGAGCGCCCGCTTACCGGGTCACCAGCCTGGCGAGGCCACGGACACCAGCGCCCATCGTCTCGGCGAGGTAGACCTCGAGGCGCCCGTAGGCCTGGTTGTGGAATACGAGCGTCACGGCCCAGACGCCGTTTGCGGCCCGCCACTCGCCCTGCGAGAGCCCCGCCGGCTCGTAGCTGTCCACTAGCTCCGTCAGCCGCTCGGCCAGATAGGAGACCCCCACGCTGGCGGCGGAGAAACACAGTTCCAGTGAGTCGTTGGCGCCGTCCTCGCAGGGCACCTCGTCGGCATGGAAGGCCACGAGCAGGTCGCCGACGACCATGCCGAAGGGGCTGGCCTCTATGTCGCTGCTCGCCAGGGCGCCGGGGGTCCATAGGGTGACGGCGAGGATGATGGCTAGGAGGATCTTCTTCATGACGACACCCTGTGGGCCCCCGTTCCCGGCGCGGCTCACGGCCCTAATACTGGCACCCTGGGCGACTCGTTTGGTGAGCACGAGTTCTCGGCGGGATGGCTCGGCCGGGAGGATAGCGGCCCTGAGCCAGCCGGGCGACTCGGGCCTGCCCGCTCGCACCGGGGGCGGCCCCTCGGCTCGAGCCTAGTCCACCGCCCGAGGGGCGCCGGGCACGGGTAGAATCACCCCAACACCCACCGAACCACCTAGGCCGCCGCGAGAGGAGCCTGTCACCCCGTGCCCACCGGAAGCCACGAAACCGACGCGCAGGCCGTTGCCGGCGCAGAACCGGGTCCGACCGAGGCCGAACTCGAGCGCATGCGCAAGGCCCTGGAGGGCTCCGGGCTGTACCGCGTCGTCAGGCGGCTGCGGCCCCGCACCAGCTACACCGACGAGGCCGCGCTGCCCACCGGCGCCAGGACCTACAAGGGCCTTTACGTGGACACCGAGACGACGGGCCTCGACGCTCGTTCTCAACAGGTCATCGAGCTGGGCATGCTGGAGTTCGACTACGACGCAGGCGGCAACATCTACGGGGTCCGCGAGGTCATCAGCGCGCTCGAGGACCCGGGCCGGCCTTTGCCGCAGGAGGTCGTGGACCTCACCGGCATCACCGACGCCGACGTGAAGGGCCAGCGCTTCGATGACGCCCTCGTGAACCGGGCCGTGGGTGGGGCGGACCTGATCGTCGCGCACAACGCCTCGTTCGATCGCCCGTTCCTGGAGCAGCGCTTCGAGGCGTTCCGGCGCAGGCCATGGGCCTGCTCGGTGCGCGACGTGGATTGGCGGGACCTGGGGTACGCGTCCAGCAGCCTCGAGTACCTCGCCTTCCGGCGCGGCTTCTATTTCGAAGCGCACCGCGCCATCACCGACTGTTGGGCGGGCCTCGAACTTCTCGCGGAACCGCTGGCGGACGGTGAGCCGCCGGCGATGCGGCTACTGCACCTCAACGCCCAGCGCAGGTCCGTGAGGCTATGGGCGGCGGGCTCACCGATCGCGAAGAAGGACCTGCTCAAGGCCCGCGGCTACAGGTTCAACGGCGCGAGCAAGGTCTGGTGGCGAGACGTGCCCCGTGACGGCCACGACGAAGAGCTCGCGTGGCTCGCCGGCAACATCTACGGGCGCCGGGTGCCGCTCCCCTACTTGGAAGTGAGTGCCTTGGAACGGTACTCGGACCGGGTGCCCGAGTCGCTGCCACCTGACGCACAGCGCCGCTAACGGAGCGTGGCGACGAGAATGCGCGCGCCATGAGAGCGCGCGCACAATGAGAACGCGCGCGCAATAACGAAATTGCGCGCGCGCTTGCCTACTTCCGCCGGACCCCAGGGACCGGCCCCTCTACGTGAGAACTACTCGAGCCCGAGCGCCTGCCGCTTGGCGTAGACCTCGTCGGCCGTGAGCGCCGTGGCCCGCTGGGCGGCGACGTCATCGGCCGTGAAGGCCGCGAAGCCGTCGGGCAGGGCTTCGGCGTTGCCCCACGCGGTGGCGGCGTAGTTGAGGACGGAGGCGAGCTGCTCGTCGTCGAACATGGTTGCCCACGGCGTCATGACGCTGTTGTAGGCCATGCCGTTGACGTTGATGGCTCCCTGCAGGCCGTAGAGCACCACGTCGATGGCGTACTCGCGCCCGCCGTCCAAGCTCAAGACGTCGGGCAGGTGGTCCGCGAGCGGCGGGAAGGCGCCCGGGATGCCCTGGCCGTTGGTCTGGTGGCAGGCCATGCAGTTCGTGTTGAAGATGGTCTCACCAACGCTGGTGTCGGCCTCCGTGATAGGGGTCGCCTGCGCTATGACGACGGGTACCAGCACGAGGACGGCCAGCGCCACGGGCGCTAGGATCTTGACGATTCGCTTCATCGGTTACCTCCGGAGTGCGCCGGTGTTCCGGCGTCAGGGCTCGATTCCTGGGAATCGTGACGCCGCGCGTGCGGCCGTCTGCCACCACTTGGCCAGCGACGACTCCCGACTACACCGGCAGACGATACAACCGAAACGTCTTGGAGAACAGGCAGGAGTTAGCATCGGGCAAGGTGGATGAAGGCTCGGGAAAGACGACCTCTCATGTTTTGGAGTCGAACGGCTGGCCGGAGGACGGCCTGCCGCCCGAGGCCTGCTCGCTGGAGCTCCGCAAGCGCGTTCTCGCTCTGGTCCCGTACTTCGCGGGGTTGGACGAGCCCACCCTGGAACGGGTGCACGGCACTTTCCACGCCGTCCACATGACTCGCGGCTCTACCATCCTCACCGAGGGGGAGGCCGCCGAACGCTTCTACGTCATCGCCAGTGGCCGCGTGAAGCTCGGCCAGGCCACCTCGTCGGGCGCACAGCACCTCCTCGACGTCCTGGGCCCGGGCGACTCGTTCGGGGCGCTGCCGCTGCTAGGTCAGACGCGCAACGACTCGGAGGCCCAGGCGCTGACGAGTGGGTGCTTGCTGGTGGCGTCGGCCGAGGAGTTCGGCGCCCTCGTGCGCGAGTTCCCGCAGGTGGCCGTGGCGGTGCTGGAGGACGTCAGTTCGAGGCTGCGCGACGCCCAGACGCGGTTGAGGGACAGCGGTACGGCGCCAGTGGAGTCACGGCTCGCCGCCTCGCTACTGACACTGAGTGAGAGGCTCGGGCGGCCCGAGGACGACGGAGCGGGCAGGACCCTCGGCGCTCCCCTCTCCCAGGAGGACCTCGCGGCCCTGACGGGTTCCACGCTGGAGACGGTGAACCGCGTGCTGGCGCAGTGGCGCTCGCGGGGGCTGGTGAGGACCGCGCGCCGGCAGATCACGCTACTAGACCTGCCGGCCCTGCGCGAGGTCGCGGAGGGCGAGTAGCGGACGCTCGATCGCGTCAGGTGCGCCCTTTCGCGAGGAACGCCCGCACTTCCTTCAAGGGCCGCGCGTTGAGCACGTCCGACTTCGTGAGCCACGCCCTGCGCATCTGATCCACGCCGTAACGCATCGTCGCGAGCTGTTGGGTGCTGTGGGCGTCGGAGCCGGCGCTGATGGTGAGGCCGCGCTCGCGCGCGGCAATCAGGTTCACGTCGGAGAGGTCGAGCCGCTGGTACGAGCAGTTGTGCTCCACCGCCACGCCGCTCGCCAGGCAGGCGTCGAAGACGGCGGTGAGGTCGATGGCGTAGGGGTCGCGTTCGCCTAGCACGCGGCCCGTGGGGTGGGCGAGGACGTTGACGGCCGGGTGGCTGACGGCCTTCACGACGCGCGCGGTCTGCTCGGCCTGGCTGAGGTCGAAGTAGGAGTGGACGCTGATCAGCACGATGTCGAGGCGTTCCAGCCACTCGTCGGAGAGGTCGAGGCTGCCGTCCTTGAGGATGTCGACCTCCATGCCGCGAAGGACCGTGATGTCTTCCCGACCCTTCAAGACCTCGTCGAGTTCCTGCCACTGCCTGGCGAGCTTGGCCTCGTCGAGGCCGCCCGTCATGGCCAGCGCCTGGCTATGGTCGGTGATGGCCAGGTACTCGTAGCCGCGCTGGGCGCAGGCGTCGAACATCTCCTCGAGTGTCGACTTGCCGTCCGACCAGGTGCTGTGCATGTGCAGGTCGCCGCGAACGTCGCCCGGCGTGATGAGGTCGGGCAGCTCGTGCGCTGCGGCGGCCGCCAGCTCGCCGCGATCCTCACGGAGCTCGGGCGGCACCCAGTCGAGGCCGAGCCGCTCGTACACCTCCCCCTCCGTGCGGCCGGCCACGAGCTTGCCGGCGGCCCCCGGAGTGGCCGGGGTGGCGGCGCTGGCGCCTCCCTCGAAGAGGCCGTACTCACTGAGGTGAAGCCCCTGGTCCAGCGCCCGCTGCCTGAGCGCCACGTTGTGCGCCTTCGAGCCGGTGAAGTACATGAGGGCGGCCCCGAACGACTCTTCCTCGATGACTCGGAGGTCCGCCTGGATGCCGTTGGCGAGGCGGACGCTCGAGCGCGTCTCGCCACTGCCCAGGACCTCGGACACCTCCGCGTACTCGACGAAGGCGCGGGTGACCTCCTTCGCCCCGGACTTGGTACTCGGGACCGCCAGTAAGTCGATGTCCCCGATGCTCTCGCGCCGGCGCCGGTATGAGCCCGCCACCTCCACGCGCTTCACGCCCTTCACCTCGCGGAGGCGGGCCAGGAGCGGCTCGACGACGGCGTCGGCCTCCCCTATCCGGGTGCGGCCCACGTGGCGGTGGTAGGCCTCGATGCCCTTCAAGATGGCCTCTTGCTTCTTGGCGCCGATCCCGGGCAGGCCGACGAGCCGGCCTTCCTTCGCCGCCTCTTCCAGCGCCTCCACGCTCGTGATGCTCAGCTCCTTCCACAGCGTCTGCACCAGTTTCGGGCCCACGCCCTTCACCCGCGTCAGTTCGATGAGGCCGACGGGGACCTCTCGCGCGAGCTCCTCGAGTTGCGGCAGTCTGCCGGTGGTGGCGAGCTCCGTGAGCTTGAGGGCGATCTCCTTGCCGACACCGTCGATGTCGGTAAGCGGCTTCCCTGCCTTCACCATGGCCTCGACGGGCTCGGAGAGCTCCAGCAGCGCCGCGGCGGCGTTGCGGTAGGCCCTGACCTTGAAGAAGTTCTCGCCGGCGATCTCGCTCAAGTCGCCGAACTGCTCCAGCAGTCGCGCCATCTCCGCGTTACTCATGAGGCTTGTCCGCTTCCGGCGTCACGCCGTGCTGGGCGAGCAGGGCGAGGAACCCGGCCTCGTCGAGTACGGGCACGCCCAGGCTCCGGGCCTTATCGAGCTTCCCGCCCGCGCTCTCCCCCGCGACCACGTAGCTGCTCTTCTTGCTCACCGACCCCGACGCGTTGGCCCCGAGGCCCTGGACGAGTTCCTCCGCCGCCTCGCGGGTGAAGGCCTCCATGGCGCCCGTGAAGACGAACGTGAGGCCTGCGAGCGGTTGGGCTCCAACGTGAGCGCCGGACTCGTCCGGTCGGGGCGCGACGCGCCCGTCCAGGAGATCGTCCAGCACTTGGACCGTGTGCGGTTCGTTGAGGAAGCCGTGGATGTGGCCGGCCATGACCTCGCCGATGCCGCTCACCTGCATGAGGTCGTCGACGGTGGCCTGCCGCAGCCGCTCGAAGGTGCCGAAGTGCTTGGCCAGGGAGCGCGCCACCGTGACGCCGACCTCGGGCACGCCGAGGGCGGCCACGAAGCGCGACAGTTCGGGGTTGCGGGAGCCGTCGATGGCCGCCTTGAGCTTCTCCGCCGAGCGGGCCGCGAAGCCGTCGAGCGTCTCGAGCTGGTCGGTCGTCAGGTCGTAGAGGTCGGGGAAGCGCTTCACTAGGTCGCGCTCGACCAACTGCGTCACGGTCTTCTCCCCCAGGCCCTCGATGTCGAGGCCGGCGCGGCTGCCGTAGTACGTGAGCCGCCCGACGAGTTGCCCGGGGCAGTCGAACGAGTTCGGGCAGACCGTGTACGGGCCCCGCCTGATGAGCTTCGTGCCGCACGATGGGCAGTGCGTGGGCATGGTGAAAGGCTCGCCCCGGGCGTCGCCGGACTCGACGCGCTCGACCACCTGTGGGATGACGTCCCCGGCGCGTTCCACGCGGACGGTATCGCCCTCGCGGATGTCCTTGCGGACGATGTCTTCGATGTTGTGGAGGTTGGCGCGGCTGATGGTCACGCCGCCGATGTTCACGGGCCTCAGCAGCGCCACGGGCGTGATGATGCCGGTGCGGCCTACGCCGGCGACGATCTTCAGCAGTTGGCTGACCTCCTGCCTGGGCTGGAACTTGACGGCGTACGCCCAGCGCGGGTGGTGTGCGGTGGCGCCCAGCAGCTCCCGCTGCGCCAGGTCCTCCAGCTTGACGACCACGCCGTCGACCTCGTACGCCAGCTCGTCGCGCTGCTCCTCGATGCTGCGGAAGTAGGCGAGGATCTCGTCGACGTCGGCCGCACCGGCGTTCAGGGGGTTGACGGGGAAGCCCCAGTCGGCGAGGGCATCGAGGAGCTCGTCCTGGGTCGCGAGCTCGACGTCGCCGCCCAGCACGTCGTAGCAGAAGATGCTCAGGGGCCGTCTGGCGGTGAGCTGTGGGTCCAACTGCCTCACGCTACCTGCCGCGGCGTTGCGCGGGTTGGCGAACGGCTGTTTGCCTTCGTTGATCAGTTCCTCGTTGACCTCGTCGAAGGCGTCGATGGGGAGGAATATCTCGCCGCGCACGGCAAGCGCAGCCGGCACCGTGCGCGGGCCGGCCAGCAACTTGAGCGGCACGGCGCGGATGGTCCGGACGTTGGGGGTTATGACCTCGCCCACCTCGCCGTCGCCGCGCGTGACGGCGCGTACCAGCTGGCCGTCCTCGTAGACGAGTTCCACGCTTAACCCATCGATCTTCGGCTCGAGACAATAGCGCACGGCCTCCGGATCTGCGCCGAGCGCCGCCACGGCGCGCCTGACCCTGGCGTCGAACGACCGCAGCTCCTCGGGCTTTGGGCTCGAGTCGAGGCTGAGCATGGGACGCAGGTGGCGGGCCGTTTCGAGCCCGGCCAGGATGGCGCCGCCCACGCGTTGTGTGGGCGAGTCGGGTACTACGAGGTCGGGGTGACTGGCCTCCAGCGAGCGCAGCTCTGCCATGAGGGCGTCGTACTGCTCGTCGGATATCTCGGGGTCGTCGAGCACGTGGTAGCGGTGGTTGTGGTGGTGCAACTGCTCGCGCAGGCTCGCCAGGCGCGCGGCGACTTCGGTCGTCTCGCTCATCCCGCCATCCTAATGCTCGCTGCCGCCTTTTGCGGGGCAAGCGTTTGGTGCGGGGCAGGCGTTGGCGCGGGGCGGGCCTTAACGCCGGGCGGCGTCCTGGCCGGCGCTCCGGTACCTACCGGGCAACTCACGGTTACGGCGCTCCCCTGCTCCGGCGACCGCGGGCCTCTCCGCCGCCGCGCCGCCGGACGGCGGACGGGTGACGACCACCGTCAGCGGGCGCGGTTCGCGACCGGCGGGGGCCTGCCACACCACTCCACGCTCCAGCGGCCTACCGCCGCCGGGGTTGCCGCTGTGGCGCCGCTCGCGCCGGGTCAGCCACGCCTCGACGCCGTCGTGAACCGCCAGCAGCACGCCCATGACGACGCTGATGCCGAGAAACAGTGCCAGGATGTAGAACGTCGGACCGAGCATGAGGCTACTCTACCTTAGTTATTAAGGTAGTCGTGTGATGGGGCGCACATGGTGGGCGCGACCGCCGGTGCCAAGCAACGAGCTCCGCGCTCCGGCACGATCCGGGGTTGTCGCCCCACGCGCGCCCATATGCTCTGCTGGTGAGCCCTTCCGCGACTGCAATCACCCTGGTGATCAGCGGCCTCACGCTGGGCGGGATCGCCTTCGGCCGGCTGCCGGGAGTGCGAGTCAGCCGCGCCGGGGTGGCCCTCGGCGGGGCTATGGCCCTGGTGCTCCTCGGCGTCGTGGACTTAGACGACGCGCGGCGCTCCGTGAACGGCGAGGTGCTGCTGCTGCTGTTCGGCCTGATGGTCGTCAACGCCTCGTTGGCCGGCGCCGGCGCCTTCCGGCTCCTCACCACGCTCGTGACCCGCGGCACGCTCGGCCCGAGGCGCCTCCTGGCCCTGCTGGTGATGGCGTCCGGGCTGCTCTCGGCGCTGTTCTTGAACGACACCGTCGTCCTCATGCTCACGCCCCTCGTGGTGCGGGCCGCGCAGCGGCTGGGGCTAAGGCCCCTGCCATACCTTCTCGGGCTGGCCTTGGCCGCCAACGCCGGCAGCGTGGCGACGGTGACGGGCAACCCACAGAACGTGCTGGTGGCCGTCAGCGCCGGCATAGGCTACGGCGAGTTCGTGCTGCGCCTCGGGCCCGTCGCGCTTGCGTCCCTGGCCATCACCCTGGGCGTCATCCTGGTCGCGTTCCGGCGCGACCTGCGTGGCGCACGACGCCCCCATGAGCCGCTGGCCCCGGCCCTCGAGGTCGACGGGGGCAGACTCTGGCTGAGCGCCACCACCGTCCTGGCCATGTTGGTGGCCTTCGTGGCCGGAGTGCCGGTCGCGCTGGCGGCGTTGGCGGCGGCGGCGTTCCTGCTGCTGAGCCATGGGCGCGCCGCCGCCGCGCTGCTGAGGCGCGTCGACTACGAGCTGCTGGTCTTGTTCGGAGGGCTGTTCGTCGTGGTTGGTGCCCTCGCCGAGACGGGCCTGCCCGCTCGCTGGCTCCTCGGGCTGCTGGCAAGTGGCGCCGCGCCCGCGATGCCGGGAGCCGCCGACCTTGGCCGCCTTACCGTTGTGACGGCGGGGCTCTCCAACGTCGTGAGCAACGTTCCCGCCGTGCTCATCCTCCTCCCAACCCTCGACTTGGCCGCGCTACAAGCGACCGCTTCCAAGACCGTGGCCATCACCTTGGCCATGGCGAGTACGCTGGCCGGCAATCTCACACTCGTAGCGTCAGTAGCGAACCTCATCGTGGCCGAGTCGGCCAGGCGCTTGGGCGTCGAGGTCGGCTTCTGGTCGTACCTGCGGGTCGGGTTGCCCGTCACGGTGCTGACGCTGTTCGTCGGCTGGCTCCTCGTGGCGTTCGTTTGAACCTTCGGGTTGCCTGGCACACGAACATCTCCCTTCCCTTAAACTCGGCTGATGGCTGACCCGGCAGACTTGCTAGCCCGCAACCGCGTCTGGGCCGCCGAGATGGTGGCCAAGGACCCGGAGTTCTTCGACCGCTTGGAGATGCAGCAGGGCCCCCGCTACCTGTGGATCGGCTGCTCCGATTCGCGAGTGAGCGCCAACGTCATCTCCGGCCTGGAGCCTGGCGAGGTGTTCGTCCACCGCAACGTAGCCAACGTGATGGTCAACTCCGACCTGAACGCTTTGACGGTCCTGGACTTCGCCGTCTCGGTCCTCAAGGTGGAGCACGTGATAGTCGTGGGGCATTACGGCTGCGGCGGCGTGTCGGCAGCGCTCGACGGCAAGGGCCACGGGCTCCTCGACAACTGGCTGCGGCACGTGAAGGACGTGGCGGCGAAGCATTCGCCTTCTCTCGACACGTTGTCGCCGGCCGCGCGGGCCGCTCGCCTTGCCGAACTGAACGCCATCGAGCAGGCCCGCAACGTGTGCCACACGAGTATCGTGCAAGAGGCGTGGGCGAACGGCCACGACCTCACGGTGCGCGCGTGGATCTACTCGCTGCACGACGGCATCCTGCGCGACCTGCGCTTCTTGGTGCGTGGCCCGGAGGAGCTGATGCCGGCCTACCGCTTGTCCCTGACCGACGACCCCTAGGCGGTGGCCGCGGCTGACCGGGCCTCGTCCGCGGCGCCTAGCCCGCGTTTGAACCCCTGAGCGCCTTCAGAAGCTGGCGCACGGCCCCCAAGTGGTAGGCGCTATGAGCCAGGGGCGCGATCGCCTCCCCGAAGCGATCGCCGCTCCAGTCCGTGATGGCGTCGATGGCTGCGCGGACGTCGCGGTAAGCCCGGAACAGGTCGGCTCGCACGGCGTCCCACTCGGTGTCGGCAACCGTTTCCCGCGCCCAGCTCCCCGCCCAGTCGGCGCGTGAGGCCTTGTCTCCTTGCGGATCCAGGTACCGCAACAGGTTCGTCAGGTAGTAGGTCGTGTGGATCACCTGCGCGGCGACGGTGGTGGCGCCGGGAAACGCCTCCCGGGAGGCATCCGTGGCGCTAAGGTCCGCCAGGCTCTGGCGGAAACTCCCGCTGCGATCGAGCGCGATCGTCCCCGTCGCCCCGGGAGGCGGCCCCTCGAAGAACTCGTCCAGCACGTCGAAAAGGTTGGACTTGAAGGCCTTGGTGGCTTCGTCGGTACCCATGGGCTTCCTTTCCGTGCGAGGCTCGATGCCAGTAACGCGCAGCGCCCAGCGGCCCGCCCGGGCTATCCTAAAGCCGATCGCAGTGACCGTCCCCATAGACCCCCACGAGACCCCCACCGCACTCACGACCGAGGACATAGGGCGCAACCTGGCGAGCGTCCGTGCACGCATCGCCGCGGCTTGCCGCCGCGCAGGGCGCGATCCGGCAGAGGTGCGCCTGTTGCCCGTGAGCAAGACCGTGCCGGTGGAGCGCATCCGCATGGCTTACGAGGCCGGTTGCCGGTACCTGGGCGAGAACAAGGTGCAAGAGGCGCTGCGCAAGCACGACGCCCTGGCGGACCTCGCCGACCTCAAGTGGTCCGTGATAGGGCACCTGCAGACCAACAAGGCACGCTACGTAGCGCGTTTCGCCAGCGAGTTCCAGGCCCTGGCCGGCCTGCGCGCCGCCGAGGCCCTCGACCGTCGCCTCGAGATCGAGGACCGCACCATCGACGTCTTCGTCCAGGTCAACAGCTCGGGCGAGGAGAGCAAGTTCGGCTTGGCGCCCGCCGACGTCGAGGCGTTCGTGAAGCAGCTACCCAACTACCCGCGCCTGCGCGTCAAGGGCCTCATGACGCTGGCGCTCTTCTCGCCCGACATGGCGCTCGTTCGCCCATGCTTCGTGCGCATGCGCGAGTTGCGCGACCAACTCCGGCAGGAGGCCCCCGATGGCGTGGGGGTGGAGGAACTCTCCATGGGCATGTCGGGGGACTTCGAGGTAGCCATCGAAGAAGGCGCGACGGTCGTGCGCGTCGGTCAGTCCATCTTCGGCGCGCGGGCCCTCCCCGACACCTACTATTGGCCGAGGTAGCGCCGTGAGTACGGCTGGCGAGGAAGCAGGCAGCATGGATCCCGCGAAGCTGGAGCCCTTACCCGTCGACGTAGTGTCGGTGCAGTCTCAGGTGTGTTACGGCTGCGTTGGCAACAGCGTAGCCGTGCCGACGCTACAGGCGCTGGGGCTCAACGTGGTGCCCGTGCCTACCGTCTACCTCAGCAACGTCCCGCAGTACGACAGCCTGAGCGGCGGCGCCATCCCGCAGGAATGGTTCGAGGGGTTCTTGTCCGATATCAGGCGCCGCGGCGCGCTGAAGCACGCGCGCGCCGTGCTGGTGGGCTACCTCGGGTCGCCCGCGCAGGCGGCTGCGCTGACCACCTGGCTGGGGGAGGTGCTGACCGAGAAGCCGGACCTGTTGGTCCTGATCGACCCCGTGATGGGCGATCACGACAGTGGCCTTTACGTGCACCCCGAGCTGCCGGCCGCGTTCGGGCGCGGTCTGACAGGACTCGCGACGGGCCTCAGCCCCAACGCCTTCGAGCTGGAGAGGTTGGTAGGCAGACCGGTACGGACGGTCGCCGAAACCGCGACAGCGGCGCGAACACTCATCCGTGGACGCACGCAGTGGGTCGTGGTGACGAGCGCCACGCCCAGCGAGGCCACCCCGGATGAGACCCGCATGGTGATCGTCACGCCCCACGGTCACGAGTTGGTCACGTACGAGCGCGTGGCCTCCGCGGCCAAGGGCACGGGCGACCTGTTCTCGGCCGCGCTCCTTCACGGCCTGCTGAGCGGCCTCGACTTGCTCGCGGCCGTGGCCGCGGCCCACGAGCGCGTGTTCACAGTGCTGCAGCGGACCCAGCGGCTGGGGTGCGCCGAGCTGGTCCTCACCGAAGCCTGAGCCAAGCCCCGGTCCTAAGGCGTGCTCTTGAGGCGCCCATCACGCGACTTTCACGTGAGCTGGCTAGAGTGCGACGTGTCCAACTAACGGCGGAACCGTTAACCGCTTGCACCATAAGGAGGCGACCATGTTGAAGCGACTGCCGCTATTCGTTTTGATCGTGCTTTCTGTTACTTTGTCAGCCTGCAGCCAAGCGCCCGCGCCCGAGGTCCAGGGGCGCTGGTCCGGAAGCGTCGGCCCACAGGGCTCTTCGGTGCCGGTCACCTTCACCATCGACCCCGACTACCAGGTGTCGGACGGCGACTTCCACCTCAACTACAGCGGCTACGGCGTTGATTATGAGGTGACCACCCACGTCGAGGGAAACAAGCTCTCGATCGATGCCAAGGCGTCCTCGGCGAGCGGGACCCTGACGTTCGCGCTCAGGGCCGAGGTAGTCGGTGACACCATGACCGGCTCGTACGTCCTGCGTGGGGTCGATAGTAGTGACAACGAAGTCCTGAGGATTGAGGGCAGCTTCACGGCGACGAGGGTCCCCTAGACCGCCTACGACTCACCCCTCGCCAAGCTCCGAACGCCGAGCCAAAGGGGAAGCACGGCCGTCAGCAGCGTCACCGCAACGAGCAGCGCCAGGATGACGACCCCTTCCGGACTGGCCCAGTAGCCGGAGCCCTTGACACGGATGGCCACCCACGCCGGCCTGGCCAGCAGCAGCGTGACGAAGGCGGCG